>OEIU01001633.1_pt1 | contig 13916 bp, 12 predicted proteins | sample 1539221 | NCBI WGS metagenome assembly OEIU01 (sample SAMN03792071, study PRJEB22550) | activated sludge metagenome | feature: wastewater treatment plant; material: activated sludge; isolation source: Wastewater treatment plant of a petroleum refinery complex | place: Argentina: Zarate | collected...
GGACTGCATCGGGTGGCTGGCGCAGCAGCCTCGAAAGTCGATTCAGGGGGTCGTCACCGACCCGCCGTACGGCCTGCTCGAGTACACCGAGGCGGAACAGAAGAAGCTGCGGGCAGGCCGCGGCGGCGTGTGGCGCATCCCGCCCAGTTTCGACGGCGCAAAGCGCTCGCCGCTGCCGCGCTTCACGGTGCTCAGCGCCGCCGACCTCGACGCGCTCGATCGCTACTTTCACGACTGGGCGCGCGTGCTGCTGGACGTGCTCGTGCCCGGCGCCAACGTGGTGGTGGCGAGCAATCCGCTGCTGTCGCACCGCGTCTCGAATGCGCTCGCACGTGCCGGGCTCGAGCGGCGCGGCGAACTGGTGCGCCTGGTGATGACCATGCGCGGCGGCGATCGCCCCAAGCAAGCGCATCTCGAATTCGACGGCGTGAGCGTGATGCCGCGCTCGATGTGGGAGCCCTGGCTGCTGTTCCGGCGCCCGCTGGAAGGGCGCGTGCAGGACAACCTGCGCCGCTGGGGCACCGGCGGGTTCAGGCGAATCGCCAAGGACAAACCCTTCGGCGACGTCATCGCCTCAGCGCCGACGCGCGCCGCGGAGCGCAAGCTCGCCAATCATCCCAGCCTGAAGCCGCAGTCGTTTCTGCGCCAGGTGGTGCGCGGTGTGCTGCCGCTGGGCCGCGGCGTGGTGCTCGATCCGTTCGCCGGCTCGGGCTCGACGCTCGCGGCCGCCGAAGCGGTCGGCTACGAGAGCATCGGCATCGAACGCGATTGCGAATACTTCATGCTCGCGGCAGAGGCCATGCCGCGCCTCGCGGCCGTCCCCGTCGATCACGCGCGATAGATCCAGCATCTGCGCAGCTTGGCAATGCCCTGGGCGTGCAGGGTCGCCGTACGCGTGCCGAGTTCGCCGCGCTCGTTGCGCCGGAAGTCGTCGACGCCGACGTGGCCCAGGTGGATTTCGGTGAAGGTCATGGGCCGCCGCTCGCGTGCCGGTTCGCTGCGGTTGTCGGCGTCATAGACGAAGACGCACATCCACTGTTCGCGCGCCCCGTGCGTGTCGACTGCACCCCCTGCCCTGCGCGTGGTCTTGATCTCGATGCCTTTGGAGCCCGCCTTCTCGGCGTTGTTGGCGTACTCTCCGTTGAGCAACAGGTCGGGATGGCCGTTGAAGTGCCGATTCACGACCAAGGCTCGCGAGTGCTTCGCGACGCTGGCGGTCAGCATGTCGGAGAGCACGCCGGACATGATGGCTGGACGCAAAGTGTCGTCGAGCCGACCCAGGCCTTTGGCCATCAACCCGGTATTCACGTCGTAGAAGAAGTCATACACGTCCTGCACCGCCGCCCGGATGTCGTCCAGTCGCAGCTCGTAGGGCAGTTCGGCATGCGGATTGAACTTCGACGCATCAAGCACGTTGCGCTCGAGGGTCATGCCTGGACCTCCTACGCCAGCGCCCGCCCGATCAGGATCTTCTGCACTTCGGAGGTGCCTTCGTAGATCTGGCACACGCGCACGTCGCGGTAGATGCGCTCGACCGGGAAGTCGCTGACGTAGCCGTAGCCGCCGAAGACCTGGATCGCGGCCGAGCACACGCGTTCGGCCATCTCGCTGGCGAAGAGCTTGGCCATCGCCGCCTCCTTCAGGCACGGCCGGCCGGCGTCCTTCAGGCTCGCCGCATGGTGGATCAGCTGGCGCGCGGCTTCGATCTGCGTGGCGCAGTCGGCCAGTTTGAACTGCACGGCCTGGTGCTCGAAGATCGGCTGACCGAAGGCGCGGCGCTCCTTGCTGTACACCAGCGCCGCCTCGAAGGCCGCGCGCGCCATGCCCAGGCTCTGGCTGGCGATGCCGATGCGCCCGCCCTCCAGCCCCGACAGCGCGATCTTCAGCCCCTGGCCTTCGTCGGCGAGCAGGTTCTCGGCCGGTACGCGGCAGTCGTCGAACAGGATCTGCGCGGTGTCGCTGGCATGCTGGCCCATCTTGTCCTCGATGCGCGCCACCGTGTAGCCGGGCGTGTCGGTGGGCACGATGAAGGCGCTGATGCCCTTCTTGCCGGCGGCCTTGTCGGTGACGGCCATGACGATGGCCAGGTCGCCGTTCTTGCCGCTGGTGATGAACTGCTTGACGCCGTTGAGCACGTAGTGCTCGCCGTCTTTCACGGCGGTGGTCTTCAGCCCGCCAGCCTCGGAGCCGACATGCGGCTCGGTCAGGCAGAAGGCGCCGAGCAGCTCGCCGCGCGCCAGCGGCTTCAGGAAACGTTGCTTCTGCTCGTCGTTGCCGAAAGCCATCAGGATCGAGCACACCGGGCAGTTGTTGACGCTGACCACGGTGCTGGTGGCACCGTCGCCGGCAGCGATCTCTTCCAGGATGATGGCCAGCGCCAGGTAGTCGAGTCCGGCGCCGTCGTATTCGGCGGGCACGGCCACGCCGTAGCAGCCGAGCTCGGCCAGGCCGCGCAGCTCGGCCTTGGGGAAGTGGTGGCTCTTGTCCCAGGCCGCCGCCTGCGGCGCGATGCGCTCCTGCACGTAGCTGCGCACGGCGTCCTGCACGGCGCGATGGTCTTCGCTCAACAACATCTTTGCTCCTCGCATCAACCCGTGCTGCTCAGGCGGCTGCCGGCCAGCCGCGCAGCCAGCGCAAAGAACAACAGCCCGCCCGCCGCCTGCAGCCAGCGTGCGCTGACGGCCAGCGCCGGCAGCCGCGCGAGCCGCGCCGTCAGCAGCACCACGGCCAGCAGGAACACGAGCCCCTGCAGCACGAACAAGGCGCCCAGCAGCAGCAGCGCCGGCGTCTTGTGCGCCAGCTGCGCCGGCACGAACTGCGGCAGGAAGGCCAGCATGAACAGCGCCACCTTCGGGTTCAGCAGATTGGTCAGCAGGCCGCGGCGGAAATCGGCGCTCGCCGAAGCCTGCGGCGCGCGCGGCACGGCAGCGCCGCGCACCCCGCCGCGCCAGGCATCGCGCAGTAGACCGACGCCCAGCCACGCCAGGTAGGCCGCGCCGGCCCACTTGATGAGCGTGAAGGCCGTCGCCGACCAGGCGAGCAGCGCGGCCAGCCCGAAGGCCGCCGCCAGCGCATGCACGGCGCAGCCCGCGGCGATGCCCAGCGCGGCCATCGCGCCGGCACGCGCGCCGCCCTGCGCGGTGCGCGTCACGGTCAGCAGCAGGTCGACGCCCGGCGTCGCGTTCAGCAGCAGCGTCGCCGCCATGAACAGCGGCAGCTGCTGCAGCAGCGCCGGCTCGATGAGGCTCACGGCATTCCCGCCGCCAGCGCCGGACATGCGCGGGGCCGCGTCACAGCATCTCCACGGCCAGGGCGGTGGCTTCGCCGCCGCCGATGCACAGCGCGGCCATGCCGCGCTTCAGGCTGCGCTTGCGCAATGCGCCCAGCAGCGTGACGACGATGCGCGCGCCCGACGCGCCGATCGGATGACCCAATGCGCAGGCACCGCCATGCACGTTGACGATCTCGTGCGCCAGCTTGTAGTCGGCCATCGCCGCCATCGTCACCGCGGCGAAGGCTTCGTTGACTTCCCACAGATCGACCTGGCCCGCATTCCAGCCGGCCTTGTTCAGCGCCTTGGCGATGGCGCCGGCCGGCGCGGTGGCGAACCATTCGGGCGCCTGCGCATGCACCGCATGCGCGACGATGCGCGCCAGCGGCTTCAGCCCGCGCTGCGCGGCGGTGGATTCGCGCATCAACAGCAGCGCAGCGGCGCCGTCGGAGATGCTGCTGGCGTTGGCCGCGGTGATCGTGCCGTCCTTCTTGAAGGCGGGCTTCAGCGACGGGATCTTGTCGAGCTTGGCCTTGAAGGGCTGCTCGTCGAACTTCACCACCGTGTCGCCGCTCTTGCCGGGCAGGGTGACAGGCGCGATCTCCCAGCCGAAGCTGCCGTCTTCGTTGGCCTGCTTGGCGCGCGTGGTCGAAGCGATTGCGAACTGGTCCTGCGCTTCGCGGCTGAAGCCGTACTTGGCGACGCAGCTCTCGGCGAACACGCCCATCGCCTTGCCGCGCTCGTAGGCGTCCTCCAGCCCGTCCATCGCCATGTGGTCGAAGAGCTGCGCGGCGCCGTAGCGCACGCCCTTGCGCGCGAACAGCAGGTGCGGCGCGTTGGTCATGCTCTCCATGCCGCCGGCCACCACCGCCGAGGCCGAGCCGGCGGCCAACATGTCGTGCGCGAACATCATCGCGCGCATGCCGCTGCCGCACATCTTGCTCAAGGTGACGGCGCCGGCCGACTGCGGCAAGCCGGCCTTCAACGCGGCCTGGCGGGCCGGCGCCTGGCCCTGGCCGGCCATCAGGCAGTTGCCCATCAGCACCTCGTCGATGGCGTCGCCGGGCACGCCGGCGCGCTCCACCGCGGCGCGGATGGCGACGGCGCCCAGTTCCCAGGCCGGCAGCGCGGCGAAGTCGCCGAGCAGGCCGCCGATCGGCGTGCGCGCCGCGGAGACGATGACGATGGATTCAGACATGGTGTTTCTCCCCAAGGACGGGACCGGGATGCAAGCGTCGCGCAACCGCTCGGCCTGTGCGAAGCGTTGAATATAGGTCTGGAACGGCGCATCTTCAGCGCGCAGCGGTATCCGCCGCCGGGCCGTGCCGCGGCATGACCAGTTCCGCCGCTTGATGCATGGCACGCGGCCGCGCATCAGCGCCCACGAATGGCAGTGCATCGCCGGCTGCGGCCACGCACCTGACGCTGCATTGCCCCGCATTGCACACGCTGATTGCCGGCGACATGGTGCTGCCGCGCATTTCCACCCGCATCAGCGTCTACGACATCGAGCCCGAGGCCAACCCGCTGCCGCTGTATCTGGAGTCGATCGGCGCGACGCGCACGCTGCCGGCCGGCACGCTGGTGCTGCCGTCGCACGGCAAACCCTTCACTGGGCTGCCCCAGCGCATCGAGCAGCTGATGCATCACCACGACGAGTGCCTGTCCGAGGTGCTGAAGGCCTGCGCCGAAGCGGCGCGCAGCGCGGCCGAGCTGCTGCCGGTGATGTTCAAGCGCGCGCTGAACCTGCACCAGACCGTCTTCGGGCTGGGCGAAGCGGTGACCCACGTGCATGCGTTGCGGTCGACGGGACAGCTGAAGGAAGTGCGTCGCGGCGACAGCGTGCTGCGCTGCGCCACGGCAGCCTGACACCGATTCGCCACCGACCGCATGGAAGTTGACGGCGGCTTGCGGCGCAAAGCGGCCGTAGGCCGCTTTGCGCCGTCAGCCGCCCTTCGGTCCCCTTGCCCTCGGGCGCCCGGGCCCCGGGGATAAGTCGAAACCCCGCCCCCCGCCCCCGCGCCCCGCCCCCCGCGAGCGCTCGTAGTCCGGCAGCACCGAGCGCACCACGTCCCAGAACGCCGCGCTGTGGTTCATCTCGCGCAGGTGGGCCAGCTCGTGCGCGACCACGTAGTCGATGATCGGCGGCGCGAAATGCACCAGCCGCCAGTTCAGGCGGATCGAGCCGTCGGCGCTGGCGCTGCCCCAGCGCGTCGCGGCCGAGCTGAGCCCGATGCGGCGCACGCGCACCTGCAGCCGCGGCGCGAACTCGGCGCAGCGCTGTTCGAACACGCGCCGCGCCTGGCGCTGCAGCCAGCTCTGCACCGCATCGCGGATCTGCTCGGGCGTCGCGCCGTGCGGCAGGCCGACGCGCAGCAGCCGCCGCGCCATGCCCGGCAAGCCCTGCGGACTTTCAGCGCCGGCGTCGAGCACCGCGCCCGGGACGCGCGCATCGAGCAACACGATCACCGGCTCGCCGAGGAACGGCACTTCGCTGCCGTCGCGCCAGTCGATGCGCGCCGACTGCAGCCTCAGCGCGCGTTCGCGCTGCTCGCGCAGCTTGCGCAGGATCCAGCCACGCTTGTCCTGCAGCGCGCTGTCCACCTCCTTCAGGCCGACCCAGCGCGGCGCGCTGACGCTCAAGCCCTCGGGCCCGACGACGAAGCCGATGCTGCGGCGGCGCGCGCGGCGCATCTCGTAGGCCACCAGATGACCGTCCAGACGCACGTCGCGCTGCGCGCGCGGGTGGCGAAAGACTTCGCCGGCCAGCACCTCGCGCGCCGGCTCAGGCGCGGGCGCATGCGGCGGCGCGGCATGGGGCTCGTCGAACAGCGAGCGCTGCAGCATCTTGCAGGGGTCAGGCCAGCGCGGCGACATTGGGTGCGGATTCTAGGCAGCGGGCGCGGGCGCCGGCACCGGCTCGGCGGGATAGGCCTCGGGGTCGAGGCGCCGCATCTCGGCTTCGATCCAGGTCTCGACCTGCAGCATCAGCTCGTCGGCGCGGCGCCCTTCGACCGGGATCGGCCGGCCGATCGAGATGTCGATCAGCCCTGGGCGCAGCAGGAAGCTCTTGCGCGGCCAGCAGCGCGCGGAGTTGACGGCAATCGGCACGATCGGCGTGCCGGTCTCGATCGCCAGCCGGGACGCGCCATGCTTGTACTGCCCCTGCCGCCCGCGCGCGATGCGCGTGCCTTCGGGGAACATGATCACCCAGTTGCCCTGCGCCATGAAGCGGCGGCCCTGCTCGGCCACGCGGCTCCAGGCTTCGGCGCGCTTGCTGCGGTCGATGTGGATCATGTCCAGCTTGCCGATGGCCCAGCCGAAGAACGGGATCAGCAGCAGCTCCTTCTTGAACACGTAGCACAGCGGGTGCGGCATCAGCACCGGGTAGGCGAAGGCCTCCCAGGTGGACTGGTGCTTGGACGCCAGCAGCACCGCGCGCGTGCCTTCGGCCGCGGTGGGCAGATGTTCCATGCCCGTCACGCGCCAGCGCACGCCGCAGATGACGCGCGCGCCCTGGATCGCCAACCGCACCCAGAAGATGCACATCCAGTACAGCCGCGTGCCGCCGATGAACAGCGAGGCGATCACCACCGCGGTAGCCACCGGCACCACCGTCACCAGCATCCACAGCATGAACACCGCCGAGCGCAGCGCCCAGACGACCTTCATGCCAGGGCGCCGGACTGCGAGTCGCGCAGATGCTCGCGCTCCAGCAGGTGGCTGGCGAACTCGCCCAGATCGCGGTGCACGAAGGTGCCGCTCACCTGTTCGAGCCACAGCGCCACCTGCGCGGCGCCCAGCTCCGCAGCGCGGCCGCTGCGCACCAGGTGCGGCTCGCAGCCCGCCGCCTGCGCGGCCTGCAGGTCGCGCAGCGTGTCGCAGACCATCGGCACCTGGCGCAGGTCGGCGCCGTAGCGGCGCGCGATGTCCAGCATCAGCCCGGGCTGCGGCTTGCGGCAGTCGCAGTTGTCCTCGGGCGTGTGCGGGCAGAAGAACACGGCGTCGATGCGCCCGCCTACCGCCTGCAGGCTGCGCAGCATGTGCGCGTGCACCGCGTTCACCGAGGCCATGTCGATCATGCCGGTGCCGATGCCGGACTGGTTGGTGGCCACCACCACGTGCCAGCCGGCGTGATGCAAGCGCGCCAGCGCCTCGAGCGCGCCGGGTACGGCGATCCATTCCTCGGGCGCCTTGATGTGGTCTTCGTGGAATTCGTTGAGGATGCCGTCGCGTCCGACGATGATCAGCTTGAGGATGTGTGGCATCGCGCGGCCTCGGAAGCGGCTTCAGGCCGCGAGCTTGGACAGGTCGGCGACGCGGTTCATCGCCGCGTGCAGCTCGCCCAGCAGCGCCAGCCGGTTGGCGCGCAGCGCCGGGTCGTCGGCATTGACCAGCACCTGGTCGAAGAAGCGGTCCACCGGCCCCTTCAGGGCGGCCAGCGCCTGCAGCGAGGCCGCCAGATCGCCGGCTTCGAAAGCGGCGTCGGCCCGCTCGGCCACGCCCTGCAGCGCCGCGTACAGGCCGGCTTCGGCGTCGCCGGCGAACAGGCGCGTCTGCACCGCGCCGGGCGCGCCGGCGTCGGACTTCCTCAGGATGTTGCCCACGCGCTTGTTGGCCGCCGCCAGTGCCGGCGCCTCGGGCAGCGCGGCGAAGTCCCGCAGCGCGTCCAGGCGCCGCGGCAGTTCGGCCCAGCGCTCGGGCCGCAGCTCCAGCACCGCGTCGATCTGCATCGCGCCGTAGCCCTGCTCGCGCAGCCAGCCGACCAAGCGCTCGCGCAGGAAGAATGCCAGCTCGGCCTGTGCCTGGCCGTGGCCGGCGCCGAAGACGGCAAAGGCCTGCTGCACCAGCGCGCCCGTATCCAGCGGCAGCTGGCGCTCGATCAGCATGCGGATCACGCCCAGTGCATGGCGGCGCAGTGCGAACGGATCCTTGTCGCCGCTGGGCAGCTGGCCGATGCCGAACAGCCCGGCCAGCGTCTCCAGCTTGTCGGCCAACGCCAGCGCCACGCCGCACATCTGCCGCGGCAGCGCGTCGCCGGCGAAGCGCGGCTTGTAGTGGTCTTCGATGGCGCAGGCGACTTCGCCGCTCTCGCCGTCGTGGCGTGCGTAGTAGCCGCCCATCACGCCCTGCAGCTCGGGGAACTCGCCGACCATGTCGCTGACCAGGTCGGCCTTGGCGAGCAGCGCGGCGCGGTCGGCGGCCTGCGCCAGCGCCGCGCCCCCGAGCTGTGCGCCGATCGCGCGCGCCAGCGTGCGCACGCGCTCGACGCGCTCGCCCATCGAGCCGAGCCTGGCGTGGTAGACCACCTTGGCCAGCGCCGGCACGCGCGATTCCAGGCTCTTCCTGCGGTCCTGGTCGAAGAAGAACCTGGCATCGGCCAGGCGCGGACGCACCACGCGCTGGTTGCCTTCGACGATGCGGCTGGCGTCGGCCGGCCGGACGTTGCTGACCACCAGGAAGCGGTGCGTCAGCCGCCCTTCGCCGTCGACCAGCGGGAAGTACTTCTGGTTGGCCTTCATCGTCAGCACCAGGCATTCGCCGGGCACTTCGAGGAAGTTCGGGTCGAACTCGCAGGCCAGCACCGCGGGCCGTTCGACCAGCCCGGTGACCTCGTCGAGCAGCGCCTCGTCGTCGAGGGTGCGCAGGCCCAGCGCGCCGGCCGCCGCCTGCAGCTGGCGCACGATCTCGGCCCGGCGCTCGGCAAAGCCGGGGATCACCGCGCCCTCGTCCTGCAGCTGCAGCGCATAGCTGTCGGCGTCGCGCAGCACGATCGGCGAGGCCGGCGCCTCGAAGCGATGGCCGTGCGTGGTGCGCCGCGCCTGCAGGCCCAGCGCCTGCACGTCGACCACCGCATCGCCATGCAGCGCCACCAGGCCGTGCGCCGGGCGCACGAAGTGCACGCTGCTCCAGCCGTCGGCCAGCTGGTAGCTCATCAGCTTGGGGATCGGCAGCCGGGCCAGCGTATCGTCCAGCGCCCGCTGCAGGCCTTCGGCCAGCGTCAGCCCGGGCACACGCCGCTCGACGAACAGCGCCTCGGCCTTGCCGTCGGGGCGGCGTTGCAGCGCGGCATCCGGCGCCAGGCCCAGCGACGCCAGCTTCTTGATCAAGGCCTGCGTCGGCTTGCCGTCGGCGTCGAGGCCAACGCTGACCGGCACCAGCTTCTTCGTTTCGCTGCGGTCTTCAGCCTTGGCGCGCACTTCGGGCAGCAGCACCGCCAGGCGCCGCGGCGTCGCGAAGCCCGCGGGCGGCGGCGACGCCGGCTCGGCCAGCCCGGCCTCGACCAGCCCGGCGGCAATGCCGGCGGCGAAGGCCTCGCCCAGCTTCTTCAGCGCCTTCGGCGGCAGCTCTTCCACCAACAGCTCGACCAGCAGCTTCGTCGTGCTCATGCTCAGGCCGCCTTCTTCGCCAGTTGCGCCGCGGCCTCGTCGGCCCACGCGCGCGGCGCCATCGGGAACCCCAGCCGCGCACGGCTGTCGACATAGGCCTGCGCCACCGCGCGCGCCAGGTTGCGGATGCGGCCGATGTAGGCGGCGCGCTCGGTGACGCTGATGGCGCCGCGCGCATCGAGCAGGTTGAAGGTGTGCGCCGCCTTCAGCAGCTGCTCGTAGGCCGGCAGCGCCAGCTGGTGTTGCATCAGGTGCTGGCTTTGCCGCTCGTGCGCGCCGAAGGCCTGCAGCAGGAAGTCGACGTCGCTGTGCTCGAAGTTGTAGGCGCTCTGCTCGACCTCGTTCTGGTGGTAGACGTCGCGATAGGTGATGCCTTCGGCCCACTGCAGGTCGAACAGGCTCTCGACGCCCTGGATGTACATCGCCAGCCGTTCCAGGCCGTAGGTGATCTCGCCGGTGATCGGCCGGCAGTCGATGCCGCCCACCTGCTGGAAGTAGGTGAACTGCGTTACCTCCATGCCGTTGAGCCAGACCTCCCAGCCCAGGCCCCAGCAGCCGAGCGTGGGGTTCTCCCAGTCGTCCTCGACGAAGCGCACGTCGTTGCGCTTCAGGTCGAAGCCCAGTGCCTCCAGGCTGCCCAGGTACAGGTCGAGGATGTTGGCCGGCGCCGGCTTCAGCACCACCTGGTACTGGTAGTAGTGCTGCAGCCGGTTCGGGTTCTCGCCGTAGCGGCCGTCCTTGGGCCGGCGGCTGGGCTGCACGTAGGCCGCCTTCCACGGTTCCGGCCCGAGCGCGCGCAGGAAGGTCGCGGTGTGGCTGGTACCGGCGCCGACCTCCATGTCGTAGGGCTGCAGCAGTGCGCAACCCTGGCGGTCCCAGTAGTCCTGTAGCGTGAGGATGATCTGCTGGAAACTGCGCATCGGGGGTTTTGGTTCGAGGTCGGTCGCTGATTCTACGAAGGCCCTTCGCGTCGCCGCGGCCGCGTGCGGCTACCGTGCCGGCGGCACGCGCCACGCCGAGCCGATCAGCACCGCCGCCAGCACCAGCCACGGCCACAGCCCGAAACGCGCGCTCCACCAGGCGAAGGGCGTCAGGCCGTCGCGGCCCTCGACGCGCCCTTCGAGCACGCCGCGCGTGAAGGGCGGCAGCCGCGCCGTGACCATGGCGCGATGATCGATGACCGCCGTGGCGCCGGTATTGGTTGCGCGCAGCATCGGCCGCTGGAACTCCAACGCGCGCATGCGCGAGATGTTCAGGTGCTGCGGCACGGCGATGGTGTCGCCGAACCAGCCGATGTTGCTCAGGTTGGCCAGGATCGTCGGCGCCTGCGCGGCGTCGCCGAAGCGGCGCGCCAACTCGGCGCCGAACAGGTCCTCGTAGCAGATGTTCGGCGCGATGCGCTGGCCGCGGAAGGCGAACGACGGCGCGTCCAGCGGACCGCGCGCGAAGTCGCCGAGCGGGATGTCCATCAGCTGCGTGAACCAGCGAAAGCCGGTGGGAATGAATTCGCCGAAGGGCACCAGATGCACCTTGTCGTAGCGGTACGGCGCGCCGCCGCGGCTGGCCGCCGACAGCCCGAGCACCGAATTGGTGTAGCCGCGGCTGAAGTCGCCCAGCGGCACCCCGACGAGCAGCGCGCGCGGCGACTGCTCGAAAGCCGCGCGCAGCGCCGGCCAATAGTCGGGCAGCAGTTCGGCCAGCTGTTCGGGCAGCAGCGGCACCGCCGTCTCCGGCGCCACCACCAGTTCGCCGCGCGCCTCGTGCAATGCCTCGGCCAGCCAGGCCAGCGCCTGCGGCACGTAGGCCATCGAGAACTTCTCGTCCTGCGGCACGTTGCCCTGCAGCAGGCTGACGCTCAACTCACCGGTGCTGCGGCTGAACTCGCGCGTACCGGCGACGGCCGCGAGCGCCGGCAGCAGCAGCGCCAGCGCCGCGGCGGCCAGCGCCCGGGATGGCTGGGCGCGGCCGTGCCAGGCCGCTGCGGCGAGCCCCGCCGAGACCGCGGCGATGAAGCCGATGCCGCTGACGCCGACCCACGGCGCCAGGGCAGCCAGCGGCCCGTCGACCTGCGCGTAGCCGCTGGCCAACCACGGGAATCCGGTGAAGATCACCGTGCGCGCCAGCTCGGCCAGCAGCCACAGCGCGGCGAACAGGGCCACGTCTACCGCGACACGATCACGCCGCCAGCGGGCGAACAGCGCCATCGCCAAGGCCAGGTACAAGGCCAGGCCGAAGCACAGCAGCGCCACCGCCAGCGCCGCCAGCCACGCCGGCAGGCCGCCGTAGCGATGCAGGCTGACGAACAGCCACCACACGCCCGCGCCCAGCCAGGCGCTGCCGAAGAGCCAGCCGTACCAGGCGGCGCGCCGCGGCGGCGCCTGCCAGACCAGCACCGCCAGCAGCGCCATGCACAGCAGCGGCAGCCACCACAGCGCGGTGTGCACGAAGGCCGGCGTCTGCAGCGCTCCCGCCGCCGCGGCGGCCAGCGAGGGCAGCCACACCGGGCGCGCAGCAGCCGGGCGGCGCTTCAAGCGGCGTCGCGCGTTCGCCCGGCGTCGGCGACGCGCGCCACGCGGAACCAGCGCACCGCGCCGCCGCGCGCCAGCATCACCGCGAAGCGCAGGCCGCCGACGTCGACGCTCTCGCCGCGCCGCGGCACGCGGCCGAATTCGTGTGCCACCAGACCGCCGATGGTTTCGAAGTCGGCGTCGGGCAGGTGCACCTCGAAGGCTTCGTTGACCGCAGCGATGCTCGCGTCGCCGGCCACGCGATGGCTGCCGTCGGCCAGCGTGTAGATGCTGCTGTCGCCGTCGTGATCGTCGAATTCGTCCTCGATCTCGCCGACGATCTCCTCGAGCACGTCTTCGATGGTGATCAGTCCGGCGGTCTGGCCGAATTCGTCGATGACGATCGCCAGGTGGTTGCGGTTGGAGCGGAAGTCGCGCAGCAGATCGTTCAGCCGCTTCGATTCGGGCACGAACACCGCCGGACGCAGCAGCGTGCGCAGGTTCAGTTCCGGCGCGCGCTGCAGCTTCAGCAGGTCCTTGGCCATCAGCGTGCCGATGATGTTGTCGCGCCGGCCTTCGTACACCGGGAAGCGCGAGTGCGCGGTATTGATGACCACGCGCAGCAGTTCGTCGTAGGGCGCGTCGATGTCCAGCAGGTCCATGCGCGGCGCCGCCACCATGACGTCGCCGGCGCTCAGGTCGGCCATGTGCAGCACGCCTTCGAGCATCTGGCGCGACTCGGGCTCGATCAGCTCGCGCTGCTCGGCGTCGGCCAGCGTGGCGATCAGCTCGGCCCGGGAATCGGGGCCCGGCGAGATGAACTCCACCAGGCGCTCGAACAGCGAGCGTTTGTCTTCGGCGGGCTGCGGCTGCCGCGAAGGCTGAGGGTCTGGCAAGTTGGGGGTGGGAAGTGGCGCTTGAGGGCGAAGAATACCGCAGCGGCCCGCGCACCGGACCGCCGACGGCACGCCGACGGCACGCCGCGGCGCCGAGGGGGAATCGCCGCACAACCGTACAGCGGCCTCTTGAAGAGGCCGGCGCCGACCCCACCTTTCTTGGTTATTCTTGTCGCCCAGCTCTTCGAGAGGCACCGATGTCCGCAGCCCTGATCCCCGCCACCATCCTCACCGGCTTCCTGGGTTCGGGCAAGACGACGCTGCTCAAGCGCGTGCTCAGCGAGACGCACGGCCAGAAGATCGCCGTCATCGAGAACGAGTTCGGCGCCGAGAACATCGACAACGAGATCCTGGTGCGCGACAGCGGCGAGCAGATCGTGCAGCTGAACAACGGCTGCGTCTGCTGCTCGATCCGCGAGGATCTGCGCACCACGCTGTCGGAGCTGGCCGAGAAGAAGCGCAAGGGCGAACTCGACTTCGAGCGCGTGGTCATCGAGACCACCGGCCTGGCCGACCCGGGCCCGGTGGCGCAGACCTTCTTCATGGACGACGAGATCGCCGAGACCTACCTGCTGGACTCGATCCTGACGCTGGTCGACGCCAAGCACGGCGACGGCCAGCTCGACACGCGGCAGGAGGCGCGCCGCCAGGTGGGCTTCGCCGACCAGATCTTCATCAGCAAGGCCGACCTGGTCGCCAAGGACGAGGTGGACGCCTTGGTGCACCGCCTGAAGCACATGAACCCGCGCGCGCCGCAACGCCAGGTGCATTTCGGCGAGGTGCCGATCGCCGAGGTCTTCGACCTGCGCGGCTTCAACCTAAACGCCAAGCTGGACATCGACCCGGAGTTCCT
>OEIU01001634.1_pt1 | contig 13916 bp, 10 predicted proteins | sample 1539221 | NCBI WGS metagenome assembly OEIU01 (sample SAMN03792071, study PRJEB22550) | activated sludge metagenome | feature: wastewater treatment plant; material: activated sludge; isolation source: Wastewater treatment plant of a petroleum refinery complex | place: Argentina: Zarate | collected...
GACCGGGTGGAAAATTCAGCGACGTCGAACTGGCGCGGGCCATCCGCCATGGCGTCGGCAAGGACGGACGCTCGCTGTTGTTCATGCCCTCGCAGGAATTCAGCCACCTCAGCGACCAGGACATGGGCGACCTGCTCGCCTACCTGCACAGCCTGCCCGCCGTCGACAAGACGCCACCCGAAAACCGTGTGGGCCCGATCGGCCGCGCCTTGTTCGTGGCCGGCAAGGTGCCCCTGTTGCCGGCGGAAGTGGTCGATCACGACGCGAAGCCGGCCGAACCCGAAATCGCGGCTACGGCGGCGTACGGCGCCTATCTGTCCGCCGCGTGCATGGGTTGCCACGGCAAGGCATTCTCGGGCGGGCACATTCCGGGCACGCCGCCGGACTGGCCCGATGCGGCCAACCTTACGCCCGGTCCGGGCGGACTGGGCGACTGGAGCGAAGCTGAATTCAGCAAGGCCCTGCGCGAGGGCATCGCCAAGGGCGGACGCCCGTTGCAGACGCAGTACATGCCGGTGTCGGCGACCAGGCACCTGACCGATGTCGAGGTCAGCGCGCTGTTCGCTTTCCTGCGCAGCCTGCCGGCCAAGGGGCAGGGACAGCACTGATCGGACCAATCCGACCAGACCATCGGCCTGCCGTTTCGCCCGGAGGGATGAAGTCCGCAAGCCGCGCCATTGCAAGTCACCACGCGTGCAGCAATCCGACTCGTGTGACCCGCGACGGCGCGCGACCGAATGCGCGTAAGCCAGCTGATTTTCACCGAATGAGCTGGAGCGCCGCTGCCGGGCACGATATATGCTTTGTCCTGTAAATGACTTGTGTGTAAAAGCTACAACGTGCTTGATTCGCGCGTTTCTGGGCGTATGATTCTCGATACGGAGTTCCTCAGGTTTTCCTGTTCCCAGACAAGGAGGCCCCTGATGCGCACGTTATTCGTCCTCGCCCTTCCTGTTCTGCTGTTGTCCGCATGTGCCGGTGTGCCGCGTCTGTCTGCGATCCATGATCCGCTCTACCGTGCACAGAACCACACCTCGACGATCACCGCCCGCGCCACCGAAACACGCGATGGTATCGCCAGCATCCGCATCGACGCCGTCGTCGGCGAGCTGACCGCCTGCACTGGTGCGTTTGGTGCGCTTCCCAGCCTGATCCCTTGTCGAACCGGCGCATCCACCGTGTCGGCCGTCTGCAGCTTTGCCAACGTCAAGACCGAGGTCGCTTGCTCGCTGCCGATCAATGTCACCGCACGCCGGTTGATCAGCTATTCGGCATCGGCGCGCTCGGCAGGGAATCGCACGGCATCCTCGGCTCCGGTCACCTACGCGGGCGGCGCACCGCTGACCCAGGCGACGATCAACTTTGGATTCATCAGCATTCCCGTAGCCTGGGAAACCGCGCGTCCGGTCATCTGGCGCACCGATGCGCCGTCGTCATCGACCAATCGTGCCGACAAGATCGACTGGGGCTTCGTGCCGGATGCCGATATGCCGACCTATCGCGCTTTTACAGATGATCTTCAGCCGATGGCGTTGGCCCTGTTCTATACGGACAGCAACCCGTTTTCGAGCTGGACGCGGTTCTTCAAGAACACATTCAATTTGTGGGCTGGACCAAGCGGCGCCGATGGCGAGGGATGCACGCGCACGTTTGCTGCGCCGGCATCCAGCGTAAGGGCCGCCTTTGACGGCACCGCGATCCTGCACCGCAATGCCTTCCGCGATTGCGCATCGATTTCGCTTGGCGGCGGCGCGGGTACGGCGCAGACCAACCTCGGCGACGCTTCGTGGGTGCTGCTGCACGAATCGGGGCATTTTCTGTTCGGCCTCGGCGACGAATATGTGGGTGGCGGAAATTTCTCGATCTCGGATCCGAAAAACGTCCTAGCCGGCAAGCCGGAATGCGAGTCGGTATCGACCACGTATGGTCTGCCGACGGCACAATGCGTGCAGATCGGCACATCCGGGACCTGGCGCAACGACGACGGGCAGCCAACGACGATGGAAGACAGGACCCTGAGCAGCGACTGGCGAACGCTTTCCGGAAAGGCCATGGCCAACCGACTCAGCGCCTGCAACGGCGGCGCCTGCTATTGAGGAGCCTCACATGAACGATTCGCGGGCAAGGATTTTTCAGACTGCAATACTGGTACTGGTTGCGAGTTTCGCGGTTTCGGTTGCGGCGCAGACCGGCAATGAGACTTCGGTGGCCGGACCGCCAACGGCTTCCGATGGAGGAAAGGCCGAACTGCTTCCACCACGTCCGCTCGCCGATGCGGATGACACGCTCAACCAGCGTGTCGCCACGCAGACGGTCGATGGCCTGGTGATCGTGCTGACGATCGACGAAGCGAACATCACCCTCGATTCGGTGGAACTCGCGCGGGTGCCGCGCCGACAGGCGCGGGCGATCCGCAACACCGCAGGGGACCAGGTCAAGGTGGTCGGCCTTTCCGGGGGGCGCGAGATCTCGACGACCGTGGTGCCCGACACCGTGCTGAATGCCAGCGAGGACACTGGCCTGGTGCGGACCGTGAAACGCCAGATATCCGTGGCGCTCGCGGCCGACCAGCCGCTTGATGCGGTAAGGGTCGAGGCGCCCGCTACCTCGGCCTCGGCTTTGCTTGATGTCCGTGGTGCCTATGCGCGGATCTGCGAAGCCGACCCCCGCAGTAAATGGTGCCCATCCTCAGGCACCAGATAGCCCTCCGGAAATCCTCCGGATTCGATCTGGTTCCTGGCTGGCGTATCTGTCGGAGCCGTCGACTTTCGCGCGGTCCTGCGCAGCGACCAGAAATCGATGTCGCGGCGTACGTTGTAGCGGATCTTTTCGTACATCGATTTCGCGCGCAGGTTCTTGTGGTTCACGTGCAGGAACGCCAGGCGTCCGCGTTGCAGGTTGTCGTTGGTGAGCATGGCCAGCAAACGACGCGAGTAACCGCGCCCGGTGAAATCGGGGTGCGTGCAGATCGCGCTGATTTCCTGGGCGTCATCCGTGCCGAGACGCTCGCCGATCATGGCTGCCAGCCGGCTCCCCTGGTAGATGCCGAAGTAGCGTCCGAGTTCCATCGTGCGGGCGCGGAAGAAGTGCGGGTAGACGAGGGCGGTGAGGGCCATCGCATCGGCGCGGTGCGCGTCATCCGACAGTTCGGTGATCGGCGGTCCGTCGATGACTTCGATCGGCGATTCGCAAGCCATTTGCGCCAGCGGCTGGTCGATCCGCATCGTCCATCCGCGCGGTTCCGCAGTAGCGACTCCGAGCAGGTAGACCGTCTCGTCGGGTCCGATCAGCGGATCGAGCGCAGCGACGACGTCGATGCCGGCATTCGCTACACCGAGGAACGGCGCATGGCTCGAAGGAAAGCGCGCGATATCGGCCGAACCCTGCGCGAGCGCCTTGTGGCGGCTCTGCAGCGACGCCCAGAACGGATTGTCCAATGCCGAATCGCCCATGCACGCGGTACCTTTGATCGCCACGCCTTGTTCGTGCCCGACAAGGCCGGGGAGCCGTCCAGCCGGACCGGCTCCCTGCCATCCGCCGGCTCAGTCGAAACCGTTGGCGAAGATGATATCGCTGTCCGGCAGCGTGCCGGTAACGGCGAAGTCCGCCGTGGCGTAGGCGTCCACGGTGTTGCCCGCGGCATCTTCGCTGCGGTTGTCGGTGTAGATGCCGAGCGCCTTGGTCAGGGCCATGTCCATGCCGTTGTAGTCACCCCACTCGAAGCCGTCGGTGGGCTTGGGCATGTTGAGGCTGGTCAGGCGGGTCGGCGAGCTCCAGCTCTCGCCGCCGTTCTCCGAATGGCTGTAGTAAAAATCCACGCCAGTCCGCGCCGCGCTGTTGACGGTGTCGTAGAACACGACATGGACGCGCCCATTGTTGTCGACCTTGAGCCAGGGGTGGAAGCGGTCGACGGTGTTGGCGTCCGTGGTCGGATGCGGCGTGCGCACCTGCCAGCTGGCGCCGCCGTCGCGCGAAAAGGCGACCTGGATGCGCGCGTGGTTGTTGGCCGGGGTACTGCCGGTCGAAGCGGTGGAGTCGGTAAACGCCACGTAGATCGTGTTGCGGAACGCGCTGCCGCTGAGGTCGACGTCGGCCGAAGTGTAGATGAAGGCATGCCGGGCCGACATCGCCGGGATCGGGAAATCGAACGAGCCCTGGGTCGCGGCGACGTTGGACGGCGTGGCGAAGGTCAGGCCGCCATCGGTCGACTTGGCCACCTTGATCTGGCGGGAGTTGTAGGCCGGGTAGAAGTAGTAGACGTTTCCGCCGCTGTCGGAGGCGATGTCGCAGCCGATTCCGGTGAACGCGCTTGAACTGCTGAAGCTCACCGGCGTACCGAAGGTCGCACCGCGATCGGTGGAGCGCGAAAATTTCTGTACGCCATTGAGATGCCAGCAGATGTAGACATTCTCGTAGTGCGGCGACAGCGGTTGCGTGTCGACGTGCAGGTATTCCTTGTCGACGTTGACGTCGGTGGTCGGGACGATGACCGGAGAGCTCCAGGTCTGCCCGTTGTTGCTGCTGCGATAGACATAGACGCCATTGCCAAGCGTGGCCGTGTACGCGGTCAGGCCATCACCCGACCAGGCCACGGTCGGATCGCAGCAGATGTTGGCGCCGGCCAGGTCCGTCGGGCGCGTCCAGGTCGTGCCGCCATCGGCCGAGTACCACATGGTCTGGCCCTGGTAGGGGCCGTTGGAACCGGCGATGACACGATTGGTGTTGGCCGGATTGATCGCGATCGCGGTTTCGGCGCCGCCATGGGCGGGCCCGCTGACGCGAATCTCGGCGGCCAGCATTGCCTTCAGGTACTCCTTCTGCGTCAGGCCGTCGTCGAGGATGACTTCGAAGGTGCCGTCGCTGGCCACGCGGAGTTCCTTGTAGATGCGGCCGTTGATCAGGTAGCCGTAGTACTTGCGCTCGAAGCGTTGCAGGGCGCTGCGCGGGTACTGTGCCGGCCCGGTCGTGCCCAGGCCCGGATTGGCTCGACGCAGTTCGACACGGAAGAATGCCGGGATCGGATCGCGTGCGCTGGCTTCATCGTCCGAAAGCAGGGCGACGCCGGCTGCCGTGAGCTGGTAGTTGCGGTCGTCCCAGGGGCCGACCGCCGCCAGGCTCGCGTAATCGACGTTGCGATCCACGCCGAGCGACTGGACGACGCGATTGGCCGCGAACGCAGACATTGCCGGCAAGGCAGCCAGGAAGAACACAAGAAGCACGCGCGCGCAGGATTGCACGGCAGACCAGGGAGCGGACATTGAGGGGCCTCGGCAGGAAGGGAGTTTGCGCCAGGCACCGGCCGCAACGGCGCGAAGGGTACCCCAGGGCAGGCCGCCGGGCGAGTGCACCTATCCCCTTGGGCCGATCGATCAGGTTCGCGCGGGCGGTCTCTGCGGACGTTCCGCGCCGGCACAAGAGCGGGGCGCCAGGGAAGCTTGCCGCCGATCGGAAGTCCAGGCCGCAGGGCCAGGCATCAGCCCGGCCATTTCAGCACCATCATGGCGACGGCAAGCCAGAGCGGGGTCACGGCCACCCAGCCGATCGCGTGCCAGCGTCGCAACGATCCTGCCAGCGCTTCGGTATCCGCTGCGTTACCTGCTTCGACGACGATGCGCTTCTGCAGGGGAGCCAATGCGAAGCCGAAGACCAGCCCGGAAAGGATGAACATTCCGATCGAGCCAGCGATCCAGCCGACGGCCAGTATCCTGTAGCCGCCCGCCATTGCAGCGGCGATGCCGGCAGCGGTTATCAGGATCACGCCCGGCGTGGTGAACCAGCGATCGGCGCGGATGATGCCCTGCATGGCGTGTCCGACGAAGGCCGGATCGCGGGTGCGTTCGGCATGCGCGACCCAGAACAGTCCGAGCGTGGCATTGCCGAGGAACAGCACGACCGCCACGAGGTGGAGCAGTTTGTAAAGTGCATAGCTGGTGATCATAGGATGCTCCGCTCGGCGTGGCGATGACACTTTAGGCGCTGTCCGGCCCGTGAAGCGAGGTGCCGGATGTCACTCTCGGGATGCCGTTCCAGATCCGCCGATGTCAGCCACGACGTGCCTGCGGCCCGGCCGTTGCCCGATCTCTAGGCCGCGCGATCGGGCTTGGCGCGATACATCGCCTGGTCCGCCTCGTGCAGCGCCAGCTCGGGATCGCCATGGTCCGGCACCCGCGCCGTGCCGTGCGAGAAACCGATCGCAGGCGCTTCATGGATGGCTAGTTCGAGTTGCAGGCGGACCGAACGAACGTGCCCTTCTATGGCTTCGGGGTCGGTGTCCCGGGTGATGACGATGAACTCGTCGCCGGCATAGCGGATGACACGATCGCCTGCAGGGAAGATTTCCTGCAGGGTGCGGGCAAACAGACGCAAGCATTTGTCGCCGGCCTGATGGCCATAGGCATCGTTGATGGACTTGAAGTCGTCGAGGTCGAAAAAAACGATGGACGCGCCCGCTGCCTGCGAATCGCGCAGCAGGGCAGGCAATGCGCGCCGGTTGAGCACCCCTGTCAGCTGGTCGCGCTGGAGCAGGTCGCGCAACTGGACCTGGGTCAGGCTCAGCTCGCTGTTGGCCTGGGTCAGTTCGCGCTGGATCGCACCGTGCAGCGTGAGCACGCAGCCCAATGCGATCACCCATTCCGCGCCTGCGTCGAAAGAGGAATGCACCGACAGGAAGGTCGCCAGGAACGCTGGCCTGGCGGCCTCGTCGAGCAACGCGTGCGCGGCATAGGCGGCGCCTTCGGCGAACGCGAGCACGGCACGGATGGCAAACCCCGCGGACAGCCAGCCGAGTCGGCCGGATCGTTTGCGTGCGAGGAAAATCGCACTCGAACCGAGCATCAGGCAGATCACGACCGATTGCACGAGGCCGAGCATGTCGACCGTTCGGACCGCCATGGCAGCGGCCAGCGACAGCGCGGCGACGATGGCGAGCAGGCGTGTATAGGACCTTCGCACAGGTTGTCCGCTGACGAAACCCGCGGCGCCATCGACGAGCAGCACCACAAACAGGGTCTTGGCGAAGAAGTAGGACCATGCCGCAACCACGAAGGCCAGCCGCCCTTCCGGTTGCAGGATCCAGAACAGGATGGTTACGAGCAGGGCGAGCAGGTTCGCGACCCAGGCGCAGACCCATATTCGCAGTTCGTCGCGCCTCATCGAGTGCGCAAGGGCGATCAGGAACCCGGTGATCAGGACAACCGAAGTTGCCTGGACCATCGTGCTCCAGCGCCACAACATCAATTCCATCGGCGAGCTCCCCCGGATGCGGCAATTGCGGGAACTCCGTCCAGCAGCAGCCGACCTTGCAGGGCACTTTATCCCCTGTTGCCGGCACAATCCACCGGCGGCCGGGTGGCCGGCGCAGCGCCTGCCGCAAGGCTGCTCGGACCAGGGCTGGCAGCGCGTCTGCCGGCACCCATCCATTGGCACTTGGCCTGATGGGGCGCTGGCCCTAGTCTCGCCATCCGTCTTTTCCTTGTTCAATCATCAGTGAGGTATGCCGTGATCTCATCCGGCCCGGTTTCCCGTTGGCGCCCTGCAGCAGCAGTGGCGATGGTATTTTCGGCCACGCTGCTCGGCGCGTGCGCAGGCGGGGGCGGCGATGCGCCGGCCGCCGCGCACGAGGCGGCGGGCGTGGCCGCGCCCCCGCCCGCTGCCAAGGCTGCGCCCGGCAGTTTCGGATTCGACACGGGCGGGATGGACCGCACGGTCAGTCCGGGTGACGACTTCTACGAGTACGCCAATGGCACCTGGGTCAGGCAGACGGAAATCGCCGTGGATCGTTCGAGCGAAAGTGCTTTTTCCGCATTGAGCGACCAGGCCCGGAAGGACACGCGCGAAATCCTCGAAGCCGCTGCGGCGGATCCGGCGGCGAGCGCGGGGCGCAAGCAGATCGGCGACTACTATGCGGCATTCATGGACGAGGCCGGCATCGAGGCCAGGGGCATCGCGCCGATCAGGACCGGGCTCGATGCGATCGCGGCCCTCGACAGCAGGACTGCGCTTTCGCGGGCGCTCGGCGCGGCGCTGCGCACCGACGTCGACCTGCTCAATGCCACCGACTACTACACGGACCGGCCGTTCGGACTCTGGGTATCGGCGGACATGATGGAACCGGGCAGGTACGCCGCGTACCTGGTGCAGGGTGGCCTCGGCATGCCGGATCGGGATTTCTACCTCGAGGACGGGCGCATGGCCGATCTGCGCAGCCAATACAAGGCCTACATCGCAAAAATGCTCGGACTGGCCGGCTTCGACGACGTGCAGGCCAGGGCGGCGCGCATCCTGGCCATGGAAATCGCGATCGCGAAAACGCACGCGACGCAGCTCGCCACCAATGACGTGGAGAAGGGCGCAAATCGCTGGGCACGCTCCGAATTCGCCGCCAGGGCGCCGGGCATCGACTGGAACGCATTCTTCGATGCCGCGGGCCTCGGCGCGCAACAGGACTTCATCGTCTGGCAACCCGGTGCGGTGACCGGGATGGCGGCCGTTGCCGCCAGCGAGCCCCTGTCCACCTGGAAGGACTACCTGAGTTTCCACGCCGTGGATCGCGCCGCCCCCTATCTTCCTAAGGCGTTCGTCGATGCGCACTTTGCCTTCCACGACAAGGCGCTTTCCGGCACGCCGGAACTGCGCGATCGCTGGAAGCGCGGAGTCGACGAAACCAATGCCGCACTCGGCGAGGCGGTCGGCGAAATCTACGTGGCCGACCACTTCACGGCCACGACCAAGGCGCGTGCCGATGAAATGGTGAAAAACCTCATCAACGCGTTCGGCAAGCGCATCGATGCGGCCGGATGGATGACCGCGCAGACCAAGGCACGCGCGAAGGCGAAGCTGCTCGGGCTGCAGGTCGGCATGGGCTATCCGGACAAGTGGCGCGACTACTCGGCGCTCGAAGTGCGGCGTGGTGATGCCGCCGGCAATGTAGGGCGCGCGGAACTGTTCGAGTACAAGCGCAACCTCGCCAAGCTGGGCCGGCCGGTCGACCGCGGCGAATGGTTCCTGCTGCCGCAAACGGTCAACGCGCTGAACATCCCGCTGGAGAACCGGCTGATCTTCCCCGCGGCGATCCTGCAGGCGCCGTTCTTCGATGCCGCCGCCGACGACGCAATCAACTACGGCGCGATCGGCGGCGTGATCGGACACGAGATCAGCCATAGTTTCGACAACAACGGAGCGCTGTTCGACGAGAAGGGCAAGCTCGAGAACTGGTGGACAAAGGAAGATTTCGAGCGCTTCGAGGCGGCCGGGGCGGCGCTTGCTGCACAGTATGACCAGTACAGGCCGTTTCCCGATCTCGCCGTCAACGGCAAGCTGACCCTCGGCGAAAACATCGCCGATGTGGCCGGCCTGGCCACGGCCCATGACGCCTACGTGATGGCCCACGCCGGGCAAGCGCCGGAAACCATCGACGGCTTCAGCCCGGAGCAGCGGCTGTTCCTCGGCTGGGCGCAGGTATGGCGCAGCAAGTTTCGCGAACAGTCCCTGCGCAACCTCGTCCTGACCAACGGACATGCGCCGGGTCGCTACCGCGCGCTCACGGTACGCAACATCGACGCCTGGTATCCGGCCTTCGAGGTGCAGCACGGACAGGCGCTTTATCTCGCGCCGGAGCAGCGCGTCAAGGTCTGGTAGCGGTCATTGCACGCCGGGTCCCGCGCGGACCCGGCAGCCTGGCACCTGCCCCGTCATTGCGCGCAGGCCGTGGACCGCGCCTGCTTCGCTGGCGCGCGGAGATCGGGCTCCGGACACAATGTGAATTGCATCACATTCGCTTACGTTCCGTGCCCAGTCGGTAGTGACAATTGCTGTCCCAAGCTGTCGCTGCGCAGTGGCCAACGCGCGGCACCAGCGCGCGAGCGGGTGTGGCCCGACACTTGCATTGCATGGGCTGTCGATCCGACCCGATGGAACCATCGTGAGAATGGAAGCAGCCCAACCCCGCAGTGTCGAAGATGACGAACGCATCGAAGCACCGCGGCGCTCCGCGGTGGACATGCGCCAGCGCAACGCAATCCTGTTGATACCACCGGGCGAGAAGTTGCCCGAAGGCTGGCAGGTGCCATGGCTCAAGGCAGGCTGGGCGGTGTCGAATTGTGGAAATCCGGAAAGGATTCCGGTCGCCCTGCATGGACCCGGAGCATCCGCACTCGTTGTGTCTCCGTGGGCGGAAATCGGCAAGCCCGCGTTGAGCGGAACGGTGGCCCGCGGCCTGACCGGCGTGGTCGCGGCGCTAGGCGCTGCCAATGACGCCAGGAAGGACACTTCGGCGGCGATGGGCGGCATGGTTCGCCGCGCGGACTTCCTTGCCCACCTGCGCCGCGTGGAGAAAAATGCGGAGGGCAACAATTGCTGCGCGCTGATGGCGATCCAGGTCGACCAGGCAGCCGTTCTCGGCGGCGAACTCAGCCGCACGGCCATTTTCGATCTTGAGGAGAGGATCTGTTCCCGCTTCGCCAGCATCCTGGAAAAGCGCGACATCACCACGATCTGGCTCGAATTCGGCTTCGGCATACTTGTGCAACGTGCTGACAGCGAAAGCGTATGGGCGCTCGCAGAAAAGCTGCGCGCCAGCATCGCGGAAAAGCCCTTCCTTGTCGGCGGCGAGTCGAAATCGCTGACGGTTTCGGTCGGACTGGCGCTTTCGCCCAGCGCCGAAGCCTCGGATGGCGCGCACCAGTGGTTTGCCTCGGCGCATGCGGCGCAGGGTATTGCCCATCGCCACGATGGCAATCGCTGCGAGGGGTTGCTGACCCGCGAGTTCGAGCCGGTGCCGGCGGAACGCGGTCTGGTCATTCGCGAATGGGGGAGAGAGGCGAAGGCGGGCACGAACGTGGTTATCGAGTACCAGCCGCTCATGCCGATGAACTCGGCAGCCGTGGAACTCTACTCGGTCCACGCCAAGCTGCGCGACTACCGCGCCCCGCTCGGCGGCGTCTACCGCAACGAGTACCTGCGCCTGGCGCGCGATGCCGGCGCCATGGTCATGATCGATCGCATGAGCCTGTTCCATGCATTCGAGACGCTCGAGCAGGAACATGTGCGCGGTCGCGCCACGCAACTGATGGTTCCCATTGAACTTGAAACCCTGAAGGACCTGCCGTGGCGCTGGTTCGAGGCAGAGCTGCAGCGGCGCCAGCATCTGCTCGACCGGCTGATCGTCGAGCTCGACGCGGTCGCAGGCCTGCTCGACAAGGACAGCGTGATGCGCCTCGTGCGCCTGCGCCGGTTCGGCGTGCGCATCGGGCTTGCGGACAAAAGCGCAAATCTGCGGCAGGTGCCGGAATGGGCGAGACTGCCGGTCGACGTACTGACGCTGCAGCACGCCGCCACGAACGCGCTTTCGCCCGACGAATTTCGCGGCGCCATGCAGGCGTGGCAATCGAAACAGCGTCTCGTGGTCGTCGATGCCGTCGAGGACACGAATGCACTGGTCCACCTGCAGGGACTCGGTGTCGACCACCTGCGTGGACAGGCGCTTGCCGCGATCGGACCGCGGCTGGATTTTGATTTCTCGGCCGCGACCTGAGCCCGGGACCAGGACCCGTTCTGCGCCCTGCGCGGAACTGTTCGCGCTGCCTTGAGTCGGACCCGGGCGTTTCCGCCTACGTCGCCGTTCCGGTTGCGCTCCCGGCCGGCTTGGTTTCGCGCCAGAGGCCGCCGCCCGGCAGGCGCCGGCGCATCTGCCCACGCAGCAGCAGCAGGCTCAGTATCGCCTGGAAGGCGACGGTGGCGACCGATACGTACCAGACATGTTCGATGCGGAAGTGCGGCTGGCGCGACAGCCAGAGGACCGGAATGGCGAAGACGAGCAGCCGCGTCGCCGTGCTCAGCAGCGCCGGCCAGGTGTTGCCGAGCGCCTGGAACATTCCGGAGCAGGTGAAGATGATGCCTTGGGCGACGAAGTTCAGCGAGATGATCGAGAGGAAGGTCGCGCCGGTTTCGATGACATCGGGTTCGCTGGTGAAGCGCGAGATGAACCAGGCTGGTTGCCAGTGGCAAAGCACCGTCAGCGAGACCATCACCACGCTGCTCATGATGACCGCGGTGCGGAAGGTCTCGCGCACGCGTTCCGGCTTCTGCGCACCGAAATTCTGCCCGGCGACGGCCGGGGTAGAGAACGCGATGGCCATGGCCGGCAGGAAAATCGATTGCATGACGCGCCCGCCGATGCCGAAACCGGCCTGCGCAGCGGCGCCGAAATCGCGGATGACGGTGTAGATCAGCGCCATGAAAACGAACATGAGGGCGAACTCGCCACCCGCCGGAAATCCAATGGCGAGCATGCGCTTCCAGGTATGCAGGCGCGGCAGCCACAGGTCGGCATGGAAACCGACATATTTTTCCATGCGCATGAAGTAGACGCCCATCATGACGACGCCGACGGCGATCGAAATCGAACTCGCCAGCCCGGCGCCGGCGACGCCTAGCGCATGGCCGGTGCCCCAGCCGGCAATCAGGACCGGCGCGAGGATGATGTTCAGGAGCAGGGTCAGGACCTGCACGACCATGGTCGGCTTGACGATGCCGGTTCCGCGCAGGCCCGATCCCATCGCGATCAGCGCGAACTGCAGGGCGAGGCCGGGCAGGTAGCAGTCGAGATAGGTGATGCCCGCCATGGTCGTTGCCGCATCGGCGCCGATCGAGTGCAGATAACTTCTGCCCAGTCCGTATCCGGCGAAAAGGGTCAGGCCGGCGCAGAGCGCGGAAATGACCAGCGACTGGTTGAACACGAGGTTGGCGTCGGCAGCATCCTTGCGTCCCACCGCGTGGGAGATCAGGGCCACGGTGCCGACACCGAGCATCTGGGTCAGGCCCAGCACGATATACATGACCGTTCCGCCCAGGCTGACGCCGGCGATTGCCGCGTCGCCGAGCTGGGCGACGAAGTACAGATCGACGAGGAAATACAGGGTCTGGATGAGCATGCCGATCGCCATCGGCACGGCCATCTGGACGATATGCCCGGCGATTGGTCCTTCAGTCAGGTCCTTCATGCAAATGTCCTGCGTTGATCGGTTGTGCTGGGTGATGCCGGGGCGCCGGGGCGGCGCATTTTGCCGCAGAGCGGTCTCGTTGGCGATCCATATCGTTTGCGGAGCTTGTCCGGTGGTGCCGGAACGCACGAAATCCTTGATTCCGTGCGCGCAATCCTTACCTTGTGACCCGTTGGAACCGAATTCGCTGCTGGAGACGAACATGGCAACCGGCTGGGCAGGTGATGGTGCGGTCCAGGACCAGATCGACGCGACCATCAAGGACGGCATCAAGCGCGCGCGCACGCAGTTGCGCGATGGCCCTGGCCTGAGCCGTTGCGAGGAATGCGAGGCGAAGATTCCCGAGGCGCGGCGCAAGGCCGTCCCAGGTGTGCGCCTGTGCGTCGCCTGCCAGGAGGCAAGCGACCGCGATGTTCGCAAGTCGGCCGGCTACAACCGGCGCGGCAGCAAGGACAGCCAGTTGCGCTGAGGTACGCGCACCGGTTCGGCCTGCTGCACAGGATCGACAAATGGAAACGGCGGCCGGATTGCTCCGGCCGCCGTCTTGTTGCCATTTCTGGCGATACAGCTGATTTGCAGCCTACGGCGTATAGCTCGACGTGAAGCTCACTCCGGAGAACGTCGCGTAGGCCCGGATCTTCACGTAGTAGGTGCCTGCCGTGGGTGCGGCAAACGTACAGGTTTCACTGTTGCCCGAGGTATACGGACGGCAGGTGTAGCTGGTCGTGGTCGGTGCTGCGCCAAGGCGAACATAGAGATCGGCGTCGCCTGTGCCGCCCGACATCACGAATGACAGGTTGGTCGCACCTGCGGGAACTACCAGCGTATAGGTCGACGTCCAGTTGCTCTTGGTCGCCGACAGGCCGCTGATGACGGTGCCATTGCAAAGCACGGTTCCGGATGGCGTGCAGCCACCAC
>OEIU01001636.1_pt1 | contig 13907 bp, 13 predicted proteins | sample 1539221 | NCBI WGS metagenome assembly OEIU01 (sample SAMN03792071, study PRJEB22550) | activated sludge metagenome | feature: wastewater treatment plant; material: activated sludge; isolation source: Wastewater treatment plant of a petroleum refinery complex | place: Argentina: Zarate | collected...
GACTGTGAGGATCGCTTTCGCAGCCTGATGGTGGTGGGCTGTGGGTTGGCGGCTTCGGGTGTGACCCCCGAAAGGACTGGCCTTCGTGCCTTGCTGCGACATGTCCGCTCGAGGTCGCCGGCCCCGGCCCGGCCGAAGGTGCTGGCCTGATCAGGAGCTTGACCACCAGGCGTTGACGGCGCCGGGCGTGTCCCATCACAGTCCTGCCGAACCTCCGTCCCGGACCGGAACCACGTCCCGTCCGGCGAAGGAGAGAACGCATGACCAGTCTGACCGATCTACGTGAGGTGGTCGATGTCGTCATCGGCGTCGACACCCACGTCCATACCCACTCCGCCGCGGTCATCGACAGTGCGACCGGTGGCGTCCTCGGCGAGACCACCGTGGCGGCGACCGCCGCGGGCTACGTCGAGCTCGTGGACTTCGCCAACGCCTACCCGACGGCGCGGGCTTGGGCGATCGAAGGGACCGGCAGCCACGGCGCAGGCCTGAGTCGTCACCTGCTGGAGTCCTCCGAGCTCGTTGTGGAGCTGGACCGTCCGAAGCGGTCCGCGCGCCGTAACGGCGCGAAGTCCGATCCCCTCGATGCGATCCGCGCCGCACGTGAGGCGATGGCTCGACCCCGCTTGGGAACACCCCGCAGCGGCGGCGAACGCCAAGCCCTCTCAGTACTGTTGGCCGCTCGCCGCTCCGCCGTCGATGCCTCCACCGAAGCGCAGCTCCAGCTGTTCAGCCTCGTGGTCGCCGCGCCGGAACCGATCCGCTCCCGGTTCCGTGGCCAGAAGCTCGCCGCGATGCTCAACACCGCAGCCAGGCTGCGTGTCCACCCAACCTGGGACGTGGAGACGACCAGCACCGTCGTCGCGCTACGCACCTTGGCTCGACGCGCGCACACGATGTTGCGGGAGGCGCGCGAACTGCAGAAGGCCATCCTGGGCATCATCCGCAGCTGGCGGCCCGACCTGCTCGAGGAGTTCGGCGTCGGACCGATCGTCGCGGCGACGGTGCTGTGCGCGTGGTCCCACCCCGGCCGCGTCCACTCCGAGGCCGCCTTCGCGATGCTCGCCGGCGTGGCCCCCATTCCCGCCAACAGCGGCCAGGTCACCACCCGTTACCGGCTCAACCGGTACGGCGACCGGCAGCTCAACACCGCACTGCACACCGTGGTCCAGATCCGGATCCAGTACCAGCAATCCACCCGTGACTACGTCGCCCGTCGAACCGCTGAAGGAAAGACCAGCCGCGAGATCAAACGCTGCCTCGCCCGCTACGTCGCACGCGACCTGTACCGCCTCCTCGAAAGGGGCGCCCCGACTGCTTGACGAAGCATAGGAGCGTCGTCCTCCTCCGCGCGACGTGCGCGGGTCAGCGGGCGAGCAGCTGGGCCACCAGCGCCAGCACGGCCGGCACGGTCTGGACGAGGAGGATGCGCCGGCTGACCGTCAGCGCGCCGTAGATCCCGGCGACCGCGACGCAGGCCAGCGTGAACACGGCGAACGCGAACCGGTGCGCCTGCGGCCCGACGAGGGCCAGCGCGATGCCGGCGACCAGGAAGCCGTTGTACAGCCCCTGGTTCGCGGCGAGCACCTTCGTCCCGGAGGCCTGCTCGGGCGTCGTGCCGAAGGCGGCCCGACCGCGGGGGGTGTCCCACAGCACCATCTCGAGCACGACGACGTAGACGTGGATGAGCCCCACGAGGGCGGTGAGGACCGCGGCGAGCACCGACATGGGTGATGTCTAGCGGATGCCGGCCGGCGCGGTCACCCCGTGGTCAGGAGGATCTTGCCGATGTGCCCGCTCGCCTCGAGCTCGCGGTGCGCCTCCGCGGCGTCGGCCAGCGGGTGGCGCGAGTGCACGACGGGGCGCACCACACCGTCCTCGACCAGCGGCCAGACGTGCTCGCGCACCGCCGCGACGATGGTCGCCTTCTCGGCGGCCGGCCGCGCGCGCAGCGAGGTCGCGATGACGGCACCGCGCTTGGCGAGCAGCATCCCGAGGTCGAGCTCGCCGGTGCGCCCGCCCTGGAGGCCGATGACGACCAGCCGCCCGTTGACCGCGAGCACCTCGACGTTGCGCCCGAGGTACTTCGCGCCCATGTTGTCGAGCACCACGTTCGCGCCCTCGCCGTCGGTCGCCGCCCGGACCCGCTCGACGAAGTCCTCCTCGCGGTAGTTCACGAGCACCTCCGCGCCGAGCGCCCGGCACGCCTCGAGCTTCTCGGCCGAGCCCGCCGTGACGGCCACCCGGGCCCCGACCGCGAGCTGGATGGCCATCGTGCCGATGCCGGAGGACCCGCCGTGGACGAGGAGCAGCTCGCCGGGCTGGAGGTTGGCGGTGAGGAAGACGTTCGACCACACCGTGCAGACGACCTCGGGCAGCGCGGCCGCGTCGACGAGGGACACCCCGCGCGGGACCGGGAGCAGCTGCCCCGCCGGGACGCGGACGTACTCGGCGTACCCGCCACCGGCCAGCAGCGCGCAGACCTCGTCGCCGACCGCCCAGCCGTCGACGCCGTCGCCGAGCGCCTCGACGACACCGCTGACCTCGAGCCCCGGGACCTCGGACTCGCCGGGCGGCGGGGGGTAGAAGCCCTGGCGCTGCATCGAGTCGGCCCGGTTGACCCCGGCGGCGGCGACCCGGACGAGTACCTCGCCGGCCCGCACCTCCGGGACCGCGACGTCGGAGAGGACGAGGGCCTCGGGCCCTCCGGACTCGGGGATGGTCACGGCCTGCATCCCCCGAACCTAGACCCCGTCGCCGACCCGGAGGGCGGCCGGGTCAGCGCGAGCGGCCGACCCGTGCCGCGAGGGTTCCGGCCGTGTGTCGGACCGCGCCGACGAGCCGCTCGCGCTCCGCCGCGTCCACCTCGGCCTGCGCGTAGGTGACGGCCACCGCGGCCACGGGGTAGTCGTTGGCGTCGAGGACGGCCACGGCGACCGACCCGAGGCCCGGCGTCACGAGCCCGTCCTCGACGGCGTACCCCCGCTGGCGCACCTGCTGCAGCCACGAGCGCAGCTGGGTCGTCGAGGCGGGGCCCCGACCGTCGCGCCGGACGAGCGAGGCGCGGTCGGGGAAGAGCGCCCGCACCTGGGCCGGGGGGAGGGCGGCGAGCATCGCCAGGCCGGTCGCGGTCAGCGGTGCCGGGAGCCGGACGCCGACGTCGGTGACGAGCAGGGGGCGGCCGGGGGCGCGCTGCTCGACGACGTAGAGGACGTCGGTGCCGTGGAGGACCGCGAGGTGCGCGTTCTGGCCGCACGCGTCGACAAGCCGGTCCATGAGGCCCCGGGCCATCCGGTCCAGCGGCGCCTGGCGCTGGTAGGCCGAGCCGAGCTCGTAGGCCGCGAGGCCGAGCCCGTAGCGACGCTCGTCCGGCAGGTGCCGCACGTAGCCGCGCTCGACGAGCACGGCGAGCAGGTGGTAGACGCTCGAGCGCGGCAGGCCGAGGTCGCGGGCGATGGCCGCGGCGGGCACCGGCTCACCACGGCGGGCGATGAGGCCGAGCACGTCGAGGGCGTGGCCGGCGGCGGGGGCGTTCGCCATGGGACCAGTGTCGCGGGTCCGGGCTCGGCGGTTCGGCAGGCGCCGGGGCCGTGCGTCGTTCACACTCGTCCCGTGCTCCCCACTCGTCGCATCCTCGGTCCAGCCCTGGCCCTCGCGCTCTCCGCCGCGGTCGCCGTCCCCTCCGCGGTGGCCGACCCCGCGCCCGCACCCCCGGCGTCCGGCGCCACCTCCGGAGCCGGCGACACCACCTCGCAGCTCGTGCCCGAGCCCTCGCGCGTCCCGGCCGCCGAGCGGCTCGCCGCGTCCACCGCCTCGAGCGACCTGACGTCCCGGATCGTCGCCAAGCTCGCGAACCGGGCGGCGCACGCGGGCGGCATGACCCCGGCCTTCTCCGGGCGAGTCACCGATGCCGCCGGACGCACCATCTGGGAGAAGGGGGGTACGACCACCCGGATGCCCGCCTCGACGATGAAGCTGGTCACGAGCGTGACGGCGATCCGGTCGATGGGCCCCAACTTCCGGTTCACGACCCCCGTCCTCCAGGACCCGCGCTACCGCTCGACCGTCTACCTCAAGGGGGTCGGCGACCCCCGGCTCACCTCGTCCGAGCTGCTCGTCATGGCCCGCACGGCGGCGACCAGCCTGAAGTCGCAGCGGATCACGGTGGTCAACGTGCGGGTCGACGACTTCCTCTTCCCGACGCCCACGCTGGCGAGCGGGTGGAAGTCCAGCTACCTTCCCGGTGACGTCGCGCCGGTCCGGGCGCTCGTGGTCAACTCGCGCAACGTCAACGACACCGCCATCGACGCCGGGAACCTCTTCGCGACCTATCTGCGCGGTCAGGGGATCGCCGTCCGCACGGTCGCGCGGCAGCGGGCGGCCAGCCGGATCCCGGTCCTCGCGACCACCGTGTCCTCTCCCCTCTCGACGATCCTCGGGACGATGCTGAACTCGAGCCAGAACGACTACGCGGAGATCCTGCTGCGCGAGGCCGCCGCCCGCCGAGGGCGTCCCACGACCTGGGCCGGAGCCACCGGCAACGCCATGGCCGTGCTCAAGGCGGAGCTCATCGGCACCTACGGCTTCAGGATGTACGACGCCTCGGGCCTCTCCCGCAACGACCGGATGCCGACGGCCACGCTCACCTCGCTGCTCACGAAGGTGGCGGCCGACCCGACGCTCTCCGCGGTCATCCTGCCGCGCACGGCGCTGCCGGTCGCCGGCCAGACCGGCACGCTCGCCTCGCGCTTCCGCACCAGCCCGTACTCCTGCGCCGCCGGCCGGGTGCACGCCAAGACGGGGACGCTCGCCGACGTCGTCGCCCTCTCCGGGTACGCGGAGGGTGTCGACGGGTCGGTGCGACCCTTCGCCTTCCTCTTCAACGGCGTGCGGAGCACCGCGAGCTCGCGGCTCACGGCCGACCTCCTCGCGACGACCACGACCGGCTGCTACTGACCGCGGACCGGGGCCGTCACCCCACCCACCGGTAGCGTCGCTCGGGACGACCCGTCGAGCCGTAGCGCAGCGACACCTCGGCGCGTCCCGCCTGCTTGAAGTGCTCGAGGTAGCGACGGGCGCTCACCCGTGAGATGCCGACCGCCTCGGCGACCTCGCTCGCCGAGAGAGCCTGTGACGCACCGCGCATAGCGTCCTCGACGAGCCGGGCCGTCTCCGGGCTGAGCCCCTTGGGCAGGGGCGCCGCGCTCGCCGCGGACCGGAGGAACACGCGGTCGACGTCCGCCTGCCCGGTCACCTCGGCCCGGGCCAGCAGCGACCGCCGGCCGGCGTACCGGCGCAGCCGTTCCTCGAGGTCGGGGAAGCCGAAGGGCTTGAGGACGTAGTCGGTGACGCCGAGCCGGACGGCCGCGCGCACCGACTCGATCTCCTTCGCGGCGGTGATGACGACCGCGTCGCACGGGTGCGGGCCACCGCGCAGGTCGGCGAGCAGGTCGAGGCCGAAACGGTCCGGGAGGTAGAGGTCGAGCAGCAGCAGGTCGGGACGGAGCCGGACGACGGCCTCCTCGGCCTCGGCCGCGGTGTGCGCGACCCCGGCCACCTCGAACCCCTCGACCCGCTGCACGAACCCCACGTGGATGCGCGCCACCATGAAGTCGTCGTCGACGACGAGGACACGGATCACCCGCGAACCTCCTCGGGAAGGGCTGCCGCAGAGGGCGTCTCGGGGTCGACGAAGGTGGTCACACCGAGCCGGGCCACGAAGCGCGTCGTGCCGTCGACCCGTTCGACCTCGATCTCGCCACCGCGCCGGCGACACACGAGACGGGTGAGGGCCAACCCCACACCGTGCTCCATCGGGTCGACCTTCTTGGTCGTCACGCCGTGCTCGAAGAGCGAGGCGCGCAGCTCGTCCGGGACGCCGGGGCCGGAGTCGGTGACGACGATCTCGACGGTGCTCGCGTCCTGACGCACCCGGACCCGGACGAAGGGGGGCCGGGTCGTGCCGCGCGGTGCGTGGTCGAAGGCGTTGTCGACGAGGTTGCCGAGGACGGTCGCGACGTCGGCGGCGTCGTGGGTCTCGAGCCGCTCCAGCCGCGTCTCGTCGGTGATGGTGAGGTCGATGTGGCGCTCGTTGGCCGTCGCCGCCTTGGCCATGAGGAGCGCCGCGATGGTCGGGTCCTGGACGAGGGTGTTGACGACGAGGTCGAGGGCGTGCCGGCGCTCGCTGACGGCGTCGACGTAGCGGACCACCTCGTCCAGCTCGCCGATCTGGATGAGGCCGCTGATCGTGTGCAGCTGGTTGGCGAACTCGTGCGCCTGCGACCGGAGCACGTGCGCGGTGGAGCGGAACGAGCCGATCTCGCGCTCGAGGTCGGCCAGCGCGGTGCGGTCGCGCATCGTCGTCACCGTCCCGAGCACGCGGTCGCCGCTCACCACCCGCATCGTGCTCATCACGAGGACGCGGCCGCGGCGGATGACGACCTCGTCGCGTGCAGCAGTGACGTGGTCGTCGGGATCGGAACCCGTTCCCGGGCGAGGATTCTCACCGACGAGCACCTCACGGAGGCGCCCCTCGATGCGGAGGTCCGCGACCGAGGTGCCGACGGCGTGCTCGGGCAGGTCGAGGAGCCGGCGCGCGACCTCGTTGACGAGGGTGATGCGGTGCTGCGGGTCGAGCGCGATGACGCCCTCGGCGATGCCCCGGAGCATCGCCTCCCGGTGCTCGGCGAGGCCGGCGATCTCGCGCGGCTCCATCCCGCGGGTCTGGCGCTTGATCCGTCGGGACAGCAGCCACGATCCGCCGAGCCCCACGACGAGGGCGATCCCCAAGTAGGTCAGGAGGTAGGAGCTGGTGCCCTGCAACCGTTCCCACGTCGTGGGCGCCTGCTCGGCGACCATCACCGTGCCGAGCAGCTGGCCGGCCCGGGACGGCGTCGTGGGGTCCTTGTCGTCGTCGTCGCCGCCGAGCACCGGAACCTGCGAGGCGATGTAGTCGCGCCCGTCGAGGGTGAGCGTGCCGGACCAGCTCCCGCCGTCGGCCACGCGGCGGTCGCCGAGCGGGAGCGGCCGCTGCTCGAGGGAGGGGTCGGTCGAGACCCGGACGTCGAGGTCGGGCTCGGCGAAGGTGACCGAGGTGACGCTCGCCTGGGCGACGAGGGAGAGGCCGAGCGTGGCGAGGCCGGTCCGCGTCTCGGGCTGGTCGAGGTTGGCCCGGACGAGCGGGTTGGCCGCCAGCTGCTCACCGAGGGCCGACACACGGCGTCCCTCGGTGCGCTCGAAGGTGGCCGCCGACTGGGCGAGCGAGACCGCGGCGACGGCGACGAGCACGACCCCGATGATCGCGAGCTGGAGCGCGAAGAGCTGCCCGGCGAGGGTCGCCCGGCGGCGTCGGCGCGTGACCACTATGAACTCAACCTCCACTGCGGACGAAAGCGCGACAGGCTCCGTACCGGTCGCCCACGATCATCGCGTTCCACTCCACCACAGGAAAGGGATCTCGACGATGAGACTCCACCGCATCGCGCTCGGCGCGCTCGTCGCGGCCACGCTGGCCCTCACCGGCTGCGGGGCCACGAAGGACCAGGGGAGCGGGGGTGGCGCGTCCTCCGGCGACGCGGCGCCGGCGACCGGCCTCCAGTACATGGTCCCGAACAGCCCGGGCGGCGGGTACGACACGACCGCGCGCACCGCGGCCCAGGTGATGGAGAAGGAGAAGATCACCGGCAGCGTCCAGGTCTTCAACCTCCCCGGCGCCGGCGGCACGGTCGGCCTCCAGCGGGTCGTCAACGAGAAGGGCAACGGCAAGCTCGCGATGCAGATGGGGCTCGGGGTCGTCGGCGCCGCGTACACCCAGAAGTCGCAGGCCAAGCTCTCCGACACCACGCCCATCGCGAAGCTCATCGAGGAGGCCGGGGCGATCGTCGTCCAGAAGGACTCCCCGTACCAGGACATCAAGGCCCTCGTCGCGGCGTGGAAGGCCGACCCCAAGGGCCTCGCCGTCGGGGGCGGGTCGTCGCCGGGCGGTCCGGACCACCTGCTGCCGATGCGTCTCGCGGACGCGGTCGGCATCGACCCGAAGACCGTCAGCTACGTGAGCTACGACGGTGGCGGCGAGCTGCTCCCTGCGCTGCTCGGCAAGAAGATCGCCTTCGGCGCCAGCGGCTTCGGTGAGTTCCTCGACCAGGTCGAGGCCGGCGACATCCGCATCCTCGCGGTGACCAGCGCCGAGCGCGTCCCGGCGCTGCCCGACGTGCCGACCCTCAAGGAGAGCGGCATCGACCTCGAGTTCACCAACTGGCGCGGCGTCGTCGCCCCGCCCGGCATCTCGGACGCCGAGAAGCAGGTCTGGATCGACGCGTTCACGAAGATGCACGACTCGCAGGCGTGGAAGGACGAGCTCGAGAAGCGAGGCTGGGTCGACGCGTTCGCCACCGGCGACGAGTTCGGCTCCTTCATCGCCGAGCAGGACAAGCGGGTCGCCGACGTCCTGACCACCCTCGGCCTGGCCTGACATGACCAGCGAGGCCACCACCCCCACCGGGGGCGCCACGCCCTCCGGGGCCGGGCCGCTCGGCCGGGTCAGGGACCGCGCACAGCTCGGCCTGTGCGCGGCCCTGGCCCTGGCCGGGGTCGTCGTCGTCGTCGACGCGAGCCGCCTCGGCCACGTCACGAGCAGCAACGACCCGATCGGGCCCCGGGCGATGCCCTTCGTCGTCGGCGGCCTGCTCCTCCTCGTCAGCGTCCTGTTCACCCTCGACGTCCTGCGCGGCGGCGTCGGCGAGGCCGAGGCCGGCGAGGACGTCGAGCTCGGCCAGCGGGCCGACTGGCGGACGGTCGGCATCCTGGCCGGCGCCTTCGCGCTCAACGCCCTCCTCATCGAGCCCCTCGGCTGGGTGATCAGCGGCTCACTGCTGTTCTTCCTGTCGGCCTTCGCCCTCGGCAACCGTCACCACGTCCGGGGCCTGGTCTTCGGGATCGCCCTCTCGCTCGCCACCTTCTACGCGTTCGCCATCGGGCTCGGGGTCAACCTGCCCGCCGGCATCCTCCAGGGGATCCTCTGATGGACAACCTCAACGCCCTGCTCGGCGGCTTCGCCGACGTCATCACGCCGATGAACCTGCTCATCGCGCTGCTCGGGGTCACGGTCGGCACCGCGGTCGGTGTGCTCCCCGGCATCGGGCCCGCGATGACCGTCGCGCTGCTGCTGCCGATCACCTACGGCCTGCCCGTCGAGCAGTCGCTCATCCTCTTCGGCGGCATCTTCTACGGCGGCATGTACGGGGGCTCGACGACCTCGATCCTCCTCAACACCCCGGGCGAGTCCGCCTCGGTCGTCACCGCCCTCGAGGGCAACAAGATGGCCAAGGCCGGTCGAGCCGCCCAGGCTCTCGCGACGTCGGCCATCGGCTCGTTCGTCGCCGGCACCATCGCGACGGCGCTCATCGTCCTCGTCATGCCGCAGGTCGTCTCGTTCGCGATCACCCTCGGCTCACCGGAGTTCCTCGCGATCATCCTCGTCGCGTTCGTCGGCACCGCGGCCATCCTCGGGTCGTCACGGGTGCGCGGGTTCGCCGCCCTGCTCGTCGGGCTGAGCCTGGGCCTCGTCGGCACCGACTTCGTCACCGGGCAGCAGCGGCTCACCTTCGGCAGCCCGTTCCTCGCCGACAACATCGACGTCGTCGTCGTGGCCGTCGGCATCTTCGCCGTCGGCGAGGCCCTCTGGGTCGCGGCGCACCTGCGTCGCAAGGCCGGGACGGTCATCCCGGTCGGCCGCCCGTGGATGTCGAGGCAGGACTGGGGCCGGTCGTGGAAGCCGTGGCTGCGCGGCACGGCTCTCGGCTTCCCGTTCGGGGCGATCCCGGCCGGCGGTGCGGAGATCCCGACCTTCCTGTCCTACCTCGCCGAGCGGAAGCTGACCAAGCACCCGGAGGAGTTCGGCCAGGGCGCCATCGAAGGCGTCGCCGGCCCGGAGGCCGCGAACAACGCGTCGGCGGCGGGCACGATGGTGCCCCTGCTCGCGCTCGGCCTGCCGACCAACGCGACGGCGGCGATCATCATCGCGGCGTTCATGTCCTACGGCATCGAGCCGGGCCCGCTGCTGCTCACCAAGGAGCCGGACCTCGTCTGGATGCTCATCGCGAGCCTCTTCATCGGCAACTTCTTCCTCCTCGTGCTCAACCTGCCGCTCGCGCCGACCTGGGCCAAGCTGCTGCGCATCCCGCGGCCCTACCTCTACGCGGGGATCCTCTTCTTCGCGTCGATGGGCGCCTACGCGGTCAACGCGCAGCCGTTCGACCTCTTCCTGCTCCTCGCGCTCGGCGGCCTCGGGTTCGCGATGCGGCGCTTCGGGCTGCCCGTGCTGCCGCTCATCGTCGGCACCATCCTCGGTCCGCTGTTCGAGAAGCACATGCGGCGTTCGCTGCAGACGACCGGGGGCGACGTCTCCGGGCTCGTCGGCGGGCCGGTCGCGTGGGTCTGCTACGCGTTCGTGCTCGCGGTCCTCCTCTGGCCGCTCGTGGCGAAGCTGCTGCGCCGCGGTCGTGGAGGGGACGACGGGCCGGACGACGGCTCCCCGCATCCCCCCGGTGTCCCCCTCACCGGTGTCGCCCAGTGGCAAGGACCCTCGTCATGACCGTTCTCGTCGGTTACCTGCCCAACCCCCTCGGGGAGGCCACGCTGCGCGCCGGCGTCGAGGAGTCGCGCCGCCGCTCGGAGCCGCTCGTCGTCCTCAACATGTCGCGCGACGACGTCCTCGTCGACGCCCGGCGCGCGCCCGCTGACGACCTGGCCCGGGTGGAGCGCGACGTCGCCGAGCTCGGGGTCGACGTCGAGGTCGTCCAGGTCGCGGAGGGCAGCGACCCGGCCGAGGTGATCCTCGCGGAGGCGGCCGGCCGTGGCGCGTCGGTCGTCGTCATCGGCCTGCGGCACCGCACCGCCGTCGGGAAGCTCATCCTCGGCTCGGTGGCCCAGCGCGTCCTCCTCGACGCCCGCTGCCCCGTGCTCGCGGTCAAGGAGGAGAGGCCGTGAGCGACGGGTTCGCCACCGCCGACCTCTACGACGAGCACGGCGACGCGCTGCAGTCCTGCGCGGTGCAGTGGCGCCGCTACGGCGGCCGGCCGCGGTTCTCCGGGCCGGTGAGCACCGTGCGGTGCCACCGCGACAACGCGATCGTCAAGGCGGCGCTCGCCGAGCCAGGCGCGGGACGCGTCCTCGTCGTCGACGGCGGCGGGTCGCTCGAGTCGGCGCTCGTCGGCGACCTCATCGCCGGCTCGGCCGTCGCGAACGGCTGGGCGGGCGTCGTCGTCCACGGCGCGGTCCGGGACACCGTCGCCCTCGCCGGCCTCGACCTCGGGGTGCTGGCGCTCGGCTCGAACCCGCGGAAGTCGGCCAAGGACGGTGTCGGCGAGCGCGACGTGCCGGTGACGTTCGGCGGCGTCGAGTTCGTCCCCGGCGCGACGCTCTGGGCGGACGAGGACGGCGTGCTCGTCACCCGTCCCTGAGGTCCGGGCGGCCGGGCTCAGGCGTCCGCGTCGAGGCGCTCGAGGATGCGCCGCAGCGTGGCCCGGTCGCGCTCGGACAGCCGGCCGAAGTACTCGTCCGCGCCCCGGCGGCGGGCGGCGTCTACCTCCTCGAGGAGCCGGGAGCCGGCCGTGGTCAGCCGGACGCCGTGCGCCCGCCGGTCGGTCGGGTCCGGCGTGCGTTCGGCCAGCCCGCGCTCCTCGAGGGCGTCGACGACGTCGGTCACCGAGCGGGGGGCCACCCGCAGGTGCTGGGCGAGCTCGCCCAGGCGGAGCGTGTGGTGTCCGATGACCCGCAGGGCCCGGGCCTGGTGCGGCGCGAGGTCGTACGGCTCGTAGGCGGTCATCCCGGCGTGGCGCAGGTCGCGGGCGACACGCAGCACGAGGTCGCCGAGGTCGAGCTCGACGGCGGGGCGGTCGTCGTGGGGATGGCGCACAGCGGGAATGCTACCCGGCGCTGGTGTGTTGGGCTCATTGTGAGGTAACCTCAGCAATAGCCCGATGCGAAGGAGGGGTGCCCGTGACAGCGGCCCCGACCCAGATCCCCACCCGTTCCGCGGGGCGCCCGTCGGCGTCCCCGGCCTCCCCCCACGGCCCCACCGCTCAGCCCGCCGCCCACGGGGGCGGCGGACGCGGTGGCCGCGGTGTGCTCACCGTCGACCCGCGCGACCGCGCGCGGCTCGAGGAGGCGCCGGTCAGCCTGCGCCGCGTCCTCGCCCTGTTCACCCCGTACCGGGCCCGCATCGGCGTCGTCGTCGCGATCATCGTCGCCACGTCCGTCGTCGGCCTGGCCCAGCCGTTCCTCGTCCGTGAGGTCGTCGACGTCGCCATCCCGCGCCAGGACGTGCGGCTGCTCGTGCTCGCCGTCGGCGCGATGGTCGCCGTCGCCGCGGTGACCCAGCTGCTCGGCGTCGTCCAGACGTGGCTCTCGACCCAGGTCGGCCAGCGTGTCATGCACGGCCTGCGCACCTCGGTCTTCACCCACCTGCAGCGCCAGTCCCTCGGCTTCTTCACCCGCACCCGCGGCGGCGAGGTGCAGTCGCGCCTCGTCAACGACGTCGGCGGGATGCAGGGCGTCGTCACCTCGACCGCGACCTCGATCGCGTCCAACGTCACGACCGCGGTCGCCACGGCGGTCGCCATGGTCGCCCTCTCGTGGCGGCTGTCCCTCCTCTCGCTCCTCGTCGTGCCGCCGGCGCTGTGGCTGACCCGCCGGGTCGCCCTCCTGCGCCGCGAGGTGACGACGCAACAACAGCGCCGGCTCGCCGACCTCAACGCGCAGATCGAGGAGGGGCTCTCGGTCTCCGGCGTCCGGCTGGCCAAGACCCTCGGCACGGGCACGCGGTCGGCGGAACGGTTCGCCGACACCTCCGAGGACCTCGTCGGGCTCGAGCTGCGCTCGCAGCTGGCCGGTCGGTGGCGGATGGCGACGATGCAGATCGTCTTCGCCGTCATCCCGGCGCTCGTCTACCTCGCCGCCGGCATGCCCGCGACGGGCGGCGGGATGACCATCGGCACGCTCGTCGCGTTCACCGCGCTGCAGGGCGGCATCTTCCGGCCGCTCATGGGCCTGCTCAACGTCACCGCGCAGTGGGTGGCCTCGATGGCCCTCTTCTCCCGGGTCTTCGAGTACCTCGACCTCGTGCCCGACGTGCCTGCGCCGACGCACCCGGTGCCGCTGGACCCGGCCCGCGTCGCCGGGCAGGTGCGGGTCGAGGGCGTCTCCGTCCGCTACCCGGGCTCGCCGCGCGACGCCCTCTCGGACGTGACGCTCGAGGTACCGGCCGGCTCGACCCTCGCCCTCGTCGGGCCGACGGGTTCCGGGAAGTCGACGCTCGCCGGGCTGCTCGCGCGGCTGCTCGACCCCGACACCGGGCGGGTCACCGTCGACGCCGTCGACGTGCGCGACCTCGACCCGGACGTGCTCGCGTCCGTCGTCGGCACGGTGTCGCAGGAGTCCTACCTGGTCCACGCCACGGTGCGCGAGAACCTGCTCCTCGCCCGGCCGGAGGCGAACGAGGCCGAGCTGTGGCGCGCCCTCGGGGCCGCCCAGGTGGCCGACCTCGTCGCGTCGCTGCCCGAGGGGCTCGACACGGTCGTCGGTGCGCGCGGCCACCGGTTCAGCGGTGGGGAGCAGCAGCGGCTCGCGGTGGCCCGCACCATCCTGCGCGACCCGCCGGTCCTCGTCCTCGACGAGGCGACCTCCGCCCTCGACACCGCGACCGAGCGGGCGCTGCAGTCGGCGCTCGACGAGCTGGCCCGCGGTCGCACGACCGTGACCATCGCGCACCGGCTCTCCACGGTGCGGCGGGCCGACCGGATCGCGGTCCTCGACCCCGGGCGGGTGGGCCAGGCCCGCACGCCCCAGGAGCTGCCCCCGCTCGGCGCCCGGTACGCCGCCCTCGTCGCCCCCCCCCAGGGCGCCCCCCC
>OEIU01001637.1_pt1 | contig 13906 bp, 10 predicted proteins | sample 1539221 | NCBI WGS metagenome assembly OEIU01 (sample SAMN03792071, study PRJEB22550) | activated sludge metagenome | feature: wastewater treatment plant; material: activated sludge; isolation source: Wastewater treatment plant of a petroleum refinery complex | place: Argentina: Zarate | collected...
AGCAGCACGAGCTGCGTGTTGCGCGCGACGCGGCGCGCGAATTCGTCCGGCAGGCCGACAGCCTGCGTAAACGGCAGCACGGAAATGCGGTCCGCGCCGCCGATTGCCGCCGAGAAGACGGCGACGGTGGCGCGCAGCATGTTCACGTAGGGGTCGCGGCGCGTCATCATGCGCCAGGCGGTTTCCGCGTGCACGAGCGCGGGAGACGGCGCGAGGCCGCAGGCCTCTTCGACGCGCGCCCACAGCCGGCGCAACGCGCGCAGTTTTGCGACGCCGAGAAATTCGTCGGCGTCGACGGCGATGCGGAAGGAGATGGCCGCCGCCGCCGCGTCGAGCGACAGGCCGCCGTCCTCCAGCGCGCGCAGATAGGCGAGCGCGGCCGAAATGGCGTAGGCCAGTTCCTGCGCTTCCGTGCCGCCGGCGGCATGCACGATGCGGGCGTCCGCCACGCAGAACGGGCCGGCGAAGCCCGCGCCCGAAAGGGCCTTGACCGCGTCCGCCATGTGCGCGGCGATTTCGCCGAACGGCTGCGTCGCCGCCCCGCGCGCGAGGCCGCCGAGCGGATCGAGGCCGAAGGAGATCAGCGTCGCCTTCGGATCGACCTTCTGCTTCGCTACATGGGCGGCGAGCGCCGTCGCCACGTCGCGGCTATGGCCGGGCGCGTCGATCTCGAGCGGCGCGCCGGCGTCGAGAAACACGCCCGCCAGCGCCGCCTCGATCGCGGCTTCCGTCGCCGGCAGGCCGAAACCATAGGCGCCGGCGGAGCCCGCAAAGGCGAGTTGCAGGCCGCCCGCGCCGTTTTCGAGATCCGTCAGCGCCAGTTCGTTCGCGGTTTTGGGATCGGCGGCGTCGACGCGCGCCAGGATCGCCCAGGGGCCGGAATGCGCGCGGCCCGGCTGCGGCGCGGCGGCGGCCGGCGCATAGAGCGGCTGAACGGCCGTGCCGTCATAGGTCTTCGCCACCAGCCTCTCGAACGGCGCGCCCTTGAGCGCGGCGGTCGCCAGTTCCCGCCAGCGGGCCTCCTCCACGGGCGGAAAGGCTGAGGCGTAAGGCATGTCGGAAGCGGTCATGGCGGCGGAAATCCCTCGGGAAACGCGAGGGCGTTTTTGCATATGCGAAGGGGGGAGGGAAGGGGGCGGACGAAGGGGGGGCCGAATTGGCGAGGGGGGGGGGCGTGCGCATTTTGGTCCCGGATTGCGCCGGGCGTCACTTCGGCGCGCTTCTGTCCCACCAAGTATTGTCAGCAGCGCGCTGAACGCGCTGCCAGATATCCTCGTTCATTTGAAATCGCCAGACGCCGCCGAGAGCCCATGCCCATCGACGGTCTTGCAAGGCGTTTCGTTCAACCTCTTCGATAACGGCTGGTCCATGGGAGCTAAGCAGATCTTCGAGCGGTCCGGCCGCTAGCAGTCCTATGACGCGCTGGGCCTCAGTTGTAGCAGGTGCATAATAATCCGCCTCTTCGTAGTGTTGGATCAGAAATTTGATGATCTCCCATGCCGTCGATGGATCGTCCTCAACGAGATCGAGCATCGCGGCAAATCCACTTGCAAGAAATTCGTCTGCCGCCGGGTCAGGCGCTCGGCTAGCATAGGCAATGTAATTCAGTGCGATTAGCTCGACTTCAGGTGTCATTGCGCCCCGCTTGGATGCCGGAACAGGAAACTTCGCGCTCTGCCTACCCCACCATCCCCACCACGGCCCCGCTCATCAGCGTCGCCAGCGTGCCCGTGATCAGCGACCGCGGCGCGAGCCGCACGATGTCGTGGCGGCGTTCCGGCGCCATCGTCGTCATGCCGCCGATCATGATCCCCAAAGAACCGAAATTGGCGAAGCCGCAGAGCGCATAGGTCATGATCAGCTTCGAGCGCGGCGACAGCGCGCCTTCGGGCAGCGCGGCGAGGTCGAGATAGGCGACGAATTCATTGAGCGCGGTCTTGGTCGCCATCAGCGTCGCCGCCGTCTCGCTTTCCGGCCAGGGCACGCCGATCAGCCAGACCAGCGGCCGGAAGACGAGCGCGAAAGCCGCGCGGATCGAGACAGGCTTGCCGCCGACCTCCGGCAGCAGCGAGAGGGCGGCGTCGGCGAGATGCACCAGCGCGACCAGCACGATCATCAGCGCGACGACGCCGGCGAAAATCTTCACCCCGTCCATCGTGCCGCGCACGATCGCTTCGAAAGCGTTGGCTGGCGGATCGGCGATCTGGATGGCGGTGGATGAATCGTCGGGCGCGAACGGAATCATCAGCGCCGACAGCGCGAGCGCCGCCGGCGTCGAGACGATGGCGGCGGAAATGATGGAGGGCAGGGCGTTCGGCACGGCGGCGCTGAGGATCGCGCCGTAGATCGCCATCACCGTGCCGGCGATGCCCGCCATGCCGCAGCTCATCACCGCGTAGAATTCGCCCCGCGACATGGTGGCGAGCCAGGGGCGCACGATCAGCGGCGCCTCCACCATGCCGACGAAGATATGCGTCGCCGCGCCGACGCCGAGCGGGCCGCCGACGCCGAGCGCGCGCCGCAGCACGAAGGCGAAACCCGCCACGATCTTCTGCATCAGCCCGAGATGGAACATCAGCGTCGCCAGCGCCGAGATCGTCAGCACCATCGGGAACGCGCGGAAGGCGAGAATGTAGGAGGCGCCCTGCTTCGTCTCCGCATAGGGCAGCGGCGCGCCGCCGAGAAAGCCGAAGACGAGCGACGTGCCTGCATCCGTCGCGCGCTGCAGCGCTTCCACGCCATGCGTGAGCTGGAGGATGGCGGCGACGGCCGGCGGAAATCTGGTGAAGAACAGCGCCAGCGCGATCTGCAGAAGGACGCCGCCGATCACGACGCGCACCGGAATGGCGCGGCGGTTCTCGCCGAGCGCGAAGGCGATGGCCAGCAGAACGGCGAGGGCGAGGAGGCCCTGAAGGAGAGGCATCGAACTACGCTGGCCGCCCCCTCGCCCCGCGGAGCGGGGAGAGGGCCGGGGTGAGGGGCCGGGGGCGTAGAGACGAGGTGGTGCAGAAAAGGCGGCTCAAAGACAAAGCCTTTTGATGATTGCGGCGCCCCTCACCCTAACCCTCTCCCCGTTTCACGGGGAGAGGGGAAAGGCCCGCGTTGTCCGCCTCACGCCGACAGCGCCGCCAGTATCCGCGCCCAGCTTCGCGCGCCCTTCTGGAACGAGGACAATTCGTATTTCTCGTTCGGCGAATGCACGCGATCGTCGTCGAGGCCGAAGCCGACCATCAGCGAATCCATCTTGAGATCGCGCTTGAACGAGCCGACGATCGGGATCGAGCCGCCGGAGCCGACCATGGCGGCTTCCTTCCCCCATTCCTGCGACAGCGCCCGTCTCGCGCGCGAAAGGGCTTCGGAGCCGAACGGCAATTGCAGCGCCGGGCTCGCGCCGTGCGAATGAAAGTCGGCTTCGCAATCGTCCGGCAGGCGCGCGCGCACGAAGGAGCGGAAGCTTTCGGCGATGGCGCCCGGATTCTGCTTGCCGACGAGCCGGAAGGAGAATTTCGCGCTGGCCTGCGCCGGCAGCACGGTCTTCGAGCCCTTGCCCGTATAGCCGCCCCAGATTCCGTTCACGTCCATCGTCGGGCGCGCCCAGATCTGCTCGAGCACGCTGCGGTCCTTCTCGCCCGCCGGGATCGACAGGCCGACCTCGCCCAGAAAGGCGTGCTCGTCGAAATCGAGCGCGCGCCATTGCTTGGCGATGTCCTCGGGCAGGTCTTCCACGCCGTCGTAGAAATTCGGCAGGGTCACGCGCCCCTGCGCGTCGTGCAGGTCGGCGATGATCTTCGCCAGCACGTGGATCGGGTTCACGGCCGCGCCGCCGTAGAGACCGGAATGCAGGTCGCGATTGGCGGCCCTGATCGTCACTTCCTCCAGCACCAGCCCGCGCAGCATGGTGGTGATGGCGGGCGTCGTGCGGTCCCACATGCCGGTGTCGCAGACCAGCGCGAGGTCGGCGGACAATTCTTTCTTGTTCTCCGCGAGGAAGGCCGGCAGCGAGGGCGAGCCCGTCTCTTCCTCGCCCTCCAGCATGATCGTCACGTCGCAGGGCAGGCCGCCCGTGCCGACGAAGGCGCGGCAGGCTTCCACGAAGGTCATGAGCTGGCCCTTGTCGTCGGCCGCGCCGCGCCCGAAAATCTGCGCCCCCGTCGGCGCGTCCACGATCTTCGCGCCGAACGGGTCGCTCTCCCACAGGTCGAGCGGGTCGACCGGCTGCACGTCGTAATGGCCGTAGAACAGCACGTGCGGCGCGTCGCGCTGCGCCGCCTTGGCGTGCGCCACCACCATCGGATGGCCCGCCGTCGGGCGGACGCTCGCCGTAAAGCCGATGCTCCGGAGGTCGTTCGCCAGCCATTCGGCGGCCTTGCCGCATTCGCCTGCAAAAGCCGGATCGGTCGAGATCGACTTGATCGCCAGCAGGGCGAACAGCCGGTCCAGCGCGCCCTGCCGGTCGGCGTCCAGTTTTTCCAATACGGTTTCGATCGATGCCATCGCCGCGACTCCTGTTGCGGCGAATCTACCGCGTCGGTTCGAGCAGCGTCAAAACGCACATCCAATCGCCTTGATTCCATTCGCAGCCTTGTCTTAGAAATGCGCCGGCTGAATAAATTGGGGGTATCGGCGATGTTGCGTGGTTGTTATTTCGCGATTGCTTTGGGCATTGCTGTCTCGGGTATGTCGATACACGTCGCGCATGCGCAGGAGAGCGGTCTCTACGAACCGCTGATCGACGAGGACGCTCGCGGCTTCAAGCCTGCAAAATACCAGAAAGACCTCGCTTTTTGCCGCAAGCGCGCGGCGCCGCTCGCCGAGAAGGCGGCCGCCCATGCGCAGGCCGCCAACGAGGGCGCGCAGCAGGCGGCCGCCGGCGCCGCGCTCTCCACCGCCGGCAACATCGTGGCGGCGCTGCCCATTCCCGGCTTTACCGCGGCGCGCAACGTGTGGGCGGGCGGCACGGCGGCGGACGCGGTCGGCGGCGCGGTCTCGGCCGGCGGCGCTGCGAAACAGGCGGAGGCCGGGGCGGCCGCGGGCGCAGCGGCGGGCGACTACCAGCTCGTCGTCGACAGCTGCCTCATCAAGCGCGGCTACCGTTTCCTGCGCTGATTACGCCGGCCTTCGTTCCGGCTGGAATGACAGCGACGCAAATGTCATCCCGGACGGCCGAAGGCCGATCCGGGATCGAGCCTGTGCGCCTGCGGCCTCCGGATCCCGGCTCTCCGCTTCGCTGCGGCCGGGATGACAGCGGCGCGCAACGATTTTCGACTCACGCCCAAAGGTCAGGACGAAGCGGATTGCCCGATGTCGCGGGGGCCAGCGCCGCCGCCGGTTTGGCGTCGAGAAGGCCTTCGCCGGTATCTGGCGCCCGTCGCTCGGCCGGCGCGCCGGTCTCGCCCAGATCCGCAATGCTGCGCCCGCCGCCGGCAAGATGCTTGAACACCGCGCGCGCCACCTGCGTGGCGACGGCGCGCGCCGCCGACTGAAGCGCCGAGCGCACGACCACCTGTGTCGTCGACATGCGCTTGCCCTTGCCCGAGCCGCCGCCGAGCGCGCCTTCCAGCATGCCGCCGATCTCGCCGAGCAGGCCGCCGCCGGCCGAAGCCGTCTCGGGGCTGTCGGCGGCGGCGCCTGCGCCGATGGCGCCCTTGCGCTTGGCCAGCTTCTCGAAGGCGGATTCGGCGTCGATGGCGGTGTCGTATTTGCCCCTGAACGGCGAGGCGTTCATGATCGCCTGCCGTTCGGCCGGCGTGATCGGGCCGACGCGCGACTGCGGCGGCGCGATGAGGGTGCGGTCGACGATTTCGGGCGTCCCCTTGATGTCGAGCATCGAGACCAGCGCCTCGCCCACGCCGAGCTGCGTGATCGCCACCGCCGTATCGAAATTCGGATTCTGCCGGAACGTGTCGGCGGCGGCCTTCACCGCTTTCTGGTCGCGCGGCGTGAAGGCGCGCAGCGCGTGCTGCGCGCGATTGCCGAGCTGGCCAAGCACGGTCTCGGGCACGTCGAGCGGGTTCTGCGTCACGAAATAGACGCCGACGCCCTTGGAGCGGATGAGGCGCACGACCTGCTCGATCGCCGTCATCAGCGCCTTCGGCGCATTGTCGAACAGGAGATGCGCCTCGTCGAAGAAGAAGACGAGCTTCGGCTTGTCGGGGTCGCCGACCTCCGGCAGGCGCTCGAACAATTCGGAGAGCATCCACAGCAGGAAGATCGCGTAGAGTTTTGGCGAGCGCATCAGCTTGTCGGCGGCGAGCACGTTGATCGCGCCGCGTCCGTCCTTCGCCGGGCGCAGGAAATCCATGAGATCGAGCGAGGGCTCGCCGAAGAAACTGTCCGCGCCCTGGTTTTCGAGAACCAGCAATTGACGCTGGATCGCGCCGATCGTCGCCGTGGCGACGTTGCCGTATTTGGTGGTGAGCTCGGAGGCGTGATCGGCGACGGCTTGCAGCGTCGCGCGAAGATCCTTCAGGTCGATCAGTTCGAGGCCTTCGTCCTTCGCCACGCGAAAGATGATGTTGAGCACGCCTTCCTGCGTGTCGTTGAGTTCGAGCATCCGCGCCATCAGGAGCGGCCCCATGCCGGCGACCGTGGCGCGGATCGGATGGCCCTGCTCGCCGAGCACGTCCCAGAACACGACCGGGAACGTGTCGGGCGTATAGGTCAGGCCGAGATCCTGCGCGCGCTTGACGAAGGGCGGCTTGGAATCGCCGGGTTGCGAAACGCCGGAGAGATCGCCCTTCACGTCGGCGGCGAAGACGCACACGCCGGCGTTGGAAAAGCCTTCCGCCAGCTTCTGCAGCGTCACCGTCTTGCCGGTGCCGGTCGCGCCCGTCACCAGGCCGTGGCGGTTGCCGAGCGGCAGGTTGAGGTAGCGGAAGGTCCCGGCCGCGCCGCTCCCGCTCTTGCCGACGAGAATCTTGCCTGCAACCTGATTGGGATCGTCGGCCACGAATCGCTCCGTTCCTGCTGGCGCAACGCGCGCGAATGCAGGGTTTATAGGGCAAGCGCGGTGTGCGCGCCATGTTCCGGCTGCGTCGTTTCGCCTGCTTTTCAGCCTTGCATTTTCGGCAGGCGGCGGCGACTAATCCCGCGCCCTTCCGGCCGGGCCGGCGCGCGCCCGCGCGTCGTCGAACATTTCATTTCGAAGGACTTGCCATGGAAGAGCTCATTCAGCGCATCGTCGCGGCCACGGGCGTCGACGAAGGCGTCGCCCGCCAGGCCATCGGGCTGATTCTCGGTTTCATGAAGAAGCACGCGCCCGAAGGACCCGTCGGCGACCTCATCAACGCCATTCCCGGCGGCGCGGAAACCGTTGCGGAAAGCGCCGACGCCGGCGGCGGCCTGATGGGCGCGATCGGCGGTATGCTCGGCGGCCTCGGCGGCGCGGCCGGCAGCGCCGCGGGCATGATGGCGCTGGCCGGCCAGCTCAAGGAGACGGGTCTCGACGTCGGCCAGATCAAGACCGTCGGCCAGCAGATTTTCGAATTCGGCGGCGAGCAGATCGGCCCCGACCGCATGCGCGAAATTGCGGCGAGCATTCCCGGCGTCGCGCAGATGATGGGCAAGGCGTGAGCGGGGACGCTGCCGGACCGCGAGCCTTCAGGCTCGCTCTAGGATTGCGAGCCTGAAGGCTCGCGGTCCGAAAGCGCCAGCAGCCCGCCGAGATCGTCCAGCACGGCGGCCGGAGGGAGGTCCGGATATTCGTCGGGCGCCCTGGTCCGGTTGATCCACACGGCGCGGAAACCGAATTTCGCCGCGCCGGCCACGTCCCAGCGGTTCGACGACTGGAACGAAACCTGCGTCGGCGCGACGCCGTAGCGCGCGCCGACGCGCTCGTAGACTTTGGAATCCGTCTTGAACACGCCGACTTCCGCGACCGAAATCGAGGGATCGAGCAGGCCGGCGAGGCCGGCCGAGCGCACGGCGCTCTCGAGCATCGCCGGCGTTCCGTTGGAGAGGATGACGAGCTTCGCGTCCTTCGCCTTCAAAGCGGCGAGCGTCGGCGCGACGTCGGGAAAGGCGTCGAGCGTCTCGTAGGCCGACAGCAATTTCGCCCGCGCCTCCGCCGACAGGCCGCCGCAGCGCGCGGCGGCGAAGTCGAGCGCTTCTTCCGTCAGCGCCATGAAGTCGCGATAGGCGCCCATCAGCGAGCGCGTCCACGTGTATTCGAGTTGCTTTGTGCGCCAGAGGTCGGACAGGCGGTCGGCCTCGGGGCCGACCAGCGCGCGATGGCGCGCGACTGCGGAATGCACGTCGAACAGCGTGCCGTAGGCGTCGAAAACGTGGAGCATGGGCTCGGTCACGGCGTGGATTCCTTCGCGGCGTCGGCGGGCTTCGCCCGGCGCCGAACGCCCTTCAGCGCCGACAGGTTCAACCGCAGCGCCCTTGCCGCGCCGAGGAAGACGGCGACATAGGCGATCATGCCGACGAAGCCGAGCAGGGCGAGTTCCACGATCGCCGCAAAGCCGCCGAAACGGACGGCGAAGGTCTGCGCCGGCGCGCCGCCGAAGATCACGATCGCCGCCAGCGCCGCAGAGCCGGCCAGGCTCGCGGCGGCGACCTTGATCAGCACGACGTTCGGCTGCAGCGCGTCGGCGCGCACGGCCAGCACGACGAGAATGCCGAAATTGATCCAGGCGCCGACGGCGGTCGCGAGCGCCAGCCCCGGCGCGCCGAGCGGCTTGTAGAGAAAGAGCTTCAGGCCGACGTTGAGCGCGACGGCGATCAGCGAGGCGATCATCGGCGTCGTCGTGTCGCCGCGCGCCTGAAAGCTCGCGCGCGCCGAGGAGATCAGCACGATCGCGAACAGGCCGGCGCCGTAGGCCGCAAGCACCGCGGCGGCGGCCGCGGCGTCGGCGTCCGTAAAGCGTCCGCGCACGAAAACCGCGCGCATGACGAGATCGGGAATGCCGAGGAAGGCGACGAAGAAGGGCGCGGCCAGCGCGATCGTCAGCGCCATCGTGCGGTTCTGCGCGCGCAGCGCTTCTTCCGGCGCGCCCGCCGAAATGGCGCGGCTCATTTCCGGCAGCAGCACCGTGCCGGCGGCGATGCCGATCACGCCGATCGGCAATTGATAGATGCGGTCGGCGTAATAGATCGACGACGGGCCGCCCGTCGGCAGCAGCGAGGAAATGATCGTGTCGACGAACAGCGCGATCTGCACGCCGGCCGAGCCGATCACCGCCGGGCCGAGCGCGCGGAAGAACTGCCGGATGTCGCCGTCCCAGCGCGGGCGCGCGAGACCGGGGGCGACGCCCGCGCGACGCGCGGCGAACTCGAGCTGCGCATATTGCAGCACGCCGGATAGCGTCACGCCGGCGGCGGCCGCATAGGCGGCGTTCGGAAACAGGAAGGCGACCGCGAGCGCCGCGATCATCGTGAGATTGAGCAGCACGGGCGCGAAGGCCGCCGCCGCGAACTTGCCGTTGGCGTTGAGCACGCCCGATTGCAGCGTGACCAGCGTGATGAACAGGAGATAGGGAAAGGTCACGCGCGTCAGCGCGACGGCCAGATCGAACTTGGCCGGATCGCTGCGGAAGCCCGGCGCGAGAAGATCGACCATCAACGGCGTGAACACGAGCGCGAACACGAGCAGCAGCAGTTGCGAGCCCAGAAGCAGCGCGAAGATGCGGCTCGAAAATTTCTTCGCCTCCGCCGCGCCTTCCGTCTCCAGCACGCGCGCGTAGGAGGGCACGAAGGCGGCGTTGAACGCGCCCTCGCCGAAGATGGCGCGGAAATGATTGGGCAGGCGGAAGGCGACGACGAAAGCGTCGTTCATGAAGCCGGCGCCGAGCGTCGCCGCCAGCACGATGTCGCGCACGAAGCCCGTGATGCGCGACAGCAGCGTGAAGCCGCCGACGGAGAGAAGGTTGCGGATCATTCGGCCGCGCGCGGCGTGGCGGTGTCGCGGATCGCGCGGTCGCGTTCGTCGACCGACAGGTGTTCGGCGACGATGTAGAGCGGGCGTCCTTTCACCTCGGCGAAGATGCGGCCGACATATTCGCCGAGAATGCCGAGCGACATGAGCTGGACGCCGGACAGGAAGCTGATCGACACGATCAGCGAGGCGTAGCCGGGCACGTCCGTTCCATGCAGGAGCGTCGACACGACCATGTAGACGGCGGCGAACAGCGAGAGGAACGAGACCGTCATGCCCACGAAGGTCCACACCATCAGCGGCACGGTCGAAAACGACATGAGCCCGTCGAGCGCGAAGCGCGTCAGCTTGCGATAGGTGAATTTCGATTCGCCATGCGCGCGGTCGGCGGCCGTGTAGGGCACGCCGGTCGACTTGAAGCCGATCCAGGAATAGAGGCCCTTGTTGAAACGCGCGCGCTCGCGCATGCGCATCAGCGCGTTGACGGCCTTGCGGTCGAGCAGGCGGAAATCGCCGGCGCCGGGCGGCAGGCTCGTTTCGCCCAGCCGCGCGAACAGCCGGTAGAAGCGCTGCGTGAGCGCGCGCCGCAACGCCGAGTCGCTCGCGCGGTCGCTGCGCAGCCCGTAGACGTTACCGTAGCCCTCGCGCCATTTCGCGACCATGTCGGCGATGGCTTCCGGCGGATGCTGGAGATCGGCGTCCATGATGACGACGGCGCGGCCGCGCGCATGGTCGAGGCCGGCGGCGATGGCCACCTCCTTGCCGAAATTGCGGCTGAAGGAAATGGCGTCGACGCGGGGGTCGCGCGCATGTTCGGCGCGCACGGCCTGCATCGTGCCGTCGCGCGAGCCGTCGTCGACGAAGATGATCTCGTGCGAGGCGGCGCAGCGCTCCAGCACGGGCGTCAGCCGCTTGATCAGCAACGGAACGTTGTCGGCCTCGTTGTAGACGGGCACGAGGATGGTCAGTTCCGGTATCTTGTGGGCCTCGGGGGCCAAGGGCGTCTCCGGCGAAATGCTCTGCTCCTTGGCGACTAGGCTTAGAGCGCGCGACGGCAAAGGGGAAGGCGGATTTTGGCGGGCCGCCTTTCGAGGCCGCGCTTGTTGATCTTGCCGCCTGAACCGGCGATGAAAATCGCCTGGGCGGCCGTCTCGGCCCGCCGGACGGAGAACATGGCCGGCTTCGACTTCATTCTGTGCGCCGACGATTACGGCATGACGGAAGCCGTCAGCCGCGGCCTGCTCGAGGTCGCCGCCGCCGGCCGCATTTCGGCCGCCTCCGCCATGGCCTCGCTGCCCGACTGGCGCCGCGCGGCGCGCGACTGGGAGCGCACGCGTCCGTCTGTCGACCTAGGTTTGCACGTCACGCTCACCGTCGGCGCGCCGCTCGGCGCCATGCCGCGCCTCGCGCCCGGCGGCGAATTGCCTCGCCTCGGCGCGCTCGCGGCCGCAGCCCTCGCGCGCCGCCTGCCGCGGGACGAAATCGAGGCCGAGATCGGCCGCCAGATCGACGCGTTCTGCGACGCGACCGGCGCCGCGCCCACGCATGTCGACGGCCATCAGCATGTCCATGTCCTGCCGGGCGTGCGCGGCGCGCTGTTCGCCGCGCTCGCGCGGCGCGATCTGCTCGCCGTTCCCGTGCGCGACAGTTCCGACGCGCCGGCCCGCATCGCGCGCCGGCGCGCCTTCTCGGCCAAGGCGATGAAGGTGAATGCGCTGGCCGCGGGCTTTCGCGGCGCCGCGCGGCGCGCCGGCCACACGCTGAACCAGGGCTTCGCCGGCTATTCGGATTTCTCGCCCGAACGCTACGACGCAAGGCAGTTCGGCGCCTATCTGACGGCGCCCGGCCCGCGCCATCTCGTCATGTGCCACCCCGGCCGCGTCGACGACGCCCTGCGCCGCCTCGATCCCGTCAGGGAAGCGCGCGAGCGCGAGCGCGCGTTTTTCCTCTCGGACGAATTTGCGGACCTGCTCGCCGCGCGCGGCGCGCGCCTGGCGCGTCATGCGGCGTGGTTAACGCGGCCTTAACCGCGGCGGGCCACACTTGCGCCCTCATGAGTCCCGGCGCGCGCCTGCGCCGTCGCTTCAAGCCAGAGCCGCGCATGAATTTCAGCACGCTTTTCGACCGGAGCCGGGCGCATATCGCGGGCGATTCCGGCAAGTCGGATTCGATCCGCAACCGCATCGTCATGGTCGCCTCGGGCCTCGTGGCCGCACTCGCCCTCGCCAGCGCCCTGATCGCCAATTGGTACACCTGGCAGGGCGCGCGCCACGAATTGCTGGACCGCAACGCCAGCCAGCTCAACATCGTCGCGCCGGGCCTCGCCGACGCGGTTGCGAACGGCGACAAGCAGGCGGTCGAGCGGCTGCTCGTGGGGTTCCTCAACCACGAATCGATCGGCGCCGCCATCGTGCTCGGTCCCGACGGCAAGGTCTTCGCTTCGACGCGGCGCGATCGCCTGTCGGCGCCGCCGGACGAAGCCCTGCGCGATATCTCGCTGCGTTCGGGCGTGGGCACGACCATGCGGCAGTCGACGATGACGCTCGATTCGGGCGCGGTGCTGGTCCAGTCGCTGACGCGGGGCGACGGCCAGCCGGGCGGCCGCTTCGCCGTCGCGCTCGGATTCGGGCCGACGGACGCGGCGGCGTTGCGCGACCTCGTGTTCTGGCTCGCCGAAGCCCTGATCACGGTCGCCGCCGTCGCGGTCGTCCTGCATCATCTGGTCGGCAAGGTCGTCGCCCCGTTGACGCAGCTCTCCGGCGTCATGACCGATCTCGCGGAGGGCGACCTCGGCGTCGAGATTCCCCACCGCCGCCGCAAGGACGAGATCGGCGATCTCGCGCGCTCCATCGAAGTCTTCAAGCAAGGTCTCGTGGATCGGCAGAACCTGCAGTCGGCCGCCGACAACCGGCTGGAGAACGACCGCGCGCGCCGCCTTTCGCTCGAGACGATGATCGACGCCTTCCGCGCGACCGTGAGCGGCCTGCTGTCGCATGTGTCGAGCCACGCCGAGCAGATGGCGGTCGCCGCCGATAGCCTGTCGACCATCGCGCGCGACAGCAACGGGCGCGCGGAAGCTGCCGCCTCCGGCACGAGCGAGGCCTCGCGCAATGTCGCCACCGTCGCGCGCGCCTCGGAGGAATTGTTCCAGTCGATCACCGAGATCGAGACCCAGATCGGGCGCGCGCGCCAGCACGTGCAGGACGCCTCCAGCACGACGACGGTCACCGCCGGCGCGATCGGCGGACTTGCCGAAAAGGCCAACGCCATCGGCGAGATCGTCGGCCTCATCCAGGCGATCGCGGCGCAGACCAATCTGCTCGCGCTGAACGCCACGATCGAGGCCGCGCGCGCCGGCGGCGCCGGCCGCGGCTTCGCCGTGGTCGCGCAGGAGGTGAAGGCGCTCGCGGGACAGACCGCCCATGCGACCGAGCGCATCGCCGAGCATGTCGCCGCGATCCAGCACGCGACGTCGACCTCCGTGGAGGCGATCGGCGCGATCACCGCGACGATGAAGGATGCGGAAAGCTTCACGGCCTCGATCGCGGTCGCGGTCGAGGAGCAGGCGGCCGCCACCAACGAGATCGCGCGCAGCGTCAGCGAGGCCGCGCGCGGGGCCGAGAGCGCGGCGACCAACATGAAGCAGTTGAGGATGACGGTCGGCGAGACCGACCAGTCCGCCGCGCAGGTCCATCAGGCCGCCGACGACATGGCGATGCAGTCGCGCCGGCTCAACGACGCCATCGAGGATTTTTTGCGCAAGGTCGCGGCCGCCTGAGGCGACGCCGATCGCGCAACAAAAAAGCCCGGGCCGAACGCCCGGGCTTTTCCGTTGGAGAGCGTATCGCTCAGCGCGTCTTCTGGAACATCTGGTCGACGTATTCCCAGTTCACGAGATGGTCGACGAAGGCCTTCAGATAGTCGGCGCGGCGGTTACGATAGTCGATGGAATAGGAGTGCTCCCACACGGCGCAGCCGAGAATCGGCGTCCCGCCGGGCACCAGGGGGCTTTCGGCGGTCGGCGGCTTC
>OEIU01001638.1_pt1 | contig 13889 bp, 6 predicted proteins | sample 1539221 | NCBI WGS metagenome assembly OEIU01 (sample SAMN03792071, study PRJEB22550) | activated sludge metagenome | feature: wastewater treatment plant; material: activated sludge; isolation source: Wastewater treatment plant of a petroleum refinery complex | place: Argentina: Zarate | collected...
CTCAAAGGGGGCGATGTGGTCATGTCGAGCTGCTACGGGGAACAGGTTCTCGATGTGTCCAGGCGGCTTTTGAAAGGTACGTTCGATGTGGCAAAATGAGATTTATGGCAAGCTGCCGGTCGCGCTCCAGAATGTTGCTTGTTCCCTGGAAGGCCTGCGCATCAAGCGCTCACGCTACAACAACGATTTCTGGACCCATCTTCGCGAGTGCGAACAGAACGCGCAACTTGATCGGGTAAAGTTTGAGGCTTATCGGGATGCCCGCCTGAGGGACTTCATAGAGCATGCGGCAACGACTGTTCCCTACTATCAAAAGCTCTTCACCAAGACGGGTATCCAGCCGGCCGATATCAGGTCCCTGCAGGACCTGGCGCAGCTTCCCGTGCTCAAGAAATCTGAAATCCAGAATGCGCCTGAAAGCTTTCTGTCCACCGCCGTTCCTAAGGTAGAGCGCAAGAGCGAGCATACCAGCGGCACGACAGGAGCCGGATTGGTCTTTTCGACGACGCAAACTGCGGTTCGGGAGCAATATGCGGTCTGGTGGCGCTATTTACGCTGGCATGGTTTGCCGTTCGGGACTTGGTGCGCCTATTTCGGCGGCCGGTCCATCGTGCCTTTGGAACAGACCTCTCCTCCTTTCTGGCGTGAGAACAGATTTGGCAGGCAGATCCTGTTCAGCGCACTGCATACCGCGCCCGAAAACATCCGGTTCACAGCTCAGAAGTTGCGGGAGGCCCGGCCGCCGTGGCTGCATGGCTATCCGTCGCATTTGACGCTTTTGGCTTCGTACCTGCTGGAGAGCGGTTTTGACCTTGGTTACCAACCGCGCTGGGTGACAACCTGCTCGGAAAGCGTGCTCGCACATCACCGCACGACCATCCGGTCGGCTTTTGGTGTCGAGCCTCTGCAGCACTATGCGATGGCCGAGGCAGTCGCCAATATTTCGGAGTGTCCCGAGGGGAATTTGCATGTCGATGAGGATTTCTCGGCGGTCGAGTTCGTTCCGGCCGGAGACGACGGCTTGCATCGCGTCATCGGAACCAACATGTCGAACCGCGCGATGCCGTTTCTGCGCTATGATACGGGCGATCTCGTCCGGCTGTCATCACAGCCGTGCGGATGCGGCCGCCCCGGGCGTATCGTCGCCTCAATAGACGGACGCGCGGAAGATAACGTCGAGCTTCCCAATGGCGCACGGATCTGCAGACTCGACCATATCTTTAAGGATCAGATGGGGGTACGTGCAGCGCAAATCCGTCAGCGTGACGTTGGATCTATCGATGTGCTCATTATCAAGAACCAAGGTTATACTGAAAGAGACGAAGCTGACGTCATTCGCGCCTGCAGGCAACGGCTTGGAAATGAGATGGCGATTCGAATTCATTATGTAGACGAGATCGAGAAGACCACCGGAGGAAAGACGCGCTTTGTCATCAGTGAACTCACGCGCAATAAACTGGTAAAGTAATCGGAAGGTGGCTTGCCGGAGATTAATCTCCTGCAGGCTTTTACTCTCAAAGGGGGCGATGTGGTCATGTCGAGCTGCTACGGGGAACAGGTTCTCGATGTGTCCAGGCGGCTTTTGAAAGGTACGTTCGATGTGGCAAAATGAGATTTATGGCAAGCTGCCGGTCGCGCTCCAGAATGTTGCTTGTTCCCTGGAAGGCCTGCGCATCAAGCGCTCACGCTACAACAACGATTTCTGGACCCATCTTCGCGAGTGCGAACAGAACGCGCAACTTGATCGGGTAAAGTTTGAGGCTTATCGGGATGCCCGCCTGAGGGACTTCATAGAGCATGCGGCAACGACTGTTCCCTACTATCAAAAGCTCTTCACCAAGACGGGTATCCAGCCGGCCGATATCAGGTCCCTGCAGGACCTGGCGCAGCTTCCCGTGCTCAAGAAATCTGAAATCCAGAATGCGCCTGAAAGCTTTCTGTCCACCGCCGTTCCTAAGGTAGAGCGCAAGAGCGAGCATACCAGCGGCACGACAGGAGCCGGATTGGTCTTTTCGACGACGCAAACTGCGGTTCGGGAGCAATATGCGGTCTGGTGGCGCTATTTACGCTGGCATGGTTTGCCGTTCGGGACTTGGTGCGCCTATTTCGGCGGCCGGTCCATCGTGCCTTTGGAACAGACCTCTCCTCCTTTCTGGCGTGAGAACAGATTTGGCAGGCAGATCCTGTTCAGCGCACTGCATACCGCGCCCGAAAACATCCGGTTCACAGCTCAGAAGTTGCGGGAGGCCCGGCCGCCGTGGCTGCATGGCTATCCGTCGCATTTGACGCTTTTGGCTTCGTACCTGCTGGAGAGCGGTTTTGACCTTGGTTACCAACCGCGCTGGGTGACAACCTGCTCGGAAAGCGTGCTCGCACATCACCGCACGACCATCCGGTCGGCTTTTGGTGTCGAGCCTCTGCAGCACTATGCGATGGCCGAGGCAGTCGCCAATATTTCGGAGTGTCCCGAGGGGAATTTGCATGTCGATGAGGATTTCTCGGCGGTCGAGTTCGTTCCGGCCGGAGACGACGGCTTGCATCGCGTCATCGGAACCAACATGTCGAACCGCGCGATGCCGTTTCTGCGCTATGATACGGGCGATCTCGTCCGGCTGTCATCACAGCCGTGCGGATGCGGCCGCCCCGGGCGTATCGTCGCCTCAATAGACGGACGCGCGGAAGATAACGTCGAGCTTCCCAATGGCGCACGGATCTGCAGACTCGACCATATCTTTAAGGATCAGATGGGGGTACGTGCAGCGCAAATCCGTCAGCGTGACGTTGGATCTATCGATGTGCTCATTATCAAGAACCAAGGTTATACTGAAAGAGACGAAGCCGATATTATTCGCAACTTTACACAGAGGATTGGAAGCGATATTGCAATTCGAATTCATTATGTAGACAAGATCGAAAAGACTCCCGCAGGAAAGACGCGGTTTATTGTCAGCGAGCTCTTGCGCAATAAGCTGGTAAAAGTAATGGGAAGTTGGCTTGCCGTAGACTCGTTTCTTATGGAGACTTGCTGTCCGATCTTTGCGATTGTCCTGGCTTAACATTAATTCTGCAGTAAGTGTACTGATAGATTGCCCAAAAACTACTTGACTGATAACTGCAATCGCAAGGTGGAATTTTCGCAAGACGGATCGGTGTAAGGCGGATTGAGTAATGCGGTGGGACTACATCGAGAATTTGGAGTCAATCCGCCTGGGTGAATATGAAGTGCAACACTGCCAGACCGGTGCGAACGTTGGCGTGTCGTCGTCGAGCAGCGCGCACAAGAAAAAGATCCTTGTCATCTCCCAATTCTATGCGCCGGACATTACGGCCGCCGCATTCCGCATCAGCGAGACGGTCGGATTGTTGCGCCAGGATGCGGACGTGCGTGTCATCACCGCTGTTCCCCACAAGGCTCAAGCGGAAGCGGCAAACCCGAGCGATGATACCGGGGTGCTACGCGTCGCGATCCGGCCTTACCAGGGCGGCGGCGCCGTCAACTACATTATGCACTATCTCTCGTTCGTTGTGACCGCGACCTGGGCCGGCGTGAAACTCAAACGGAGCGGGTGGCGCCCGGACATCATCTGGGTCAGCTCACCGCCGTTGTTCGTGGGCATTGCGGGGGACGCATTGCGCCGGATCATGGGATGTCCGCTGGTTCTCGACATTCGCGACATCTGGCCGGAGTCGGCGGTCGGCGCCAAAATGATCTCCCAGGACGGTCTTCTGTTCCGCTTGGGAAAGATCCTGGAGCGGTGGCTTTACGCCCGTGCAGATCGCATGACATGCGTGTCGCAGGCGATGCAAGGCTATCTGGTTCAGGCATCCGGAAAGACGGTGCACGTCGTCTACAACGGCATCCTGCGGCGCCCGCCTCAGCCGCCTGCCCAGCACGTGCACCGGCGCATTCTTTACGCCGGAAATCTGGGACGTGCGCAGGGCCTGGATGTGCTGATCGCGGCCTTTGCCGATGCGCGAAAGAGGTCAAAAGCGCTCGCGGGCTGGACCGTGGACTTCGTCGGCGCTGGAGCCATCGAGGACGCCTTGCGCGCCGGTGTCGACGATCTCGATCTGGGAGGATCTGTCCGCTTTCTCGGTGTGCTCGATAAGCCATCTGCGCTGGCGGAGATGCGCCAGTCGGCAGCGCTCTTCATCAATCTTCTCAGTGAGGCCGTGTTCGCCCTGACCGTGCCCTCGAAAGTGTTCGACTGCATGCTGGCGGGCCGCCCGATTTTGTATGGCGTGGAAAATCCCGAAGCGCAGGCCATACTGGCCGAGAGCGGAGGGAACATCGAATTCACCGCAAATGACAGGGCCTCACTCGCGGATGCGATCGTCGACTTGGCCACGCGCCTCGATCAGATCGAAACGCTCGCGCAGGGCAATTCGGACGTCGTTCTCAGCCGCTATACCCGTGAGGAAGCAACGCGCGAGCTTTTTTCGGCGCTTGACGCCGCTCAAAAATCACCGCGCCCGACCTTCTGGCAGAAGCTGAAAGGCAGAACGGAAAACGCCTTTCGTGGTGTTGCGCGTCAACTTGCATTTGCGCGCCATGTCCCCCTCCATCGCTTGCTGCGGCGTCAAGTTCTGACGCTGCAGCGGACCTGGCTTCAGACCTTTCCGCCTGGCGCGCTTGCGGTGCCTGATGGCACAGAATTAAGCGCGACACTGCCAGAGCCGTTGATGCCACCGCGATTGGGTTCGGCTGTTATCAACGACGACAGCATAGTACTCACCCTGTTGGGCAAGACGAAGACGCTGCAGCAGCCGATCTCCTGGCACAATCCGACCCAAGAGCGCGAGACCCAGCTCTGGTGGATGACGCTGAACTACATGGAATACCTAGAGGAGGTCAGCGACGAGAGCTTTGCCTCTCTTGTGGAATCGTGGATCACATCGGCGCAACCCTTTGCCAGGGGTTATTGGCGAGACACGTTCAACAGCTACACCGTCTCGATACGCACCGTGATATGGATGCAGCAACTGGCGTGCAGGCGCGGACTGCCGCAATCCCTGCGCCGGCGCATGGCCGACAGCATCGCGGCGCAACTGAATTTTCTTGAGCGCAACCTAGAGACGGATCTGGGTGGCAATCATCTGGTGAAGAACATCAAGGCTCTGATCCTTGGAAGCGTCTATTTTTGCGGGACAGCGCCTCGGAGATGGCGGAATCTCGGCTTGAAGCTTCTCGCTACTGAACTGCCTCGCCAGATTCTGAAAGACGGCGTGCATTTCGAGCGCTCACTGTCCTATCACAATCAGGTCTTCGTCGATTTGCTGGAAATCCGCCATACCCTTGGCATCGACCCGCTCGGCGGACAACTGGACCGGACGCTCGCGAACATGGCTCAGGTGATCGCGGACCTTGCGCATGGTGACGGAAAAGCTCCGCAATTCAGCGATGCCGGGCTGCATATGAGTTACGCATCGAAAGATTGCCTGGATGCCTACGAGAAGGTCTTCGCGCGCAGGCCGTCCCGCCGTTCGACATTTGCATTCGCTGACGCTGGATATTTTGGATTGGGTGTGAATGGAAATCTGTTTGTAGCCGATTGCGGCCTCATCGGACCCGACGATCTCCCGGGGCATGGTCATGGAGATATTCTGTCTTTCGAGTGGTCAGTGCGGGGCAGGAGACTGATCGTCGATCAGGGCGTTTATGAATATGTATCCGGAGCTCGAAGAGCCGACGCGCGTTCTTCCAGAACGCATAACACCTTGAGCATCGCCGGGTATGACCAGGCCGACTTCTTTGGGGATTTCCGTGTCGGGCGGCGGCCCCGGCCACAGGTTCTTCGCTTTGATGCGACAGAGAATGGTTTCGTCATGGAGGGGCGTCACAACGGCTATGCACCGATGACGCATCTCCGTCGTTTCGAGGTAACGGCCAATAAAGTGACGGTCATCGACCGTGTGGAGGGCGCCCTTACTTCAGATGTAGTCGTCGGCTTGTTGTTGCACCCCGATGCAAGCCCAAGCGTTTCGGGAGCGGGAATACGCATAACGTTGGGCGATTGCTCTGTTATGTTGCATGCGAGTGTCCCCTTCGAGATCGAACCGGCGGTCTGGTGGCCGGATCTTGGCAAAGAGGTGCCGACAACCCGGCTTGTTGCACACTGGCCCGCTGGCGTCACGACCGCCTCCTTCACGTTGCTGGTCGAACGGTAGGCCGCGCGCATGAGCGAGGACGTTTTGAAACCAAAGCTGCCCTGCCACGCAAACCTCTCCGGTAACATTAGGGGTTGCGGGTGATACGCGATACGCTGCGAGTTCTGGGCTCCAATATTGCCGTCAATCTGAGCTCGTTCCTCGCGCTCGCATTGGCCGGTCGCGTGATGCCTGTCGAACAATTCGCAACGCTCAGTCTCATCGTTTCGATGAGTCAGCTGGGTTCCAGCGCGCTCGACCTTGGCACCAATGTCGGCACCGTCAAGAAGTATGCAGAGAAGAAGGAGAGTCGATTCTTATCCACGCTCATCTGGCTGAAGGCAGCCGTCTATACCCTTTGCTTGGCGCTCGTCATTCTCGGCTATCTGTCAGGTGTTCCTGCATTCTGGTTGATTGTCATCGCATGCGCGGCGTCCATCGATCTGTGGAGTGGCGCACGCGCGTTCGATCAGGCCCGCATGGATTTTGCAAGCTTTGCCCAGGCAAACGTTCTTTTCGCGATTCTGCGCATACCTTTGGCCGTGCTGGGGATAGTGACCGGGAATGCATTCGCGGTGGCGGCGGCACTCTACATCGGACCGCTGGTGGCGATTGTATCGTACAAATGGCGCAAAACGGCGGAGTTCGTAGACAGGTTTGATCGCAGCACGGCTTCGGAAGTGCTGCGCTATGCAATGCCGGTCTATATTTCGGCGACGCTCTACACGTGCGCGATCTACTTACCTCAGTTCGTCATTTCCCATCGCTTGGATGCGGCGGCCGTCGCGACGTTTGGCGTGCTTCTCATATTCGTTGGGCCTCTCGTTCTCTTGAATGCTTCGGTCCGGATCCACCTTCTGCCTCTCTTTGCCGGAAATGCCATCAGGCGGGCAGACGTGATTGCCAATAAGAGGATTCTCACACTGATCTTTGGAGGAACGGCGATGGCGCTTGCCGGCTTGGCCGTCGCATCGGTGATGATTGAGAGAATCTATGGTGTGAAATATCCAGGCATCGGATTGCCGTTTGCCATCTTCATTGGGCTTAATTTTTTGTGCCTGCTTTTGGGTGAATTCAATTTGGAAGTGCACCGGTTGGGCAGGATCAAGGTCGAGGCCTGGGTCAATGCGGGGCGCCTTGCGGCTCTCGCAATCGTCTTGTGGCTGTTTGGCAATGATCTTCTGTCCATCGTGATTTTGTCGAGTCTGACGATGCTGGTGGGTGAAATAGTGCTGTTCCTTATCATCGGCGAATTGGCACGCCGGGACGCCGCTGAGGCAACGCCACAGGTTGTGGGTGAGCAGGCGTCGTGAACATGCGCCACAGAGGGATTTGGGGATCGCAGGCCGTGAGAAGAGAAACGCGTAATCCTGCTGCTGCCCTTTCGCCTTCCCCTTGCGAAGGGTCTCTTGGGTTGCGCTTTGCGGTCATTTGCACGGATGCGAATTGGCAACCGTGGCAGCGCCGGGCCGTTGAGCTCGTGGCCTCGCGCAAATGCGGTCAGCTGGTGGGGGTGATCCGCGTGCTCGCCACGGTTGAACCAATTCAGTCTTTGCACGATCAACGCGAAGGTTCGTCTCCTTCCCACGCGGTGCCGCAACAGATCATCGCCTGCCCGGGCGTTAACGTCGGTCGTGGCCGCTGGCGCCTCACCCTGGAGAGCGTCGCTGCGATCCGTGCGATGGATCTGGACTTCCTGCTGGTGTTCGGGATCGAACGCCTCGAAGGCGGCGTGCTGGAAGCGGCGCGTCACGGCGCATGGTGCTTTACAGGATTTGGCGAACGCGCCGACGAGCAGGCCGGAGTGCTTGTGCGGCCGGTTCTCGAGAGGCAAGCTCTTACCGAGGTCGTGTTGGTGCAACTTGGGCCATCAATCGGCAGCGATGTTGTTCTCCAGCGGGCGATACTGCGCACAGCTAGAACAGCTCAGGCCAATCTGGCCGTGGCGACGGGCGTGATGTCTGAATGGCCGGCAAGCATTGCGGCGATGATCCTCGCAGGATGCTCTCTGCCGGTCGAAATGTTATCGGCAGATCGTTGGAGCAGCGCTGTTGAACCATCACCATCGCTATCGCGCTCGATGTCGGTGGTGACCAAGCTCGCGCAATGGCTCCGTTCGAAGATCGAGTCTTTGTTTACTTTCGATCAGTGGCACGTCGGTATCGCGTCTATTGACTTCCGATCCGTCCTCCAGAATGGGCTGCCAGCCAACATATCATGGGCGAGCCCGTCACCCGGATTTGGCGCGTTCTACGCGGACCCCATGGGCCTGGAAGTGGCGAACGGGCTCAAGGTTTACTGTGAGTGCTACAACCATTGGATCGGCAAGGGCGATATCCGCGCGCTGCACTACAGTCCTCATGCGGGATGGGGGCAACAGGCCGAACGCGTCATTAGCGAACCGTTTCACATGTCTTATCCCTACGTTTTCGATTTGGGAGACTGCAAAGTCTGCCTTCCGGAATCCTGCGAGGCAGGCGTGGCGTATGCTTACCCGCTCACGGCGGACGGAGATATCAGGCTTGAGAAGCGCAGAATATTCCTGGGCTTCGAAATTGCCGATCCCACGCTGATCGAACACAATGGCTATTGGTACCTCTTCGGCGCGTCGGCTGCGGAAGCCCAACATACGTTAAGGATATGGTTTGCTGAAAACCTTGATGGACCCTGGACGCCGCACCCGGCAAATCCGGTCAAATGCGATGTTCAGACGGCAAGACCGGCTGGTCCGATCGTGCGTTTGGACGGAAAGCTGTACCGGCCATCCCAGGACTCGACAAAGTCCTATGGCTCGGCGGCCAATATCATGGAGATCGTCGAGCTTTCGCCAAGGGCGTTTAACGAAGTTTGCGTTCGCAAGATTGAACCGGATCCGCGTTGGCCTTATCCTGAAGGCGTTCATACGCTCACAGCGACGCGGGATGGGGTTCTGATAGACGCAAAAGTCGTTCGCATCTCGCCTCTCGCTCCCCTTCTCAGGGTTGCTAACTTCATCGGGGTCCGGCTGCGCCGGCGGCGCCTTTCTCGGCATCACGCCGAATCTGCTTCCCGATGAAATGCAGGATTGTGAACACGCATGCGAACCACATCGGCGGACAGCGCTCTCGTGAAGTAGTTCGGTAATGGAAGAGGGCATCCTCACGATGCAGCGCCTGGCGTGTCTGAAGAAACAGTCATGGATCGGGTGGGCAGCGCGACGGCGATGGAGTTTGCTGGCCGTGCTTGCAGGCCTGCTCTTATCCTTGAATACGCAGGCAGCGTCTGCAAAAGACGGCGAGAATATTGCGCCGTCAGCGCCCTACAACCTCACGCCGGCGCCAAACTACGACCTTGCCACTGGCGCATGGAACAAGGTCTTGAATGACGAACGGCGTGGGAGCGGGTGGACCGGATCCAAGGTTGTCGGATGGTACTGGAAGTCGCCGATCATCTATCGGCAGGAGTTTCAGACGAGTGTGAGCATTCGCAGCGTGGAGCTGGGCACCTTTCAAGGGACGCGCTCGGATGTGGGCATCCCGGCGAACGCCTTCGTCTACGTGCAAGTGCCGGATGGCCGCTGGGCCTACGTCGGCGACGCGGCTCAGGCAGCGCCGGCATCAGAGGGCGCGCAAACGCTCAGTCTCAGTTTCGCTCCCCTCGATGTAAAATCGGTTCTCATTGTCATTTTCCGCAGCGCCCCCTACTTGATGCTGGATGAGGTCCGCATCATCGCTGCGGGTGACCAAGGCAAGTCTCCGGTCGCAAATGTCGTCGCTGACGCCATAGATGATGCGATACAAAGACGACGAACATACGCCGAGCAACGAGCAGGTCTTGGACCGCTCGGCGCCGAACCGGCGGCGCGATTAGCTTGGCCGTTGGACGCTGCCGTCGCTGGTGACGCGGGATGCCGTGTCACAAAAATTGCGCCCTGGACGGAAAGTACTCCGGCGGACATCGCAGCGGCGAAGGCCGACTCCACACCTTACGTGCATGCCGTGGGCGGATGGGTCGTGGGCCTTGTGCGAATCGAGAACCTTTCCGCCGAGCCGGTCAAAGTTGAGTTCCACCAGACTCGTGCCGAGGGGGTAGCGCCGCCTGAAATCCTCATTGCTCATTACGTTCTGGCCCTTGATTATCGTTGGCGGGCAGATGTGCTCGTGCCCAACGACAGCATCACGCTGCCGCCACGGAGCATGGGAGTAGCGGTCATTCGCGCCCGTGCTCTCAAGGCCGGCGAGGTGCAAACCGTCGTCGGGGTGTCTTGTGGCAAGGATCGCCAGGACATCAGGATCGACGGGCACGTGATTGAGACGGCTCCCGAAGATCGTCCGTTTGGCACGACATGGTCCTATCTGAAGGGGCCGGCCCGGAATCTCCCGCGATGCGGTTCACAAATTAATGATGACGCATGGATTGATACGGCGGTCGTAGATGAAGCAGCGCTGTTACCCAGACAGGCGGGCAGGACGTCCGCGCTGTTGCGCACGTACTTGAGAACGTTCTCAACATCGCGCAGGTTGTTGTTGTTCATGGACGTGACCGACTCGGCTTGGGTGAGCGACAGCGGGTCACAATTTGAAGAGCAGCTCAGGGCATGGTGGACATGGGTCTCAAAAGCCATCCGCGAGGAGGGTTACAAGGGTGAGGTCATGTTTTATCCGGTCGACGAGGGGCGTGGCGCGAATGTCGATCGTTTGAATGCGGCCGCTGACGCGCTTCGCCGCATTGCGCCGTCTGTCCCGATCTACGCGACTATTGACGACATCAGTGCGGCCTACGCCGCTAAGATCGATGTCCCGCAATATCTCGACCGCGTCCTGACGCGGCATCCGCCAAGACCATCGCGCAACTATGCACCACAAATCTACGCGACCGACCAGTACACAAAGACGCTCGGTCTTTCGACGTACTTTCGCCGCATGCCCTGGCTCGCTTTCGGTGAGAACTGGGATGGTGCGGGGGTGTGGTCGATGTGGGATTCCAACGGTGCGGATAAGCCCAAGATCGGATGGACCGATTTTGGCGGCTTAGAACGCGATTTTGCGTTGATCTATGCGGATCAGACGGGTTGTCCTTTGCCCAGCCGCCGCTTGCTGGCGTTCCAGCGGGGCCTGGAGGATTTTGCGCTAATGCGCGCATGCGCACGACGGAGCGCATCCTCCCAAATCCGCGAGATGGCGCGCAGCACCGCGCAGTCAAGCCAATGGGACGATATTCGCCGCAACCGCACGGAGGCGGCGCCTGATTTTGACAAGGCGCTTGCGCAAATGGCCGATGCCTGCACAGCGAGGCAGAGCAGTGACTGAAAGCAGCGCAGGCATCAGAACCCGAAGGCAGGGCTGGCTCGAAGCGTTGGGCTTGCTGCTGATCGTCTATTCCGGGATGAACCTGAACGGCATCATGCAGTTTGCCACGGGGGTATTGGGTTTTCTCTCTCCGCTTATATTGGGAGTCTCACTTGCCGTGATCGTGGCCTGCGCAAGCAGGAAACTAGTCGGTGATGCCTACATCTGGTTTTCGTTTTTCATGCTGGCGTATGGCTTGGGCGGATTACTACCGCTGGCGAGTGGGGGAGAACTCGATTCCACCCGGCTGATCGCTTACGTCGGCACTGTCATTTATTGTAGCGCTGTGTACTTTTTCATCGCGCAACGCGGGCGCGACGGTCTGCAGTGGGTGCTGACCGTGGTGCAAATCTTGTTCTTTTTTGATTGTATCGCCGTCTTGAACGATGGATTGATCGTTTCTTATTTCGGGATTGAACGTCCCGAGGAGCGCGCATCTGGCTTTTTCGACAACCCCAACGAAGCCGCGGTGATGGCGCTTTATTTCCTGGTCATCATCGCCACGACGGCAACAAGGCTGAGCCTTGCAACTGTGCTGAAGTTCGCGGTTGCGCTTGCCGCGCTCCTCTTGACGTTCTCAAAGACGGGTATGCTGCTCTTCGTATTCCTATCAGGCGCATTTCTGTTGGCCCGTCGCTCATACGGCATTCTTGCCATGGCACTCTTATGCATGCTTGCGCTCTATCCAGTGATTCAATTCGTCGTATCGGTGAACCCATTGGGAATGACCGACGAGCAGGTGCTGCGTATCGAGCAAGTCGTCGACATTTTTTCCGGCGAGGTCGACAATAAAACTACGACCGGACGCGTGGAGCTTTGGAGTATTGGACTTGAACGGATAGGCAAAACGATCCCGTTGGGTAGCGGCATCGGCAGCTACCATCGCATGGAAGGCAGCGGACATCTGGATCTGGAGGGAAACTGGCTCGGGGTCCACAACACCTTCCTGATGGTCCTCGGCGAGAGTGGGCTCATACCGTTCCTGATCTTCTTAGGCTTCTTGTTCGTGCTGATCAGAACCTCTCTGTCTGGTGCGTATTCCCTCACAATGGCCGGATTCCTTGTTGTTTTCATCAGCGATATGTTTGTAACGCACGGCGTGCTGACGTTGCGGCTGCATAACCTCATGCTCGCCATCATGATGGCTGCGGGCCTTGAAAGAACGCGCCCTGCAGATCGCAGGACAACAAGGTCGGCTAGTGATTTCGCGATCTGATCAATGCAATTGTTGGCGCGGCCAGGACCGCGGGGGATGTTGTTGATGGCAGATCGTTCTTGCCGTGCTGCCTGTAAGGATACGACTTCCATGAAAGTAGTTATGGTCGGTCCATATCCGGAGCCTGGCGCGCAGGTTGCTGGCGGTGTCGAGCGGGTTATTGATACGCTATTGCCCGTATTGGCTCGAGCTGTCGACTTGACGTTGGTTGTGCCGGGTGCCAGCTGCGATGCTGAAAGCACAAATTATGGCGTTCGAACTGTCTATCTCAAGCGCGGGCCTGGCCCCGGATCAATGAGATACTGGACGTTCGACGCGCATAGGCTGGCTCGGGCTATCGAAGGCTTGAAACCCGATATCGTACACCTGCAGGACGTCGCAGGGGTCGGCCGGCTGATTCGCGGCCCCGCTATCTTCACGGTACACGGCATCATTGATCGCGATCTCGTTTCAAGTGGGCGCGGTAATGTATGGGGACCGTTGTTGCGCCGGGGAATGGCGCATGTGATGCGTATAGTTGAGTCGCGTGGGCGCAACCGGATCGGAAACGTGATCCTCATAAATCCATACGTTCTGGAGGCGCAGCCGGACATTGGGCGTCTTCGCACATTCGCTATTCCGAACCCGGTCGATCCGGCGTTCTTTGAGACTGTTGGGCAATCCTCGGTGCGGGAGCGTCGCATCATATCCGTGGGCAATATCGGACCGCGCAAGAACATTCTTGAGGTTCTTCGGGTGGCGGCTTGTTTGATGAAGCAGGATACCAGCCTGACACTCGTAATTTGCGGTAAATCCGTGGACGATGCCTATCAGCAGAAGTGCCTCGATCTCATTCGCTCGGAAGGTCTGGAAAGCCGCATTTCGCTACCTGGAAATCTGGCGGCGCTCGACCTTCTCCGGTTGCTGGATAAATCCTCGTGTCTTCTCATGGCATCGCGTCAGGAAACCGCGCCGGTGGCCATTGCAGAGGCTAACGCCCGTGGTGTCCCGGTGGTCGCGCCCCAGTCCTTTGGCATCAAGCATATGGTGGTTCCGGGCAGGAACGGCTTCTTTCTTCCCGCAGGCGATCTCGACACGCAGGCCTCTGTGCTGCGCCGCGCTCTTGAGCACGACTGGGATAGAGCCGGGATCGCGAAAGAGGCGCAACAAAACTACGATGTTCGGCGTATTGCCGAGATGACGATATCCGCCTACGGCGA
>OEIU01001639.1_pt1 | contig 13840 bp, 12 predicted proteins | sample 1539221 | NCBI WGS metagenome assembly OEIU01 (sample SAMN03792071, study PRJEB22550) | activated sludge metagenome | feature: wastewater treatment plant; material: activated sludge; isolation source: Wastewater treatment plant of a petroleum refinery complex | place: Argentina: Zarate | collected...
CGTCATTGCGAGGAGCATTTCACGACGTCGGATATATCCGACGTCGCAATTTGCGACGAAGCAATCCATCCCCGCATTCTGGTCGAGACGCGGGGATGGATTGCCGCGCCGCCTTCGGCTCCTCGCAATGACGGCCCTTGTTGTGGGAGCGCCCGTTACACAAACCTCCGCCCAATCCTTCAGCCCGCCCGATGTCGCGCGTCTCATCCTCAACGAGCGCGGCGGCGTGCGCGACGCGGTCGGCTGGGGCGACGACATTCTGGCCGCGCTCGCCGACAACAAGTTTCCGCAGACGCGCGAGAACATCTGCTCGGTCATCGCCGTCGCGTCGCAGGAATCGGGCTTCAACGAAAATCCCGCCGTGCCGAATCTCGGCGCCATCGCCGACAAGGCCGTGCGTGAAAAACTCGGCAAGATTCCGATTCTCGGAGCCCGGGCCTACGACATGCTCGACAGCCTACCGGACACGCGCCATTCGTTCATCAAACGCGTGCGCGCGGCGCGCACCGAACGCGATCTCGATCTCGCCTATCGCGCGCTGGTCGAATACGGCGCCGGCAAATCCTCGCTCGACGGGCTGCTGCAATGGGGCCTGCTCGACACATGGGTCGAGGAATACAACCAGATTTCCACCGTCGGCTCGATGCAGGTTTCCGTCGCTTTCGCGCTGAACGCCGAGCGTGGCGAACACTGGCGGCCGATCACGCATGGCGAGAGCAACGGCGTGCGCGACCGGCTCTACACGCGCGCCGGCGGGCTCTTCTACGGCGCGAAGCAATTGCTCGGCTACGAGAGCGGCTACGACCAGAAGATCTATCGCTTCGCCGATTACAATTCCGGCCGCTATTCCGCGCGCAACGCGGCCTTTCAGGCGATCGTGGCGAAACTCTCCGGCCACAAGGTCGCGACCGACGGCGATCTTCTCTCCTACGACAAGCTCGGCCGCGTGAAAGGCGACGTGACGGACAGCGAGACGGCGCTGCGCGGGCTGATCGCGCATTACAATCTCGGCATCGACGACGCGGCGCTGCGCCGCGACCTGACGCTGGAAAAGAAAAAGGACTTCACGACGACGCAGACGTGGGCCGCCGTGCGCGCGCTCTATGCGCGCGTGACAGGCAAGCAGCCGGTTTTCGCGCAGGTTCCCGGCATTCAATTGAAGAGCGTGAAGATCAGGTCGAAGATGACGACCGCGAATTTCGCCGACAGCGTCAATCGCCGCTACGGCAAGTGCATGGCGCTGGCCCTGCAGATGCAGAACCGGCCCGTGCTGATGGCGCCGAAATCGTTCTGGCCGGATTGAGGCGACGTGTCATTCCCGATGCTCGCGTAGCGAACGATCGGGAATCCACAGCCAAACGCATATGTTTCGGATGAGGCTCCGGATGCCCGCTTTCGCGGGCATGACAGACTGCGTTCACTTCACTTCTTCACCAGCGGGCACTTCGATTCCGACAGCGGCAGGAAGGCGTCCTTACCGGGGATTGTCGCGAGCAGCTTGTAATCGTCCCATTTGCCCTTGGATTCTTCCGGCGTCTTGACCTCGAAGAGATACATGTCGTGAACCATGCGGCCGTCCTCGCGGATCACGCCGTTGTCGGCGAAGAAATCCTTGACCGGCGTTTCCTTCATGATCTTCATGACGGCCGCCGAATCCGTGGAGCCCGCCTGCTTCACCGCCTTGAGGTAGTGCGTCATCGAGGAATAGACGCTCGCCTGCGCGGCGGTCGGCATGCGCTTGAACTTGTCGAAGAAGCGCTGCGACCAGGCGCGCGTCTCCGGCGTGCGGTCCCAATAGAAGGGCTCCGTCAGCAGCAGGCCCTTGGCGACCGGCAGGCCCAGGCTCTCGACGTCGGAAATATAGCCGAGCAGGACCGCGAGCTTCTGGCCCGATTTCGTCAGTCCGAATTCGGAGGCCTGCTTCACCGCCGTGATCATGTCGGCGCCGGCATTGGCGAGGCCGACGACCTTCGCGCCGGAGGTCTGCGCCTGCAGGAGGAACGACGAAAAATCGGGCGTGTTCAGCGGATGGCGCGAATGGCCGAGCACCTTGCCGCCGTTGGCCAGCACGAATTGCGTGGCGTCCTTCTCGAGGTCATGGCCGAAGGCGTAGTCGGCCGTGAGGAAATACCAACTGTCGCCGCCGCTCTTCGTGACCGCTGTCGCCGTGCCCTTGGCGAGCGAATAGGTGTCGTAAGCCCAGTGGACCGTGTAGGGCCCGCAGGCCTCGTTGGTGATGCGCACCGCGCCGGGGCCGGACAGAAGCAGAATCTTGTTGCGCGCCTTGGCGATCTCGTTCGCGGCGAGCGCCGTTGCGGAGGCCGCGACATCCATGATCGCTTCCACACCCTGGTTGTCGAACCATTCGCGCGCCGTCGTACCGGCGACGTCGGCCTTGTTGAAATGATCGGCCGACAGCACCTCGATCTTGCGGCCGAGAACCTCGCCGCCGAAATCTTCCGCCGCCATCATGCCCGCGACCACCGAGCCGGGCCCGGTGATATCCGCATAAGGTCCGGACATGTCGAGGATGAGGCCGAGCTTCAGCGGCGGCTTGTCCTGCGCGAGCGCGGTCGCCGCGAGCGACAGCGCGAAGAGGGACGCAAGCGCGCCGCGGGTGAAGGCTCTCATTGCTTCCTCCGATTGTTCTACAATCTTATCCGCGCCATGATGCGAAGGCTCGGCCCGAGAAGTCAATGCGCGACGACAGCGCGGAACGGGCCATGGAGGAACGAATGAGCGCAATCGCGCCCTATGAGGTAAGCGCCTTCAATACGGCGGCCACTTCGGAAAACAAGATCCACGACGACGATGTCGCGCGCCGCTTCGGCTTCACCGGCGCGCTCGTGCCGGGCGTGGAGGTCTACGCCTACATGGCGCACATGCCGGTCGCGCGCTGGGGCCGCGCATGGCTCGAACGCGGCGGCGCCGAATGCCGCTTCACCAAGCCGGTCTATGACGGCAACATCGCGCGCGTGAGCGCGTTGGAGGACAAAGGCGTCTTGAACCTGACAGTCGAGAGCGGCGGCGTTCTCTGCGCGAGCGGCCATGCGGTTCTGCCGGATGCGGCCGCGCCGCCGGCGGCGGATTCGCTGCCTTTGGGCGTCCTGCCGAAAGAGCGCCCGAAGGCGAGCGAAAGCAATCTCGCGGCGGGCGTTTCGCTCGGCCTCGCGCCGGTGACGATCGACCGCGCGGCGCTCCAGCAATATCTCGCCGATATCCGCGAGAAAGACGACATCTATCTGCGCGAGAATCTCGTGCATCCCGGCCAGATCCTGCGGCTCTGCAACGCCGCGCTGGTGCAGAGCGTCGTGCTGGGACCGTGGATTCACGTCGGCAGCCGGCTGCGCAATTTCAGCGCCGCGCGGGTGGGTCAGGAACTCACGCTGCGCAATCGCATCACGTCGAACGGCGTGACGAAGGGTCACGCCATCGTCGAATTCGACGCGCTGGCCGTCGCCGACGGCGATCAGGTCGTCGCGCAGATCACGCATACCGCCATCTGGCGCCCGCGCCATGTGGCGGCGGCTTGAGGAGCGAGGCATGAGCAAGGAACGCATCGGCTTCGTCGGCGTCGGCCTGATGGGCCACGGCATGGCGAAGAACATCGTGGAAAAGGGCTATCCCCTGACGGTCCTCGGCCATCGCAACCGCGCACCGGTCGAGGACCTCGTGAAGCGCGGCGCGGTCGAGGCGAAGAGCGCGCGCGAACTGGCGGAAGCGAGCGACATCGTCTTCATCTGCGTGACCGGATCGCCGCAGGTCGAGGCTGTCGTGCGCGGCGGGCTGAAGGACGGGTTGCGCAACGGCGCGATCGTCGTCGACTGCTCGACCGCCGATCCCGTCTCCACCATGGCGCTCGCGGCGGAACTGGCGGACATCGGCGTGACGCTGGTCGACGCGCCGCTGTCGCGCACCCCGAAAGAGGCCTGGGAAGGGACGCTCGACACGATGGTCGGCGCCAGCGACGAGGTTTTCGCGCGCATCAAGCCGGTGCTCGACACATGGGCCGGCCGCGTCGTGCATATCGGCGCAACCGGCGACGGGCATCGCATGAAGCTGCTCAACAATTTTCTCGCCATGGGCTATGCGGCGCTCTATGCGGAGGCCGTCACGCTCGCGCAGAAGGTGGGCGTCACGCCGCAGCGCTTCGACAGCGTGATCCGCGGCGGCCGCATGGATTGCGGCTTCTACCAGACCTTCATGCGCTGGACGCTGGAGGGCGACCGCGACGCGCACAAGTTCACGCTGGCGAACGCGTTCAAGGACATGCGCTACCTCGAATCCATGGCGGACGCCGCCGGCATGTCGAACCCGCTCGGCAACGCCGTGAAGAATTCCTTCGCGCTGGCGGTGGCGCGCGGCGGCGCGGAGGATTACGTGCCGATGCTGGCGACGGCGGTGGGCGCGATGAACGGCGTGGATATCGCGCCGAAGAAGGGATAGCGGAACCCGATTGTCATCCCCGCGAAAGCGGGGATCCAGCCCGACAGCGCAGGTCGCGGCTCTGGATGCCCGCTTGCGCGGGCATGACGCCACTACACCCCCACCTCGAGAAAAGCCTCGATCTCCTTGCGCACTTCCTCCGGCTGGTCGTGCTGCACCCAATGGCCGGAATCGACAACCGTCTTCGCGCGCGCGTTCGGGAAATGCTGCGCTAAACCGAGGCGCTTCTCGTTGTCGAGAAAGCTGCGGTCGGCGAAGAGCAGCAGTGTCGGACATGAAATGCGCGACCACAAGGCGACGTGATCCTCCGGCCAGAGGCGATGCGGCGCGGCCACGCGCTGGTGCTTGTCGAATTTCCAGACCCAGGCGCCGGTCTCGTCGCGCTTCAGCGCGTGTCTCGCCAGATGCAGCGCGAGTTCGTCCGTCAGCCGCGTGTTGCGCTTCTTCATGCGTTGCGCGGCTTCCTCGATCGTCGCATAGCCGCGCGGCGTCTTGCCCTCGCGCTCCCTGAGCTGCGCGATCGACTTCAATATCCGCTCGTGCGTCGGCGCGCGCGGCGCGTCCGGCAGGACTGTGACGCCGTCGAGCACGACGAGTTTTTCGACCTTCTCGGGATATGTTCCCGAAAAAATCAGCGAGACCATGCCGCCCATGGAATGGCCGACGATGCTGGCGCGCTCGATGCCCAGCGTCTCATAGAGGCGCAGGATGTCGTAGACATATTCGGTCAGCGCGTAGGAGCCGCCCCTCGTCCAGTCGGAATCGCCGTGGCCGCGCAGGTCGGGCGCGATCACGTGGAAGCGCGGCCGCAGCTCCTGCGCGAGCCGGTCCCAGCTGCGGCAATGGTCGCCGCCGCCGTGGATCAGCAGCAGCGGCGGCGCGCTTTCATTGCCCCAGTCCGCGTAATGCAGGCGCAGGCCGTGCGACGTGTAGAAGCAATCTTTCGGTTCGGTCATCTGGTTCGTCGTTCCTGGATTTGCCTCACGCCGCCGCGATGCGTTCCATCGCCATGGCGCGCAGCTTCGCGCGCTGGATTTTCACGCCGTTGGCGCTGTCGGTCACGGGGAAGGCGTCGAGGAAGAAGACGCGTGCGGGGACCTTGTAGCCCGCAAGGCGCGCGCGCACATGGGCGATGAGGTCGCTTTCCTGCGGCGCGGCGCCCGCCTCGGGAATGACGAAGGCCGCGCAGCGCGCCTGCGCGCCGATCTCGATGGCGACGACCTGCGCATCGGCCACGCCCGCGCACGCCTTCAACTCGTCCTCGATTTCGCCGGGGCTGACGAGGAAGCCGCCGAGTCGCATGGCGTCGCCGGCGCGCGTCTCGTAGATGAAGGAGCCGTCGTCGCGCATCCGGCCGATATCGCCCGTGCGGAAGAAACCGTCGGCCGTCGTAGCTTCGGCTGTCGCCTGCGGGTTGCGGAAATAGCCGATGAAGCGCGAGGGCGCGTCGATCTCGATCTCGCCGCTGACGTCGGCGCCCGCGATCTCGCCTGTCTCGACGTCGCGCACGCGCACGCGCGCTTGCGGCGACATCGGCCAGCCGCCGCATTCGATGCGGTCGGCGAAGGGCGCATCGGCGCGGCCGATGGAGAAGAGCGCCTGCACTTCGCTCGAGCCGTAAAGGCCGAACAGCGGCAGGCCGCGCTTGTCGGCGTCCGCCGCGAATTCGCGCCAGCCCGGCTGAAACGCGGCGAAGCCGAAGAGCTGCGCATGCGGGAATGGCATCGGCGCATCGGTCAGCGCGAGCATGCGGCGGAACATTTCGTCGGAGCCGAAGCTGTGCGTGATCTTCTCGTCCTGCAGAATCTTCAGCGCGGGCGCGGCGTCGAAAGCGTCCATGGCATGAATGCGCGCGCCGCCCGCGATGAAGCCGAGCACGCTCGCCATGCCGAACGTGCCGCAGAACGGCAGCATGGCGAGCAGGGATTTTTCGCGCGAGAGCTGGAGGGCCTTCGCGATGGATTGCGCATGCGTAGCGAGCGTCTTCTGCGAATGGGCGACCAGCTTCGGGCCCTTGGTCGTGCCCGATGTCGTGAACAGCAGCAGCGGCGCGTCGGGGTCGCCCCGCGCGAGGAGCGCCGGCGCCTCCGTCTCGAACGCGTCGAAGCGGATGCAGGGCCAATCCGTCTCCAGGATGCCTGAGCCGAGCACCGCGATCTTTTCGAGCGCGGGCGTGGCGGCGGGATCGAGGCCGGCGAGAATCGCGGGAAAGTCGATGGAGCGGAAGCCCGGCTCCAGCACGAGAATCTTCGCGCCGGAGAGACCGACGACGTGCGCGACGTCAGCCGCGCGATAGCGTGTGTTGACCGCCGCCGCGACGGCGCCGATGCGCGCGCAGGCAAACAACAGCGCGAGCCATTCGATGCGATTGACCAGCCAGATTGCGACGACATCGCCCCGGCCGACGCCGTGGCGTGCGAGCCAGCCGGCCGTGCGCGCGATCTTCTGCGCGAAATCGACACGCGAAACGGCCGCGCCGTCGAACACGAAGAGAACATCGTCGGGCGCGCCGCCTTCGATCAGAGCGAAAAGGGACGTGTTTTCGGTTTGCATGCTCATCCGGGCTCGTATGTCGTCGGCGCGATTGGTTTTGGCTTGAGGATAATGTCTAATCCGCCGCGTTGCGAGGGAGGCATGTTCTTGACGGCGAAGCGGCAGACCGCGCGCGCATGGCGATGACGACAGGTCCGTCACAGGCCGTCTCGCCCGCGCGGATCGCCATCGGCGGCATGCTCGCCATGGCCTCGGCCTTCGGCATCGGACGCTTCGTCTATACGCCGATCCTGCCGGTCATGATCGCCGACGGCGCGCTGACGCCCGCCAGCGCCGGCATCGTGGCGGCGGCCAATTTCCTCGGCTATCTCGTCGGCGCGCTGATGGGCGCGAGCGCGATCATGCAGCGCCGTCCGCGGCTGTTCTTTCTCGTCGGGCTTCTGTCGGGCGCGCTCTCGCTCGCCGGCATGGCCATTCCGCCGTCGGTCGCGGTCTTCTCGATCATGCGGTTCGTCGGCGGCTTCGGCAGCGCCTTCGTCATCGTCTGCCTGTCGAGCATGGCGCTGGAGCCGCTGGTGCGCGCGGGGCGCGTCGGCCTCTCGGCTGCGCCTTTCGCGGGAGTCGGGCTCGGCATCGCCTTTTCCTCCGTGCTCGTTTCGGCGCTGGCGGTGGCCGGCTTCGGCTGGAAGGCGATGTGGCTCGCGAATGCGGCGATCTCCACGACCTTCGCGCTTTTGCTGTTCGTTCTTCTACCTGCGCCCGCGGCGCCTCCGGCGCCGCCGCACGTCGCGAGCGCTGCGCGCGCGAGAATCTCGCCGGCGCTCGTCGCGCTCGTCGTTTCCTACGGGCTGTTCGGCTTCGGCTATGTCATCACCGCGACCTTCCTCGTCGCGATCGTGCGCGAGACCGCCTCGCTCGCCGCGATCGAGCCCTACGCCTGGGCGATCGTGGGGCTTGCCGGCGCTGCAAGCATTCCCTTCTGGTCCTGGGTCGCACGGCGCACGACGGACGTGTTCGCCTACGCCGCCGGCTGTCTCGTCGAGGCGACGGGCGTCGCGCTCAGCGTCGTATCGCCGACGCCGGCGACCATCGTCGTCTCCGGCATATTTCTTGGCGGCACGTTCATGGCCATCACGGCCATCGGCCTCGGCATCGCGCGACGGCTGACGCAGATGGCGCCGCAGCGCGCGCAGGCGATCATGACGTCGGCGTTCGGCGTCGGGCAGATCGTCGGTCCCGCGCTCGCCGGCCATATGCGCGAGGCTTCTGGGAGCTTTTTCGCGCCGTCGCTGATCGCGGCCGCCGCGCTCGTCGTCGCGGCGGCGCTCGGCGCCTTCGTCTCGCGCTCGCGGCCTTAGACGCGCGCGATCACGATCTGCGTCTCGCCATAAGCGCGGCGGTCGAGCTGCGCCATACCGGCCGGCAGCGCGACCTCTTCGCCAGCGGCCTCCTCGATGACGACAATGGCGCCGTCGGCGAGCCAGCCGCCTTCGACCAGCGCCGCCAGCGCGCGCGGCGCGAGGCCCTTGCCGTAAGGTGGATCGAGAAAGGCGAGATCGAATTTTTCGCCCGCCGGCGCATCGCCGAGTTTCGTCGCGTCGCGACGGAAGATGCGCGTGAGGCCGCCGAGGCCGAGCGCCTCGACATTCTCCCGCAGCAGCGCGCGCGCTTCGGAACCTTCGTCGACGAACAGCGCGAAGCGGGCGCCGCGCGAGATCGCCTCGAGGCCGAGCGCACCGGTGCCGGCGAAGAGATCGATCACGCGCGCATCCTCGACGACGCCGTCGTAGCCGTGCGCGAGAATGTTGAAGATCGCCTCGCGCAGCCGGTCCGAGGTCGGCCGGATCGCCTGCGACGACGGGCCCTTCAGCGTGCGTCCGCGAAAGCGGCCGCCGACGATGCGCATTTACTTGCCGCGCGGCTTGCGCGGCCCGCCGCTGCGCGGACGGGCGCGGCCCGCCGCTGCGCGGACGGTCGCCACCGGGACGCGGGCCCTTGCGATCGCCGCCGGGCTTTTCCGAGCGCCTGAAAGGCCGGTCGCCACCGCGATCGTCGCGCGAGAAGCGCTTGGCGCCGTCACGCTGGCCGTCGCGCTGCGGGCGCGGGCTCTCGTCGCGCGATCTCGCGAAACGCTTCGGGCGTTCGCTGTCTTCGCGCGGCGGCCGGGGCGCATAGTGGCGCTCGGGACGCCCCTCGCTGCGCTGCGCGCGACGATCGTCGCCGCGTTGCGGGCGATCGCCGCGTCCAGTCCTCTCCCCGCGCTGCTCGTCGCGATCCCGCCGCATGGGCCGCTCGCCGCCGCGTTCGGCCTTGAAGCGGCGGGCATTGCGCGAGTCCTCGACCGGCTTCGGCACCGTCGAGACGACGCGCTCGACCTTCACCGCCCTGCCCTTGCGATCGGCGGTCTCGCTGCGCTCGATCTTCACACGATCCTCCTCGCGCATGCGCTTGTCGCGGTCGGCGCGCAGCGTCGAAACGTGCTTGCGCGGCCCGCCCTTGGGGCGCTCGCGCTTGGGCTCCGGCTCCTGGCGCTCGTCGCGGCCTTCGTATCTGTCGCGCCCAAACCGGCCTTCCGCCGCGCGCGGCGGGCGTTCGCGGTCCGGCCGCTCCCGCGCGCCCCGGTCCGGACGGTCGCCGCCGCGCCCGCGCGGGGCGCGCTCGTCACGGTCGCGGGAAAATTCGCGCTCGCGCTGCATCGGCCTGCGCTCGTCCTCGTCGCGCGCGGGCGCCTCGAAATCGGCCTGCGACTGCGCGATCAGGCTCGGCCCCAATTGATCGCGCAGCACGCGCGTCTTCACTTCCTCCACAGCGCCTTCGGCGAGCTCGCCCAACTGGAACGGGCCGTAGGACACGCGGATCAGCCTGTTGACGTCGAGGCCGAGCGAGCCGAGCACGCGCCGCACTTCGCGGTTCTTGCCCTCGCGCAGGCCAAGCGTGATCCACGTGTTCGCGCCCTGCACGCGGTCGAGCTTCGCCTCGATCGGCGCATAGGTCACGTCGTCCACCGTCACGCCCTTCGCCAGCGTGTCGAGCCGCGCCTGATCCGTCTCGCCGTGCGCGCGCACGCGGTAGCGGCGCAGCCAGCCCGTCTGCGGCAATTCCAGCGTGCGGGCGAGGCCGCCGTCGTTGGTCATCAGCAGCAGGCCCTCGGTGTTGATGTCGAGGCGGCCGACCGTCATCAGGCGCGGCAGGTCGGGATGGCGCTCGCTGAGATAATCGAAGATCGTCTGGCGACCCTCCGGGTCGTGATCGGTCGTCACGTAGCCGCGCGGCTTGTGGAACAGGAACAGCCGCGTCTTTTCGCGCGCCGCCATCGGGCGGCCGTCGATGGTGATCTTGTCGGTAGACGTCACGTTGAACGCCGGGCTCTCCAGCACGCGGCCGTTGACGGCGACGCGGCCGGCCGCGATCCATTCCTCGGCGTCGCGGCGCGAGCAGGCGCCGGCGCGCGCCATGGCCTTGGCGATGCGCTCGCCCTCATAGGCCTTGGGCGGGCGCGTCTCGCGCTCCGGCCTACCCTTGGCGGGGCCGCGCGGCTTGCCGAACGGCTTTTTGGCCGCGCCTTTTCCAGCTCCGGACTTGAAAGGCCGGCCGCCCTGTCGTTTGTCTTTCTCGGTCATGGCGCCTGATAGCAGGTTGGACGGCGGATGGTAACGGAAAAGGACGATCCGATGGCGGCCGCCTTCGCGGCGGCGCGCGCGGCGGCGGCGGCCGGGGAGACGCCCGTCGGGGCGGCGCTCGTGCGCGACGGCCGGGTGATCGCGACGGCCGGCAACAGGGTCATCCTCGACCATGACCCGACCGCCCATGCCGAATTGATCGCCATCCGCGCCGCCGCGCGCGAAATCGGCTCGGAGCGGCTGACCGGCTGCGACCTCTATGTGACGCTGGAGCCCTGCGCCATGTGCGCGGGCGCGATCTCCTTCGCCCGCATCCGCCGGCTCTACTGGGCCGCCGGCGACCCGAAGGGCGGCGCGGTCGAGCATGGGCCGCGCTTCTTCTCGCAGCTGACATGCCATCACGCGCCGGAGCTCTATGGCGGCATTCGCGAGAGCGAGGCGGCGGAAATGCTGCGCGAATTCTTCAGGGCGCGGCGGTAATTTCAGCGGCCTCCGTCATCGCGAGCCCGACAGAAATCGGTTGTCGCCGATTTCGTCTGAAAGCGAAGCAATCCAGCCGCCGGAATTCGAACGAGATGCGGGGGTGGATTGCCGCGTCGCTCCGCTCCTCGCAATGACGGCCGGAGCGGCGTCACTGCTTCTTTCCGATCAGCCAGTCCGACACGAACAGATGCGCGATCCCGAGCGCGGCGATGACGCCGCCGACGACGCCGGTCGCCTCGATCCCCCACTCCTCGTAGACCGCGCCCGCCAGCGCCGAGCCGATGCCGCTGCCGAGGTAGATGCCGGCGGCGTTGAGCGCGAGCATCACCCCTTGCGTGGCGGGATCGAGCGCCATCAGGCGGGCCTGCTGCGGCACGGTGAACCCCCAGCCGACGAGGCTCCAGAGAAAGCTGAGAAACAGGCCGAGCGGCAGATTGAAGGGAATGAGGGTCATCGCCGGCAGGACCAGCGCCTGCCCTGTCAGGAACAGCAGCAGCGCGCCGCTGGATCCCAGCCGGTCGACGAGCCTGCCCGACAAGAGATTGCCGACGACGGCGCCGAGGCCGCCCGCGCCCAGAATGAGCGCGACGCCGTCGCGGCCCATGCCGAGCCGGTATTCGGCGAGCGGGCCCATGAAGGTCATGCCGAGATAGCCTGACGTCGAGATCGTCACCGTCAGCAGCACGGCGACGAGATGACGCGGCGACAGAAGCGTGCGGCCGAGGACGCCGAGCGATTGCGGCTGGAACTGCACGTCGGCTGGCACGGCGAACGCGATCCAGACGGCCATCAGCGCGCCGAGCGCCGCGGCGACCATGAAGGCGGCGGGCGCGCCGAACGTGTAGCCGATGAAGGCCGCGCCCGGCACGCCCAGCACCTGCGCCATGGTCATGCCGACGAAGACGAAGGAGAGCGCCGCGCCGCGCGTTTCCGGCTTCGAGATGGCGACAGCGATGGCGGCTGCCACCGGCGTCACCATGCCGGCGCCGGTCGCCGCGACGATGCGCGCCGTGTAGAGCGCGGCGGGGGTCGTGACGAGGGCGGACGCCGCGCTCGCGACGACGAAAAGGCCGAGGCCGACGAGAATGACGGCGCGGCGGCGCCACGCGCCCGTCAGCGCGATGAGGACGGGCGAGGAAATGGCGTAGGCGAGCGCATAGGCGCCCATCACCCAGCCCGCCTGCGCCTTGGTCATCGACAGCGCCTGCGAGATCGGCGCGAGCAGCGCGATGACGAGGAAGGCGCCGGCGCCGATGGTGAAATTGACGACGGCGAGCGGCAGCAGGATGCGCTTCGGTAGAACGCTCTTGGACGTGGTCGCGCCGCTCATGCGAGATCGCGCTTGAAGCCGAGATGGCTCTGCGCGAAGCCGATGCGCGCGTAGAAGGCGTGCGCGCGCTTGCGCGGATTGGACGTCGTGAGCTGCGCCGACGGACAGCCGCGCGCCCGCGCAAGGCCGGTCATGTGGTCGATCAGCTTTTCGCCGAGGCCCTGCGAGCGCAGTTTCGAGGAAACGCGCACGCCTTCGATGATGGCGCGCCAGGCGCCCTGCTGCGTGAGATTGGGCGCAAAGGTGATCTGCGCGGTGGCGACGACCTTGCCGCCGACCTCGCCGACGACGAGTTCGTTGTTGGCGTCGGCGTCGATGATCGCGAAGGCGCGCTGATAGCCTTCGGCGAGCGGCTCGCCCGGCTTCTCGCGCCAGCCGTTGACGTCGTCGTCGGCGAGAAGCTCCACGATGGCGGGCAGGTCGGCGCGTGTCGCGCGGCGAAAGACGGGTTGGTTCAAGAGGCGCTTCCAAACGGATTTTCGGCAAGGCTAGACTGCCGTCCGCCGGCAGGCCAGCGCAGCGCCCGCGATGCTGCTATCGTCTGCCGACATTTCTCCGAAGGCCGAACCGCACATGAAGAGTCTCGAAACCGCCGCCCTGCTCGCCGCCGTCAACGATTGGGTGGCGATCGAAAGCCCGACGCCGGACCGCGACGGCGTCAATCGCGTCGGCGCTCTGGCGGAAAGGCTGCTGCGCGATCTCGGCGCCGGCGTCGAGCGCATTTCCGGCGCGCCGGATTTCGGCGACATCGTCATCGGGCGCATCGCCGGAGAGACGAACGGGCCGGGCATATTGCTGCTCGGGCACATGGACACGGTCCACCCCGTCGGCACGCTGGCCGGCCCCCTGCCGATGCGCGTGGAGGGCGACCGCGCCTACGGGCCCGGCATCTACGACATGAAGGGCGGCAACGCCATGGCCTTCGCCGCGCTCGCCCATCTCGCCGCGAACGGCAAGAGGCCGCGCCTACCGGTGACGGTCATGATGATCCCGGACGAGGAAGTGGGCAGTCCCTTTTCGCGCACGCATATCGAGCGGGAAGCGCTGCAGCACGCGATCGCGCTCGTGGTCGAACCCTCCGGCGAAGGCGGCAAGCTGACCGTCGCGCGACACGGCATCGCGCGCTATTTCCTCAAGACGACTGGCGTGCCGGCGCATGCCGGCGCCTATCATTCCAAGGGCCGCAGCGCGATCCGCGAAATGGCGCGACAGGTTCTCGCCATCGAGGACATGACCGATTACGCGCGCAACGTGACGCTGAACGTCGGAACGATCCGCGGCGGCACGCACGAGAACATGACGCCGCTGCATGCGGAGGCTCACGTCTATTGCCTCGTCCCGCTGCCGGAGCACGAACGGGAAGTGCGGGGGCGGCTGCTGGCGCTGAAGGCGGTCGACCCGGACGTGAAGCTGGAGGTGACGCCCGGCCTCTACCGGCCCTCCTTCGTCAAGTCGCCGGAGATCCAGA
>OEIU01001640.1_pt1 | contig 13837 bp, 13 predicted proteins | sample 1539221 | NCBI WGS metagenome assembly OEIU01 (sample SAMN03792071, study PRJEB22550) | activated sludge metagenome | feature: wastewater treatment plant; material: activated sludge; isolation source: Wastewater treatment plant of a petroleum refinery complex | place: Argentina: Zarate | collected...
CATGCCGGAGATGCTGGCGCCCACCGGCGCGCTGATCGGCCAGGGCCTGGGCGAATCGGTGGGGCTGATCACCGACGGGCGCTTCTCCGGCGGCACCTGGGGCATGGTGGTCGGCCACGTCGCGCCCGAGGCGGCGGTCGGCGGCAACATCGCGCTGATCCAGGAAGGCGATTCGATCACCGTCGATGCGTACAAGCTGCTGCTGCAGTTGAACATCGGCGACGAGGAGCTGGCGCGCCGCCGTGCCGCCTGGAAGGCGCCGAAGCCGCGTTACACCCGCGGCGTGCTGGCCAAGTTCGCGAAGCTCGCGACGACGGCGAGCCGCGGGGCGGTGACGGACGCGCTGGACGAATAGAGCGGCATCCGGGCAGGCATTCGCAGAGCCGACATCCGGCGGATCCGCGCGACGCACGTGCCGCTCCGCCGATGATCACGGCCTACGTCGCGCTGGCCGCCGCCGCGCTGTTCTGGTCCGGCAACATGCTGACCGGGCGCGCGCTGCACGCCGCGGTGCCGCCGCTGGGGCTGGCGTTCTGGCGCTGGGTGCTGATCCTGCTGGTGCTGGCGCCGTTCGTCGCGACGCCGCTGCGCCGCGCGTGGCCGCAGATCCGGGCCCACTGGCCGATGCTGATGCTGCTCGGGCTGCTGTCGACGGGCCTGTTCAACGCGCTGGTGTTCCTGGCCTTGCATCACACCAGCGCGACCAACGCGGCGCTGCTGAACTCGTCGATCCCGGTATGGACCGCGCTGCTCGGCGTGACGTTCACGCGGCTGCGCCCGGCGCCGGTCGAGCTCGCCGGCCTGGCTGTGTCGCTGGCCGGGGTGCTCGCGATCATCAGCCGCGGCGAGCCGGCCCGGCTGGCCACGCTGCAGATCAACGCCGGCGACGCGCTGATGCTGATCGGCATGGTGGCCTGGAGCGTCTACGCGCTGCTGCTGCCCCGCCGACCGAAAGCACTCGGGCCATTCAGCTATCTGTGGATCACCGGCGCGCTCGGCCTGCCGGCCGTACTGGCCGCCGCCGCGCTGCAGGCGTGGTCGGCCCCCCAGCCGGACCTGCTCGCACCGCCCCGCTCCGCCGAAGCCTGGGCCGGCATCGTCTATCTGGCGCTGTTCCCGAGCATCCTGGCGACGGCTGCCTACAACCACGCGATCGACCGTGTCGGCCCGCTGCGCGCCGGCCAGGCCGTCCATCTGGTGCCGGTCTTCACTGCGCTGATCGCCTGGGCTTCGCTCGGCGAAGCGATCGAGCCGTTTCACGTCCTGGGGTTCGCGCTGATTCTCGGCGGCCTGGCGCTGTCCGGTCGGCATCGAGGATGACCGGCTGCGGCGGATGCAACGATGTATCTTAGTACTAAAGACCAGGATCTCACAGCACAACCGGCCCGCGTCACTGGACAATCGGCGGTCCACGTCTCTTTTCGGATTGGACACACGTACAGGATCGACATGAAACCCGCATATTCACTGTCCGAGATCGAAGTGGCAGCGCGTCTGCCGGGGCTGCTCGCGCAGAAGCGTTTGACCTTGATTGACACGGAAGTTCGCATAGGGGCCTTCCGCCTCGATGCCGTTGCATTTGATCCCGATGGTTGTCTGGTCATCGTTGAACTTAAAACGACCCGATGGATCGGAACGTTGGCTCAACTCCTGCTCTATCCGCGGGCACTGAAAAAAAGTCTCGCGGCCAAGGGCATTCAACCACCGCCCATACGGTGCCTCCTCGTAACCACGTTCCTTGATCGAGGCGTTCTCGATCTGATCGCCGACTACGAGCTATCGGATACGGTGGACGTTCTCGTTTGTTCAGGCTCACTACCGGACGATTTGAAACTAACACCCCCTCTGCACGAGGATGCAGCGGACGTTGTGCTGGACCAAGCCGACGGACCGGCTTGCATTGACAAGGTAGCAAGCTGGATCGGTCAACAGTCCGCATGATCTCGCCCTCCTCTCACTCGACCAAGCTTGGTAGAAGAGCATTTCAGCAGTGAGTTCGCAAACTGTATCGAATACAGTTTGCGAACTCACTCCGAAAAGAGCAGTCGACAAAGCGCCCGCGGGCACGTTGATCCGTTCACGGACCGTGAGTCGACGCTGGTCGGGCGGATGTCCCGTCAGACGACGATCGTCACCTCCGTCCCCACTTCGACGAGATCGAACAAGGCGATGACGTCGGCGTTGCGCATGCGGATGCAGCCGTGTGACGCGGCCACGCCGATCGGCGATCCGTCCGGGCAGCCGTGGATGTAGATGTAGCGTCGCATCGTGTCGACCCGCCCGAGGCGATTGACGCCGGGCTCGCAGCCGGACAGCCACAGGATCCGCGTAAGGATCCAGTCACGGCCTGGATGCAGGTGCGCCAGCGCCGGCGTGAACGTCTCGCCGGTCAGGCGGCGGCCGACGAACACCGTGCCGGGCGGCAGGCCGCGGCCGATCTTCGCGCGGATCAGATGACGGCCGCGCGGCGTGCAGCCGCTGCCCGCCACTTCGCCGGCGCCGTTCGCGGCGGTCGAGACCGGATAGCTGCGCAGACAGATGCCGTCGCGGAACAGGCGCAGCCGTTGCGCGCCCAGGCTGATCAGGATGTGATCGGTCATCGGACCGTCCGCAGGGTATCATGCACCCCCGCCTCGACGAGCGGATCCGGCGGATTCGGAAGTGCGTACACGTCGCGTGTACACGGACAGGAAAGTGATTGATGTCGAACGTTCAGCTCGCCGATGAGATCAAGCGCCGACGCACGTTCGCGATCATCTCCCACCCCAAGGCCCGCCTCTGAGTCAGGCGGGGTCAAGCCAAGACACGGCTGACCCCTTTACGTGGTTTGCGCGAGGAAAGAGGCCTGCCGGGCATGGTCAAGTCCTGTCAGGGTGAGACAGGTCGAGACAACGGGTTTGGGTACATGGACGTGTACATAAACCACCCGATTCGCACCGCTCTCGCGCTATGTACACACCGGGGGTACGTATGGCGTTGTCGGACACATGGCTCAAGGCCAACAATGGGAAGGAGCGCGTAGCGCTCGAAGAACGTAGCGACCGTGAGGGCTTGGGCGTGCGGGTCACGCCCAAGGGCAAGATCACCTTCCAGCTTCGCTACCGCTTCGACGGAAAGCCCAAGAGACTCGACCTTGGGAGCTATCCGCTGATATCGCTCAAAGATGCCCGCTTGGAGGCGCAACGGCTCCGCGCCCGCCACGAGCAGGGCCACGATCCGCAGATCGTGCGGTTCCTTGAGAAGCAGGCCATCATCAAAGCGGACTCCATCGAGTCTCTGTTTCGGCAGTGGTACGAGGCCTACTGCAAGAAGAACAAGAAGGGCCACCACGACATCCTGCGCAGCTTCGAGCTGCATGTGTTCCCGGTGATCGGCAAGCTGCCCGCCGAACAGGTCACCTTGCATGAGTGGCTGAATCTGCTGGAGAAGCACGCGACGCTGCGGCCTGGAATCGCCGAACGCATCCTGATCAACGCCAAGCAGATGCTGAAATGGGGCATGCGGCGCAAGGTGATCGCCACGAGCGCGCTCGCGGGGATCAACGCCAAGGAAGACCTCCAGATCAAAAAGCTTCCCGGCTCGCGCACGCTCTCAGCCGATGAGATCGCGCGCGTCTGGCGCGCGATCGAGCGTTCCCGGATGGCCGCGAAGAACCGGCTCTTCCTGAAGCTCTGCCTGATCTATGGCTGCCGCAACGGCGAATTGCGCCAAGCCGAGAAGAGCCATTTCGACTTCGAGCGCGGCGTCTGGACAATCCCGCCCGAGAACCACAAGCTCGGCCACGCCACCGGCAAGCCGCTCTTGCGCCCGATCACTCCCGAGACCGCCCCTCTGCTCAAGGATGCAATGGCCCTGAGCAATGGCGGCCGGTTCCTCTTCACCAACGCAGGCAGCGACAAGCCGATGGGCACGAGCGCACCGCTGGCCCTCCCCTACAACGTCATGCAGTGGCTGCGGCGACACGAGCGGTTTGAGATGGAGCATTGGTCGGTTCACGACCTGCGCCGCACGGCACGGACTAATTTCTCAACGCTAACAGCGCCCCATGTCGCCGAGATCATGCTTGGCCATCGGCTGCCGGGAGCATGGCAGGTCTACGACCACCATGACTACCTGCAAGAACAGGCGGAGGCCTATACCGCCTGGTTTAAGAAGCTGAGGACGCTCACGACGCCGAGCTCGTGAGCGAGAAAGGCCCGCCCCCCTAAGGAGCGCGGGCCTCAACTCACAAATACGCGAGCTCTTCTAGCCTAGAAAGCGATGTCGTCGTCGCCCTTGTCAAATGCCGCTATCGGCGAGGGGGACGGTTCAGCCTCCATCTCCTCGAACATCGCCGTGTTGAGGACACAGCTCAGGTAGTCATCCGCGTCGGCAAAACCGCGCGCTTGGCATCTCATTTTCGCGAAGGCGGCGACCTCGGGCGGCAAGCACAGCGTGATGGCGTAGCAGCCGCCGGGCAGCCTGCGCAGCATTGACGTGTTCATTGGTGGTCGCTCCTGATGGTTTCTGGCATCGCACCTGCCCGCGTGCGTTCGCGTTCGCGGCGCTCCCATGCAGCGACATCGCCAACATCCCACAGGTTGAAGCTCCCCGCATGCTGCATGCAGGGCGGCGGGAAGGGATTAATGGCACGCTTCATGCGCCGAAACAGCGTACGGGCCGAGCAGCGGTAGCGCAGGCACAGGTCCCTCGTGGAGTGATAGCCGATTGACATCGCACGGTCCTTTCGTGGATGTCACCCACTCTATGTACCGCGGTTCGTAGTTCTCCTCGCCGGTTCCTCGCGCCTCTACCCAGTGGCGGTAGAGGGCTACCGCGGACTCATGCGAGTTCTCGCGTACCACGATGATGTGCAGGTCGCAGAAATCGGCGGCTTTCCCACCAACATTAACCACTTTTTAGGGTCTGTACGCGCATGCTTAAATTATGAAAATCATAGGTTGCAGGGGCGGAGGGGCATTCATCGATGCAGATACTCATACACGGAGAGATGTCGATGGCCGACATTCGTCAGGCCATCTTCGAGAAGCTTCATGAGCTGGAGGACGACTACGCGGTGAAGTTCTCGCGCGGCGCAACCCTCTACGTCAATCCCACTGACGGCAAGGGCCACAACGTCGAGCCTCGCCGTCATGGGCGTGGTGTCAAGAAACTCGATTGCGACGGCCCCTACCGGTCGGCAGCCGACGACTTCAAGCTGTAGAGGGACGGGGCGATGACGAAGCCACCCTTCTACATCGGACTTGAAGAAGCGCGGCAGGCGTTGTCCGAGATCGGCATCAATCTAACTCCGAAGCAGATCAAGCGCGCCGCTGACCCCGACGCCGCAGGCCGTCGCAAGCTGCCCTTCTTCGTCGATCCCATTGACGGACGTCTCAAGATCGAACGCGGCACCCTTCTGGAAATCTATATGCACTGCCAGGTCGAGGCCGAGCGCGCGGCGCACGTTCACCCCACGCGGTTGCCCCATGCGCCGAAATTGTTTGACCCGATTCCCTGAGTGCGGTAATCGTGATTCATGTCCGACATCAGAAAGAGAACAGGCGAAAAAGGCACCACCTACCAAGTCCGATACGTCGCCCCCGGAACAAAGACTGGCTTTGCCTACAAGACGTTTGAAACCCGGAAGGAAGCCCTTGCGTTTCGAGAGACAGCAGGGACGCGAAACCGCCCAGCCAAGGCGGCGGCGCTCACCGTCCCTGAAGGCGTCCAGCGCTGGCTCAACATCTGCGAAAAGATCGGACGGGATGGCCGCGAGGTCGTCGAACGTGAAACCCTCAAGGAGTACCGCCGCCGCGCAAGCGTGATATGCGAGTATCCATGGGACAAATCTCTCGCCGAGCTACGTCATGCCGATTGCGTCCAATTCCGCAACTGGCTTCTCACCAATAAGAGCCGCGATCTTGCACGGCGCACCTTGTCGTCCTTTCACTCGATGCTGATCGAGATGAAGCACCAGGATGAGATCGACACCGACCCCGCCTTGGGCCTCACCATCAAGGCGCACGGTCGATATCAGGACGACGATAGCGAAGTAGAAATCCCATCCGATGAAGAGATGCGCGCCATTCTGGCTGCCGCCGACCGGATGGGCCGCAAGAACGACTTCATGCGCAAATGCTGGTCACGCTATCGGCCGATCATCTATCTGGCGATCTTCTCGGGGATGCGCCCATCGGAGTATCGGGGCCTGACATGGGACAACATCCACGCCGACCGTGTCGAAATCGTACAGCGCGCCGACAAGACAGGCATCATCGGCCCGGTGAAGTCCAAGGCGGGCAGGCGCACCATTTATCTGCCCCGCATCGTCACAGACATGATCTTTGCGTGGCGGAAGGACTGCCCGAAGTCGGACCTGAACCTCGTGTTCCCGACAGACAGTGGCAAGCCCATCATGCTCAACAACTTTGCCACCAGTGCATGGCTCCCGCTCATGAAGGAAGCGGGACTTGTGACTGAGAAGAAGCCGAGGAGGACGAAGACGGCCAGCGGCAAGAAGGCAAAGGTGATTTACGCGCCCCAGTACACACCCTATGCCCTGCGGCACTACTTCGCATCGAAACTGATCGAGAAGCGCTTGGACCTGAAGCTGATTCAAGAAGCGATGGGACATTCGAAGGCAGAGATCACACTCAACGTCTACGGTCACCTGCTCAAGGGGCGTGAAGATGAGAAGAAACGAGCTGCCGAAGCACTCGCCGGGGAGCTACTCAGAATTCCTTGTGGCGAATCTGTGGCGAGCGCCTCATAAGTCGCAGAAATCAGCCGATTTTTTCCAGCCTTCCAAGCTGGCTATGAGGGTTCGATTCCCTTCACCCGCTCCATCAATCAAATCAATGACTTAGCTGGCGAAGATTTTCCATAGCGCCGAGGAATCGGCGGTTTTGCCACAAATAGGCTGCCCGCTAAAGCCCGCAGGAATCTGCCATTGTTCGGTTGAACCTTTTCCAACTTGTGGCGAGTTTGTGGCGAATCGTCCATCCAGACCCGGTGGTGCGCCTACGGGCCGGGATGCAGCGGTTGCACGCGGCGGATGTTGCTCACCGTCTTGGCCGCTGCCTCACGCTCAGTCGATGGCCGAGAGAGATCGGCTGCAACCAAGGCGGCAATCTTGAACTTCGCCCGTAGCTCGCCCTTGGACATGCGCAGAAGTTCTTCGATCGTCGGGATGTCATTCTTCATTTGTTCCTCCTGTGTTGGAGGCCGCCCAGCGCGGCCTTGCAGGACCGCCCAAGGAGAACCAAGGGAAACCGTCGCACCGGCAGGGGTCGCAACGACGTGGAGAAGTGCCTGGCACTTGCGACGATTCGCCCGTTTTGTCATGACGGACCCAAAGGCCGCCTGCGCGGCAGCCCGCAGGCCAAGGACCCTGGAAATGCATCACCGCGCCTGAAAACATGCCTTCCGCGCCAAAGGGCGGCTTGAGCCGATTTATGATTGACGTACATCGTCCGGCCTCGTACTCTGACCTGACAACACTGGTAGCGCAGGGAGGGGCATGGCTCACCCACTATGAGGCGAAAGATGGCAACCGCAGTTCAGCATCCCGGCGAGGTCCTGGCCGCACGGCTTGAGGCCGTCGGCGTCTTGCCGACGGAACTGGCGCGGCAGCTTTCAGTTCCGGCGAACCGGATCACGCAGATCGTCAACGGCAAGCGCGGAATCACCGGCGACTCCGCTCTACGGCTCGCCCATTGGTTCGGCACTGAGCCGGAGTTCTGGATGGGCTTGCAGGCCCGCTACGACCTACAGCTTGCTGAAGTCGAGGCAGGGCGCGCGATCAGGTCGTTGCCGAAAGGGCCGGATGTTCGCGGCCCGAAGACCGGCAAGCAAGCTCAGATCGCATAGAGGATAGTTTGATGACAGCACCGAAGACGGCAGACCGCCGCAGATCGATCCGGCAAGAGACCGGTTTGTCCTCGGATGACAAAGGGGCGTGGAATTGAACGCCGTCGAAATCGAGCAGGCCATTACCGATCTCGCGGAGCAGCCATTTGACGCAGCGAGCTTTCCCTATGCCTTTCTGGAGGCCTTTGGAAACAAGGCTACGACCATTCAGCGTCTGCGTAGCGGTGCCACAAACAAATCCGATCTTGGCGGCGTCCTTCAGACCAGCAACATCCACATTGCGATCTGCCAGACCGGCCAGGTCACGCAGACACTCTCAGCCCTGAGAGCCAGTCCGGCCACGTCGAGGGCCAAGGCCAAGTTCATTCTCGCAACGGACGGGGCCGACTTCGAAGCCGAAGACCTGACCGGCGGCGGAACCGTCGCCTGCGCCTTCAAGGACTTTCCGGACCACTTTGGCTTCTTTCTTCCGCTGGCGGGCATCAGCACGGTTCGGCAGATCAGCGAGAACGCCTTTGACATCCGGGCGACCAGCCGCCTCAACCGGCTGTACGTGGAGTTGCTGAAGGACAATCCTGACTGGGGCAAGGCCGAGCGTCGCCATGACATGAACCACTTCATGGCGCGCCTCATCTTCTGCTTCTTCGCCGAGGACACCGATATCTTCATCGGCAAGGGCCGCTTCACCGAGACCATCGCGCAGATGAGCGCGAAAGACTCGGCGAACACCCATGAGGTGATCTCCGAACTGTTTCGTGCGATGAACACCAAGGCGGAAGACCGCGCCGCCGAAGGCATCGCCCGCTGGGCGACAGACTTTCCATACGTCAACGGCCAGTTGTTCTCGGGAAACCTGGATGTGCCGCGTTTCAGCCGCATTGCGCGGTCTTACTTGCTGCACGTCGGTGGACTGGACTGGACCAAGATCAACCCGGATATTTTCGGATCGATGATCCAGGCGGTTGCAGAGGACGAGGAACGCGGCGAGCTGGGCATGCATTACACGAGCGTGCCCAACATCTTGAAAGTGCTCAATCCGCTGTTCCTGGATGACCTGCGCGCGAAGCTAGAAGAAGCAGGCGACAACGCCCGTACCTTGCTCAACCTGCGCAAGCGCATGTCGAAGATCAGGGTCTTCGACCCTGCCTGCGGCTCAGGGAACTTCCTTGTTATCGCCTACAAGGAAATGCGCGCTATTGAGGCCGAGATCAACAAGCGGCGTGGAGAACCAGATCACCGTTCTGAGCTTCCGCTCACCAATTTTCGCGGTATCGAGCTTCGCGACTTCCCGGCGGAGATTGCGCGCCTTGCTCTGGTCATCGCTGAGTACCAATGTGATGTGCTCTATCGGGGGCAGAAGCTGGCTCTGGCCGAGTTCCTTCCGTTGCGCAACGAGAACTGGATCACCTGCGGCAATGCGCTACGGCTCGATTGGGCTGGCTTGATGGACATTGCAGGTTCTGGTGTGAGATTGATGTCTGACGATCTCTTTCGGACGCCACTAGATCAAGCAGAGATCAATTTTGAAAACGAGGGTGGCGAGACTTACATCTGCGGTAACCCGCCCTACAAGGGGCAGTCCGAAATGAGCGACAAGGAAAAGGATGACTTGTCGGCAGTCTTCGAAAATACTGATATCCAATGGAAGTCGCTGGACTATGTGCTTGGCTGGTTCTGGAAAGCCGGTCAAATGTGTCGATCTCATGAGACGCACAGCGCTTTCGTCGCGACTAACTCTATCTGCCAAGGGCAACAGGTTCCGGCTTTCTGGTCAGCGGCGCTGGCTGGTGGCCTCCGCATCCACTTCGCCCGGACTTCGTTTCAGTGGAAAAACCTTGCGAAGAACAACGCAGCCGTCACGGTGGTGGTAGTTGGCCTTGCGGCAAACGTAAGCGGCGCTCGGCTGTACGAAGAGGGAGTCGATGGCATATCGCAAGAGCGACGCGCCAGCTTTATCGGTCCATACCTCGTTCCCGAAACAGACACGGTAGTAGATAAGTCGAGCAAGCCCCTGAACGGTTTGCCTCCAATGGACTACGGTAGCAAACCGGCTGATGGCGGTGGGCTTGTCGTAAAGGCGGAGGATTACGCCGAGATCACCGACCCCGGCGTCAAGGCGTCCATCAAGCAGTATCTAGGTAGTGACGAGTACATTGACGGTAAGAGTCGCTGGTGTCTTTGGATTACAGATGATCATTTAGAGCACGCGCTGAGCTTTCCGTACATAAGGAACCGGATCGAATCGGTCCGCAGCTTTCGGGCTCAAAGTAAGAAAGACAAAACGCGTGAACAGGCTGCTAGCGCACACGCATTCGCCGAGATAAGGCACGGGCGCGACTCCGGCACGGCCATGCCGTTGATCGTTCCAATCCATACGAGTGAGAACAGGACATGCCTACCGGTTGGTGCCCTGGAGCGCGGCGCAGTAGTTTCCAATGCTGCGTTCGGTTTGTATGACGCCCCGCTATGGAGCCTAGGTCTTATTGCCTCACGACTGCACTTGGTCTGGATCGCGACAGTGTGCGGCAAGATAAAGAGAGACTTTCGTTACTCCAACACCTTAGGCTGGAACACCTTCCCTGTCCCTGCATTGACTGATAAGAACAAAGCCGACCTCACGCGCTGCGCAGAAAACATCTTGCTTGCGCGTGAGCACCACTTCCCGGCCACCATCGCCGACCTGTACGACCCCGATGAGATGCCGGACGACTTGCGGGCGGCTCATGAACGAAACGACGAAGTGCTGGAGCGCATTTATATCGGTCGCCGGTTCAAGAACGATACCGAACGACTGGAGAAGTTGTTCGACCTCTACACCAAGATGACCGCCGAGGCCGCACCAGCCAAGGCGAAGAAGCGCAAGGCAGGCGCGAACGCATGAACGACAAAAGCAAATCCGTCCCCTCCGTTTCCGTGTCCTACGCCCAGAGCGGCGTGTCCACGAAGGCCAATGCTCTTGGCATGCGCCCGATGCAAGAGCGCGCATACGAGAAGCGCGGTGAGCAGTACCTCCTCATCAAGTCGCCCCCAGCGTCCGGCAAGAGCCGGGCGCTCATGTTTGTAGCGCTCGACAAGCTCAAGAACCAGGGGATCAAACAGGCGATCATCGTCGTGCCTGAAAAATCTATCGGCGCGAGCTTCAACGATGAGCCGCTCTCGAAGTTCGGCTTTTGGGCCGACTGGCGCGTTGAACCTAAGTGGAACCTGTGCAATGCGCCCGGCAACGACAACGGCGGCAAGGTCAAGTCCGTTGGTGTGTTCCTGGAGGGGCCGGACAAGGTGCTCGTCTGTACGCACGCCACCTTCCGATTCGCGGTCGATGCCTACGGTATCGAAGCCTTCGATGACCGGCTGATTGCCGTCGATGAGTTTCATCACGTTTCTGCGAACCCCGACAACAAGCTCGGCCTTCATTTGGGAGAGTTCATCGCGCGCGGGAAGATTCACATCGTCGCGATGACAGGCTCTTACTTCCGGGGCGACGCCGAAGCTGTGCTGGCCCCTTCTGATGAGGCCAAGTTCGATACCGTCACGTACACCTACTACGAGCAGCTCAATGGCTACGAGTACCTGAAGCAGCTCGACATCGGCTATTTCTTCTACAGTGGTCCGTATGTCGATGACATTCTCAATGTCCTCGACCCAGTCGAGAAGACCATCATCCATATACCGAACGTCAACTCGCGCGAAAGCACGAAAGACAAGATGCGGGAGGTCGAGCACATCATCGAAGCGCTCGGCCAATGGCAAGGTATTGATCCGGCGACAGGCTTCCAACTCGTCAAGCGCCCAGATGGCCGCGTCCTGCGGATCGCCGATCTTGTCGATGACGATGCTGCCAAACGCGACCGCGTATCCGCAGCACTCAAGGACCCGGCCCAGAAGAACAACCGCGATCATGTAGACATCATCATCGCGCTTGGCATGGCGAAGGAAGGCTTCGACTGGATATGGTGCGAACACGCGCTCACGGTCGGCTATCGCGCCAGCCTGACCGAGATCGTGCAAATCATCGGGCGCGCCACCCGCGATGCGCCAGGCAAGACCCGCGCGCGATTTACGAACCTGATCGCAGAACCTGACGCCTCTGAGGATGCCGTGACAGAGGCCGTCAATGACACTCTCAAAGCCATCGCAGCGAGCCTGCTGATGGAGCAGGTGCTCGCGCCGCGCTTCGAGTTCCGCCCCAAGAACCCTGACAACGGTCCCACGCCAGGCTTCGACTACGGCGAAGGTGGCTACGACCCTAACAAGTCGAATGTCGGCGTCAATCACGAGACCGGTCAGGTGCAGATCGAAATCAAGGGGCTTGCCGAGCCGAAGAGCAAGGAGGCCACGCGCATCTGTCAAGAAGACCTGAACGAGGTGATCGCGAGCTTCATTCAGGACAAGACCGCTATTGAGCGCGGCTTGTTCGATGAAGACCTCGTGCCGGAGGAGCTGACGCAGGTTCGCCTTGGCAAGATCATCAAGGACAGATATCCCGAGCTTGATGCCGAGGATCAGGAGGCCGTCCGTCAGCACGCCATCGCGGCCTTGAATCTGACGCAGCAGGCCAAGCAGATCATGACGGGCGACGACAACACGGAGCCCACCGCCAACACCGCGCTCATCGACGGTGTCCGGAAGTTCGCGATGGATGTCCGCGAGCTGGACATCGACCTAATCGACCGGATCAATCCTTTCGGGGAGGCTTACGCGATCCTTGCCAAGACGATGAGCGAGGAGAGCCTGAAGCAGGTCGCGGCAGCGATCTCTGCGAAGCGCACGACCCTGACGCCGGAAGAGGCGAAGGAACTAGCTGTCCGCGCCGTCCAATTCAAGAAGGAACGCGGGCGCATCCCTGCGCTCGACGCGCAGGACGCATGGGAACGAAAAATGGCTGAGGGCGCGTCCGCATTCATGCGATACAAGGCGGAGGGTCGCTATGAGTGATCCAGACCTCGACGAACTGGCCTCCGAGCTTTCCGAGTTCTCCGCGCCTGAGAAAAAGGGGGGACGCCCTCCCCATGAAGAGCGCGTGATCGCAGGCTTCGAGGCAATCCAGCGGTTCTTCGCGCAGCACGGCCGCGCGCCGCAGCACGGCGAGGATCGAGACATCTTCGAGCGGCTCCATGCCGTACGCCTGGATCGCCTGCGCGCGCTCCCGGATTGCCGGACGCTGCTCGCGCCCCTCGATCACCAAGGCTTGCTCGGAGCTGCAGTGGTGGCCGCCGAGCCAACCCCGACTTACAGCGTAGATGACCTGGCCGCTGAACTGGAGGGCGTTACGGGTGCGAACGACATCACGGTGCTGCGCCACGTCCGCACGAGCGCGGACAAGCGTGCCGCCGAGGAGATTGCTGATCGCAAGCCCTGCGAAGACTTCGAAACGTTTAGGCCGCTGTTCGAGCAGATTGAAGCCGAAGTCAAAACCGGCCTGCGTCAGGCTCAGCTCATATCGGCGGGAAGCCGCTCGATTGACGCCGGGGACTTCTTCGTCCTCGACGGCATCACGCTGTACGTTGCCGAGGTCGGTGAGCCGCTCAAGACCACCGCCGGTGAGGTCGATCGTCGCCTGCGCTTGATCTTCGCAAACGGCACGGAGAGCAACTTACTTCTGCGGTCTCTTCAGCGTGCGTTTTACAACGATCCTGCTGCCAGGCGGCTGACCTCCCCGGAAACGGGGCAGTTGTCTTTCGGTGGCGAGTTGGAAGCTGACGACGTTGAGAGCGGCACCGTCTACGTTTTGCGCTCGCTTTCGGAACACCCTTACGTCGCCCAGCACCGCGATCTCATCCACAAGATCGGCGTCACGGGTGGCAAGGTGGAAACGCGCATCGCCGACGCTGAACGCGACGCGACGTACCTTCTTGCCAAGGTCGAGGTCATCGCCACATATAAGCTGGCAGGCATCAATCGCGCGAAGATGGAAAACGTTTTCCATAGGGTCTTCGCCGCAGCGCGCCTAGACATCACGATCAACGATCGCTTCGGCAATCCGGTT
>OEIU01001642.1_pt1 | contig 13830 bp, 10 predicted proteins | sample 1539221 | NCBI WGS metagenome assembly OEIU01 (sample SAMN03792071, study PRJEB22550) | activated sludge metagenome | feature: wastewater treatment plant; material: activated sludge; isolation source: Wastewater treatment plant of a petroleum refinery complex | place: Argentina: Zarate | collected...
GCTCTCGATCACCATCGCCTCCAGGCCCTTGATCATCACGCTGCGGCACATCTTGGTCGCCGACGCGACGCCGAGCTTTTCGCTCGCGACCTTCGGCGCGAAGCCGAGCGCCGCCAGATGCGGCGCGAGCGCCGCCGCCTGCGGCCCGCCGAGCAGCAGCGGCACCTTGATGCGGTACGGCGGCACCGACGTCATCACCGCGCCCTCGACGTAGCGCCCTCCCGCCGCGTCGATCAGCGCCGCGGCGCGCTGCTTCGCGCCCGGCGACGCGGAATTGAAGTCGAGGAACCAGGCACCCTTCTTCACCGCAGGCGCACAGGCCTGCGCGACCGGCACCGCCTGGCTTGCGGTGACGGCGCTCACGATCAGGTCGGCGCCGGCGGCGAGTTCGGCGTGCGTCGCCGCAAGCCGCACGCCGTGCACCGCCGCATGGTCGCGCAGCGCGGCGCCCTGGCCGAGATCGAGCTTCGTATCGTAGGCACGGACCGCGGCGCGCTGCCGGCGCAAGTCCTCGGCGAGGATGCGTCCGACCTCGCCGTAGCCGACGAGGCCGACCTGCCAATCGGTGGGCGCGCTCGATGCCATGGCCGTCAGTCGATGTACTTCAGCCCGGCCTTCTCGAGCGGCCCGCGCATGTTGTACATGTCGAGGCCGAGCACGCCGGAGGCGAGCTTGGCGCGCTTCGCGCCTTCGTTCGCCTCGCGCGCGAGTGCCGCCTCGAGCGTCCTGGCGGCGACGGCACGCGGCACGCAGACAACGCCGTCGTCGTCGGCGACGATCGCGTCGCCCGGCGTGACGAGCATGCCGGCGCAGACGACCGGGATGTTGACCGAGCCGAGCGTCGCCTTGACCGTGCCTTTCGAGCTGATCGCCTTGCTCCAGACCGGGAAGTTCATCGCCGCGAGCGTCTTCACGTCGCGCACGCCGGCATCGATGACGAGCGCGCGCGCGCCGCGCGCCTGGAACGAGGTCGCGAGCAGGTCGCCGAAGAAGCCGTCGGTGTTGTCGGTCGTGACGGCGGCGACGACGATATCGCCCGGCCGGATCTGCTCGGCGACGACGTGCAGCATCCAGTTGTCGCCCGGCTGCAGCAGCACCGTGACGGCCGTTCCCGACACCTGCGCGCCGGGATAGATCGGCCGCATGTAGGGCTTCAAGAGGCCGACGCGGCCCATCGCTTCGTGCACCGTCGCGCTGCCGAGCGGGCCGAGCTTGTCGGCGACGGACGCGTCGGTGCGTGCGATGTTGCGGTAGACGACGCCGAGTTCGTACATGGTCACTTCCCCTTTGCCTTGAGCGCAGCGTCCAACCGCGGGAAGACGCGCCGCGCGTTGGCCTCATAGACCTTGTGGCGGTCGTCGCCGACGACGATCGTCGAGGCCTCGATATAGCGCTTCGTGTCGTCGTAATAGTGCCCGGTTTCGGGGTCGATGCCGCGCACGGCGCCGATCATCTCGCTCGCGAAGAGGATGTTCTCGACCGGGATCACCTTCGTCAGCAGGTCGATCCCCGGCTGGTGGTAGACGCAGGTGTCGAAGAAGATGTTGTTCAGCAGGTGATCCTTCAGGAGCGGCTTCTTCAGCTCCTGCGCGAGGCCGCGAAACCGCCCCCAGTGGTAGGGCACCGCACCGCCGCCGTGCGGGATGATGAAGCGCAGCGTCGGAAAGTCCTTGAACAGGTCGCCCGTCAGGCACTGCATGAAGGCCGTCGTGTCGGCGTTCAGATAGTGCGCGCCGGTCGTGTGGAAGCACGCGTTGCAGCTCGTGCTGACGTGGATCATCGCCGGGATGTCGTACTCGGCCATCTTCTCGTAGATCGGGTACCAGTGGCGGTCGGTCAGCGGCGGGCTGGTCCAGTGGCCGCCCGAAGGGTCGGGGTTGAGGTTGATGCCGACATTGCCGTACTGCTCGACGCACTTCACCAGTTCGGGGATGCACGTCGCCGGATCGACGCCCGGCGACTGCGGCAGCATCGCGACCGGGACGAAGTGCTCGGGGAAGAGCTTGGAGACGCGAAAGCACAGCTCGTTGCAGATCGCGGCCCACGTCGAGCTGACGGCGAAGTCGCCGATGTGGTGCGCCATGAAGCTCGCACGCGGCGAAAAAAGCGTCAGGTCGCTGCCGCGCTCCTTCATCAGGCGCAGCTGGTTCGCCTCGATCGACTCGCGCAGCTCGTCGTCGGAAATGACCAGACTTTCAACCCGCGGCTTCGCCGCGGGATCGGAGATGCCGGCGATCTGCCGGTTGCGCCAGGCTTCGAGCGCCTTGGGCGCGGTCGTGTAGTGGCCGTGGCAGTCGATGATCATGGTCGGTTTCCTTGTGCGTATCGGGGGTTCAGGCCGCGGTCATGCCATGGCGCTGCTTGGCGGCGTCGGCGTCCGCCGAACGCATGAAGGCGAGCAGCGCGGCGACGGCGTCGGGCTGCGCCGATGCGGCGCAGACGCCGGCCGAGAAGGTGGTGACGATTTCGCAGCCCGGCGGCATCGGCCCGAGGACATCGACGCCGTCCTCGTGCATCAGTTCGCTCAACTGCTGGAAGCCGAGTTCGGCGTCGCCGCGCGCGACGAGGGCGCCGACCGGAACGCCGGCCGGCGCCTGCAGCGTGCGGCCCTTGACTTGCTCGGCAATGCCCCAGCGCTCGAAGAGCTCGAGCAGCGCCGTACCGCTCGGCCCGGTCGAGTAGCCGATCGACTTTGCGGCAAGCACCGCGCTGCGCAGCGCGTCCTCGGTCGAGATGTCGGGCTGCGGCGCACCGCGCTTGACGGCGACGGCGACGCCCGAGCGCACCAGGTCTGCCCGGCTGCCGGCAACGACGTGGCCGCTCGCGACAAGCTTGTCGATCGCGTCGGCGGCGAGCACGACGAGGTCGAACGCCTCGCCCGCCTGCACCCGCCTGGCCGCATCGACGCCGCCGACCGACTCGAACGCGACGGCGACGCCGCTGCGCGCGCGGTAGGCGTCGGCCAGCTCGGCCAGCACGAGCCGTGTCGCCATCGACGAAATGCCCTGGATGACTTGCGCCATTGCCGCTGTTCTGTGAAGGGGATGCGCTGGATTGTTGGGTAGCATCAACCATCTGGCAACAGGCATGGCCGCATAGCAGCTATCTCGAATCGGCATGGATCTGAAACAGCTCGCGTACTTCGTCCAGGTCGCCGAACTCGGCAGTTTCAGCCGCGCGGCGAACCTGCTCGCGGTCGCGCAGTCCGCGCTCAGCCGCCAGGTGCGTGCGCTCGAAGTCGAGCTGCGCCAGCCGCTCTTCGAGCGCACCGGCCGCGGCGTGACGTTGACCGAGGCCGGCCGCCGCCTGCTCGACCACGGCCGCGGCATCCTGGCCCAGGTCGAGCGCGCGCGGCTCGATATCGAACACCAGCGCGACGCCGCGAGCGGCCGGCTCGTGATCGGCCTGCCGCCGAGCGTCGGCCGCACCCTGAGCAGCGTGCTGGTGCGCGCGTTTCGCGAGCGCTTCCCGGCGGCGACCTTGAGCGTCGTCGAGGGCCTGTCGCACTACACGATGGAGTGGCTGGCGATCGGGCGCGTCGATTGCGCCGTCGTCTACAACGTCGCGCCGTCCGCCGCGGTCGATCTGCTGCCGGTGCTCGACGAGCCGCTCTATCTCGTCTCGGCGCGGCGCAAGGCGGGCGGCCGGCTGATCGGCGCGCCGATCACGCTCGCCGAGGTCGCGCAGCGCCCGCTCGTCATCCCGAGCCGGCCGCATTCGGTGCGCATGCTGCTCGAGGCGGCGCTCGCCGGCCAGGGGCGAAGGGCGTCGGTCGCGCTCGAGATCGAGAGCGTGCCCGCGATGCTCGAACTCGTGCGCAACGATGCGCTGCACGCCGTGCTGGCGCTGAACGCGCTGCAGTCCAGCGGCGCCGAGGACGCGTTTCGCGCCCGCCCGATCGTCGCGCCGGCGTTGAAGACGACGCTTTGGATCGCCACCTCGGCGCAGCGCGCGCGCGGCCCGCTGCTCGAGCGCTCGACGGCGCTGCTGCGCGAACTGCTGCTCGCGCACCGGTCCTGATTCGCGCCGATACTGCGCGCCGATGTCGCTCGTCATCTTCCTGAAGCTGGTCGCGATCTTCTCGATCGTCGCCATCGGCTATATCGCCGACCGCGCGCGCTGGCTCGGCGAGGGCGACGCAGCGCGCGTGCTCGCGAACGCGGCGTTCTATCTGTTCGTTCCGGCGCTGCTGTTTCGCACCACCGCGCGCATCGACCTGTACACGCTGCCGTGGCGCACGCTGGCCGCGTTCTTCGTGCCGGTGGTCGCCTGCCTGCTCGTCGTCTACCGCGTCGCGCGCCGCGCGCCGAAGGCCGCCGGACAGCCCGCGGCGCCGAGCGTGCGCGCGCTGTCGCTGAGCTTCGGCAACACCGTGCAGCTCGGCATTCCGATGGTCACGGCGCTGTACGGCGCCGAGGGGCTCGCGATCCACCTTGCGATCGTCAGCCTGCACGCGCTCGTGCTGCTGACGGTGGCGACGACGCTCGTCGAGCTCGATCTCGCGCGCGCCCATGCGGCGCAGCATGGTGCCGGGCATTCGCTCGCCAGGACGCTCGCGACGACGGTGCGCAACACGGTGATCCATCCGGTCGTGCTGCCGGTGCTCGCGGGCCTGCTCTTCAACCTCGCCGGCTTCGTGCTGCCGGCGCTGGCCGACGAGACGCTGCTGCTGCTCGCGCAGGCGGTCGTGCCGGTGTGCCTGGTCGTGATCGGCATGTCGCTCGCGCACTACGGCGTGCGCGGCGCGCTGCGCGGCGCGGTCTGGCTGTCGGCCGCCAAGTTGCTGTTGCTGCCGGCGCTCGTGCTCGTCGCCGGGCATTGGGTCGCGGGGCTCGACGGCATGCCGCTCGCGGTGATCGTGCTGTGCGCGGCGCTGCCGGTCGGCTCGAACTCGCTGCTCTTTGCGCAGCGCTACGCGACGCTCGAGCACGAGGCGACGGCGGCGATCGTCATCTCGACCTTCGGCTTCGTCGCCAGCGCGCCGCTGTGGTTGGCAGTCGTCGGCTGGGTTGGCTGAACGGCTTGCAAGCGCGCCGCGGGCGCGCGCATGATGGCGGCCCGCGAAAGACACCCGAGGAAATCCGATGCGATTCGCTTGGCGCTCGACGCTTCCGGCCGCCGCGCTGCTGTGCGCCGCGGCGCTCGCCCACGCCGCCGGCTTCACGCTGACGAGCCCGACCATCAAGCCCGGCGCGACGCTTGCCGACGCCCAGGTCTTCGACGGCTTCGGCTGCAGCGGCAGGAACGTCTCGCCCGAACTGAAGTGGAGCGGTGCGCCGGCCGGCACGAAGAGCTTTGCCGTCACCGTCTACGACCCCGACGCGCCGACCGGCTCCGGCTGGTGGCACTGGGTCGTCTACAACCTGCCGGCCGACAGCACCGGCCTTGCCGAAGGCGCGGGCGCGGCCGGCGGCAAGGGCCTGCCGCCGGGCGCGGTGCAGGGCCGCAGCGACTTCGGCGCCAACGCCTTCGGCGGCGCCTGCCCGCCCCAGGGCGACAAGCCGCACCGCTACATCTTCACCGTCTATGCGCTGAAGATCGACAAGCTGGACGTTCCGGCCGACGCAAGCACCGCGCTGATCGGCTTCATGATCCACGCCAACAAGCTCGGCTCGGCGACGTTCACGGCGAAATACGGCCGCTGAGGCGCGCGCAAAGCCAGCATTGCGGCGGGGCCGAGCGCCCGGCCGACATCGTGAACCGCGTGCAGGCCGCGGCCTTGGCCGTCGGTGGCCCGGCCGCTGCCGCAAGGCGTGCAGGCATCCCGGCGAAGCGGCCTGCGCCCCGATCCGGCGAACGGCTATGCTTGCCGCCGAATCTCGAAAGTGAGCTGGCTGATGCGCGCCTGGACCGTGGACGCCGACGACATCCGTGTCGCCGAGGACTTCGACGAGGCCTTGCTGCACCGCACGGCCGAGATCGAGGCCTTCCTCACGCCTGGCCGCGATGACAAGTTCATCGTCATCGGCACCAAGGGCTTCGGCAAGACCTTGCTGCTCAAGGCCAAGCGCATCCTCTACCAGCGCGAGGGCCAGGCCAGCTGCCTGCCCAGCGGCAACCTGCTCGACAAGCCGATAGGCGACAAGATCTTCGGCCGTGAAGCGATCGCCTTTTTCTCGGCGTCGCCTCTGCCGTGGGCGAAGGTCTGGCTGGCGGCGATCGCCGCCACGGCGCTCAAGCAGGTCGGCGCGCTCGACGGGCTCGCGCTCGGCCCGCGCCTCGCCGGTTTGATCGGCGATACCCAGCTGCACAGCGTGATCGATCACTTCGTGCGCCTGCTGGACTTCACGCCGAGCGAACTGCAGCGCTGTGCGACCGAAACCGACGGCCATCTGGTGCCCAGGCTGCGCGCGATGACGACGCCGCTGGCGATCTTCATCGATGGCATCGACGAGTATTTCAACAAGCATGTCGAGGAGCTGCCGTTCAGCCCCAGCGTCACCGGCGAGCTGTCGCCCGAGGTCTGGTACTTCGCGCAGCTCGGTCTGGTCGAAGTCGCGTACCAGCTGCGGCGGATCAATCATCGTTTGAAGATCTTCGCCGCGATCCGCAAGGAGGCGTATGCGCGCCTGCCGCGGCGCACCGCGATGTCGCAGCAGTACCGCGGCAGCGCGGTCGACATCGTCTACCCGCCCGAGAGCCTGCGCGAGATCTTCGTCAACAACGTGCGCCTGCTCGAGGCCGACCGCCTGGTGCAGCCGGCGCGCGTGAAGGCGCACCCGCTCGAGGCCTTCCTCGGTCGCGCCGGCATCACCGACACTTTCACCCGCGAGGAGGAGGACGCGTTCGAATATCTCTGCCGCCACACGCTGCTGCGCCCGCGTGACCTGATGACGATCGGCGAGCGGCTGGCCGTGCTGCGGCCCGACGAGCGCCGGCACGAGCACCGGCTCAAGCGGGCGGTGAGCCAGGCCGCGACCGAGATCGCGCAGGAATATCTGGCCGAGATCGCGCCCTACGTCGGCGACATGGAGCTGGAGCAGCTGTTTCGTGTCCTGCCCGGCCCGGTGCTGACCCACGTGGAGGCCGAGGCCATCTTCGAGCGACACAGCGCCGATGCGGCGCAGCCGCGGCACGTGTTCAGCGCGCTGTACCGCGTCGGCCTGCTCGGCACCGTGCAGCACGACCTGGTCAGCGGCGAATGGCGCCAGCGCTTCCTGCGCCCCGGCGAAGCGCCGCTGCAGGCCAACGAAGACACGCTGCCGCGCGCCTCGCACTATCTGCTGCACCCGGTGCTGTCGGACCTGATCGTGCGCGCCAACCCCGCGTTCGCGCAGCGCGTGGACCGCGTCAACATCATCGGCTATGACCGGCCCTGGCGCGATGGCGGCGCGGCCGGCGAGGGGCGTGAAACCTGCGTGCGCCGGCTGTGCGTGCTCAAGGCCGACGTGCATGCCTTCGGCAGCCTGATGCTCGCCGGCGCCGACGGCCCCGTGCGCCGGACGCTCGCCGAAGCGGTCGCACGCTGGGCCTCGCCCACCGCCCTCTGCGAGACCGGCGCCGGCGACTCGGTACTGATCGCCGACGACGACGCGGTGGCATTGGCACAGACCGCGCGCCATCTGATGGACGAGGTCTACACCGCGCCCGGCCAGCCGCTGCTGCGCATCGCGCTGCACCACGGCGAGGTCAATACGCGCCAGCGCGATCGGGCACCGGGCAGCGACATCGTCGGCGGTGAAGCGGTGCTGTGCGCCGCGCGAGTGGAGCCGTTCGTCGCGCCGGGCCAGGTGTGGGTGACCGAACAGTTTCGCGAACAGTTCCTGCAGCGGCCTTCGCTGTGGCGCACGGTGCCGATCGCGCCGCCCGGCGGCGGCGAGCGCTTCAACGTGCACAAGCCCGACATCGGCGAGCCGGACCTGTGGGTGCGGCTCTTCCGGCTCGAATCGTAGCGACGCGTCACCCGCCGCCGCGACGGGACCTGATCCAAACGAGCAGACGCGCATCCTCGAGCCTCACGCAGCGCAAGGGCACCGGCGATCGCGCGGCTCGTCCTTGATCTCTTCCCGGAAGCCGCGCCGCCATGCATTGCACATTGCAAAGTCGGCTCACGCCCCCTCCTGTCTGTAGCCCGAGGACTCGCACGATTCGAGACGGGCTCGACCTACTCGACGCGGGTCATCGCACACCTCGAACAGAATCATTCGAGCAGCGTCGCGAATTCGCGTCACCAGGAGGATCAATCTGCGACCGGCCGTGACGAGTTGGGCAACAACGTCAGTGGCACTCGATGACCTTGTTGACAACAAGGCAGCCGTGTCGGTACACGGGCTGCGCGAGGCGCCTTACGAGACCATGTATCGCTCCGGAACGGAAGTGCGGGGCAAGCGCTTGCACTGCGGCACGCTGGACGACCGGTTGCCAAAGTTCGCAAGCCGGGAAACGACATTCACGTCTCTATCTGCTATCGGTCAACCCCAACAGCATCCGACATTGCGCACATGACAGAAGTTGACTGCATAGAGCCGGGATCGGCCACAGAGTTGATGGCCGACATCGCGCTGGCCAGAGAGCTGCTCGACACAGGTGATGCAGCTGGCGCGACACAAAAAGGGCAGAGTGTCCTCGAGCGAGCGGCACGACAGGGCAACGATGCGATCGAGGCCCAAGCGCACCTGCTGCTCGCCCATGTGGGGCGGCTGTTGACTCGCTTTCGGGAGGCGCGAGATCACAGCGAACATGCAATCGTGCTCTTTCAGAAGCACCGCGACCTCGCCAATGAGGCGCACGCGCTGTCGATGCTTGCCTATTGCGCGTCGTGCCTCGGCCGCAACGATGAGGCCATCGAAGCGGCCATGCTTGGCGTCAGGTTGGCCGAGAGGCAACCGCCAGGGCCTCAGCTCGCTTTGGCGTTGAACGACCTCGGCGTCGCAAGCCTGTGGGCGCGCAGCTTCGATTCAGCGGAAGCTGCGTTTCTTCAATCCATCGACTTGGGCGAACGACTGGGCAGCCCTGCAAGCCTATTGTCGCCGTCGATCAACCTGGCTTGGTGCGAGGCACTTCGGCTGGTGGTCGAGCGATATCACACAGGTCGCCCGCCCGAGGCCAGCCGGCATAGTCGGCACGTGGACCGGTTGAGGCAGCTTGTCGAGAAGAGTCCGCTGCCCCGAGGCACGGGAATGCAAGTCACGGTGCAAACCCTGTGGCTACTCTCGGCCGGAGCGAACGCCGCGTGGCGAGGCCTTTGGGCTGAAGCAGCTTCCTACCTCTCGACGGCAGAGACATGGTTGTGCCGGTACAAGAACAAGACTTGGCTCGACGCTCTTCATCTTTGTGCCAGCACCGAGCTGGCCTGGGCACAGGGCGATCTGCCGAAGGCCTTGTCGTCTGCCATCGAGATGATCCGGATCTCAGACGAGACCGGACACGAGCAGATTGCGCAGCTTGGGCTACTTGTTGCTGCCCAGTTGCATGAACTACAAGGCGACTTGGCTGCTTCTCTCGCCGCGGTGCGTCAGCTGCAGCGGCGCGAACAAAGCATTCGAATCGAGAGCCTGGCGAGCCGAGCACGAGCGGTTCAGTGGCATCTCACCGCGCGCGAACGAGAGCAGGAGGTCTTCGATTGGACGAGGCGGGCGCACCATCTCGAGCAACTATCCTTGAAGGATCCGCTTACGGACATCGCGAACCGTCGTGGGTTCGATATCGCGGCTACCGCGGCGCTGACGGGCAAGGAGCCGGTCTGCATCGCTCTTGTCGACGTGGATCGATTCAAGCAGGTCAACGACGGACACTCCCACCAGGTCGGCGACCAGGTCTTGATGCGGATCGCAGCCATCCTTTCCTCGCAGGTCCGCGAGCAGGATATGGCGGCCCGATTGGCGGGCGATGAGTTTGTCGTCCTTTTCAGAAGTGCCCCGCTGGCTCAGGCCACGCGTGCCTGTCTGCGCATTCAGGACGAAGTCCGGAAACAGGATTGGGATGAGCTGTCGCCCGGGCTGGATGTGTCGATCAGCGTCGGCGTTGTGCAATCGGAAGCGGGCGAGACACTCGCATCTGTGCTGCACCGAAGCGATGCTGCAATGTACGCGAGGAAGAACGGCACGAACCGTTGATGCGCCGGCGAAGGCGTGCGGCGCTCAACTCGTGCGCGTGGCGTCTCGCGATCTGATCCACGCAAGCAGGCTCGCGTCGTCGAGCGCCGCGCAGCCGTCGTCGCAGGCGCGGGCGAAGATCGCGGCGGCGAGGCTGCCGAGCGGGGTGTCGAAGCCGGCGGCGCGGGCAGCTTCGATCGCGAGCCGCGAGTCCTTCGCGAGGAACGTCGTGTGTGCGCGCGGCGCAAGGTCGCCCGCGACGGCGCGCCGCAGGCGGTCGCTTCCGATCCAGCTCTGGCCGCTCGATTGCTCGATCACGTCGAGCGTGCGCGCGGCGTCGAGCCCGAGGCGTTCGGCGAGCGCGGTCGCCTCGCAGGCGCCGGCGAGGTTGATCGCGGCGGCGAGGTTGTTGACGAGCTTCGTGCGTGCGGCGTCGCCCGGGCGTTCGCCGATCCTGAACACCTTGTTCGAAAGCGCCTCGATCAGCGCGCGATGGCGCTCGAAGACGGCGTGTGCGCAGGCGATCATCAGGCTCATCGTGCCGTCGCGCGCCCGCGCCGGGCCGCCCGACATCGGCGCGTCGATGCAATCGGTGCCGCGCCGCCGGAGCTGGCGCGTGAAGCGCTCGACCTCGTCCGGCGCCATCGTCGGGCACAGCATGACGGTCGAGCCGGGCGCGAGCGACGCCATCACGCCGCGTTCGCCGAACAGCACGGTCTTCGTCTGCCTTGCGTCGACGACGCAGACGATGATGCAGTCGCAGCGCGCGGCGAGCTCGAGCGCGCTGGCGCACACCGACGCGCCGATCGCCGCCGCATCGCGCGTGCGGCGCGGGTCGATGTCGCGTACCGCAAGCGGCCAGCCGAGGCCGCGCAGCCGCTCGGCAAGGGCGAAGCCCATGTTGCCGATGCCGACGATGCCGACGCGCACCGCGGCAGCCGTCGCCGGCGCAGATGAGTGATCGTTCGCCATGGGCTTACCGATCAAGCCAGAGGCAAGGGTCCGGCCCTGCCGGCCCGTCGCCGAGCAGCCTTGCAGGCCGCGCCGGGCCAGTGGCCCGGCCCCTCGCCAGGCACGAAAGGTCCACTGGACCTTTCGTGTCCGGGCTCGGCCCCCTCGGGGGGTAGCGACCGAAGGAAGCTTGGGGGCTCACGTTTGCACGAGCCGCCGGCTCTTCGAGATCGACATCAGGATGCCGAGGCCGAGGCCGAGCGTGACCATCGCCGTGCCGCCGTAGCTGATGAAGGGCAGCGGCACGCCGACGACCGGCAGGATGCCGCTGACCATGCCCATGTTGACGAAGACGTAGGTGAAGAAGGAGAGCGTCACCGCGCCCGCGAGCAGGCGCGCGAAGAGCGTCGGCGCCTCGGCGGCGATCATCAGGCCGCGAAAGATCAGGAACAGGAAGCCGGCGAGCAGCGAAAGCGCGCCGGCGAGGCCGAATTCCTCGGCGAGCGCGGCAAAGACGAAATCGGTCGTGCGCTCGGGGATGAATTCGAGGTGCGTCTGCGTGCCCTTCATGAAGCCCTTGCCTGTGATGCCGCCGGAGCCGATCGCGATGCCGCCCTGGATGATGTGAAAGCCCTTGCCGAGCGGATCCTTGGTCGGGTCGAGCAGGGTGCAGACGCGGTTCTTCTGGTAGTCGTGCAGCAGCGGCCAGCTGACGCCGGGCTGGCAGATGCGATCCTCGGACACCACGATCGCGGTGACCGCGGCGCTCGCCAGCAGCAGCACCGGCAGGATCAGCCGCCATGAAAGGCCGGCGAAGAAGATCACGTACATGCCGGCCGACAGCACGAGCAGCGCGGTGCCGAGATCGGGCTGCTTGACGATCAGCCCGACGGGCACGACGAGGAGCAGCAGCGCGACGATGAAGTCGAGCAGCCGCAACTGCCCCTCGCGGCGCTGGAACCACCAGGCCAGCATCAGCGGCATCGCGATCTTCATCACCTCGGACGGCTGGATATCGACGACGCCGATGTGCAGCCAGCGCGTCGCGCCCTTCTTCGTCACGCCGAACAGCATCGTCGCGACGAGCAGCGTGACGCCGATCGCATATAGCAGCGGCGCAAGCCGCGCCATGCGCCGCGGGGCGATCTGGGCGACGACGAACATCACGCCGAAGGCAAGTGCCGCATTGCGCGCGTGGTCGCCGAAGCGGGTGCCGTTGTCGAAGCCGGCCGAATACATCGTCACCAGCCCGCCGGCGGTGAGCAGCGCGATCGCGAGCAGCAGCGGCCCGTCGAAGCCGAGGAAGACCGGTGCGATGCGCACCCAAAGCGACGGCTTCTCGTAGACGGCGCTCATCGCGCAGGCGCCGGCGCGTGCGGCGCGGCGCGCGGCAGGGAGGCCTGCGCCGCGGCCGCCGAGGCGGCGGTCGGCGTCAGCACGGGCGTCGACTGCGAGGGGCCCGGCGCGGCGGACGGCGCCGGCCCGGCCTCGGCCATCTCGGCCGCCGCCGCGGCCTGCGCCGACAGCGCGCCGGGCAGCGGCACGCTCGCCGCGTCGCGCTGCACACCGATCGGCACCGTCGACTGGCCGAGCCGGGTGGCGGCGATATCTTCCTCGCTCGGCAGCTTGCCCAGCAGCACATAGTCGAAGACGCGGCGCGCGATCGGCGCTGCCGCCGCGGCGCCGAAACCGGCGTTCTCGACGATCATCGCGATCGCGATATGCGGCTCGTCGAGCGGCGCGAAGGCGACGTAGAGCGCATGGTCGCGATGCCGCTCGTCGAGCTTCTTGGCGTCGTACTTCTCGTCCTTGCCGATCGCGATGACCTGTGCGGTGCCGGTCTTGCCGCCGGTCTTGTACGGCGCGCCGGCGAAGATGCGCGCCGACGTGCCTTCCTGCGTCACGCCGTACATCGCCTCGTGGATGAAGGCGACGTGTTCCGGTTTCAGCGCGATCGGCTCGAGCGGCTTGCCCGAGACGCGGCGCGTGCCGCGCGTCTCGAAGTCCTCGATCTCGCGCACCAGGCGCGGCCGGTAGTGCGTGCCGCCCGCGGCGAGCGCGGCCGTCGCCTGCGCGAGCTGCAGCATCGTGAAGGTGTTGTAGCCCTGGCCGATGCCCAGCGAGATCGTCTCGCCGGCATACCACTTCTGCTGCTCCTTGCGCCGGTAGGCGGCCTTCTTCCAGGCAGTCGACGGCAGCACGCCGCGCACCTCGCCGTGGATGTCGATGCCGGTGAGCTGGCCGAGGCCGAACGGCGCCATGAAGTCGTGCATCGCGTCGACGCCGAGGTCGTTGGCGAGCATGTAATAGTACGTGTCGCACGACTTGACGATCGACTTGTACATGTCCACCGAGCCGTGGCCGCCTTCCTTGTCGTCGCGGAACTTGTGGTTGCCGAACCAGAAGTAGCCGGGGTCGGAGATCGCCTGCTGCGGCGTGCGCTTGCCCAGCGTCAGCGCGGCCAGCGCCATGAAGGGCTTGTAGGTCGAGCCGGGCGGATAGGCGCCGCGCAGCGCGCGGTTCAAGAGCGGCTTGTCGGGCGATTCGTTGAGCGCCTTCCAGTTCTCGACGTCGATGCCGTCGACGAACAGGTTGGGGTCGAAGTTGGGCTTGCTGACGAAGGCGAGAATCTCGCCGTTGCGCGGGTCGATCGCGACCAGCGCGCCGCGGCGGTCGCCGAACAGCTCCTCGACCAGCGCCTGCAGCCGGATGTCGATCGAAAGCTGCACGGTGTTGCCCGGAATCGCCGGGTTGCTCTGCAGCCGGCGTACGGCGCGGCCGCCGGCCGTCGTCTCGACCTCCTCGAAGCCGGTCGTGCCGTGCAGCTCGGCCTCGTAGCTCTGCT
>OEIU01001643.1_pt1 | contig 13823 bp, 9 predicted proteins | sample 1539221 | NCBI WGS metagenome assembly OEIU01 (sample SAMN03792071, study PRJEB22550) | activated sludge metagenome | feature: wastewater treatment plant; material: activated sludge; isolation source: Wastewater treatment plant of a petroleum refinery complex | place: Argentina: Zarate | collected...
CCCGCTACCTGGCTGGCGAGCCCGGCCAGCGCCGCTATGTCGCGGCCACGCTGCTGACCCTGGCCGCGGTCTGCACGGTCGCCCTGAGCCAGCACCTGGGCCTGCTCGTCGCCGCCTGGATCGCGAGCAGCCTTGCCCTGCATCCCCTGCTGACGTTTTTCCGCGAGCGTCCGCAGGCACTCGTGGTCGCGCACAAGAAATTCATCGCCAGCCGCCTGGCCGAGCTTTGCCTGCTCGGCGCCCTGGTCCTGATCCACGCCGCGCTCGGCACGCTGTCGCTGCCGGCGATCGCCGATGTGCTGGGTGGATCGGCCGGCGCGGCGGGGCTGCCACCCGGCCTGCAGGCGGCGGCGCTGCTGGTCGTGCTGGCGGTGATCCTGAAATCGGGGCCGTTGCCGGGGCACGGCTGGCTGATCCAGGGCATGGGGGCGCCGACCCCGGTCTCGGCGCTGCTGCACGCCGGCATCGTCAACCTCGGCGGCTTCGTGCTGATCCGGCTCGCGGCCCTGATCTCCGCAGTGCCCGCGGCACAGGTGTTGCTGGTTGCAGTTGGCAGCCTGACCGCGGTGCTGGCCGGCCTGATCATGATGACCCGGATCAGCATCAAGGTGCGCCTGGCCTGGTCGACCTGTGCGCAGATGGGCTTCATGTTGATGGAATGCGGGCTCGGCCTGTACGACCTCGCCCTGCTGCACCTGGTCGCGCACTCGATGTACAAGGCGCACGCCTTCCTCGGCGCCGGCGGGCGCGTCGCCGAGTATCGCCAGGGCCTGCTGGCCGGTCCCGCCGCCGGTTCGCGCAGCGCCGTTCGGCGCGTGCTCGCGGGGCTGGCTGCCGCGGTCCTCGCCCTCGGCGTGGTCGCCGGCCTCGCCGCCGCCTGGAGTGCCGGTTTCCCGGCAACGCAGTTGCCCTGGATCGTCACCCTGATCCTCGGCCTTGGCCTGGCGCCGCTGCTCGGTGCAACCCTGCGCGACCTGCCGCTCGGGTTGCTGCGGGTGACTGCGGTGGTCTTCGTCTATCTGGTCTGGCACGCCGCGGCCGGTTCGCTGACGGGGTTGCCGGTGGCCACGCCGCCGGCGGCTCTCGCGCTCTGGTCGGCCGCCTGCTTTGTCACCCTGTACGGCGTGCAGACCGTTCTGCGCTCGGCGCCCAAGAGCTGGCTGGCGCGCACGCTGCACGCGCCGATCCATGCCGGCCTGCACCTCGATGAACGCTTCCAGCGCTTGACCCTGCGCATCTGGCCGGCCCCGCGGGTGACGCCGCGCTCGCGCCCGTCGCAAGACCCACCGATCAACGAACCGAGCGGAGAGACGCCATGAATGTCGCCCTGAAGGTGCTTCCCCGAAGCGAAGACCCGACCCGCGCGGCGGCGATCGCGCGCGCCACCGAGGCGGCCTGCCGGAGGATTGCACCGAGCTGGCCGCTGGACCGCTTCATTGCGGTCAGTCCCTACTGGGAACAGGTCGAGCGGCCGTTCGCCGAGGTCGATGCGCGCCAGCGCCGCCTGGCCGGGCGTGGACTGCAGATGCCGTTCGCCTGCTTCCGCGAGGCCTGGCGCGAGCGGCGCTTCGACGCCGGACACCTGCGCGCCGCGCTGGCCGAACAGGACGCCGCCGGCGAGTGCACGGCGATCATCGCGGCACTCGAGGCGGCGAATACGCCGGCCGACGACCGCGCGCCGCTGCCGCTGCCCTGCGACAGTCTCGACCGGCGCCGCGACCTGCGTCACGAACCGGCCTGGGCCGACCTCGTCACCCAGCAGGTCAGCCAGTTCTGTGCGGCCTGGTTCGACGCCGGCGAATCCGACTGGGCGATGCCGACCGGTGCCAGTCTCTACAGCGACTGGCATCGGGCGATTGCCGCCGATCGCGGCATCGACCTGCTCGTGCACCTGCCGCTGCGCAAGGCGAGGGTGGTGACGCTGGCGCCCGATGCGCGCGCCATGATCGGCCACGCGGTGGACGCGCTCGCTGTCCCGGATGCCGAACTCGAGGACTTCCTGCAACTCGTCCTGCTGCGCATCAACGGCTGGGCGGCCTGGTGCGCATACCGCCGCTGGCAGGCCCGCCTGGGCGGCGGCGACGATGCCTGCATGCTTGAGCTGCTGGCGATCCGGCTGGCCTGGGAGTGCCTGCTTGACGACGGCCGCCGCGACGACGAATCGACCTGGGCACACTGGCGCAAGGCCTGGCAGCGACGCGATCCCGAGCCAGCCGGATGCCGCTTCGCGCGGACCTGCCAGCGTGCGCTCGAGATCGCCTACCAGCAGCGCCTGGGTGGATCGCTGGCCGCTGCCGGTACGGGTCGTGACGAGACCGCCGGCGAGATACTGGCGGTGTTCTGCATCGACGTCCGCTCCGAAGTGTTCCGGCGTGCCCTCGAAACGGTCGCGCCAACCCTGCGCACGGCCGGATTTGCCGGCTTCTTCGGGCTGCCGGTCGCCTACGCGCCGATCGGCACCGCCTTGCGCGAGCCGCGCCTGCCTGGCCTGCTCGCACCCGCGCTCGAGGTCACCGAACAGATGGCCCCGGGCAGCGACGCCGACGGCGTGCGCCGTCGCCGCGGCCAGCGCCTGAAGGCCAGCGCCGGCTGGCGATCGACCTGGCAGCTGCCGGCGGCCGCGTTCGGCCTGGTCGAGGCCCTCGGCATCGGCCATGCGCTGACGCTGGTTCGACGCAGCCTGCCGGCGACCGCAGCACGCTGCGCAGTGACCGACGCAGGCCTTGTGGCGAACGAGATCGGTGCCCTGCGGCCGCGGCTGGCGATCGCCGGCCCGGCCGCGGCGGACCAGCGCGCCATTCTGGCCGAAACCGTGTTGCGCGCCATGAGCCTGACCCGCACCGAGGCACGCCTCGTCGCCCTCGTTGGCCACGGCAGCCAGAGCGCCAACAACGCGCACGCCGCCGGACTCGACTGTGGTGCCTGCGGCGGACAGTCCGGCGACCTCAATGCGCGCGTCCTCGCCGACCTGCTCAACGACCCGGCCGTGCGCGCGGCCCTGCCCGGGCGCGGCCTGCAGATTCCGGCCGACACCGTGTTCGTCGCCGCCCTGCACAACACAACGACCGACGAAGTCGAGCTGTTCGAAGACGACGCGAATGCCGCTACCCAGGCGCAACGCGTGGGCCGGCTCGCCGATGCGCTGCGCGCCGCCGGCGCGCGCACCCGCGCCGAGCGCGCCGCCGCCCTCGGTCTCGATACATCGGGCGGCGACGACAGCCTGTTGCGAGCCGTGCGCCAGCGCGCCAACCACTGGGCCGAGACGCGGCCGGAATGGGGACTGGCCGGCAACGCGGCCTTCATCGCCGCGCCGCGCGCGCGCAGCCGCGCCATCGACCTCGCCGGTCGTGCCTTCTTGCACGATTACGACTGGCGCAGCGATCGCGGCGAGGTCCTCGAGCTGATCATGACCGCACCGATGGTGGTCGCGCACTGGATCAACATGCAGTACCACGCCTCGATGGTCGATCCGGACCTCTACGGCAGCGGCAACAAGGTCCTGCACAACGTGGTCGGCGGCCATATCGGCGTCTTCGAAGGCAACAGCGGCGACCTGCGCATCGGCCTGCCGCTGCAGTCACTGCACGACGGCCGGCGCTGGATGCACGAGCCGCTGCGGCTGTCGGTGTACATCGAGGCGCCGAGGGTGATGATCGACGCGGTCATCGAGCGCCACGCGGTCGTGCGCCAGCTGGTCGACAATGGCTGGCTGCACCTGTTTCGCATCGAGCCCGACGGGCACGCCGTGGAAGTCCGCCGCGCCGGGGCCTGGGTCGCCTGGACGGACGCGGCCCCGGCGCGTGGCTGAGCCGGCGCGGAGGATGGCGTCGGCCTATGCCGGGCAGCGCATGGTCCTGCTGACCCGGCACGGCAAGCAGGCGCAGATCGGTCCGGTGCTCGATGCGGCCCTCGGTTGCACGGTCGAGCTCAACGCGAGCTATGACACCGACCGGCTCGGCACGTTCACACGCGAAGTCGGGCGCGCGGGCAGCCAGCTCGAAGCGGCCCGGCACAAGGCCCGGCTCGCGATCGAACTCGGTGATTGCGCGTTCGGGCTCGGTAGCGAAGGCGCCTTCTTCGGCGATCCGGTCAGCGGATTGTTGCCGTGGAACCGCGAACTGGTCGTGCTGGTCGATGCCGAGCGCGACGTCGAAGTCTGCGGTGTCGCCCACGGCCCGGCCTGGAACAATCATCGGCAAACCGGCGATTGGAACGAGCTGCTGGTGTTCGCCGACGCCGCCGGATTTCCGGACCAGCAGCTGGTATTGCGTCCGCTCGATTCCGTGCAGGCCGGCCTGCGCAAGGGCATCGGTGACCGCGAGGCGCTGGCGGCCGCATTCCGGTGGGCCGTCAGCCAGTCAGCGTCGGCAACAGTGCTGGTCGAAGCCGACCTGCGTGCGCACTGCAGCCCGCGGCGGCGGCAGCGCATCGCCGAGGCCGCCACGGACCTGGCCCGTCGCCTCTGCTCACCGTGTCCGCAGTGCGCGGCGCCGGGATTCTGGCTGTGTGAAAAACGACCCGGCCTGCCTTGCGCCTGGTGTGGCGAGCCGACCGACCTGGCCGTTGCCGACATCCATGGCTGCGTGCGCTGCGCGCATCGCCAGGAGCGCGCGCTGGGCGGAGCAGCCGAAGCCGATCCGGCGCATTGCCGGATCTGCAATCCCTGACCGTCAGTTCTTGTTCGCCGCCGGGCGGGCGAAGTCGGCGCCGGGTTTCCACTGCGGGAACGTGGTTTCATCGGCGAGCTTGTGGCCGACGTTGTAGAGCATTTCGAGGTCGGCGACGACGCCGCGGTAGTCCCAGTCCGGATCGTAGTTGTCGCCGGGCTTGTGGTAGCGGTTCGTCGTGTAGTCGTCGGCGGCGGCGCGGCCGGCCGCTTCGCCGCCATCGACCAGGTCGAGTCCGCCTGATGCATACAGCGCCGGTATGCCCGCACGGGCGAAATTGACATGATCGGAGCGGAAGAAGAAGCCCTTCTCCGGTTCCTCGTCGCCGCTGATCACGCGGCCCTGGGCCTTCGCCGCTTCAGTCACGTAGCCGTCGAGCTCGGACTGGCCGAGTCCGATCACGGTGACGTTCTTCGTCGGTCCGTTGATGTGCAAGGCATCGATGTTGATGTTGGCGGCGATCTTGTCCAGCGCATACGGTGGATGCGCGACGAAGTATTGCGCGCCGAGCAGGCCGGATTCCTCCAGTGTCACCGCGGCAAACACCACCGAGCGCTGCGGTGGCGTGGCCTGGTGGGTGAAGGCCTCGGCGATTTCGATGATGCCGGCCACGCCGGTCGCGTTGTCGATCGCGCCATTGAAGATCTGGTCGCCTTCGAGGCTCTGGTCCTTGCCGAAATGATCCCAGTGCGCGGTGTAGACGATCGCCTCGTCGGGACGCTGGCTGCCGGGCAGCATGCCGACCACGTTTTCCGAGCTGGTGGTGTCGACCTTGCTGCGGAAGTCCACCGAGAGCTTGGCGCCGAGCACGCTGGCCTTGAATCCGCGCAGGTCGGCGCTCTCCTTCATCGCCGCGAAATCCTCGCCGGCGGTCGCGAACAGGCGTGTGGCCGCGTCCTCGCTGAGCCAGCCCGCCGCTTGCAGGCGCGGCGCGGGATCCTCGCTGGCCGGCAGCGCGAATTGCGGGCCGCTCCAGCCGTTCTGCACGACGCTCCACGGATAGCCGGCGCCCGGCGTTTCATGGACGATGAACAATGCGGCTGCGCCCTGGCGCGCGGCCTCCTCGTACTTGTAGGTCCAGCGTCCGTAGTAGGTCAGGGCCGGGCCCTTGAAGAGCTGCGGATCCTTGTTGCCCCAGCCCGGATCGTTGACCAGCACGATCACGGTCTTGCCCTTGACGTCGATGTCCGCGTAGTCGTTCCAGTCCGGTGCGTTGACGCCATAGCCGGCGAAGACGATGTCGGAATCCCTGATGCTGACCTCGGGGCTGCCATTGAGCGTGTTGATCACGGCATCATCGCCGATGCCGAAGCTCGCCGAACCGGTGCTGCCCTTGACCTCGATGCTGACCTTGGCCGGCTCGATCAGTTCGGTCTTGACCATCGGCACGGTCTGGAACCAGTTGCCCTTGTTGCCGGGCTTCAGGCCGATGCGCTCGAACTGGTCCTTGATGTAGGCGGTGGTCACGCGCTCGCCGATCGTGCCGGGCTCGCGACCCTCGAACTGGTCGGAGGACAGCTTCTGCAGCCGCGCGGCAAAGTCTTCGGCCTTGATCTCGCCCGAATACCGGCCATCCGCGGTGGGAGTGACCGGCGCCGGTCTGGCGTTTGCCGCCGCAGGTGCCACGGCCGGCGCGGGCGCCTCGACCGGCTCCTGCTTGCCGCAGGCGGCCAGGGCAAGGCCGAGTGTACCTATGAGCGCATGACGAATCATCGGGCAATCTCCAGTCCCATCGTGATCCCCGATCTTATCGCGCGTCGGCTCGGTTTTCCGACCCCGGCCACCGGCGGATGGCATTTTCCGCTTGACAGCGACCGTGCTGCGCGAACCCAATGATGCGCTTCGGCGAAGTCGGTTCCTGCTCTAGCGCATGTCGCGGGCGGCTGGCGGCGCCATGACCCAGATCCGTCCGAAAATTCCACGGCAGGCGCCCATCCCTTGCTGATGCCCGTGCACCGGTCTGCTGGTGCGTTTGCAGGCAATCGTCCGAGTCCACGAGCCATGAATCGAGCCATGCGTGCGATATCCCTGGGCCTCCAGCAGGCGCGAAACCGCATCCGCGCCGCGCGCTTGAGGTCCGATTGGCGCAAGCGCAACGCCGCGACGAAGGATTCCGTCGACACGGACTACCTGAAGCCGCTTCGCTCGCGCTGCCGCTACTGCGAAAGTGCCACGTCGCGGCTGCTTGGCAAGGTCCCGCTCACGTTCCGGCAGGCGTTGACGCTCGGCGATTATCGCCTCGCGCAATGCGAAGCATGCGAGGTGGTCTATCTCGATCCGGAGCCACCGCCGGATGATCTGCGGGCCCTGTATGTCGGATCGAGTCAGTTCCCCGATGCGCGCGACCTGCTGAACGCACAGTCTGCGCGCACGGCGAAGAGCTATGAGCGCCGCTTGCAGTACCTCGATCTGCTTCCCGGGCCAGGCGACGCAATACTCGAGGTCGGCGCCGGCCCGGCATGGGTCTGCCGGGCGGCGAAAAAGCGATGCCCGGATGTGACGACCATCGCGCAGGACATCAGCGATGAATGCGCCGCGGATTGCCCGTGGGTCGACAACTACATCGTCGGCGACCTGGCGCGGTTGCCGCCGCAGCGTTCGATCCGCCTGGCGGCATTGACTCATGTCATCGAACATCTGCCCCGGCCGCAGGCGTTCCTCCAAGACCTGGCGGCGTACATGGCGCCTGGCGGCAAGGTGTACATCACCGCGCCTTTCCGGCCGGCGCGCTGGAACAGCGAAGACGGGTTCGGTCCCTGGCTGGATTACTCCTACCTGCACGTGCCGGCCCATATCAGCTACCTGTCCGGGAAATGGATGCGTGCTGCCGCGGCGGAATCAGGTTTCGAAGTCATTCGCTGGGATGCCTCGATCGACGGTTACCAGGTTTTCGAGACCGTTCTCCAGAGGCTCGGCTAGGCCTGTCCAGGCTGCGCCATGGCAGAGGGATCGGCAGCGCTTGGCACGGTTTCATGGGCGCGCACTGCCGTTTGTGGCGATTGCCGCGCTACGGATTTTCGCCGGAGAACATGACCGGCGTGGCACCCTTGACCTCGCCGATGCGCGCGCTGTCGCTGACATGCAGCTCGACCTCGCGCTCGAACACGAGCTTGCCCTGGACCACGGCGCGCGGGCCGATGACGACGCGCGGCGGCTTGCTCGCGCCGAAGCTGAACCAGCTGTTGGATTTCTCGACCAGGATGCCGCCGTCGATGTGCGAATCGGCGCCGACTTCGATGTCGCCGCTGACCGTGCGGATGCCGCCGCCGACATGCGCCGCGCGCAGCCGGATGCTGCCATTGACGTTGGCGACATCGCCGCCGACGTCGCTGCCTTCGTCGAAACTCAGCGAGCCGTTGACCGTGTCGACGCCCTTGGCGACGCGCGAGCGGTTGCCGATCGAGACACGGCCATTGACGGTGCCCGCCGAGCGGATGCTGGCGTCATTGCCGATTTCGATCGAACCATTGACCGTGGAAACGCCCTCGGCCTGGCCATGGTCGCCGAGCCGGATCGAACCGTTGACCGAATCGAGGTCGCCGACGGTCTTGCCGTCGTCGACGCGGATAGAGCCATTGACCTTGCTGATGTCGTCGCTGGCCGACGCCGGCAGGGCCAGGCCGAGCGCGAACACCGAGAATACGAGGGAGGTGAGGAATGGGCGCAACATGGGCGGGTCTCCGGGTGAATGTCGCGGGCTTGGATGCACGCTGGCGCGCCAGCGTTTAGAGCGCGCGCGAAATCCCGCGGCGGGCCGCGCGGCGGTCCGGGCCGAACGGAGTCGTCCGCATCCGTTACCATTTCCCTTGTCGAGCTGCTGAATGCGGCATTTCCCAGGCCCGAGTGAGCCCATGTCCCGACCCAAACCTGTCCTGCTGCTGATCCTCGATGGCTGGGGCCATCGCAAGGAGACGGCGCACAATGCCATCGCCATGGCCCGCTGCCCGAACTGGCGGCGCCTGCTCGCCGAGTGTCCGCACAGCCTCGTCGATACCTACGGCCTCAAGGTCGGCTTGCCCGAGGGCCAGATGGGCAATTCCGAGGTGGGCCACATGAACATCGGTTCGGGTCGCGTGGTCTACCAGGACCTGACCCGCATTGACGCGGCGATTGCCGATGGCAGCTTCGCACGCAATCCGGCCCTGCTCGGCGCCTGTCGCGCGGCCCGCGATGCGAACGCCTGCCTGCACGTGTTCGGCCTGCTCTCGCCCGGTGGCGTGCACAGCCATGAAGCCCACATCTTCGCGATGATCGACCTCGCCGCGGCGGCCGGCGTACCGCGCATCGCCGTGCACGCGTTCCTCGACGGGCGCGACATGCCGCCGCGCAGCGCGCGCGAATCGCTGCAGAAGCTCGAGGCGAAGTGCGCCGAATACCCGTCGGCACGCATCGCCACGGTCAGCGGCCGCTACTACGCGATGGATCGCGACCAGCGCTGGGACCGGGTCAAGCTGGCTTGCGATGCGATCATCGAGGCGACCGCCGCCGAGCATGCCGACAGCGCGCTGGCCGCGCTCGAGGCGGCCTATGCGCGTGGCGAGAACGACGAGTTCGTGCTGCCGACCGTGATCAGAACCGGCATGCCGATGGCCGATGGCGATGCCGTCGTGTTCATGAACTTCCGCGCCGATCGCGCGCGCCAGCTGAGCAGGGTCTTTGTCGAACCGTCATTCGATGGTTTCGCGCTTGCACGCCGGCCGGCGCTGTCGGCCTTCGTCAGCCTGACCGAATACGCCGCCGACCTGCCGGTCACGGCGATCGCCTTCGCCGCGCAGTCGATGCACAACACGCTCGGCGAGGTGCTGGCCAATCTCGGCCTCAGCCAGTTGCGCATCGCCGAAACCGAAAAGTACGCGCACGTGACCTTCTTCTTCTCTGGCGGCCGCGAGGCGCCCTTTGCCGGCGAGCAGCGCATCCTCGTGCCAAGCCCGCAGGTAGCCACCTACGACCTCAAGCCCGAGATGAGCCTGCCCGAGCTGACCGATCGCCTGGTTGCGGAAATCTCCGCGCGCAATTTCGATTTCATCGTCTGCAACGTCGCCAATGCCGACATGGTCGGCCACAGCGGCATCGAGAGCGCCGCGATCAGGGCCGTCGAAGCGATCGATGCGGCGCTCGGGCGGATCACCGCGGCGATTCGCGAGAGCGGCGGCGAGATGCTGGTCAGCGCCGATCACGGCAACATCGAACAGATGGTGGACGAGCAGGGCATTGCGCATACCCAGCACACCGTCGGACCGGTGCCGCTGGTCTATGTCGGGCGCAAGGCGCGCCTGCACGACGGTGCCCTGCGTGATCTCGCGCCCAGCGTGCTGGCCCTGATGGGGATCGATCCGCCTGCCGAAATGACCGGCCACAGCCTCGTCGAATTCCGCGACTGATGCGCATGCGCGCCCTGGCTGCGTGTTTCCTGCTGGTGCTGGCCGTAGTGGCGCGGGCGCAGCCGGCCGATGCACCCGCGGCGGCCGGCGAAAAGGAAGCCCAGCAGCAGCTTGAACGCATCCGCGCCGACATCCGTGCGCTGACTGCCGAACTGCGTGCCACCAGCGGCGAGAAGGACGAGGCCACGCGCAGCCTGCGCGAGCAGGAAACCGCGATCGCCAGTGCGGTCGGTGAACTGCGCGCGCTCGATGCCCGGCTGGCCGGCCAGCAGGAACAACTGGCCGGCCTCGAGGACAAGCGCCAGGCGCTTTCCAAAAAGCTCGAGAAGCAGCGCGAGGCGCTGGCCGTGCTGCTGCGTTCGGCCTATGCGCTGGGTCGCAGCGAGGAACTCAAGCTGCTGCTGCAGCAGGAGGACGTCGACACGATTGCCCGCGTGCTTGCCTACCACCGCTATTTCCAGCGGGCCCGCGTCGAGCGCATCGACGGCCTGCTGGCCGACCTCAAGCAGCTGGCCGACGTGCAACTGGCGATCGAGGCGCAGAACGCGGAACTGAACGCGACGCGTGCCAGCCGCGAAGCCGAGGTCAGCCAGCTGCAGGCGAAACGCGCCGAGCGCGAGAAGTTGCTGGTCGAGCTGGATGCGCGCCTGAACGACCAGCAGTCGCGCCTGGGCGTGATGGCCAAGGACGAAAAAGGCCTGCTCGCCCTGCTCGAGCGCTTGCGCGACGTGTTCGCCGACATACCGCAACAGCCCAGCGGCGCGGAACCGTTTGCCAGTCTGCGTGGTCGATTGATCATGCCGGTGAGCGGCAAGGTCAGTACGCGCTTCGGCGGCACCGATGAAAGCGGCCGCCGTCTCTCGGGCGTGCTGATCAGCGCCGCCAGCGGCAGCGAGGTGCATGCCATCGCGCGCGGCCGGGTCGCCTATGCGGACTGGCTGAAGGGCTATGGCATGTTGCTGATACTCGATCACGGCGATGGCTACATGAGCCTTTACGGATACAACGATTCGCTGCGCAAGGAGGTTGGCGACTGGGTCTCGGCCGGCGAGACGATCGCCACCAGCGGCGCCAGCGGCGGCCAGAAGTCGGCGGCGCTCTACTTCGAACTGCGCCTGCAGGGCAAGCCGATCAATCCAAAGGGCTGGCTGCGCTGAGCTGAACCGAACCCGCTTCACCCTGTTTTCCGACCCACTCGCGCTATGATCGGCGCAACCCTGTCGAGGCTTTCCGATGTTCCGTCGCCCGTATCCGCTCGCATCGCTGTTTGCAGTCCTGTTCGCCTGCAGCGCCATGGCCCAGCCGGCCGCCCCGCAGCCGACGCCCGATCTGCCCGACGGGGAAGACGTCGGCGCCGCCATCGACGCCGCAGCCCCGGCCGAGGCGTCGACACCGGCACCAGCCGGACAGATCAGCCTCGAGGACGTGCGCCAGTTCACCGCCGTGCTGAGCCTGGTCAAGCAGGCCTATGTCGAGCCGGTCGACGACCACCAGCTCATGCAGGCTGCGATCAAGGGCATGCTGGTCGGCCTCGATCCGCACAGCGAATACCTCGAAGCCAGTGAGCTGAGCCAGCTTACGGAGGACACCTCGGGCAGTTACGAAGGGATCGGCATGGAGGTGACCACCGTGGACGGCGCCCTGCGCGTGATCGCGCCGATCGACGATACCCCGGCGGCGCGCGCCGGCATCAAGCCCGGCGACACCATCCTGCGCATCGACAACGTGCCGGTGCAGGCCGACAACCTCGGCGACGCGGTCGACTTGCTGCGCGGCGCGCCGGGCAGCGAAGTGACCCTGTCGATCCTGCGCGCCGGCGCAAGCCTGCCGCAGGAATTCAAGCTCAAGCGGGAGACGATCCGCGTGGCCAGCGTGCGCGGTCGCCTGCTCGAACCCGGCTATGCCTACCTGCGCGTGAGCCAGTTCCAGTCGGAAACCGGCAGCGACCTGCGCAAGCGCATCGCGCGCCTGCAGAAGGACAACGGCAAGCCGCTGGCCGGCGCCGTGCTCGACCTGCGCAGCAACCCCGGTGGCCTGCTCACCTCGGCCGTCGAAGTCAGCGACCTGCTGCTCGATGCCGGCACCATCGTGACCACCAAGGGCCGCATCCGCGAAGCCGACATGGCGTTCAAGGCAACCCCGGGCGACGCCCTCGACGGTGCTCCGCTGGTGGTCCTGATCGACAACGGCAGTGCATCGGCGGCCGAGATCGTCGCCGGCGCGCTCAAGGACAACCATCGTGGCCTGCTCATGGGCCGGCGCAGTTTCGGCAAGGGCTCGGTGCAGACCGTGCTGACCCTCGACGACGCGCATGCGCTGAAGCTGACCACGGCGCGCTACTACACGCCGAGCGGGATCTCGATCCAGGCCTCGGGCATCAAGCCCGACATCGAGCTTGCCGATCTCGCCCTGAGCGCCAACGAAACCGACGATTTCGGGCGCGTCAGCGAACGCGACCTGCGCAACCACCTGAAGGGCGACAACGAGCCCGAACCCGCGACCGCGCCGGCAACCCTGCCCGTGGTGCGCAGCGGGGCGCCGAGCGACTACGCCCTCAGCGAAGCGCTCAACGTGCTCAAGGCAATGGCCCTGCAGCGTCGCCAGCCGGCTCCACAGGCCTCGCCGCAGACCGCCGACAAGGGTTGAGCGGGGGCCGGCTTGCGGCGATCTGGCCTGCCGGGCCGGCATATTCCGGGTGCTGCCCGGGCGGGTTAAGCATTTGTAAGGAGTCGCTCTGGCGCCCCCATTCGCCGGTTCACGCGTTAAACTCGCCGTTTGGGCGGCCCTCGACCGGGTCGGCCGGCAGATCGGGTCCGCCACCCTGAGCGGGCCGCCAGGCAATCGAATTGAGGAAAGCGGAATGAAGAGTCACAGTCTCGCAGCTGTCCTGTGCTGTCTCGGTGGATCGCTGCTGGCGCCCGGGGCTGGCGCCGTTCAGATCTACACGAACGGGCCCTACGTCACCCATCCCGGCGCGCATGTCTCGGGTGCCGACATCAGCATGGCCCAGGACGTGACCTACCCCGGCTATACGGCCCTCGGCATCGCCGCCGGTCCGGCCTACCGCCTGGCCGATGATTTCTCGATTCCGCTCGATCATGTCTGGACCGTCGACAGCGCCATCCTGTACGCCTACCAGGCCGGCACCGCCGATGCGGACTTCACCGACGCGCGCGTCATCATCTGGCAGGGATTCCCGGAAGGCACGGGCAGCATCAAGCTGTTCGATGGCACGGTCAGCAATACGCTGGTGTCTTCAACGCCGGATGCCTACCGCACCGCGCAGTCGATGCCGGACAACCTGTCCAATACCCAGCGCCGCATCAAGCGGCTGCAGATCGCGATTCCACCGCTGCAACTGACCTCGGGGCAGTACTGGATCGACTGGCAGCTGACCGGGCCGCAGAGTGGCGAAACCTACACCCCGCCGGTCAGCATCCTTGGCCAGCCCTACACCTCGGTGGGTGGCTTCGCGCGCAAGAAGTGCCCGACTGGCATCACCGATCCGAACGACGACTGCTACGAGGCCGGCGGCACGTGGCGCCTGTTCAAGAACGGCACTTCGCCCAACCTGGTCGACCTGCCGTTCAAGTTGAACGGCACCGATATCATCAACACGATCTTCCGCAACGGCTTCGAGACCACCACGACGCCTTGATTGGCAGCGTGACGGCGCAGGATCGAGCCCTGCACCAGGGATGATTGATGGAATTGGCAACCCTCCCCTGCAGGAAGCGGCTTCAGCCGCGATGCTCCTCGTCACGTGACGAAGCGC
>OEIU01001644.1_pt1 | contig 13805 bp, 12 predicted proteins | sample 1539221 | NCBI WGS metagenome assembly OEIU01 (sample SAMN03792071, study PRJEB22550) | activated sludge metagenome | feature: wastewater treatment plant; material: activated sludge; isolation source: Wastewater treatment plant of a petroleum refinery complex | place: Argentina: Zarate | collected...
TCGTCGTTGCGCAGACCTCAGGCGGGCCGGGCCATGCCTCGGAAGTGCCGGCCAAATACGTCTACGATTACATGTTCTCGGCACAGAATCTCGGCCAGGGCTTCGCTGCTTCGACGATGATGCTGCTCACCGTCTTGATCGTCGTCGTGCCCTGGGCCTATCTGGAATTCGGCGGGAGGAACAAGCGTGGCTGACATTCGAGCCGCCGCCGTCGGGCAGGTCGACCCGGTCGTCGCCGGGCGCGTCGAGCCGTTCGGGCCGAAGCCGCGGCCGGCCTTCTCGCGACGCAACATCGTCATCTACGGGACGCTGCTCCTTTTCTCGCTCTACTACCTGATGCCGCTCTACGTGATGATCGTCACGTCGCTGAAGGGCATGCCCGAGATCCGCTTCGGCAACGTCTTCGCGCCGCCGGTCGAGATCACCTTCGAGCCCTGGGTCAAGGCTTGGTCGACCGCATGCACGGGCCTCAACTGCGATGGCCTCTCGAGAGGCTTCTGGAATTCCGTGCGTATCACCGTGCCGAGCGTCATCATCTCGATCCTGATCGCCTCGGTGAACGGCTATGCGCTCGCCAACTGGCGCTTCAAGGGCGCCAACATCTTCTTCACCATCCTCATCGTCGGCGCGTTCATCCCCTACCAGGTGATGATCTATCCGATCGTCATCATCCTGCGCGAGATGGGCGTCTACGGCACGCTGACCGGCCTGGTCATCGTCCACACCATCTTCGGCATGCCGATCAACACGCTGCTCTTCCGCAACTACTTCGCCTCGGTGCCGGAGGAATTGTTCAAGGCGGCGCGCGTCGACGGCGCCGGCTTCTGGGGCATCTATTTCCGCATCATGCTGCCGATGTCGCTGCCGATCTTCGTCGTTTCGATGATCATCCAGGTGACCGGCATCTGGAACGACTTCCTGTTCGGGGTGGTCTACACGCGCCCGGAGACCTACCCGATGACCGTCCAGCTCAACAACATCGTCAACTCGGTGCAGGGCGTGAAGGAGTACAATGTAAACATGGCCGCAACCCTGCTCACCGGCCTCGTGCCGCTCGTCATCTACTTCATATCCGGCAAGCTGTTCGTGCGCGGCATTGCCGCCGGCGCGGTGAAGGGGTGAGCCGATGACCAGCGTTCTCGTCAAGGATGTCTCGCTCAACTTCGGCGCGGTCGAGGTGCTGAAGAAGATGAACCTCGAGGTCGAGCAGGGCGAGTTCATCGTGCTGCTCGGCCCCTCCGGATGCGGCAAGTCCACGCTGCTCAACTGCATCGCCGGGCTGCTCGACGTGTCGGCCGGGCAGATCTTCATCAACGGCCGCAACGTGACGTGGGAGGAGCCGAAGGACCGGGGCATCGGCATGGTGTTCCAGTCCTACGCGCTCTATCCGCAGATGAGCGTCGAGGGGAACCTGTCCTTCGGGCTGAAGAATGCCGGCCTGCCGAAGAACGAGATAGCGCGGCGCGTCAAGAACGCCTCCGAAATCCTGCAGATCGAGCCGCTCCTGCAGCGCAAGCCGTCCGCGCTTTCCGGCGGCCAGCGCCAGCGCGTCGCCATCGGCCGGGCGCTGGTGCGCGACGTCGACGTGTTCCTGTTCGACGAGCCGCTGTCGAACCTCGACGCCAAGCTGCGCTCTGAACTGCGCGTCGAGATCAAGCGGCTGCACCAGCGGCTCGGCAACACCATGATCTACGTCACCCACGACCAGATCGAGGCGATGACGCTGGCCGACCGCATCGCCGTGATGCGCGGCGGGCTGATCCAGCAGCTCGACACGCCGCACGCCATCTACAGCCGCCCGGTCAACCGCTTCGTCGCCGGCTTCATCGGCTCGCCCGGCATGAACTTCCTCGCCGGCGCGGTGGAGGTGCGGGACGGCAAGCCGCGCTTCGTCGCCGAGGATCTGGACGTGCCGCTCGCCACCTATGCTTTCGACCGGAACGCGGTCGTCGCCGGCCCGGCGGAACTCGGCGTGCGGCCCGAGCATATCGGCGTCAACAGCGGCGAGGACTGGCCCTATGCGCGCAAGGTCGCGATCGAGGTGGTCGAGCCGATGGGCTCCGACACGCTGATCTGGGCGAAGCTCGGCAGGCAGGACATCGCCATGCGGCTGCCCAGCGAGCGCGCGCCGCGCGTCGGCGACCAGGTCTCGATCGGCTTCGACCCGATGCGCGCCTCCCTCTTCAACGCATCCACCGGCATGCGCCTTTAAACCTCCCCAGGACAGCAGGAACCCGAACATGAACTGGTCTTTCCAACTCTACAGCGGCCGCAACTTCCAGCCATGGGAAAACGTCATCAAGACCGTGGCGGATGCCGGCTATACGCAGGTCGAAGGTTTCGGCGACCTGTATGCCGATCCGAAAGGGCTGCGCGCGACGCTCGACAAGAACGGGCTCGCCATGCCCACCGGCCATTTCGGCCTCGACATGCTGGAAGGCGATTTCGCCAGGGCGGCCGACATCGCCGGAACGCTCGGCATGAAGATCGTCATCTGCCCGCACATCGCCGCCGAGCTCCGGCCGGCGGACGCGGCCGGCTGGCGCGGCTTCGGCGAGCGGCTCGCAAGGGTCGGCGAGAAGGCGAAGGCGGCCGGCTACGAATTCGCCTGGCACAACCACGATTTCGAGTTCAAGCCGCTCGCCGACGGCAGCGTGCCGATGGACCACATCCTTGGCTCCGCGCCGGACATCGGCTGGGAGATGGATGTCGCATGGGTGATCCGCGGCGGCGCCGATCCCATGCCGTGGATCGACCGGCAGGGACGCCGCATCGTCGCCGTGCACGTCAAGGACATCGCGAAACCGGGCGAAGGGCTCGACGAGGACGGCTGGTCCGACGTCGGCCACGGCACGGTCGACTGGCCGGGGCTGATGAAAGCGTTCGGCGCCAGATCCGCCGCCCGCTACTACGTGATGGAACAGGACAATCCGAACGACATCGAGCGCTTCGCGCGCCGGTCGATCGCGTCGGCGAAGAATTTCTGAGGACACCTCCCATGGCAAAGACACTCGGCGTCGGCGTGATCGGCTGCGGCAACATCTCGACCGCCTATTTCACGCTCGCCCCGTTGTTCAGGGGCATCGAGATGCGCGCCTGCGCGGACATCAACATGGACGCGGCCCGCGCCCGCGCCAAGGAGTTCGGGCTCCGCGCCGAAACCGTGGAGGAACTGCTCGGGGACGATGCGGTCGACATCGTCGTCAACCTCACCGTTCCGGCCGTTCACTACGAGGTGTCGCGGCAGGCGCTCGATGCGGGCAAGCACGTCTATTCTGAAAAGCCCTTCGTGCTTTCGGTGAAGGAAGGGCTGGACCTGAAGAAACGCGCGGAGCGGAAGAAGCTGCGCGTCGGCTCCGCGCCCGACACCTTTCTCGGCGGCGCCCACCAGCTTGCCCGCCACCTGATCGACAGCGGCAAGGTCGGAAGGATCACCAGCGGCACCTGCTACGTGATGAGCCACGGCATGGAGCACTGGCATCCCAATCCGGACTTCTTTTTCCAGCCCGGCGCAGGCCCGGTGCTGGATGTCGGTCCTTATTACGTCTCCGACCTGATCCAGCTCATCGGGCCGGTAAGCCGAGTTGCGGCGATCTCGTCCATCCCGGCGAAGGAACGCACCATCACCTCGAAGCCGCGCGCGGGCGAGAAGATTCCCGTCAACACGCCGACCACGATCCATGCCGTGCTCGAATTCGTCGACGGCGCGGTGGTCACGCTCAATGCGAGCTGGGACGTGTGGAAGCATGGCCACGCGCCGATCGAGCTTTATGGCGAGGAAGGCACGATCTTCGTGCCGGACCCGAACTTCTTCGGTGGCGAGGTGCGCTACACGAAGCGCGGCGACGCGGTGAAGAAGCTGCCGAAATGGGACCATCCGCTCGCCGTACCCAACCAGAAGCACGCAACCGGCATGATGGCGAACTACCGCACGGCCGGGCTCGCCGACATGGCGCTGGCGATCATGGAAGGCCGGCCGCACCGCTGCTCGATGGAGGCGGCGCTGCACGCGATCGAGGTGATGACGGGCGTCCTGAAATCCGGCGAGACGGGCAGGTTCGTGGCCATGCAGACGACCTGCGAACGGCCCGCCGCGCTCGGCATCCGGGAGGCGAAGGCACTTCTTGCGCGGAAGAGATAGCGCGACGTCCCCCTCCCCCTTGAGGGGAGGGTGGCCGCCCCGGGTCTTGCCTTTAGGCAAGCCCGAGGACAAGCTCAGCGGCCGGGTGGGGTAGTCTCATCATCCACGACCTGTTTTGAAGCCGTCGCGATCCGCCGCAACGACCCCACCCCGGCGCTACGCGCCGACCCTCCCCTCAAGGGGGAGGGATAACCGGAGCCAGACACATGCCATACACGCCCGCCGAAAACCGCTACCAGTCGATGAAGTACAACCGCACCGGCAATTCGGGGTTGAAGCTGCCGGCGATCTCGCTCGGCCTCTGGCACAATTTCGGCGAGGATACGCCGCATCAGGTGAAGCGCGCCATCTGCCGGCGCGCCTTCGACCTCGGCATCACGCATTTCGACCTCGCCAATAATTACGGTCCACCGCCCGGCTCGGCCGAGACCGCCTTCGGCGAGATCCTGCGCACCGACTTCGCCGGCCATCGCGATGAGTTGATCGTTTCCTCCAAGGCCGGCTACGAGATGTGGCCTGGACCGTATGGCGAGTGGGGCAGCCGCAAATATGTGATCGCGAGCTGCGACCAGAGCCTGAAGCGCATGGGTCTCGACTATGTCGACATCTTCTATTCCCACCGCTTCGACCCCGACACGCCGCTGGAAGAAACGATGATGGCGCTCGACCATATCGTTCGCTCGGGCCGGGCGCTCTATGTCGGCATCTCCTCCTACAATTCGCAGCGCACCCGCGAGGCGGCCGATATCATGCGCCAACTCGGCACCCCGCTTCTCATCCACCAGCCCAGCTATTCCATGATCAACCGCTGGGTGGAGGACGACGGCCTGCTCGACACGCTGGACGGGCTCGGCATCGGCTCGATCGTCTTCTCGCCGCTGGCGCAGGGCATGCTGACCTCGAAATACCTCAAGGGCATTCCGGAAGGCAGCCGCGCCTCGCAGGGCAAGTCGTTGCGCCAGTCCTTCATCAACGAGACGACGATCAAGAACATCAGGGCGCTCGACAAGATCGCCAAGGCGCGCGGCCAGACGCTCGCCCAGATGGCCATCGCGTGGGTGCTGAGAAAAGGCCGCGTCACCAGCGCGCTGATCGGCGCCAGCCGGCCGGAGCAGGTGGACGACTGCGTCGGCGCGCTGGCGCATCCGGATTTCTCCGACGCCGAACTCGCCGACATCGACAGATATGCCCGCGACGCCGACATCAATCTGTGGGCGGCCTCCGCGGAGCGGAAGGGACCCGCGCGGAAGAAGTAGGAGATTGCAAGGCACTCCCTCGCCGGTTCGACTGACTCGCGCCTCTCCCCTTGCCGGGGCGAGGCGGTCCGAAGGGTCGGTGAGGGCGTGCTCTGGAATTGCTGGAACGAGACCATGATCCGCAACCCGATTCTGCCCGGCTTCAACGCCGATCCTTCGATCTGCCGCGTGGGCCGGGATTACTACATCGCCACGTCGACCTTCGAATGGTATCCGGGCGTCCAGATCCATCATTCGACCGATCTGGTGAACTGGCGTCTGGTGAAGCGGCCGCTCGATCGCGCCAGCCAGCTCGACATGCGGGGCAATCCGGATTCGGGCGGCGTGTGGGCGCCCTGCCTTTCCCATGCCGACGGGCTGTTCTGGCTGGTCTAGACCGGCGTCAAGCGCATGGACGGCAACTTCAAGGACACGCACAACTACATCGTCACTGCGCCGACGATCGAAGGGCCGTGGTCGGACCCCGTCTACGTCAACTCCAGCGGCTTCGACCCGTCGCTCTTCCATGACGACGACGGCCGGAAATGGTTCCTGAACATGCTGTGGAACCACATCTCGCACGGCGTCGGCGGACAGCCGAAACATCCGTCCTTCGCCGGCATCCTGCTGCAGGAATGGGACGCGGCGTCCGGCAGGCTGGTCGGGTCGGTGAAGAACATCTTCGCCGGCAGCGCGCACGGGCTGGTCGAGGGCCCGCATCTCTTTAAGCGCGACGGCTGGTACTACCTTACCACCGCCGAGGGCGGCACGGGGTACGACCACGCCGTCACCATGGCGCGGTCGCGCAGCATCGACGGACCGTACGAACTGCATCCCGAAATGCATCTCATCACGTCGAAGGATGCGCCGGACGCCGTGCTGCAACGCGCGGGGCACGGCCAGATCGTGGAGACGCCGGACGGCGAATTCTACCACACGCATCTGTGCTCCCGGCCGCTGCCCGGCCTGCGCCGCTCGCCCCTCGGACGCGAGGCCGCCATCCAGAAATGCGTCTGGGGTGACGATGGCTGGCCGCGGCTCGAACACGGCGGACAGGTTCCGGGAGTGAACGTTCCCGCGCCGAAGGGCGCGGCGGAGCCGGAGCCCGACAAGCCCGTCCGCCATCGCTTCGACTGCGCCGCGCTGCCGTCCGATTTCCAGTGGCTCAGGACGCCGTTTCCGGAGCGCCTGTTCTCGCTCTCGGAGCGTCCGGGGTGGCTGCGGCTCCACGGCCGCGAATCGATCGGAAGCTGGTTCGAGCAGTCGCTGGTCGCCCGTCGGCAGGAACATTTTTCGTTCCGCGCCGAGACGACGATGGATTTCTCGCCGGTGAACATCCAGCAGGCGGCGGGACTGACGCTCTATTACAACCGGCACAAGTTCCACCTGCTGGCGGTGACGCACGACGCGAAGCGCGGCAGGGTCCTGACCATTCTCTCCTGTCCGGGCAGCTGGCCGGACGGCAAGCTCGAATTTCCGCTGGGCGATCCGCTGCCGCTGCCAGTGAGCGGCACGGTGGATCTTGCGGCGGAGGTGGACGGCGCGGCGCTGCAGTTCTTCGCAGACAGCGGCGCAGGATGGCGCAAGATCGGGCCGGCGCTCGACGCCAGCATCGTTTCCGACGAAGGAGGACGCGGCGAGCATGCCTCCTTCACCGGCGCCTTTGTCGGCATGGTGGCGTTCGACGTATCGGGCGGCGCGCTGCCGGCCGATTTTTCGCGCTTCGACTATCTGCCGCGCGATGCATGAAAAAGAACGGCGGGCCGAAGCCCGCCGCCTGCTGCCCGAGACTCGTCGACCGGGCTCAGAGTCCGGTCTTCGACTTTATCCAGTCGGTGTAGTTGGAGAGGCGGGTGTAGACGCCATAGGCATTGGCATGGCCGCAAGGCGCGGCCGCATCCAGCGGGCCCTCGCCCCAGCTCACGACGCCGATCTGCGTCAGATCGTTGCCGTCCTTGACGAAGAGCGGGCCGCCGCTGTCGCCGCTGCAGGAGTCGCGGCCGCCTTCCTTGATGCCGGCGCAAAGCATGTTCGGCGTCAGCGGATCGGACATGCTCGAAGCCATGGTGGTCGTCGCCGCGTCGATGGCTGTGTCCGACAGGCGCAGACGTGGCGCCCAGCTGCGCAGGATCGCGCCGAGATCCCTGGCGTAGATCTCCTTGATTCCGGCGTTGCAGGCCTCGTTGGTGGTGACGTCGATGTCGACCTGCATCAGGTCTGCCGGGAAAGTGCCGTCCTCCATCATGCCCCAGCCGGTGACGGTGGCCTTGCCGGCGTCCTTGATGCCGGCCTTTGGCAGCGCGATGGTCTTGGCGGCGGCTTTGCCTTCGAGGCGCAGCAGGCCGATGTCGTTGTCGATCGACATCATCGACCTGTCGAAGCCTTCATGCACGATGACCTCGGCGACCTTGAGCCGCTTGCCCTCGGCGAGGTGCGTCGCCCCGGAAAGCACGGTGATCGCGTCGGCCGGCACTTCCTGGCCATCATAGACCAGGCAGTGCGCGGCGGTCAGAACCCAGCCCGGAGCGATCAGGCTGCCCCCGCAGAACTGCGCGTCCATCTGGGATTCCGGCCGGTTGTCGAGCATGTAGGATGTGAGCAGCGCGACCTGAAACGGCCATGCGCCCTGCTCCGCGGCCAAGCCGCCGAAGACACGGTCGTTGCTTCCGCCGCTCGCCTTGCGCTGGGCGGCGCGCGCTTCCGGAACGCGCTTCTGCGGCGACGCTTCGGGCCGCGCGGATTCCTGCGCCGATGCCGGCTGCATGGCGGGCAGCGCCGCGGCCGCGGCCAGCAGACAGGTGGCCGCCAACGGGCCAAACCATTTCTTGATCAAGTTGACCTCCTGAGACTGAGACGTTCACCGAATGACGAGCCACCCCGGCCAATCAATCCACCGCCATGTAAGACATCGCGCGGCTCCGGCGAAAGCGCTTTCTCCCAACCGATCTAGGATATTTTGGGGCGCGGTCTTCCGTTGCGGCATGCTTCGTCTGAGACGCGTCGGGCTTCGTTGGAGATCGTCGGAGAGCCGTCGCCCGCCGCGCCAGTTTGCGGTTGTCACACGCGCGACGCTGTCGCAATGTCAGAGTTGGCGCGAGACTGCGGGCGGTGCGCGCGGGCAGGCGGGATTCCGGCGAAATCCAGTTCTTTTCGTGGCTCCACGATCCGGACAAATTTCGGGATAGTGTTGCGCTCATCAGTGACTTTGGGAGAGTCTCAAATGAAGAACATGACATCCACCCTGGCGCTTGCCGCGCTCCTTTCGGCCGGGCTGTGGGCGGCCCCGTCCATGGCGGCGGATTTCTCCGCCGGCAGCGAAGGCAGCGGCGAAACCTCGCGCGCCCTGCCGTCCGGCACGGAATTCCAGTTCCGGGACGCCAAGCCGGTTCCGCCCTTGCCGGCGGCCGAATCCACACGCGGGCTCGAACTCGACCCGGACACCGCGGTCGATTCGTTCACGGCCGTGGGCAAGTCGTCGGACGGCAAGGAAATCCGCATCGAGCCGAGCGAAAACGTCCGAAAGGCCATCAAGGGCCAGCTTGCGCCGGCCGACCGGGGCAGCATCGAAGGCGACACCGTCGATCCGCTGACCAAGGCCGAGGACGCCAACCGTCAGGTCTTCGGCAATGACGACCGCGTCCAGGTGAAGAACACGAAGGTCTATCCCTATAATGTGATCGGCTATCTGGAGATGAAGAACCAGAAGGGCGAATACGGCATGTGCACCGGCACGCTGATCGGGCCGCGCACCGTGCTCACCGCCGCCCATTGCGTCTACGACCACACCAAGGGTGGCTTCGTCGACGAGATCACCTTCGTGCCCGGTCTTGCCGGGCCGGAAGAGGCGCCATTCGGCGCCTATTCCTACGACACGGTCTATGTGAACCAGGGCTATATCGACAACTACAAGGGCCAGTATGACGGCAACATCATCCCCTCGGACCTGTCGATCATCACGCTCAAGGACCCGATAGGCGACGCGCTGGGATGGCTCGGCTACTATCCCTATCCCGACCTCGCGAATTTCGAGGCGAACATCGCAGGCTACCAGAGCGACAAGCCGCAGTTCACCATGTGGCGCACGCGCTGCGACGTGCTGGCCGAGCGCGTCTACGACGACGTGTTCTCCTATGATTGCGACGTGGTGCCGGGTTCGAGCGGCAGCGCCGTCTACGCCTACGACACCGGCGCCAAGCAGCGCGTCATCGTCGGCGTGAACGTCGCTTCCAGCCCGCAGATCATGAATCAGGCGGTGCGCCTCACGACGGCCAATACCGCGTGGATCGACAGCCTCAACAAGTGATCGGCTGAGAACCCGCGCCTTCCGACATGACCGGGAGTTCGCCCCCGGTCTTCGTCCAATAGGTCTTGCGACCGCTACCGGCCCCCGTTACCTTGCCGTGATCGAGGTAGCGCGGCTCCGGGGGCGGTCCCATGCGTTTGTGGAAAGTGGTCGGCACGGCATCGCTGCTCGCTATGCTGGCGGGCGCTGGATATGGCTCGGCCTTCGCGAGTGAGGCGAACGGCGTATGGGCCGAGCGCGTGCAGGTCGTCCACGACCGCGCGACCAACTCCGTGTCGCGCAAGACCGTGCGCGTCTGGGACCCGGAGCCCTCCAGGAACCTTGAATTCATCTGGGAACCCGCTGCTAACGGCCTGTCAAGCCTCGCCGCGGACGGCACGATCTCCGGCAAGGGCAAGGTGACGTGGCGCATTCGCGGTTCCGCGAGCTACGATCCGAAAGCCATCTACCGGACCTATGACGGCGAATTGCTGAACGGCCGCCCGCACGGACAGGGCCGGCTGGAGGAACGCTCCGGCGAGATACTGGAAGGGACGTTCAGGGACGGCATTCTGGACGGAAACGGCAGCCGCATCGCCGCTGACGGCAGCCGTTATGAGGGCGCATTCCGTGCCGGCATTCCATTCGGCGAGGGACGGCTGACGCTGCGCACCGGCGAAATCTATGTCGGCGGCTTCGCCAGCGGAAAGCGGCACGGGCATGGCCGCACGACGCTGCCCGGCGGCACCAGCTATGAGTCAGAATGGGCAATGGGTGTCGAACTCGGCAGCCGCCGCAACATGGTCGCCGATGCGACGCTCGGCGGCCTGCTCAAGGCGCAGTCCGGCGGTGGCGACGCCGGCAAGGTCGAGATCGGCATTCAGATAGACCAGCGCATGACGCAGGAATCCGACATGCGCTACACGCAGTTCGTGGGCGAGGAGGCGATCGAGCTCTATCCCGAAGACGAGGATATGAACAAAGCCTGGCGCGGGGACGGCGAGGTCTCCACCAACGAATATTACGTCACGGGCATCGACTGGGAAAACGTGCCGGCCTTCGTCGCGGTCGACCTGCACACCGCCGACAAGAGCCGGGTGAAGCTCGATGGGCTTGAACTCAAGGTCAAGGACAGCATCGCCTATCGTAAGCCGATGCTGACATTGGCGAACCATATCGGCTGCGTCGGCTTCCGCCCCTCCTTCTCGCTCAAGAACCATGGCTGGGGCGACCCCAGGAATGTTCAGCTCTCGGTACAGTTCACCGGCGAGACGCCGGACGAAGGCGGCGCGTCGCGGGCATTTCCAGTGAAGGTCGGCGATTTCGGAGACGGCACCGACATATCGATAGAGGATGTGCTGAAGCAGGCAGGCATCAATACGGCCAAGCTCGCCTCGGAGCGATTCTCCTGCCAGTCGCGAGACAGTCTTGGCGTCTGCCGCAGCCAGCTTTTCAATTCGGTCGGCTTCGGCGAGATCGCGGACTATGTCTGGGGCGAGGACAAGTTATTCACCACAGCGACGGGCAAGATCGACTATGACTGGGCGGACGATTTCGGTAACAGCTATCACCAGTCCGAGCAATTCCGCGTAGACATCGCGCTGGCCACGATCGAGCTGCCGGAAGAGGCTGCCGAATGCGGCGACGGGTTCGGCGGCGCGCCGGACGCGCCGCGCTATCAGGACGTGCATTTCCCGGTGAACCAGAGCGGCTATTCGATCGAGATGCCGGTGCGCGGCAACAAGAACGTCAAGGACTATCAGGCGTTCCTGAAGATGCGGGCCGACATGACCTCCTACCACGAGTTCAGCGTCTCGGCGCGCTTCGCCGACGGCAGCGAAAGGCAAAGCAAGCCGATCCGCTTCTATTTCTTCCGGCCAAAACCTTCCGGCTTCCAGTCGGCAATGGAACCGGCGCAGTGCTACCTGCCGCCTTCCGCAAGCGGCTGCTGACGGAAAGGCTCAGCGCTTGCGCGCGAGGTCGAAGAGATTCGGCAAGGGCAGCGTCCTGACGAACAGCGTACCCTGCGGGAAGACGCGAACCTCCACCAGTTGACCGGAAGCCTTAGCCGCCGTCTGGTCGAACAGGAAGTTGCCAAGCGAATAGACCTTTATCGCCTCGCCGCCGGCGAGCGCCAGCGGACCGCCGCCCGCGACATGCGGATGACCGCCGACGATCGCCGTCGCGCCGCGCAGCCGCAATTCCTCTGCGAGTTCGCGTTCGCGCGCGGACGATTCCGCCACATACTCCCGTCCCCAATGCACCATCGCCAGCAGCGGGACGGCATCGACCTCGCCCTTCAGCGCATCGAGCAAGGCGGGGGTTAGCAGCTTCGTCTGGTAAAGCCCGTTGGAGTCGAGATCGGTCAGGCCGACGATGTCCAGGCCGGGCAGTTTCTGCGTTTTGTCTTGTCCGAAGTGGCGAATGCCGGCAACATCCAGCGCGCGTTTCGTTTCCGCCAGCCCGCTCTCGCCGAGATCGCTGGCGTGGTTGTTGGCGAGGCTGACGGCCACGACATTGAGGTCCTTCAGCCATCGGATCGTCAGGTCCTCCGGCATGGCGAGCGTCAAGTCGTCCAGGGATTCCGGCACATTGGGAAGGATGACGCCTTCGAGATTGACTACAAGCGGTCGGCCTTTTGTCAACGCCAGCACTGCGTCACGAACCCGCTCCGCCGCGTCGGGGTCTAGCAGGGCCAGTTTCATGGCGCGGCCGAAATTCGTGTCGCCGGCAAGATAATAGATCTTGCTTCCGCCATAGGCCGCAGCATCGAATTTCTCGCCCGGCGGCGCGAACAGCACGACGTTATAGCTTGTCGTCTCAGCCATTTCCTCACTGCTGAAAGCGTTGGAGCTTTCATTGGCGATGACAAGCGGCGACGCGCCGAAACGACGCTTCTGCAACGCATTCTGTACATAGAGCGCGCCGACCGAATCCGCATGTTGCGGCTGGCGCAGTGCCGCGATCTGGTCGGGATTGCCGGCGGCGATGACGTTCAGCGTCTGCTGGTCGAAGCGACGCGCCGCGTGCTGCGGCAGGTAGTGCGAAAAGTCCGTGGACTCCACCACCAGCGTCCCGTCGTCGATGAGAGGCAGGAGTGCTTCGACGAGCCTGTCCCAGTCCGCGCGCTTCGAGCGGATCGACATGGCGACCGGCACGATTTCCGCCTCGGGAAAGTAATGGCGCACGAAGGGAAGAAGCGCCTGTACGCCGTGCTCCTTCGCGAACAGGCAGGAGTCCTCGATCAGGTCGCCATGGGCAAGCAGCGCCGCCACCGCGTCACGGTCCGCATCGACGTCGCCATAGGGTGTCTCAAAGCCGGTCGCGCTCGTTGCGAACATTTTTCGGATCTGACGAAAATGATCCGGCGACAGGATCACGATGCGCCTGTAGCGGAAGCCGGAGGCGGCGCGGAAACCCAGCGCCATCAGTTCGTCCGCCAGCAGATGATGCGGCACGACGATACCGGTGAGGCGCGTGTCGACGGATTTGTAAGCTTCGACTTTCGCTATTCCATCGGCGAAGACCGCCGCGTCCTCGCCGAAAAGCGGATAGCGCTCGTCGTCATGAGGACAGGCCGGCGCGGCGATGGCAAATGTTGCCATCGCCAGCAGAAGAAAGAAGGAAAGAACGAGACAGCGAAAGATAGTCCGGTTGTCTGCGGGTGGGGGTACGTGCCAGGACTCAAACCCGGAAGGCTTTTGACCCGCTCGCTCGGAAGACATGCACCCCAATCGCAATCCGGGACCCGTCACGGCAGCGCGATGAGCGCGTTGGCGATGTTGTTGAGGCGGAAGAACGGCGTCTGCTTCTGGTTCGTGAGACGCGTGACCTCATGCGAGACATACTCGCCGAGGCCAAGCAGATAGACGCCGTCGCCGAACAGGTTCGCCTTGCCCCGCAGGCCCTGGATTACCGCATAGGTGAAGACGCCGTGCTTCAGGTCGGCGACTTCGGCGGCGGTGCTGTTCGCGGCGGTGGCCGAATAGACGACCAGCTCGGAATCGGCCGACTCCTTTTCCAGACCCGGATTGAAGGCATTGGCCGCATGGCAGGTATCGAGCATCAGCACGCGCAGGCCCTTGGCGCGTTCCAGCGAGCGCTGGATGTCCGACCATTCGACCAGCGAGGACCGGCGCCAGTTGCC
>OEIU01001645.1_pt1 | contig 13782 bp, 11 predicted proteins | sample 1539221 | NCBI WGS metagenome assembly OEIU01 (sample SAMN03792071, study PRJEB22550) | activated sludge metagenome | feature: wastewater treatment plant; material: activated sludge; isolation source: Wastewater treatment plant of a petroleum refinery complex | place: Argentina: Zarate | collected...
ATCCGCAGCCTCGGCGGATTCCGCCGCCTCGGCGGTTTCCGTCGCTGCGCCGAAGCTGCGGTCGCCCGGCCGGATCGCAAAGCCCGGCGCACGCAACCGCCGCGGCGTCGCCGTCCGATCCGCCGCGATCGCGCACCGCCGCCTTCGATACGCTTCCGACATCCTTCCGACATCCTTTCGACCGCCACCGACGACCATGCCGAACAGCCGCCCCACCGCCACCGACGTGCTCGACGTCGTCCGCCAGTACCTGGAACGGGATCTGTCGCCGCTCACGCCACCGCAGCACCAGTTCCAGCTCAGGATCGTCGGACGGCTGCTCGACACGGTACGGCGCGAGCTCGAATGCAAGCCGGCCGCCGACGCGGCGGAGCTTCAGCGGTTGTGCGCGCTGCTCGGGCGTGACGGTTCTCCGGACGAGCTGAACCGCCTGCTGGCCGGTCGCATCCGCGCCGGCGAGCTGGCGACCGACGACCCCGCGCTGCTCGCGCACCTGCGTCGGACGATCGAGGACTCGCTGCGGATCAACAATCCTCGCTGGATCACCGCGGGTTAAGGGCCTGTTCACACTACGCCCGTGCGTGTCGACACGCCCTGGACCCGACTGACTCCTGCTATTCCTTCCGACGGCCCGGACCGGCGAAGCCGAACAGATAGGCGGCGATCTTGCGGATCTGGATCTCGTCGGAACCCTCGGTGATCCGATACCGCCGGTGATGGCGGAAGAAGTGCTCGAACGCCTTGGCGCGGGTGTAGCCGATGCCGCCGTGCACCTGCATCGCCAGATCGGCGGCATCGCAGGCCAGGCGGTTCGCGCGGAAATTCGCGATCGCCACCTGATCGCTGATCTCCTCGGCCGGCCGGCGATCGAGCTCCCAGGCAACCTTGAACACGAACTGCCGCAGGATCTGGCATTCGGCATGCATCTCGGCCAGCGGGAACTGGATCGCCTGGTGCTGGGCGATCGGCCGCCCGAAGCTGCGGCGCTCGCGCGCATACCGGACCGACTCGGCGACGCAGTAGCGCGCGACGCCCACGCTCTGCGCGGCCTGCCGGATGCGGTTCTGATGCACGAAGTGCTGAGCGAGCCGCAGCCCGTCGCCCTCCGCATGCAGGATGCAGGAATGCGGCACGCGCACGTCGGTGAAGCTGACCTCGGCGTGGTCGCTGGGCATGTTGAAGGTCCAGTGGTAGTACTCGATCTTCACGCCCGGCGCATCCATCGGCACGAGGAACGCGGTGATGCCGTCGGCGTCGCCCTGCCGGCCCGAGGTCCGCGCGAACACCAGGTCGGCGGTGGCCTTGTGCACGCCGCTGTTGAACCGCTTGATGCCGTTGATCACCCAGTGAGCGCCGTCGCGCCGCGCGGTGCTCTCCAGCCAGGTGGCATCGCTGCCGTGGTCCGGCTCGGTCAGCGCGAATGCGATGTAGTGCTCGCCGGTCACCAGCCCCTGCAGGTACTGCGCCTTCTGATCGGCCGACCCGTAGCGGTCGAGGATATGCACCATCGGCATGCTGGGCACGATCGACGATTCGTCGGGCAGGTTGCCGTGCAGACCCAGGCCGCGCGCCGACAGATGCTCGCGGATCGCCACGATCGCCAGGTTCGATTTCTCGGCTCCGCCCACCGACTTCGGCAGGCCGAGCCGCAGGAACCCCGCCCGGTCGGCCCGCACCTTCATCTCACGAATCAGCGCCTCGAACTCTTCCTTCGGCTGACCGCCCCGCTCCCAGTCGGTGCGGGCGTATTCACGACGCTGATCGAAGAACTCCGGATGGGCCTGCTCGAGCGGCACCAGCTCGCGCTCGACGAACGCATCGATGTCGGCGATGGTCCGCCGGATGTCCTCGGGAAGCTCGAAATCCATCGCCGTCTCCACAGGTCTTTGCACGGGTCGTTTCATTGAATTCTAACGAATGTTAGGTATGATGGGCGGCGACGTCGCGCATCGTTGCACTGCGCGAATACCGAGGAGACACGTGGACCTCGACCTTCCCCCGGAGCTGCGCCGCACGATCGGCGATCTGGATGCGTTCATCGCCGAGGAGATCCGCCCGCTCGAGCGGGCCCATCCGCAGTTCTTCGATCAGCGTCGTGAATACGCCCGCACCGACTGGGAACGCGGCGGCCTGCCGCGCGCCGAATGGGAAGAGCTGCTGGCCGAGATGCGCCGGCGCGCCGATGCGGCGGGGTTCTACCGCTACGCGCTGCCCCGCCGGCTCGGCGGGCAGGACGGCAGCCATCTGGCGGTCACCGTGCTGCGCGAGCATCTGGCCGCGCTGGGCCTGGGCCTGCACGCCGATCTGCAGAGCGAGACGTCGGTGATCGGCAGCTTCACGATGGTCCAGGTGTTCGACGCATTCGGCAGCGACGCGCAGAAGGCCGAGTATCTGCAAGGCATGATCACCGGCGAGAAGCGGGTGGCCTTCGCGCTGACCGAACCGGACCACGGCAGCGATGCCACCTGGCTGGAGACCACCGCCCGGCGCGACGGCGCTCACTGGGTGATAGCCGGCGCCAAACGCTTCAACAGCGGCGTGCATGCCGCTCATGCCAACCTGGTGTTCGCGCGGACCTCGGGCCGGCAGGGCGATGCCGACGGCATCACCGCGTTCCTCGTGCCGATGGATGCGCCGGGCGTGAAGATCGAGTACTACCACTGGACCTTCAACATGCCCACCGACCATGCGGAGGTGACGCTGTCGAACGTGCGCGTGCCCGACAGCGCGATCGTCGGCCGCGAAGGCGGCGGCCTCGCGCTGGCGCAACGCTTCGTGCACCAGAACCGCATCCGCCAGGCCGGTTCATCGGTCGGCGCGGCGCGGTACTGCATCGGCGAGTCGGTGAAATACGCGCGCGAACGCAGGAGCTTCGGGCGGCCGATCGCCCAGCACCAGGCGATCCAGTTCCCGCTGGCCGAGCTGCATGCCGAATGCGAGATCCTGCGGCACTTCGTGTTCCGCACCGCCTGGCAGCTCGACCGCAGCCGGCACGAGACGGTCAGCGACCAGGTGGCGATGGCCAACTTCCGCGCGAACCGCCTGGCCTGCCGCGCGGCCGACCAGGCGATCCAGGTGCACGGCGGCATCGGCTACACCCGCGCCAAGCCGTTCGAGCACATGTACCGGCATCATCGCCGCTACCGGATCACCGAAGGCTCCGACGAGATCCAGATCCGCCGCATCGCCGGCTGGCTGTTCGAATTCGCCGGGCCCGAGCGACACCAGACCGCCCGCAAGGAGACGACACCGTCGTGAATGCCGCGACCCCGAACTCACCCGCGCACGCCGGTGCACCCGACGCCGGCGGCGCATCCGCCACGGCCGGCGCCGCGCCCGACCGGCCCGGCCCGCTCGCCGGCATCCGCATCCTGGACCTGGCCTCGGTGATCATGGGCCCGGTGTCCGCCCAGTACCTGGCCGACATGGGCGCCGACGTCATCAAGGTCGAGGCGCCCGAGGGCGATCTGACCCGTGCGCTGGGCCCGCGCCGTTCCGACAGGATGGGCGCGGTGTTCCTCACCTGCAATCGCAACAAGCGCAGCATCGTGCTGGACATGAAGCGGCCCGAGGCGCGCGAGGTGCTGTACCGGCTGGCGGCCGGCAGCGATGCGCTGGTCCATTCGATCCGCAGCGAGCCGGCAGCGAAGATCGGCCTGACCTACGAGGCGCTGCGCCGCCACAACGAACGGCTGGTCTACTGTCACGTGAAGGGCTATTCCGACGCCGGCGCCTATGCCGGCCAGCCGGCCTTCGACGACACGATCCAGGCCGGCTCCGGCCTGGCGATGCTGCAGACGGTGGTGGCGGGCGAGCCGCGCTACTTCCCGTCGTCGATCGTCGACAAGATCTGCGGCATCCATGCCGCCTACGCGATCCTGCTGGCGCTGTTCCACCGCGAGCGCACCGGCCGCGGCCAGCAGGTGGAGCTGCCGATGTTCGAGACGATGGCCGCCTTCAACGTCACCGAGCACCTGTGGGGCGAGGCGTTCCAGCCGCCGATCGGCCCGATGGGCTACGAGAGCATCCGCAAGGGCGTGCGCAAGCCCTATCGCACGAAGGATGGCCATCTCGCGTTCCTGCCGTATTCCGATCTGCACTGGCAGAAGTTCTTCCGTCTGATCGGCCGGCCCGAGCTGATCGACGATCCGCGCTTCTGCTCGTTCGATGCCCGCACCCGCAATCCGGATGCGGTGTTCGGCTTCGTCGAGCAGACCCTGCGCGAGCGCACGACCGCCGAATGGGTGGCGCTGCTCGCCGATCAGGACATGCCGATGTCGGCGGTCAACGATCTCGAAGGGCTGCTCGATCATCCGCACCTGGCGAGCGTGGATTTCTGGAAGACGATGGAGCATCCGAGCGAAGGCAGGCTGCGGATGCCGGCCAGCCCGATCGGGCTGTCGGACTCCCCGGCGGCGATCCGGCGGCTGGCGCCCAGGCTGGGCGAACACACCCGCGAGGTGCTGCGCGAGTTCGACTTCGCCGAGGCGGAGATCGGCCGTCTGCTGGAAGCCGGCATCGTCAGGGAATGCGCAGCATGACAGTGGGGCCGCAGAGGCGCGTGCCGACGTGACCGGCATCGCCGACAAGCCGGCGACGCGCGCCGCCGATGCCGACGTGGCGGCGATGCAGCCGCTGGTCGACCGGCTGGCCCGGCGGCACCTGGGGGCGACCGGTCCGTGCTCGCCGCTGCAGACCTTGACCGCCGGTGCCAACAAGGGCACCTACGCGTTCGACGCGCCCACCGCGACCGGCCCCGCGGCATTCATCCTGCAGCGCGCCGCGCCGGCCGGCCCGCCCGATCCGGACGCGGCGCAGGACGACTGGATCCCCCACCTCGACGGCACCCAGGAATTCCAGGTGATGAAGCAGGCGCGCGCGGCGGGCGTGCCGGTACCCGAGGGGCGCCACATCCTTGAGCCGGAAGACGGCCTGGGCGATGGCGCCGTCACCGGCCGCATCGACGGCGAAACGCTGGGCGTGCGCATCCTGCGCGGCGACGCGTTCGCACCGGCCCGCGCACGGATGGCGGCGCAGTGCGGGGAAATCCTGGCGGCGACCCACCGGATGCCGGCCGCCGAGCTGCCGTTCCTGCGCGACTTCGATGCCGACGCGATGCTGGCGATGTTCCGCCGCGTCCTCGACACGCTGGACCATCCGATCCCGACGATGGAGCTGGCGCTGCGCTGGGCCGCCGAACATCGCCCGCAGCACCGGCAGCGCGCGCTGGTGCACGGCGACTTCCGCACCGGCAACTTCATCGTCGGGCCGCAGGGCATCGTCGCGGTGCTCGACTGGGAGATCGCCCACCTGGGCCAGCCGCTGGAGGACCTGGGCTACCTGTGCATGCGCACCTGGCGCTTCGGCGGGCCCGGACCGGTCGGCGGCTTCGGCCGGCGGGCGGACCTCTATGCCGCCTACGAGCGGGCCTCGGGGCTCGCGGTCGATCCCCGCGAGGTGCGCTTCTGGGAGGTCATCGGGTCGATGCGCTGGGCCTTCGGCTGCGTGCGGCGCACGCTGGCGTTGCGCCATCAGCCGCAGCGCGCGCTGGAATTCGCCGGCGTCGGCCGGCGCCTCGAGGAACCCCTGTACGACATGCTGAACGTCATCGAAGGAAGAGACGAATGAGCGAACGACATCTGCTGACCGGCATCGCCGACGGCATCCTGACGATCACGCTGAACCGGCCCGAGAAGATCAACGCCTACACCAACCAGATGGGCAACGAGCTGATCGACGCGATCGACGAAGCCGATCGCAACGACGATGTGCGGGTGGTCATCGTCACCGGCGCCGGCCGCGGCTTCTGCTCGGGCGCCGACATCTCGCCGGACACCGGCTGGTTCCAGAATCCCACCGACAAGGTGCGCACCGACGCCGAGGGCGGCTTCTCGCTGCGGCTGTTCCGCTGCACGAAGCCGATCATCGCCGCGATCAACGGCGCGGCGATGGGCGTGGGCGTCACGATGACGTTGCCGATGGACATCCGCATCGCGTCGGACAATGCGAAGTTCGGCTTCGTGTTCGCGCGGCGCGGCCTGGTGCCCGAAGCCGGCAGCGCGTTCTTCCTGCCGCGCATCGTCGGTCTGCCGAAAGCGCTGCAATGGGTCTATACCGCCCGGGTCGTCGAGGCGAACGAGGCACTGCAGGCCGGACTGGTCAGCGAGCTGGTCGCGCCCGAGCACCTGATGACGCGAGCCCGCGCGATCGCCCGCGAGATCGCCGACAACACGTCGGCGGTCGCGATCGCGCTGACCCGGCCGCTGATGTGGCGCGCGGCGATCGCCGACGATCCGATGGCGGCGCTGGGTATCGACAGCTCGCTGAACCGTCACCTGTCGAAGTCGCCCGACGTGGTCGAAGGCATCGCCGCGTTCCGCGAGAAGCGGGCGCCGAAGTTCCCCGGCCGGCCCAGCAAGGACATGCCGCCGCAGTACCCCTGGTGGTGACCGTGCGAACCCTTGCGATGCCGCACTGAACGGCAAGGCCCGACGATGTCGCAGTACGCGATGACGACGCCGGTGCTGCCGCAGCACCGGCTGGACGAGGCGGCGCTGGCCGGCCTGCTGCGCGAGTCGCTGCCCGACTATGCCGGCGGGCTGGAGCTGCGCCAGTTCCCCGGCGGCTTCTCCAATCCCACCTACTTCGTGCGCTTCGCCCCCGCCGGCGGCCCGCCGCGCGAGCTGGTGCTGCGCAAGAAGCCGGCCGGCAGGCTGCTGCACTCGGCGCACCAGGTGGACCGCGAATACACGGTGCTGACCGCGCTGGCCGGCAGCGGCCTGCCGGTGCCGCGCACCGTGCTGTTCCGCGACGACGGCAACCCGGTGCTGCAGCAGGCGTTCTACCTGATGGAGTGCGTCGACGGCCGGGTGTTCCAGGACCCGGCGCTGCCCGATGTGCCGCGCGGTGAACGCGGTCCTATCTTCCATTCGATGATCGACACGCTGGCGAAGCTGCATGCGCTGGACCACCGCGCGCTGGGCCTGCAGGGCTTCGAGCGGCCCGAGCCCTACATCGAGCGGCAGATCGCCCGCTGGATCAAGCAGTACCGGGCCACGCAGACCGACGACATCGCGGCGATGGAGACGCTGATCGACTGGCTGCCGCGCCACGTCCCGGCCGACCGCAGCACGACCATCACGCACGGCGACTACAAGCTCGGCAACCTGATCATCCATCCCACCGAGTCGCGGGTCGTCGCGATCCTCGACTGGGAGCTGTGGACGCTGGGCCACCCGCTGTGCGATCTCGGCTTCGCCTGCCTGGCCTATCACATCCCCGAGCCGCCGGCCGGCATGGCCGGCAAGGACCCTGCCGCGCTCGGCCTGCCCACCGAACGGGAGCTGGTCGCCGCCTACTGCCGGCGCACCGGCCGCAGCCATGTCGAACACTGGAACTTCTATCTGGTGTTCAACCTGTTCAAGCTCGCCGCCATCGTGCAGGGCGTCTACCGGCGCGCGCTCGATGGCACCGCCACCTCGGAGAAGTCGCTTTCGCGCCGGCGCGACGTCGGCGCACGCGCCGAGACCGCGGTGGCGCTGATCGACCGGCCCGACCCGCAATGAGCCACCCCCCTCAGGAGGAGACACCCATGGACCACCTCGACATCAACCGCCGCCGGCTGCTGCAGACGATCGGTGCCGGCGCGGCTGCCGGCGCCGTGCCCGCGGCCTTCGCGCAGTCCGACTGGCCGAAACAGGCGGTCAAGCTGATCGTGCCCTATACGCCGGGCGGCGTCACCGACCTGACGATGCGCCTGGTCAGCAAGGAGGTCGCCGAGCGACTCGGGCAGCCGATCATCGTCGAGAACCGGCCCGGCGCCGGCGGCGTCGTCGGCACCGCCGCGGTCGCGAAGGCGGCACCCGACGGCTACACGATAGGCGCCTGCGCCAGCTCATCGATCATCGCCACGCCGATGCTGAATGCCCAGGTGCCGTTCGACGTCGAAGCCGACCTGGCGCTGGTGAGCCTGACCGCCACCGTGCCGATGGTGCTGGTCGTCAACTCGACGGTGCCGGTCAACAGCGGCGCCGAGCTGCTGAAGTACGTGCGGGCCAACCGCGGCAAGCTGAACTACGGCTCCACCGCGGTGGGCCACTACGGACACGTGGCGCTGATGGAGATCAGCGATTCGCAGGATGCCGGCATGGTGCATTCGCCGTACAAGGGCGAGGCGCCGCTGGTGCAGGATGTCGTCAGCGGTCAGCTCCAGCTTGCGTTCTTCGCGCCGTCGACGATCAAGCCGATGGCCGACGCCGGCAAGGTGCGGATGCTGGGCGTGTCGGGCACCCGGCGTCTGAAGATGCTGCCCGACCTGCCGACCCTGGTCGAGCAGGGCTTCCAGGCGCCGGTGTTCGGCATGAATCCGGGCTGGGTGGGCATCATCGCGCCGTCGAAGACGCCGAAGCCGGTGCTGCAGCGTCTCAGCGCCGAGTATTCGGCCGCGACGCTGAAGCCCGAGGTGGCCGACCAGATCGCCGATCTGGGCATGAGCCCGGTGGGCAGCACCGCCGACGCATTCGTCGCGACCTATCAGCGCGAGCGCCCCGTGTGGAAGGGGCTGCTGACCAAGGCCGGCCTGGAAGTACGCTGACCGCCGTCCGGACGACGCCGACCGCGATCCGGAAGGCTGCGCGAACGGGCCGGGCGCCCGAGCCGCTTCAGGCGGCCGGCGCCGCCCGCTTCAACAGATCCTTGCCGATCGCCGCCAGGTGCACCTGGTCGGGCCCGTCGCCGATCCGGATGAAGCGGGCATAGACGTAGGCGCGCGCGAGGAAGGTGTCCTGCGACACGCCGGCGCCGCCGTGGACCTGGATCGCGCGGTCGATCACGCGGGCCGCCATGCTCGGCACGACGATCTTGGCGGCGGCGATCAGGTCGCGGGCCGCCTTGTTGCCCTCGCGATCCATCTTGTCGGCGGCCCGCAGGGTCAGCAATCGCGCCTGCTCGATCTCGCAGAACGAATGAGCGATGTCCTCGCGCACCGACCCCTGCTCGCCCAGCGCCTTGCCGAATGCGACCCGCCGGTTGGCGCGATCGCACATCAGCTCCAGCGCCCGCTGCGCGCAGCCGATCAGCCGCATGCAGTGATGGATGCGGCCGGGGCCCAGCCGGCCCTGCGCGATCTCGAAGCCGCGGCCTTCGCCGAGCAGGATGTTCGACGCCGGCACCCGCACGTCCTCGTAGAGGATCTCGGGATGACCGCCCGGCGCATCGTCGTAGCCGAAGGTGGTGATGTCGCGGACGATGCGCACGCCCGGCGTGTCGCGCGGCACCAGGATCATCGACTGCTGGCGGTGCCGGTTCGGATTGTCCGGGTCGGTCTTGCCCATGACGATCAGCAGCTTGCAGGCATCGTTCATCGCGCCTGACGCGAACCACTTGCGGCCGTTGATCCGGTAGTGGTCGCCGTCGCGGCGGATCTCGCACTGGATGTTGGTGGCGTCGCTGGACGCAACCAGCGGCTCGGTCATCGAGAACGCCGAGCGGATCGTGCCGGCCAGCAGCGGTTCCAGCCACTGCGCCTGCTGCGCCGGCGTGGCGTAGTGGGCCAGCACCTCCATGTTGCCGACGTCGGGGGCCGAGCAGTTGAACACCTCCGGCGCCCACAGCACGCGGCCCATGATCTCCTTGACCGGCGCGTATTCGAGGTTGGTCAGCCCCGCGCCGCGCTCGCCCGACAGGAACAGGTTCCACAGGCCCTGCTCGCGGGCCCGGGCCTTCAGCTCCTCGAGCACCGGCGGGTTGCTGTATCTATCGGGGCCGGCCTGCACCTGCTCGTAGAAGAGCTGTTCGGCCGGGTACACGTGCTCCTGCATGAACGCCTGCACGCGCTGCTGCAGTTCGCGGGAACGGTCTGAGTGTTCGAAGTCCATGGCGATATTTAGCAAGGTGGCACAAGACAGTCTTGTGCCTTGTGGCTATCAGTACGGGGCGCGCGAACATGGTACGGGATTGCGCGCCGACGCCGGCCGATGAATCGGCATTGTTGCAGCGCATTACACCGATCACCCACCGCGCGGCCCGAGGCGGCCGCGACCGAGGAGGCAGACATGCAAGACGAACGCACCGCCATCGCCCCCGGGGCCGGGGCGCCCCGCTCCACCCGCCGGCGCCGGCTGCTGACCGCCGGCGCGGCCGGCTTCGCGCTGACGGCCGGGGCCGGGCCCACCCGGGCGCAGAACCTGCCCGGCGTCACCGCCACCGAGCTGCGCATCGGTTCGACGACGTCGCTGAGCGGGCCGGTGTCGGCGCTCGGCACGATCAATCGCGCGCAGGCGGCCTACTTCAAGATGCTGAACGAACGCGGCGGCATCGCCGGGCGGCAGATCAAGTACATCATCTACGACGACGGCTTCAGCCCGCCGAAGACGCTGGAGATGACGCGCCGGCTGATCGAGCAGGACGAGGTCGCGTTCCTGTTCTCGATGCTCGGCACCGGCCCCAACTCGGCGGTCGTCAAGTACGTGAACAGCCTGGGCGTGCCGCACCTGTTCCTGTCGGTCAACGGCGACAAGTGGGGCGACTACAAGACCTACCCGTGGACGATACCGTTCGCGCCCAGCGCCCGCGTCGAAGCGCAGATCTTCGTCAAGTACGCGCTGCAGCAGAACCCGAACGCGAAGATCGCGATCCTGTACCAGAACGACGACCTCGGCCGCGACTTCGTCGCCGGCGCGCGCGACGTGCTGGGCCCGAAGTTCGATGCGATCGCCAAGACCGCGTCGTACGAGGTCACCGATGCGACCGTCGATTCGCAGTTGATCCAGTTGCAGGGCACCGGCGCCAACGTGCTGATCTCGGGCGTCACCGGCAAGTTCGGCGCGATGTCGATCCGCAAGGTGTTCGACATGGGCTGGAAGCCGATGCACTTCATCACCAGCGGCGCCTCGACGGTCGCCTCGACGATCAATCCGGCCGGCCCCGAGCGGGCGATCGGCCTGATGACCTCGGTGTACGCGAAGGACCCGAGCGACCCCGGCTGGGCCGACGATGCCGGCATCAAGGAGTACAAGGCGTTCATGGCGAAGTACTACCCCGAGGGCAATGCCAACGAAGGCTACAACGCCTACGGCTACCTGACCGCGATCGTCATGCACAAGGTGCTGGAGCAGTGCAACGGCGACTTCTCCCGCAAGAACGTGATGGCGCAGGTCAACAACCTGAAGAACGTGGAGAACCCGATCCTGCTGCCGGGCATCAAGGTCAACACCAGCCCGACCAACCACCATCCGCTGCGCCAGATGCAGTTGCAGCGCTGGGACGGCAAGGTCTGGCAGCGGTTCGGCGAGATCATCGAAGGCGCCAACATCTGATCCGTGCCATGTCCGACCTCACCTTTCTCGATACCATCGGCCGCCAGGCGCGCGAGCGTCCGGATGCGATCGCGTTCCGCATCGGCGAGCAGCGGGTCACGTTCGCCGAGTTCGACCGGGCGACCAGCCGGCTGGGCAATGCGCTGCTGGCGATGGGCATCGCGCGCGGCGACCGGGTCGCGGCGCTGACCCGCTTTCACTACGAGTGCTCGCTGCTGATGCTCGCCGCCGCCAAGATCGGCGCGGTCTGCATGCCGGTGAACTGGCGGCTCGCTCCCGACGAGGTGACCTACATCGTCGACAACGGCGGCGCCCGCTTCATGATGGCCGACGACGCTTTCGTCGGCCTGTGCGACCGGACCAGGCTGCCGTCGCTCGAGCGGCTGGTGCGCACCGAGGGGCCGGCCGGCGACATCGCGGGCTTTCATCAGTGGCATGCCGATGCCTCCGACCGGCTGACGCCGGTGCCGGCGCAGCCGGCCGATCCGATGCTGCAGCTCTATTCGTCGGGAACCACCGGGCTGCCCAAGGGCGTCGTGCTGACGCATGCCGGACTGATGTTCAACGCGCAGGTCGGCGGGTCGGTGTGGCAGGTCGACGAGCGCAGCGTCATCGCCAACGCGCTGCCGACCTTTCACATCGCCGGCATCAGCATGTCGCTGTTCCCGCTGTACACCGGCGGCGTCTGCTCGTCGTATCCGGAGTTCGAGCCGGCGGCGTTCATCGATGCGATCGGCCGCCACGGCATCACCCACATGTTCATCGTGCCGGCGATGATGCTGTTCATGCTGCAGTCGCCCGGCGTGCGCGGCGGCGACTACCGGCGACTGCAGCTCATCGCCTACGGCGGCTCGCCGATCAGCGACCGCGTGCTGACCGAAGCGATGGCGGTGTTCGGCTGCGGCTTCATGCAGGTGTACGGCATGACCGAGCTGTCCGGCTCCGGCACCTTCCTGATGCCCGAGGATCACCAGACCGGCGGGCCCAGGGCGAAGCTGCTGCGTTCGGCGGGCCGCCCGATTCCCGGCGTGCGGCTGCGCATCGTCGACCCGGTGACGCTGACCGACCTGCCCGAAGGGCGCACCGGCGAGGTCTGGATCGAGTCGCCGGGCAATCTGCTCGAATACTGGCGCAACCCCGAGGCCACCCGCCAGGCCTTCCCCGAAGGCCGCAACGAACGCGGCGGCTGGCTGCGCAGCGGCGACGGCGGATATCTCGAGGACGGCTACCTGTACATCAACGACCGGATCAAGGACATGATCATCTCGGGCGGCGAGAACATCTATCCGGCCGAGATCGAGAACGTTCTGATGACGCATCCGGCGGTGGCCGACGGCGCGATCATCGGCGTGCCGGACGACACCTGGGGCGAGGCCGTCAAGGCCTGCGTGGTGCGGCGCCCCGACACGCAGGTGTCCGAACGCGAGCTGATCGACTGGCTGCGCGAACGGCTGGCCCACTACAAGTGCCCCAGGAGCGTCGAGTTCATCGACGCCCTTCCGCGCAACCCCAGCGGCAAGGTGCTCAAGCGAATCCTGCGCGAGCCGTACTGGCAGAGCCGTCGGCGGGCGGTGCACTGACCGTCGCGCCGGCCCCGCGCCGGCGCCATCCGGAGTTCCCGCACTGGCGGCGCGGCTACGTTGCGGCTAGCATCACACGCGCTTCCCGAACAGGATCACAGATGCATCCCATTCGCGCGGTCGGTCATGTCGCGCCCGTCCCGACGGGGCGGCATTGCGACCGGCTGATGTGGATCACGCCCGAACGGGTGTTCTATCACGGGCTGCTCGGCACGCCGGCGGTGCGGACGATGGGCTCGGTGATCGTCTATGCCGCGGTCGAGGGTGCGTTGCGGGTGCGGGTCGCCGGCGGCGACTGGCAGACCACGACGATGGCCGTCGTGCAGCCGTACGAACCGCACCAGGTGATCGCGCAGGCGCGGCTGATCGATGTCGTGAAGCTCGAAGCCGAAACCGTCGATCCGGCGGTGCTGCCGCAGCCGCTGCGCGGCAGCGGCGCGACCGACGAGCCCGAGCTGCTCGAGCGGATACGCGCCGCGCAGCGCCGGCTTGCGCGGCGCAATGGCGCGCCCGAGCCCGGCACGCGTTTCGACCTGGAGTTCTTCGGCCGCCCGGTGGCCGGACGGCGGATCGACCCGCGGATCGAGGCGGTCGTCGAACGGATCCGGATGCATCCGGCCGGCACAACCAGCGCCCAGCAGCATGCGCGGCAGGTGAACCTGTCGTTCTCGCGGTTCCTGCATCTGTTCAAGGACGAGATCGGCGTGCCGTTCCGGATCTTCCGGGCATGGAAACGCGCCCGCGACCTGCTGCATTACGTGAACCGGGTATCCAGCCTCGCCCAGGTCGCACTGGAGGCAGGCTACCCCGACTCGACCCACTTCAGCCACTCGATCCGCCAAGTGTACGGGTTGAAGCCGAGCGACAGCTTCGCCGGCTCGCGCCGG
>OEIU01001646.1_pt1 | contig 13767 bp, 13 predicted proteins | sample 1539221 | NCBI WGS metagenome assembly OEIU01 (sample SAMN03792071, study PRJEB22550) | activated sludge metagenome | feature: wastewater treatment plant; material: activated sludge; isolation source: Wastewater treatment plant of a petroleum refinery complex | place: Argentina: Zarate | collected...
TCAGGGATTCCTCTCTTCGTGGACGCGTGGGTGAAGGACCCGGAAGGACGACCCGTCGCTGACGCCAGAATCGATGTCTGGAACGCGTCCGCCGAAGGGCTGTACGAGAACCAGGATCCGCAGCAGGCGGATTGGAATCTGCGGGGGACGCTCACCACCGATCACGGGGGCCATGCCTGGTTCTGGACCGTCAAGCCCTCGGGGTACCCCGTTCCCGTGGATGGTCCTGCGGGCGATTTGCTGCGCGCGCAGGGCAGGCACAACCTGCGGCCCGCGCACGTCCACTTTCTGATCTACAAGGAAGGCTGGAAGACACAGTTCTCCCAGGTTTACGACGGTGACGACCCGAATCTCGAGACCGATTCGCAATTCGGTGTCACGGCAAGCCTGGTCGGGCACTATGTCCTGCATGAAGGCGACCCTGCGACGGCGCCGGAAATCCGAGGTCCGTGGTATTCGCTGGCGCACACCTTCGTAATCGAGCCGGGCGCGTCGCTGATGCCCCGGGCGCCGATCTCGGACAAGACGCAAGGCCCGCGACCACAGATCGAGATCCTGAAACGGACTTGAACGATGACAGATGGCAGCGAGGGGGACGCCGGTGCCGCAGTTCAACCTCGGACCTGCACGTTACGCGGTCGGGTTGCGGCAGGCCCGCATGACTCGCGCTGCAGGAGCGTAGTGCCAAAGCTGAGTATCCTCGGCGGCCCGTCTATGCCGCCCTGTAGACGGGCGATCATCAGCGCCGAAGCCTGTTCGCCGATGGCCGGGTAGTCGACCCGGAGTTCGGTCACCGTCGGCGTCACCAGCTCGCAGAGTTCCGGGTTGGTGGATCCGATCACGGACAGGTCATCCGGAATTCTGAGTCCAACTGTGCGTATGGCGCGCAGCACGCCGGACAAGAGGTTCACGCCTCCAACGATCACGGCGGTCGGTCGTCGTCTGGAACGGAGCAGCGACAGCGTCTGCTGATGGCCGTAGTTGGCCGAGAAGCTGCCCGCGCGCACCAGCGACGGGTCCACGTCGTAGCCGGCGTCCAGGTTGGCTTGCTCGTAACCTTTCACCCGCTCACGACCCGGACGCACCCCGACCGGACCGGTGATCAGCGCGATACGACGGTGCCCGAACGCGAATAGATGGTGCATCGCCGTACGGATGCCTTCGGCATGATCTATCGCGATGATGTCCTTGTCCCGATCGGAGTCCCGGTCGAACAGGATGGTCGGAATCTCCATGTGCCCGCGGGCTTGCGCGACGCGCGTGTTGCTGTCGTCGGAGGTCGTGATGATGAGGCCATCGATTCGCCGTTGCGCGAACGCATGCAGGATCTCGACTTCGCGCTCGGGCCGATCGTCATAACCGGCAAGCAAGGTCACGTATCCGGCGTTGAACAACTTGCTCTGCGCGACGTTTGCAAAGTTGACGAACGCCGGCGAGGAGAAGTCGCGGATGAGGATGCCGATGGTGCGCGTCGTTCCCAGGCGCATGCTCTGCGCTACGGCGTCGGGCCGGTAGCCCAGCTTCTCGATCGCGGTCTCGACCAGTTTCCTCATCTGCGGATTGACCGCTGTGTGGCCGTTCACCACCCGTGACGCGGTGCCGAGCGACACCCCGGCTTCGATGGCGACGTCCCGAATCGTTGGCTTTCTCATGGTCCTTCCAGGCTCGATCCGCAATCCTACGGGTTCTTCGCGGGCTGCCCCGGATGGGGCTCTTCGTTCGAACCGCGGCTCCGAATCCAGGCCGCGATCCTTTCACAAAACAATCCGATTGACAGGCGATTGCACGGTCATGTAACGTTTCACCAAGGCGGTGAAACGTTTCATTGTCTCCGGAGGAACCGGCCGATGCCAACGAAAATCTGGCACCAGAGCATCACCGATCTCGAGCGACTGCCCGGATACGCGGCCATGCTCGGGGAGCATGCCCGTCAGGTCGGTGGCGTCGACGTTCGCGTCGATCTCCATGGCGTGCTGCCGCAGACTTATCCGCCGGGAATGGCGCCGGTGGAGATGACCCGGTTCCGCTGGGCGCATCACCTGGTGTTCGATCAGTTCGTCGAGAACGCGGTCAGGGCAGAGGCCGAAGGGTACGACGCCGTCGCGATCAGTTGTTTCGTGGATCCGGCCCTCGAACTCGCCCGCAGCGCAGTAGACATCCCGGTAGTCAGCTCCTGCGAGACGGCGTTGCTGGTGTCGGCAACGGTGGGTCACGCTTTCGGCATGATCACGATCGATCGGAGCATGGTCCGGATCGTTCGCGAACTCGCCTGCAGGTACGGCTTCGGCGATCGGGTCAGGTTCGTGACCACGCTCGATCCGCCGATGAACGAATTCGAGCTGGATGAGGCGTTCCATGGCCGAGGCCCGCTGGTCGAGCGGTTCACCGCCGAGGCGAGGCGGCTGGTCGCCCTGCACGACGTCGATGTGCTGATCCCTGCTGAGGGTGTCCTCAACACGATGCTCGTTCGCAACCAGGTGCGCGAGGTCGACGGCGTCCCGGTGCTCGACTCCTACGGGGCGCTGCTGCAGATGGCCGACATGATGGTCCGTCTGCGTCGCACCACCGGGCTGACCGCGGCACGGCGGATGGCCTACGCCAAGCCGCCGCCCGAACTGATGCGGCATCTGCGCCGGCTGACCAGCGGCGTGCTCGAAAAGGGCGCCGCGGACGCGTCATAGCGAGGCATAGGCACACCGCGCCGTGTATCACCCAGGCGCCGATCCGGCCATCGATTCACCACCACACCACCACTACGACAACGACGACATGGGGATGACGCAAGGAGCCACCGAGGCACTGGTGCAGCGCATCGGCACGATCAGATCCGAGTCGATGCCGTCCGCGGTGCGAACCGTTGCGAGGCAGTGCATCCTCGACTGGGTCGCCGTGACCATGCGAGCCGTGGATGACCCTCTCGTGGCGATGCTGGTCGACCAGGTGACGAGCGAGGGCGGCCAGCCGCAAGCCGGCCTCGTCGGTCGCAAACAGCGTGTCTCGGCTCGGCAGGCGGCACTGGTGAACGGCGCCGCGTCGCATGCGCTGGACTACGACGACGTGAACATCCGGATGAGCGGGCATCCGACCGTGGCCGTGCTTCCCGCCGCCCTCGCACTCGGCCAACGCATGCGCGCGAGCGGGCGCGACCTGCTCGGCGCGCTCGCGGCCGGCTACGAGACCGTTTGCCTGGTGGGCGCCATGGTGGCGCCTGGTCACTACGCACGCGGCTTTCACGTCACCGGCACCGTTGGAACCTTTGGCGCGGCCGCGGCGTGTGCCCATCTGCTCGGGCTCGATGCCGGGCGCACGCGAGCCGCGCTCGGTATCGCAGGGACACAGGCGGCCGGCCTGAAATCGATGTTCGGAACGATGTGCAAGCCGCTGCACGCCGGCAAGGCGTGCGAAAGCGGACTGCTGGCCGCGGAGCTCGCCGCCCGGGGTTTCACCAGCCGGCTGGATGTGATCGAGTGCGCACAGGGCTTCGCGGCCGCGCAGACCGACACCTTCGATCCGACCGCGGTCACCGGTCCTGACGTCGGGCGATGGAATCTGCCCGACAACCTGTTCAAGTACCACGCGGCCTGCTATCAGACTCACGCAGCGATCGAGGCCATTCGGGAACTCAGGCGTACGGAGCCGTTCCGGCCGGAAGACGTGGACGCCATCGTGTTGCGCCACGATGCGGGCGCCGACAAGGTCTGCAACATCGCGCGCCCCGCCACCGGTCTGGAGACCAAGTTCAGCCTTCGGCTGCTCGCAGCCTATGCGGTGCTGGAGCTCGATACCGCCGACATCGATGGGTATACCGACGAGCGCACGCGCGATCCACGGCTGGTCGCGTTGCGCGACCGGGTCCAGGTGGTCTTCTCGCCGGACTGGCCGATGACGCGCAGCGAGGTGACGATCCGATTGAAGGACGGTCGCGAGCTGTTCGCGGTTCATGACAGCGGGGTTCCCGATGCGGATCTCGACCGTCAGACACGCCGGCTCGTCGAGAAGTTCGAAGCACTTGCCGGTCGAAAGCTGGGGCGCAGTCGTGCGGACCGGGTCATCGGCACCGTGATGGCGGTAGACGAGCTGGCCGACGTCGGTGAACTCATCGAACTGCTCGCCCTGCCGGCGAACTGAACATCAGGAGAAGCGCATGGAAACGGATTTTCGCAGCAAGGCCGTCACGCGGCCACGAGGGAACTGGTACGAGGATTTCGAGATCGGCCGCGAGTTCACCCATCACTGGGGGCGGACGATCAACGAAGGCGACAACTCGTCGTTCACCACGCTGACGCTGCACTTCAATCCGCTCTACTTCAATCGCGAGTACGCCGCTGCTCACGGACATCCGCGCGAACAGGTCAATCCGATGCTGGTGTTCACGACGGTGTTCGGGCTGTCGGTCGAGGACCTGAGCGAGAACGGCGCAGCCTTTCTCGGCGTCGACGACCTGACCTGGCACCTGCCGGTCTATCCGGGCGACACCTTGACCGCCACCTCCACCGTGCACGCGAGGCGTCCGTCGAACAAGGATCCCCGGCAGGCCATCTGCACCTGGCACACCCGGGGCTTCAACCAGCACGGCCGGATGGTCATCGACTTCAAGCGAACCAACCTGATTCTGAAGCGACCGAGCGAGTGAGAGAGAGACGACGATGTCCTACATGACCGACGAACGACGGATGATCCAGGAGACCGCGCGCGAGTTCGCGATGAAGGAGGTCCTGCCGGTCGCGAACGAGCTGGACCCGATTCAGGGCGAGATCCCGATGTCGCTGCGCGACAAGCTCGCCGAGATGGGCTATTTCGGGATCATCATGCCGCAGGAATACGGCGGCCTGGGCCTTGGCTGCTTCGAGTACTGCCTGATCACGGAGGAGCTGGCGCGCGCATGGATGAGCGTCGCGTCGATCATCGCGCGCGGCAACGGCATGATCGGCTGGCGCCAGATGTCCGCCGCGCAGAAGACGGAGTACCTGCCGAAGATCGCACGCGGCGAGTTCCTCGGCGCCTTCGCGATGTCCGAGCCGAGCACCGGTTCGGATATCTCCAGCCTCAGCACCCGTGCAAGGAGGCAGGGCGACAGCTACCTGATCACCGGGAACAAGTACTGGTGCACGTTCGCCGACGGCGCCGACTACCTGATGGTCATGGCGCGCACCTCGCCGCCGGACCCGGTCAAGCGGCACGCGGGCATCAGCATGTTCATCATCCCGAAGAAGCGGGGGGAACTGCCGCCCGGCGTGAAGGGTTCCCCGATTCCCAAGATCGGCTACTTCGGCTGGAAGACCTGGGAGCTCGCCTTCGACGAATGCCGCGTCCCCGCCGAGAACCTGATCGGCGAGGAAGGCAAGGCGTTCTACTACGCGACGGCGGGTCTGGAAGTGCCGCGTGCGCACACGGCAGCCCGATCGATCGGCTTGGCCAGAGGGGGACTGGAAGATGCGATCGCCTACGCGAAGGAGCGTGTGCAGTTCGGCAATCCGATCGCCGAGTTCCAGGCCATCCGCTTCAAGATCGGTCAGATGGCCACCGAAATCGAGGCAGCGCGTCAGTTGATGTACCACGTCTGCGACGCGATCGACACCGGGCGGCGCTGCGACATGGAGGCCTCCATGGTGAAGCTGTTCGCAAGCGAAATGTCGGAGCGGGTGACCAGCGAGGCGCTGCAGATCCTCGGCGGCGCCGGCTACACCAAGCTGCACGCGGTCGAACGGCACTGGCGCGATGCGCGGCTCACGAAGATCTTCGAAGGCACGTCCGAGATCCAGCTACGGATCATCTCCGACCAGCTTCTCGGGAAGGCGAATCGCAAATGAAAGTCTCCGCGCTGACCAGCACGAACAACTACTTCGAGGACTTCAAGGTCGGCGAGGTGATGCGGCACCGCCGCGGCAAGACGATCGAGCCGACCGAGAACGTGGTCATCACCAACATGGTCATGAACTCGGCTTCCAGTCACTTCGACGACCTGGTGATGAAGGACACGATGTTCAAGAAGCGGTTGCAGTTCGGCGGGGTGACGGCATCGCTGATCGTCGGCATGGCGAGCCAGGACACCTCCGAGAACGCGCTGGCGGACCTGGGCATGACCAACATCCGTTTCAAGGTGCCGGTGTTCCACGGCGACACGCTGTACGCCTATACCGAGGTGCTGTCGAAGGATGACGGCGGGCGCGACGACGCCGGCGAGATCGTGTTCAGGCACTGGGGCGTCAATCAGGACGACAAAGTCGTCTTCGAGGGGGACCGCCGTGTACTGGTCAAGAAGCGCAGCGCATGGGGGAGCAAGTGAGCGAACCGGCCGCCCCCGGTGCGCTCGCCGGCCTGCGGGTCATCGACATGACCCTGATGCTCGCGGGTCCGTACGCATCGATGCTGCTCGCGGACCATGGCGCGGAGGTCATCAAGGTCGAGCCGCTGGAAGGAGACTACGTGCGCAGCGTCGGGCCGTATCGGCCGGATGATTCGCTGCACGCGTTCGGCGGCTACTTCCAGAGCGTCAACCGCAACAAGCTTTCGATCGCCCTGAACCTGAAGGATCCGGAGGCTCGCGATCTGCTGATCGATCTGGTCCGGCGCTCGGACGTGCTGATAGAGAACTACCGGGCCGGGGTGATGGACCGGCTCGGGCTGTCGTACGAGACGCTGCACGGGGCCAACCCGCGGCTGGTCTACGCCGCCGTCCGCGGCTTCGGCGACCCGCGCAGCGGCGACAGTCCGTACGTCGCCTGGCCTGCCTATGACGTCATCGCGCAGGCGATGGGAGGGATCATGGGCATCACCGGCGAGAGCGCCGGTGAGCCGACCAAGGTGGGTCCCGGCGTGGGCGACATCGTGCCGGCGATCCTGTGCGCATTCGGCGTGCTTGCAGCGGTCCATCGCGCGCGAGCAACCGGCCAGGGTCAGTTCGTCGATGTCTCGATGGTCGATGCGGTGCTGGCCCTCTGCGAGCGGATCGTCTACCAGCATTCGTACGAGAACAAGGTTCCGAAGCCGGAAGGGCAGCGGCATCCCTTTCTCACGCCGTTCGGGATCGTTCCGTGCAAGGACGGGCACATCACGCTGGCTTGCCACACTGATGCGCTGTGGACGACGCTGTGCGGGCTGATGGGGCGACCGGAGATGGCGACCGATCCTCGGCTGAGCACGGAACTCGCGCGCCGCGAACACTCCGATCTCGTCTACGACACGATCTCGGCGTTCACGTTGCCGCGGACCAAGGCCGAGCTGCTGGCGCATCTCGGGGGGCAGGTGCCGTTCAGTCCTGTCTACACGGTGGCGGAGATCGCGAAGGATCCGCACTTCGCGGCCCGCCGGATGCTGGTCGAACTCGAGCACCCCGGTGCGGCGGGACGCATGGCGATCGCCGGCGTGCCCGTAAAGATGTCGGAGACACCAGGAGGTGTCTGGCGGCGCGCCCCCTTGCTTTCGGAACATGCCGAGCAGGTGCTGGCGCAGATCGGCGTCGATGCGGCGCGTCTGCGGTCGCTGAGGGAGCGACGGGTGGTCGGATGAGCCGTTCAACGTAAAGGAGATGCAGATGTCACAGAGGAAGCCGAGACTTCGGCGGGTCGAACTGGCGACGCCCGGCTCGAGCGAGAAGATGATGGCCAAGGCGGCGGCGAGCAAGGCCGACATGGTCTTTCTCGATCTGGAGGACGCGGTCGCACCCAATGCCAAGGTCGGCGCCCGCGCCAAGATCGTGGACGCGCTGAATCAGCTCGACTGGAGCGGCAAGACCACCTGCGTGCGGATCAACGATCTCGGAACCGAATGGGCATACGAGGACATCATCACCGTCGTGGAGGGCGCGCATGCGAAGCTCGACCTGATCATGATCCCGAAGGTGCTGCGCGGAAGCGACGTCCTGTTCGTCGACACCCTGCTTTCCCAGCTCGAGAAGAAGCTCAAGACGCCCAAGCGCATCGGCATCGAGGTACTGATCGAGGAGGTGGAGGCGATGATGAACGTCGAGGAGATCGCTCGCGCGTCATCCCGTCTGGAAGCGCTGATCTACGGCGTGGGCGACTACTCGGCGTCCCAGGGAATCGATCTGGCGTCGATCGGCGGACCATCGGGTTACCCCGGTGACATCTGGCATTACGGGCGCTTCAAGATCACGATCGCTGCCCGCACGAACGGTATCGATGCGATCGATGGTCCGTTCGGCAACTTCAACGACACGGCGACCTACGCCGAGGAATGCCGTCGCGCGAAGCTGATCGGCATGGTCGGCAAATGGGCGATCCACCCCAACCAGATCGCGCCGGCGCTGGAGGGATTCACTCCGAAGCAGGAAGTGGTCGACGCCGCGCGGGCCATGACCCGCGCATACCGGGAAGCCGAGGAGAAGGGGCTTGGGGCAGTCACCTACAACGGCGAGATGATCGACGCGGCGACGGTTCGCATCGTGAAGAACGTGATCGACATGGCCGACCGGATCGGCATGTAGGGCGCGCTGCGGCCGCGCAGGGAGCGGCCGCAGATCGGGATGGTCTCGATGACACAACGACGAGGAGATACGACATGGCTCGACCCAGGGGTTACTTCGGCATGCCGTCGTGGCTTGCCGCGCTGATGCTCGCTGCGCCGCTGACGGTGGTACCCGCCGCGGCCCAGGACTGTGAAACGAAGATCGGTGCGCTCGGCCCGATGTCCGGCGGTGCTGCCGCATGGGGCATGGCGATGAGGTCCGGCGCAGAGTTCGCGGCGGCGCAGGTGAACGAGGCGGGCGGCCTTCAGGTGGGCAGCAGGAAGTGCAAGGTGACGGTCGTGAACTACGACACCAAGTACACCGCCGACGGTGCCGCAGCGGGCGGCAATTACCTGGCCAGCCAGAACATCAAGGTCATCATCGGTCCGGTCGGGTCGCCCGAAGCGACCGGCATCAAGCCGGTGGCCAACCGCAACGGTCAACTGACCTTCAACAGCTCGTACGCCAAGGACGCGATCGGCCCGCAGTGGCCGCTGGCCTTCCACCAGCTCGCCGGTCCGGTCGTCTGGGCGCCGCCGATGGTCAAGGCGGCCAAGGAGCGCTTCAAGATCGGTACGGTCGTCGTCGTCGCGCCGAACGATCAGGGCGGCACCGACGTCGCGAGCGTCAATGCCGAGGCCTACAAGGCCAACGGCATCAAGACGAGCGAAGAGTACTACCAGCGCGGCACCACCAACTTCGCGCCGATCGTCACGCGGATCATGAACGCCAGGCCGGATGCGGTGGACACAGCATCGTCGCCGCCCGGCGATGCCGCCACGATGGTCAAGCAGCTTCTCGAGGCAGGGTTCACCGGCGTCATCGGGCGCCTCGGCGGACCTGGCACGCCGGAGATCATCCGTGCCGCCGGCGGCGTTGAGAAGATCAAGGGCTTCTACTGGCTCGAACTGGTGGCGATCGACGACCCGAAGGTGCGCTCGATGCTCGGCGACTATCAGAAGGTCATGAAAACCGCCCCGCCGGACAACCCCTTGATGTTCACGTCGGCCGCCGCGACGCGGATGGCGCTCAAGGCGATCAGCGCGGCGGGCACCGACAGCGACGCGGAAAAGATCGCCGCCGCGCTGCGCAAGCTTCCGCCGGAGGATCCGTATCTCGGCCAGGGGGCGTGGGCCGGCCAGTCGAACTTCGGCATCAACCAGGAGCTCGCGTTTCCGGCCGGCATCGGTCTGGTCGAGGACGGCAAGCACCTCGGCGTGAAGGTGCTGAACCTGTCGGGCGGCAGGTAGCGACTGGTGGCGGGAAGGGGGCAGGCCGTGGAAGGAATCGTGTCGACCGGGATGATCGGGTTGAGCCTGGGCACGCAGTATGCGCTGCTCAGTCTCGGCTTCACGCTGATCTTCGGCATCCTGAGCGTGATCAACTTCTCGCACGGCGGCTTCTACATCATCGGCGGCTATGTCGCTTATTCGGTGGCGCATCTGGCCGGCCTGCCCTTCCCCCTGGCGGTGCTCGTCGCAACTCTCGTCTGCGCCGTGCTCGGCTACGCGGTCGAGTACTTCCTGGTCGAACGCTATGTCAACGACCATCTGGCGACGATGATGATCACGCTCGGCGTGTATCTGATCGTGACGACGGCGGCGACGGCGATCTTCGGGCCCGAGCCGCCGGAGTTCCGCTTCCCGGTCACCGGCTCATTGCGCAGCGGAGGCATCTACCTGCCGTACGCGAACCTGATCGTCTTCGTCGTCTGCGCCGCGGTGATCGCCGGGGTATACCTGCTGATCTACCGTACCCGCTTCGGCGTGGCGCTGCGCGCGATGGCCGACGACAGGGCGGTGGCGATCGCGCAGGGGCTGCACCCGGCGCGCATGTTTCCGATGGCCTTTGCGCTGGCGACGGGGCTGGCGGGGCTGACCGGCGCGCTCGTCACGCCGATCCTGGCGCTGGAACCGCACGGTGGCGATGCCGTACTGGCCAAGTCGTTCATGATCGTCATCCTGGGCGGACTGGGCAGCATCGGCGGCGCCACCATCGCGGCGTTCATCGTCGGCATGGTCGAGGCGTATTCCAGCGTCTATCTCGGCGGCTCGAAGGGGGCGCTGGCGCTGTTCGTCCTGGTCCTGTTCATTCTGGTCGTGAAGCCGACCGGGCTGATGGGCCGCGAGGCGCGGAGGGCCTGAGCGATGAGCCGGCGACCGGATCCGCAGTCCCGCCTCGATCTGTGGGGCCTGCTGCTGGTGCTGCCGCTGGCCGCAGTGCCGTTCGTCAGTACCAACCAGTACTACTACTCGCTGACGAATCAGATGCTGATCGGGCTGATGGCGGCGCTGAGCGTCTACCTGATGCTGAAGATGGACTTGCTGTCTTTCGCGGTGCCTGCCTTCATGGCCATCGGTGGTTACACCGCCGCGATCGCCGGCAAGGCCGGCACGACGGATCTCTTTGCATTGCTGGCACTGAGCTTTCTGATGCCGGCGGCCGTTGCGCTGCCGCTGGGCGCGCTGGTACTGCGTCTGAAGGGCGTCTACTTCGTGCTCGTCACGTTCGTGTTCAACGAGATCATGCAGCTCGTGCTGTTCGAGACGCCCGCGCTCACCGGCGGATCGAACGGCATCGCCGGTCTGCCCTCGGTGAAGTTCTTCGGGTCGGATCTCGGAACGAATCGGATGGTGGTCATCACGACGCTGGCGATCGCCGTGTGCGCCTTGCTCGTGACGCTGCTGGTCACTCGGCGATTCCGCCCGGAGTTCGCCGCGATCGAGGAGAACGAGACGCTCGCGGAGAGCCTCGGCCTGGTGGTGTGGAAGTACCGGACGATCGGCTTCGTGGTCGCGGCGGGCGTGGCCGGGCTCGCCGGGTTCGCGTTGGCGAACATGCTGATGACGGCACATCCGAGCTCGTTCTCGTCGTTCTCGGGCGTCAACTACATCGCCTACACCATCGTCGGCGGCCGAGGCTCGCTGCTCGGGCCGGTGCTCGGCTCGGGGTTGCTGGTCTGGATGTCGAACGTGTTCAGCAGCCAGGGACAGTACTCGGCAGGGCTGTTCGGTCTACTGATCATCGCGGTCGTGATGGCTGCCCCTGGAGGCCTGGTCGGCACCGGCGCGCAGGTCCTGCGTGTGCTCACCGGCCTCGGCGGGCGGCGCAAGTCGCCCGCTGCCGCTGACCCGGCCGATGCAGCAGCGTCGGTGAAGCAGGTATGAACATCGTGACGTCCGACGCCAAAGGATCGCTCGGTGCCGACTCCCTGGCGATGGGCTTCGGCGGACTGCGAGTGTTCCAGGACATTTCGTTCGTCCTGCCGGCGGGCGAGGTTCTGGGCGTCATCGGGCCGAACGGCGCCGGCAAGACCACGTTGATCAACGTGATCTGCGGGATGCTGCATCCGACGTCGGGCCGGGTTCTGCTGGACGGCGAAGAGGTCACCACGCTTGCGTTCCATGCGCTCAGCCGCCGAGGCGTCGTCCGCAGCTTCCAGCAGACCAACACGTTCCGCAGCGCCAGCGTCGCGGAGAACCTAGCGCGCGCGACCCGATTCGGAGCGTCGCAGGCGCGGTCGGACCTCGGATTGAACGAATTGCTCGAGGAGTTCGGCCTGGCGGCGCACCTCGATGAGCCCAGCGACAAGCTGCCGTATGGATTGCAGAAGATGCTTGGTCTGATGATGGCGCTGGCCGCGCGCCCCAAGTTCCTGCTGCTCGACGAACCGGCCGCAGGCCTGGAGCGGCGTGAGCGCACGCAGATCGATCGCTTCCTCGAACACGCGCGGGCCACGCTTGGTTGCGGCGTGCTGATCGTCGAGCATGACATGGAACTCATCCGACGTCTGTGCCCCCAGGTCCTGGTGCTGGAGGCGGGCCGCCTGCTGGCGTCGGGGCCGCCGGACGAGGTGCTGTCGCGCCGCGAGGTCATCGACGCCTACATCGGGGCGAGCCAGGATGAGGAGCCTCCATGCTGAACATCGAGAACCTCGGCGTCCGATACGGCGGGATCGTGGCGCTGCGCAGCGTCTCGATCGAGGTACGTCCTGGCGAGACGGTGCTTCTGGTCGGCTCCAATGGAGCCGGGAAATCCAGTCTGATCAATGCGGTGATGGGCCTGGTGCCGGTGGCCTCGGGCCGCATCGCGTTCGACGGCGCCGATATCACGTCGGTTTCCTGCGCGGCGCGCGCGCGCCGGGGCATCGGCTATTCACCCGAGGGGCGCCGCGTGTTTCGCTCGTTGACCGTGATCGAGAACGTGGTCGCGGGAGCGACCGGGCTACCCGCGCAGCGGGCGCGCGAGAACCTGGAATGGATCTTGAAGACGTTTCCGCTGCTCGCGGAGCGCGGCTCGCAGCCGGCCGGCCAGCTCAGCGGCGGCCAGCAGCAGATCGTGGCGTTGGCGCGCGCGGTCAGTGCCTTGCCGAAGCTGCTGCTTCTCGACGAACCGTTCCTCGGGCTCGCGCCGGTCTGGATCGCGCGCGTCAGCGAGGCGATACGTGAGCTGCAGCGGCGGGGAAAGAACATCCCCGTGACCGAGCAGAAGGCCAGACCCGGGCCGGACCGGGCCGAGCGGGCCTATTTGATGCGCGGGGGCGAAGTTCGGCGAAGCGGCCCGGTGGCAGAGATCCGGGAGGTCGCGCTCGCCGAAGAGTATCTCTGAAGACGCCGGACACGACCAAGCGGGAGAGCCTTGACATGAACATCGATACGCCGACCGCCCTTATCGGGCGCTTCGCCAGCCAATGGAGCCGCAAGCCACTGCCGGAGGCGGTGGCAGAGAAGGCGGCCATGGTGCTGTTGGACGGCATGGGGCTCGCGCTCGTGGCAGAGCACGAGCGCACCGCGGCCGCGGTGCGCACCGTCGTCACTCCGGTTTCCGACCCCTCCCGGGCTGCGCGAGTCTGGGTCGATGGCCAGCCGGTCGGGCTGGCCGATGCGGTACTCGCCAACGCGGTCGCGGTGCACGCCCAGTTCCACGACGATTCGGAGAACGATTCGTGGACGCATCCCGGCTCCTTCGTGCTGCCGGTGGCGGTTGCGCTGGGCGAGGTGGCCGATGCACCCCTGTCCGCGATGTTCAATGGCATCGCGGTCGGATATGACGCCGTGACATGGCTCGGTGCGAAGGAACGCATCGCACGCGGCCTGATCGACCGCGGCATCCGGACGAGTCCGACGCTCGGCACGATCTCGGCCGCTGCCGCCGCTGCGGCGATGCTGGGCCTCGCTCCGGAGCAGGCAGCCAACGCCATCGGCATTTCGGCGGGGATCACCGGGGGCACGCTCGAGCCGGTCGGCAGCGGCTCGGACGAGTGGCGGCTCCAGGTCGGGCACGCCGCGCGCGGCGGCTTG
>OEIU01001647.1_pt1 | contig 13758 bp, 17 predicted proteins | sample 1539221 | NCBI WGS metagenome assembly OEIU01 (sample SAMN03792071, study PRJEB22550) | activated sludge metagenome | feature: wastewater treatment plant; material: activated sludge; isolation source: Wastewater treatment plant of a petroleum refinery complex | place: Argentina: Zarate | collected...
CCTGAGCTGGTCGGTCGCGCGTCGCGCAATCTCGGCATACCACGTCGGCAGCATCCGCTCCTGCACCAGCAGCCAGGCGGCGTGGTCATCCGTGTGCGCCGCGCGGGAGAAACCATGCAGTTCACGCGCAGGCGTTCGAAGCTGAATGAGCCGCGCGGCCATTCGATCTCTTCGGTCGGTCACGGCAGCGTGCCCTTCAGATGACGCATCTTGTCGGCGGTCGCACGCGATGTCGAGGATCGTTCCGATACTCTCGCTGGATATTACGACTCAACGACTCTTACAACCATACTGGCCCGCCGGCGGTCGCAATCTGACCCCATCGCAATCGAGGCTCAGACACCGATGAACGAAGACCCGATCGACGCCAGCATCATCGATTTGCGCGTCGCGACACTCCGGCAGTTGTTCAATGAAATGGATCCGTCTCCGCTGCGGGAACGCGACCTGAATCCCAGGACAGAGGAATACATCGTCGGCTGGTGCCGCGAGCTGCCGCGGAATGCCGCGCTCTGCCTGCACATTCACGTGGATCGTTCGGACGAGGAATCGAGCGATCCGGCAATCATCGGCGAATCGATACGTCACTTCTTCCGGGGAAGAAGCATTGCCACCCGGCTGCGGCTGCGACGCTTGTTCGCTCACGGGCGGATTGCGCTGGTCATCGGGTTGGGATGCCTTGCCGTGGCGTTCGGCCTGAGCAGGCTGCTCGAGGACTTCGGCCCGTTCGGCGGATTCTCGGGCATCGTCAAGGAAAGCCTCGTCGTCGGCGGCTGGGTCGCGATGTGGCGACCCCTGGAGATCTTTCTCTACGATTGGTGGCCGATCCTCGCCGACGCGCGTTTGTCCGATCGACTCGCCGGAATGTCGGTGCGGATCACTTGCAAGAATACGGAGGCGACACCACGCGCAACGCACCCGTAACAACCGGCACCTGTTGCCGCGGCTATTCTTGCTGCCGGCGACACCGAACACCTGCGGAACCAACCTGACCCACAAAGCATCCGGTTACACGATCACCGGCGTTCTGGAGATAAACATGTCCCGTATGCCTGCCCTGTTCATCGGCCATGGCAGCCCGATGAACACTCTCGAGTTGAACGGCTTCACGCGCGCCTGGCGCGCGCTTGGGGCAAAGTTGCCAAGGCCGCGAGCCATTCTCGCGGTGTCAGCGCATTGGTACATCGGCGCCACCGCCGTGACGGCGATGGCAAAACCGCGCACGATTCATGACTTCTACGGCTTTCCCAAGCCGCTGTTCGATTTCGAGTACCCGGCGCCTGGCTCACCCGAGATCGCACAGGAAATCGTCGATGCGGTAAAACCAGGCTGGGTGGGAGCGGACCACGGTGAATGGGGCCTGGATCATGGAACCTGGAGTGTCCTGGCACACCTGTTCCCCAGGGCGGACGTTCCGGTGATCCAGCTTTCGATCAATGCGTCGAAGCCGTTCGACTATCACTTCGATCTCGGTACGCGCCTGTCGGCGCTGCGTGATCGAGGCATCCTGGTGCTCTCCAGCGGCAACGTCGTCCACAACCTTCGTCTCATCGATTGGAAACGGCCGACCGAAGGCGCGGACTGGGCGCATCGGTTCGATGAAGCCGCCGTGGCGCAAATGCACGACGAGCCCGCCGCGATCGCCAAGCTCGGCGAACATCCGGACTTCGCAAGAGCCGTACCGACTCCCGAGCATTTCATTCCACTGCTCTATACGGCTGGCCTGGCCGCGGTCGAGGGACGCTGCCAGTCGTTGCTCCGCAGCTATTCGCTCGGCTCGCTCTCGATGACCTGCTACAACGTGGGTGCGGACCTCGACCTGCCGGGCGAAACCGAGGGCGTTGCCGACCTTCCGGGCGACGTGCCGCCCGACCAGACCAACACCTGACGAGTTGCGCATACGCCGGTCGCAATTTCCACCCGCATGGAAAGCCACCGCGGAAGGCGTACATGACTCGCTTGCTCTTCTGCATGAGAGCAGGCATTGAACTGGACGATGCCGAGCCCTTCGAGTTCGATTCACCACCGGCTACTGACCTGGGAGCACACAGTCATGTCATACGAGCCAAGTCTCATCGCTGCCGAACGAACCGAAGACTACGGGAAACTGATACTGCGACTCGCATTGGGCGGGCTGATTCTCTTTCACGGCGTCGCCAAATTGACGGGTGGGATCGGCTTCATTGCCGATGTCGTGGCGAAGGCCGGGCTGCCCTCGTTCGTCGCCTATGGCGTCTACGTCGGTGAAGTCGTCGCACCGGTACTCCTGATCGCCGGCTGGTACTCCCGCATTGCGGCGGCAGTCATTGCGATCAATATGGTGTTCGCCATCGCCCTGGTGCACGTGCCGGAGCTGTTTACGTTGAACGGCAGCGGCGGATGGGCTCTCGAACTGCAAGGCATGTTCCTGTTCACGGCCGTTGCCGTGGCGCTGCTGGGGCCCGGGAGGTTCAGCATCAACAGACGGTGAATCCGCGAACGGGAGAAGTACCGCGCCGCCACAGTATGGCGCCACTCAGCCGGACGCAGCGCCAGCATCCGAGGCAGACCCGCCGGAGCCGACTGGCGAACCGGGAGCGACGTCATGAGCACCAATGGGGGAACGACGTGATCGAACTCGTCATCCAGCAGCGTCGCCGCGATCTCGGCAGCTTCGAGGTGGGCCGCGTACTGCCGTTCGCGAAACGCCGCATGGTCGGGCCCTACATCTTCTTCGACCGCATGGGCCCGAAGGATTTCGCACCGGGCCTGCCGCGGGAGGCGGACATTCGACCGCATCCGCACATCGGACTGTCGACCATCACCTATCTGTTCGACGGCGAGATCATGCATCGCGACAGCGTCGGCTCGGCGCAGGCGATTCATCCGGGCGAGGTCAACTGGATGACCGCCGGCCGCGGCATCACCCACTCCGAACGCTTCGAGCGCCTGCGCAAAGAAGGCGGACCGCTCGACGGCGTGCAGGCGTGGGTGGCATTGCCCGACGAACGCGAGGAGATCGATCCGGGCTTCTGGCACTACGCGAGCGAATCGCTGCCGGTGTTCGACAGCGATGGCGCGGCCGGGCGCCTGATCGCGGGACGGCTGGCCGGCGTGACGTCGCCGGTGCAGATCGACTCGCCGCAGTTCTACGTGCACTGGAAACTGCGTGCCGGTGCGCGCGTATCGCTGCCGGCGGAGTATTCCGAGCGCGCGGTCTACGTCGCCGGCGGCGAGGTGGAACTGGAAGGCCAGCGCATCGAGCCCGGCGCCATGGCGGTGCTCACGCCCGGCAAGGCCGCCACGATCTCTGCACTCGGTGACGCCGTGGTCATGGCGCTCGGCGGCGAACCGGTGGGGCCGCGCTACATCGACTGGAACTTCGTGTCGTCGTCGAAGGAACGCATCGATCAGGCGCGCGATGACTGGCAGGCCGGACGCATGAAGCTGCCCGACCTCGACCACGACGAATTCATTCCTCTGCCGCCGAAGATCGGCGAGGTCAGCGAACCCGAGCCTGGGTCATGAGTGCTGGTGATACTCGATGGCATCCACCGTGTGTCGAAAGGCGACGAGCTCCGCATGCCAGGCTTCGCCGGCGAACTGTCCGACCGGCAGATCGCCACATTGGGCAACTATCTGACTCGCAGCTTCGGCAATAGCGCCGCCACGGTCAGCGCGAACCAGGTGAAGGAACTGCGGCTGCGCCCGGCCTCCGTTGGTTCTTAGTGTCCAGATGAGTGGATGCTTCGACGACCTTGGAGAAGGACGGGGGTGTCAAGTTGGCGGAGTCGCTTGCTGCCTTGAAGGCGCTTCAAGACGCATCGCGAGCGACATCAAGGGATGCCTCAAGCGTATCGCCGACATACACGCGTCCAGCGCGCTCAGCTGCATATGAACCCCAGCAGATCCCCGTTCACCCGTTCCGCATTGATCGTGCACAGGCCGTGGCCGAGACCCGGATAGATCTTGAGCGTCCCTTTTCTCAGCAGCTTTGCCGATAGCGGTGCGGAGTCTGCGATCGGCACGATCTGATCGTCGTCGCCGTGCATGACCAGTGTCGGCACGTCGATCTGCTGCAAATCGTTGGTGAAGTCCGTTTCCGAAAACGCCTTGATGCAGTCGTACTGCGGCTTGATGCCGCCCATCATTCCCTGCCGCCACCAGTTGTCGATCACGCCGTCGAGCATCTTCGCGCCCGGACGATTGAAGCCGTAGAAGGGACCGGCAGGAACGTCGCGATAGAACTGCGCGCGATTGGCGATCAGCGCCGCGCGAAAACCGTCGAAGACCTCCAGCGGCAGGCCGCCCGGATTCTTCTCCGACTTCGCCATCACCGGCGGCACCGCACCGATCAGCACGGCCTTCGCCACGCGGCCGCCGGCGCCGTACCGGGCAACATACCGGGCCACCTCGCCGCCGCCGGTCGAATGGCCGATGTGGATTGCGTCCTTCAGATCCAGATGCGCCGCGACGTCCGCCGTCGCCGGATTCCTCCCGAGATCGCCGTGGGGATCACCCAGTACGCCGGCGAACATGCCCTGACGGAACGCGAGACGGACGTGCTGCGACAGATCGCCGACGGCCGCTCGAACAAGCAGATCGCCCGCTTCCTCGACCTCGCCGAGGAAACCGTCAAGACGCATGTGAAGAACATTCTCGCCAAGCTGCGCGCCGACGATCGTACTCACGCGGTAACCATCGCGGTCAGGCGCGGGATCATCGAGTTGTGAACGTGCATCCCGTCGCGGAGACACGTGAGCGCCTTGTTCAGCCCGCCGAGCGAATACCTACTCCAGCAAACCGGCGATATGCGCGCGCGAGCACACCGATGTGGGTGCTCGATCGGACGTCAAACGGTTCATCCGTCAGACGAACCACCCACGCATCTGCTGGTGTTTGCTCCGCCAGACGCAACCACTCGCCGTCACGCTCAGCATCTGGAAAGTCCAGGAATTTGCACGTCGCTGCAGACCAGTAGTTGACCCAGTGCAACTGGTCCGGCTGAGCGGAGTCGAACCGCGCGCCGCCGGTCGCGACCGGGCGTAGTGAGGGCAGGACTTCGCCAGTCTGTTCGAGAGCAGCAATCACAGGTGCCGCGCTTATGTTCGCCACTCCAGATCGCGCCAGATTTGCGTATGCGTAGAGTGCGTTAGCACTGAATAAGGGAGTGAAACCACCGGCGTACACGCCCGCCGCATCACCGCAGACTTGAAGCAGCCGTGCACGCTCCTCCCAAGACGACGCAGGCGTAAAAACTTGAAAATCGAAAGCTAGACGCGCTCTATCATTAAGAACTCCACGAATCGATATCGACGCCTTGCGATCGAGCGAATTTCGAATCAGCAGATCTCGGAAAGGCGTCCTCGCGACAGCATCTAGGTGTGATCGTCGATCTTTCAGTCGTACGACTTTGCGGCCCACCAGCCCATGGATCAATGGCTGCTGCGACGGAAACTCGACCTCGAGCGCTGCGCACAATCCATCGAGGCCTGAGGCCCATTGCTCTGGCTGCGTAGTGATCGAGAAATTCAGGACGCAGTCCTCGCGCAAACTTTCTCGCATGGGATCCATCGAATTCATTGACCTGCCTCCTATTGACCTGCCTCCTCGAGCCAAGGACTCAACTGAACCGCCGATAGAGATACACCAGAAGTATCAGTATGCAGACCAGAATGCCTTCGATGATCAATCCCTTTCCCGCCAGCGTCAGTCCGGGATGATTCCTGTCGACGCGTCTTTCCCGGTTCTTGCTTCTGCTTTTCATGTGCCGCCGGCGTACTTCACGTCGAGACGCCCCCTATAGGAGCTGATGGTGAAACATTGTCAGGCCGGCCATCAGATACGCGACTGAGATATCCGCCTCTGCAATGAGCCTCGTGCGACCACTCACGAACTTCAGCGCGTATCTCGCACAGGTAGCCGAGCGAGAGCATTACAACACCGAGCAAGATCGCACCTTCATCGTAGTAGGCTACCGCCCCACGAAATCCAATGCGTGGACTGCCAAGCGTGATTGCCCGCCGACTGATGCCTCGCGCAACTGTTCCGGATTTTCGCTCGGATCTGCTTGCAGGGGGGGCTGCTCGGCAGATTGTCCGGATCGAAGTCCTGCTGAACTCACCCGAGGCGCGCATTGTCGAGACAGTCGAAGGCGACCCGCGCATTCTGAGTCGCAATGGCATCGCTGGTGGCATCCACCAGCGCGTCGATGCCCTGCTCGAGCGCAGTCTACTCGGCCTGTAACTTCGCCACCCATCTGCGCGTGACGCTCGCGGATGCCCTGCGACACACGCTTGCATCCACCTCCTTCACCTCAGGCATTCGCATCTCGTCGTCGTTGCTTGCTCCGTTCATTGCTCGCTCTCTTAATGAATACCAGGAGCGTATTGTCCGCGTCCTTGCGAGGAGCGAAAGTACTCTGAACATCGGAGACCAAACCATCTGCAACAGCGATGGAACCGTCAGGCTGTTGCTGTGCAATGAGCCAGTCGGGGCTGGCAACCGCAGTCACACACAACGATACGTGCAGGCAGATCGCAACAACTGCTGCCACCATCCTTGTTACGTTCAAGCCCAATCTCCCTCAATGCGGCGGTCACGGTCTCGAGAGTGCGTGTAACTCAACCTTGGTGCGGAAATTCTGCTCCTGGGTCACGGCGCGCGAAGGCCAACCGACAGTAATCCACAGTCGCGCTCGACAGCTGTCCGAAGCGCCGTTGGCCAAGCGTCGAGGATCTGCGCCACTTCACTCTCGCAAGGGTAATGATCGAGGCGATACAGCTGCGCACCCCGTCTTACAATCGCGTCGCGATTCTCTCCACTAATCACATTCTCAAGCTGACCGAGAAACTCCGGCACCTCTCCTGGGGAGAGCAATACATTGCCAAGATGACCTGGCAATTTACCGGCCACCGCCTTACCGACGCCGTAATAGAGGATTGAGACAGGCGTCACCCTTGACGTACTCGTCAGGCTGATAACCGTCCCAGCTGTGAGTTCCAGCTCAGGCGCGTCTCCAAGCGTGATGCCCTGCCAAAATTCCCTCACTGATTCCAGATTGAAAGTCCTTTGGAACTCATCAAGCACTACCGACTCCGCCGTGTCTTCAACTTCTGACCAGCGTTCAAAGACTTCCTTACTGCACAGTGCTCGCTGTCGATATGGCTCGATCGAACATCGGCCTCATGCGCAACACCTGCGTAGGCGTAACAGCCGCATGCAACCACCAATGATTTGCACTCATGTGAATCGAGTCTCTCTGACTGAAGAGCTACTGCAAACAGCGAGGTTCCGCTCCCAGCGTCGTAGGGACGCTGCCGAATCCGAGTCGCACCAAGGCATCGTAGTGACCCTGATCGGCAACAACGCATCTGAATGGACGCTTGCATTGCCGAGCGACAGCCGCTGACGGGACTCCCCCTGCAAAGTCGTCTGCTGTGATCGCTTGCTGAACGAACGGTGGCTGAACACTGTATCGATTCGCCTTGACCTCCCACAAGGAACCATCCGCAGACATGCCATCGAATCGCTTGCTCTGTCCGAATGGTGTCGTCACCAGTACACCGCATTCTGGATACACGTCCGACACGAAATCTGCGCAAGTGTTATGAACGGGATCTCCGCCGAGATGAGGGGCAGACCGGCTCATACTTGCACTCGCAACTCTCCTGATTTGGATTGTCCTCACAGCTTTCGTTGCAATCCTCTTCGTCGGGGTTGGGCTAGGCAACGCAGTGGGCAATGGAAACAACGACTCGGCGGCGGCACCACCCTCCGCGGCCAACAGCGCGAGTTCAATCACCGCCATGTGATACGTGAACAACACTGCAATTCGGTTTAATCAATGACATTGTCTGCTTGTCTAGGCACGCCATCTGCAACGAGTTAGAAAGCTTCTGAAGCGCTTCCGTTGCAATGGATCTTCGCGAAGCTCTGACCGAGATCGCGGTCTGGATCGCAGATGGCTCACCCAACATGATCTCGAGACGCTCCCCGTCCAGAATCAAGCTTCCCCACAAAATACCTGCCGTAATACTCCACCGGGTAGCAGGGTATGCAGTGCTGAGGAAGCCTCTGACATCTTCCGATGTCCCGAGAAATTGCATAGCGCTCGCATCTATCTCGTCGGCACTGCACAAGTCCCGTGTCGGGCGAAAGAACCAATAGTCGCAACTCATGGCGACAAACACCCCGTTTCAATCAATAACTGAGTTGGAAGCCTATCGAACCCTCTCCTCAGCAATTCTTCATAGTGTTCGCGGTCTGCAACGACGTAATTGTAACTTCGCTTGCATTGACGCGCGATGTTGCTTTCCACCTCTGCGGCTGTGAAGTCATCAGCAATGATCCGTCCCTTAGTAAATGGGTTGTGTCGACTGTATCGATCGGTCTTGAACTCCCAGAGGGTTCCATCGGCAGACATAGCATCGAAGCGTTTACCTTGCCCACCAGGCGGAGTGACCAGCACATCGCATTCTGGAAATAATTTAGCGCAGCAAGATTTTGTGGCGTCGTGGTCTGACCTGCGTGTACAAACGCCCGCAGAGCGAGCGCGGTATCGAGAGGCGTACTGTCATATCCTGGCAGTTCCCCCATACCACCATCACTGCTCTGGCGGAGCAGAAGGTCTGATACAAGTACCTGTGTGGGACTTCCACGCTCAGAAGTAAGCTTCAGCTGTCGCGCGACCACTTCCGTCCCGCGATACGGATAACCAAGCACAAACGCTTCGGCAGCCATTGGTGCCGCCATACGCAGGACAGAAACTGCTTCTGCGGTTGATTGCACGGGTAGCGCAATGTCGCCAAGCGAGACGATGCTGCCATCTGGCTGGCTTTGTTCCATCAACTAGTTGGTATCTACCTGTGCGACTGCGGACGTGAAGGCACCGAACCCCAGGGCAAGCGCACCAAGCCAACTCGTCAGCAGATGTCGCAATGGTCGCTGCCCTCTGACAAGAGGACGTGCACTCCTCATTCCTGATCGACGCGAATTCGCAAATGCCGTGTCCAAAACATTGTCTCCTGACAGCCCGCCGTGGCGACCAGCTCATATTGGTTTGAATTCTCCGACGAAGCTCCACACCCCTTTGGGTGTGGAATACGACAGACGGACGCTCAAAGTTGCCCGGCCACCTCAATTGCTACACCGAGCCTTGTATCCACTCGTTCTGCATGCCCGTCAGGATGGGAGAAGAGAAGTGTCTGATCATCTTTCCATGCAATTGAGCCCGGCGAGCGTGCTTTTCGGAGCACATATTCTGGATCCGCACTCACCTGTGTCGAGTCAAGCAGCCAAAGCTCAACGTCGGGATCGCTGTACCGCTTGCATCTGACAACCTTGAGAACTGCAGTCATCCTGCCGTCGGGTGAAGGCACGCTCTGTACGATCCGAGTGCCGCACTTTTCGCGAGAATCATTCCAGTACAGCAGCGACCCCATTAGGACGATAGTCATAACGAGGGCGAGTGTCGCCTTCACCCTGCCACGCGCGCGGGTATTGCAAATGCGTTAAGTACGGTGCCCGCCAGCAGCAGCGCCGAGCCGCCAACGACAAAACCCAACACCACATACAGCACCCCAATGACCCTCGCGACGACGCCTCGCTTCTCCGCGCGGGGTTTCATTGGATAGGCCATTGGATCAACGATTGGCCATTGCCCTGCGATCAATGCCTGCATGCCCACGGCCACTATCATGAGTCCCGCGATTCCAAGCAGCGTAAGCGACAAAACAACGCACCAACCGACCATTGATCGAGCGGAGTCAGCATCCACCTGGATGACAACAGGTTGCAAAATGGCCGCCAGAACGACAGGGCCAAAGATCACCGTCGCCAGTATCAGCAACGAAGGCTTCTTCATTCCGGCTCCACAGGAGGTGACGGAGGCGGTCGTACGAAGGTTGCCAGAGCGGCCATGAGGAACATGATAAGAAGCGAAAGAGCCAATCCAGCAACGAACGTTGGCGCGAACACGAGCGATAGCACTATTCCGCCGATTGCAAGCAGACCCGCACCGACTAGCACTGCGCTCGTTTCGTCTGAGTACCAGAGCGACTCGAATTGGGCGAACGCCTCCAGCCCCAGTGCAATCACTGCAATGGTTGCCCCTGGTCGGCCACGACATAGTGAAACGATCGCTTGCACTGACGAGCGATGGCTGCCGATGGAGGCCCCTCGACCAAGTCATGCGTGGTAATCGCTCTCCGTACAAAGGGATTCGCCGTACTGTAGCAATCGAGCACTTGCTATTCGTGCTTTCATTTGAGCGCCTTGAAGGTCGTTGAGCGGATTACAAATGGCACCAGTACGCCAAGGAACACCAACAAGAACACTATCAATCGGCGTGAGAAATCGTTCGCAAACAGCACCGCAGCAGCGATGCCCGCACTGAACGCGGCAATGACGACGGCCCATAGAATAACCACAGCGCGACAGACGGGGCCGTATGGTCGCCGTCCGGCTAACGACAGAATCAAACCGATGGCCAGCATGGCCGGCAACGCGGCGACTAGAACGATCCCCAGTTGAAGCACTAACCGCGAGGGCTCAGACGGCATCTTGATTGCTCGGTTCGCTAGACTTCAGAAGGAACGCGTGGTCGATCCATCATGTGCGGCAAGCTGATAAACAGCTGTGTCACCCAGTAAAAGGAATTCGAAAGAACGGCTCCGATCAAGGAGAGGAGCACAGGTCCGATATTCGAGTTCGCTTCCCCCTTGGGGGTCAGGTTGTAGCGCGCCAATAGATTCAGAACAATCACCATGACCGACAAGGTTATGACTGCTCCCTCGCGCTGTTCTGGAGTCAACTCATCTGCGTTCATTATCTGGTCGACTCGATCCACATAGCTATTCAGACCATAGAATAAGTGAAGCCCCCAGTATGAGCAGTGGGACTAGACCTATGCCCACAAAGAGCGCGCCGACAGCGACGACGAAGAAGCTCGCAATCGCTGCGAAGATCCATGCGCCGTTTGCACCGCCACCGATCTTCCATGCCGCGGCTCCCGTTTCTGGATCGACCAAGATGTATCCAGCGCCAGACCAGCCGGGCACACTTACGGCGTCCGTGTGCGTTATCACGTGCCTACCGCTTGCGAGAGCAGAAGAGCTCTCTGCCATCGTACCCGGATCATGGTGTATTCGTGACAATGTCACTCCTTGGTTCTCCGGCGTGATGTGATACACACGCTGGCCCGCTGCGCTAGCGAGACTCATCGCCTTCACGGCCGAGATCGCATTCACCGGATTGCTGCCTGCGCCCCCAAGCAACTGCTCAGGCACTGCGTGTTCCAGGAATGAAGACATCGCCCCTAGCCCGCATTTCTCGTGCGCCGTGAAAAGGCACGGCGCACGAGAAATCCGGGTTAGTTCAATTCCTTAGAACGGCAATCAGCGCACCGACCAGTACGCCGCCGCAACACCAAACAGCAAGCAACAAGAGCAGCGTTTCAACCCGCAGCACCGGACATTCAGGAATGAAATCCGATCGCCCGCCAATCAGAGGACGGTAGAGTCGAAACTGGGTCCCTGGTTGATAGAAATCCTTGAGGCGGTGAAACCGCCTGGACCTTTCGACAGCCGCTCTATTACTGCGACAGAACAACAGGCGCACCGCACCCTCACCTTCCTTCGTGTGGTAACGCACCGTCAAGAACACCTGTTGGGCCTTCGGCACACGCGAATCGCCGAGCGTCACTCCATCAACCACCGCCAACTCAAATGGCAGCCAACGCTTGAATGCAATGGAGAATAGGTGCACCAACAGCCACGCCACGAGGATGCTGAACACGGCCACTATCATCCACAGCACTACACCCATCTGAGATCTCCTCGAAATCGAAGCGCGGTGAAGTACATCAGTTTGATAGTTAGGAGTGCAGCTGCCATGGCAACAGAAACAGCTGCCGCTATTGCCACTCCGACGACCAGCGGGATCGCAACAGTTCCTATCGGAGCCGCTATCGCGGCTGCAACGGCTCCAGTGAGGTAGTTTGTAATACCAAAGAAGAGCATTTCAGTGCATACCCGCAGGATCTTCTCTGAGGTTGAGAGTGTGTCATCCGACCAAATAGTCATCGCATTGAGCGCAAAACCCACGTATCCCAGCGCCTGTGTCGCATTGCCTACTCTTGCAAGGTACTTCATGCGCTCGGAGTACCAAAAGTCCCGGCCGACATAGTTGGCGGTTCTACCTTCCAGAAATCCGGACGCACCCGCAGCTGCGATCGTGATGGCATCCGAAGCCTGTTGAAAGCCACCATTCATCCCGCCGGAGATCTTGTAGGCTCCGGCTCCCGTGGATGGATCGATGAGCAAGTAGCCACTTCCGGTCCATCCGGGGACGCTTACTGTCCCTGTGTGCAGGATCGCCAACCGCCCTGCCGCAACCGCTGCACTCACTTCTTGAGCCGCCTCGGGGGCCAAGCTTACTTGCGCCAAGGCGCTCGCGAGATTTGACTGATCTGCTCCGACAATACGCCGCCCCTGAGACACTGCGATCTCAAAGGCGCGTGCTGCGGAGATGGCACGCGTATTTGGATCCATCTGCTCGGGAATGGCGTGTTCCAATGCCGAAGACATTATTCCAATCTGCAAAGTCAACGAGCGCGAGACGCTGGAATCTCCTGTTGAACTGCCAACGATATTGACCATCGGCACGTTGAAGACAGACGAACCTGCCTTGATGCTGCGTGGCACTCCGAAGAAATAGTCCACTTCGGGCTCATAGCCAAAGGTGCCCACGCCCGCACCCAATGCGAAATGACCACCTCCATTGCGGGCAAGCATCAGAGCATTCGCCTGATATTGGCCATAGTAGGCGAGCAAGCCCGCATAGTAGGGGTCGCCTAGCAGATCATCGCGAGTGAGCTGTGCGGCATCCGGATTGCCTGGAATCTCGACCGCATTTCCTACTCGGCTGAGTTCGGCCCGCTGCTGACTTAGTCGACTATCGGAAACGGACCCTGCAAGCGATGCCACTGCAAGGTATGAACCAGCGGGTAGCCGGTAGGAGAAGGTCTTGGGACCACTACTCACGAATTTCGGTGTGAATACAAAATCGATCTCATGCCCGAGACTCACCGAGGCGCCGCTCATCACGACGTTGTCATCAATCTTGATCTGCGGGACTACGCGAACCAGATAGCCGGGAATGGGCCTTATGAGCTGACTGAAATCTGTGACATCGCCCGAAGGAAGCAATGCAGACAATGCATCCCTGTCCGCTTGAGTCGCGGGTTGGAAGGAAAGCGTTATCCGCCTTCCGTTGGTGACCGCAAATGCAAATATTTGCGGGTCGACCGGCTCGCCTTCGATGTCACGGCCGAAAGCAAATGAGATCTGCTGTTGAAGCGAGGCGGGTACAGCCGCAAAACGGGCACCCGCAACCAGCACCCGGTTAGCCAATCCGGACGGTAGCGTCGGAGAGGTCAAGGTAACGATGCGTCGGCCACCCAACACTTCACCAACCGAAGACTGCCCAAGAGTGCTTCCAACATGCGCCTCCAGGGTTGCTCGCGCCTGCAGCTGCGATCTCTGCAGCAGGCTGCCGTTTAAACCGTCAATCCAGCCTGCACTCTCATTGATTGTTGCCGAGGAAATCAGCGACTGCGCAAGCGCGGTCGGATTCACTCCTGCTGCCTCGCGCGCATCAATACCCGTGTGGTACTCGAATTGTTTATAGCTTGTGTCGAGCGAAACCCATGTATCCGCTGCACGGTTGCGCGCACCCCTGGAAGGCACGAAGTCGATAGCCGCCTCAACCCACACATGT
>OEIU01001648.1_pt1 | contig 13746 bp, 14 predicted proteins | sample 1539221 | NCBI WGS metagenome assembly OEIU01 (sample SAMN03792071, study PRJEB22550) | activated sludge metagenome | feature: wastewater treatment plant; material: activated sludge; isolation source: Wastewater treatment plant of a petroleum refinery complex | place: Argentina: Zarate | collected...
GCGCGCAGATCGAAGACGGGTTGACGACCTTCATCGCGTCACTGCGTGCTCTGCAACCCGCGATCGCGGATCACGTCGGCCCACTTCCGGTAGTCGGCGCCGACGAGCGTCGCGAAGTCGGCGGCGCTGCCTTCCATCGGATCGACCCCGGAGGCGGCGAGCTGCTTCCTCATCTCTGGGCTCCTCATGGCAGAGTGGATCGACGCCTCGAGTTTCGCGACCACGTCCTTCGGCACCCCCGCCGGCGCAAAGATCCCGAACCACGCGCTGACGTCGTAGGCGGGCAGCCCCAGCTCGGCGAACGTCGGCACGTCGGGCATCTGCGGCGAGCGCTTCGCCGACGTGACGGCCAGCGCGCGAACGGCATGCGCCTGCACCTGCTTCGTGGCGGTGAGCACCAGGTCGAACATCATGTCGACGTGCCCGCCGAGCAGGTCGTTCAACGCAGGGGCGCTGCCCTTGTACGGGACGTGGTTGAGCTTCACGCCGGTCATCGACTGCAGCAGCTCGCCCGCCAGGTGGTTCGACGTGCCCACGCCCGCCGACGCGTAGGTGAGCGTGCCCGGCTTCGCGCGGCTGAGCGCGATCAGTTCGCCGTACGACTTCACCGGCAGCGTGTTCTTCGCCACGAGCGCGAACGCGATCGTCGCGACCGGCGCGATCGGCGTGAAGTCCTTGACCGGGTCGTAGCCGATCTTCGGGTTCAACGCCGGATTCATCGCGTGCGAGGTCACCGTTCCGATCATCAGCGTGTAGCCGTCGCCGGGCGCGGCGGCCACTTCCCGCGTGCCCAGCGCCGTTCCCGCGCCGGGGCGGTTTTCGACGACGACGGGCTGCCCGAGGTCCTGCGACATGCTCGTCGCCAGGTTGCGCGCCAGCATGTCCGCCGACCCGCCGGGCGGATACGGCACCACCAGCCGGATCGGCTTCGTGGGGTAAGGCTGTGCCACGGCGACGTTGGCCGCGGCCGCGAGCGACAGCGCGGCCGCCGCGACGATCTTCCCGATGTGCGTTCCCATGTTCGGATCCTCCTGGGTTGCTCAGTGCTGGACCGCTGCGCCGTCGAGCTCCGGGATCTCCGGAATCTCGACACCCCAGGGTGCGACGTCGGCCCGAATGCGGTCGAGCGCGCGCTTGATGATCCCCATCTCCTCGTCCGGGTGCGTGGCGCCCAGCCCGTACTCGGCGGCCAGTGCGCGGGCGCGCCCCGCACGGGCCCGCTCGTCGTCGGGCAGGTTCACGACGGCGTAGACGCCGTTGAGCAGGCTGCCGCGCAGCTTCTTCGAGACCTTCTGCCCCAGAAGCTGCTTGTCGGCGTCGGGGAGCTCGCCGAAATAGCGCCGCATGATGATCCGGCCGAACTGCACGTGGCGCGCCTCGTCGCGCAGGATCAGCCGGCAGGCCTCCTTGATCGACGCGAAGCGCGCGTTCTCGTAGCGCGCCTGCAGCAGCTCGCCGGAGAGCTGCTCGAACAGCGTGTTCACCGCCAGTCCCGCGTAGAACGACATCTGCCGCTCTTCGCGCTCGTCGTGGAAGCGCGGGATGATCGACTGGAAGTAGTCGGAGCGTGGCGACGCCTGGTAACCGCCGAGCGCCTGCGCGACGCGGAACGACGCCTCGTGGTGACGCAGCTCCTCGGCGATGAAGTTGACGATGTGCTGTTTCACCTCGAACGGCTCGTGCGAGAAGATCGCGTCGCGCAGCCGCTCGGCACCGTAGGGCGTGGCGCCGTGCTCCATCCACGCGCGCAGGCTCCACCACTCGGCGCCGGCCGCCCTCACCTCGGCCGGCAGGTCGGCCGACACGAGATCGCCGAAGTCGATTTTCGCCGGGTCCCACGCAAGGTCGCGGGCCTTCTCGCAGAGCGACCAGACCTCCTGCATCGAGATGTCGGCGACGACGGGATAGGGGTTGGGAACCGGAGTCAGCTCTTCGAGCAGGGATGGTTGCATTGCGATTTCATGATCTGCATCAAGGCGGAACGGCCGACTATACGGACGAGGCTGCAATGCGCAAAATATTATTTTTGTGCTTTCTGATATCAAAAGCAGATCAGCATGTTCGGCCAGAAGTCGCTTCGCCAGTTCATCGCCGTCGCCGAGGAGCTGAACTTCCGCCGCGCGGCGCGGCGCCTGCACATCACGCAACCGCCGCTCACGCAGGGCATCCAGCGGCTCGAGGCGCAGCTCGGCGTGCCCCTGTTCGAGCGCAGCCGCTCGCGCGTGAGCCTCACGCCCGCAGGCGCCGTGCTGCTCGACGACGCGCGCCGGCTCCTCGCGCAGACCGAGCGCGCACTCGAATCGGCCCGCCGGGCCCAGCAGGGCGTGACCGGCCTGCTCAGGGTGGCGTTCGTGCCGAGCGTGGGCCTGCACTTCCTGCCCGAAATCGTGCGCTCGTTCAGGGAGCGCCACCCCGAAGTCCACCTCGAACTGGCGGCGCAAACGAGCAGCCAGCAACTGGAAGGGCTGCGGCGTGGCGCGTTCGACGTCGGCATCGTCGTGTCGCCGTCGGAACGATCGCCCGACGACGAGTTCGAGTTCGACCTGCTGTTTCGCGCCGACATGTGCACGGCCGTGCCGGCTGGACACCGGCTGGCGCGCAGGCGCCGGATGGCGCTCGCGCAGCTGGCCAACGAGCCGTTCGTGATGCTGTCGGCGCTGCAGAGCCCGGCGTTCATGGGCGCGATCTACTCGGCCTGCTCGAGAGCGGGGTTCGTGCCGCGCGTGGTGCAGGAGGCTTCGCCGATCCAGGCGGTGCTCGCGATGGTGGCCTGCGGCGTCGGCGTCTCGCTGGTGCCGGACGCGGTGCGCGCGGCCGGGCACGAGGCGGTGGCGTTCGTCTCGCTCACCGATCGGCCGAAACTCGACTACGGACTGTCGGCAGTCTGGCTTCGCGAGCGCGAGTCGCCGCTGCTGCGCAGCTTCGTCGAAGCAGCGAAGGGGCGAGCCCGCACCGGTGGCGCGAGGTGAGCTCGCGTTGCCCACTTGCGTGTACGATGCACCGCGCCCCGCTTCCGGGTCTTTCGCCGAATGCCAACGACCTACGACCCCGCCGCACACGGATGGACGGCCTTCCCGGACGAAGGCTTCATCGACCACGTCGGCCCGATCTGGACGAAGCATGACGCAGGCGGGTCGCGGTTCGGCTTCGTCGCCGACCGGCACCACGCGAACCTGATCGGCGTCGTGCAGGGCGGGATGCTGATGACCTTCGGCGACCGCGCGCTCGGGTTGCGGGCCTGGGAGGCAGCGGGCGGCGCGCCCTGCGTCACGGTGCAGTTCGACATGCTGTTCCTCTCGTCGGGCCGAATCGGCGAATTCATCGAGCTGGAACCCGAACTCGTCCGGCAGACATCGTCCCTCCTGTTCCTTCGCGGCGTGCTCACCGCCGGCGACCGACCCGTGGCCACCGCCAGCGGCGTCTGGAAGATCCTGAAACCACGGCAATAGCCGACCCAGGGGCCGATCGGCCCACGCCTTGACGCGCCCGATTCAATATCTCAAAATCCGTTTCAGCCCGCTGAATTCAACAGATGTCACGCGTCCGTACCGCCGACCGCACGCTCGCGATCTTCGAAGCCTTCGAAGCCGCGTGCCGTCCCATGCTGCTCAGCGAACTCGCTCAACGGGCGCGCGTGCCGGTCAGCAGTTGCCACGGACTGGTGCAGACCTTGCTCGAGCGCGGCTATCTCTATTCGCTCGGGCGCCGCAAGGACATCTACCCGACGCGGCGCCTGCTCGACGCCGCGCAGAGAATCGTCCGCCACGACCCCCTGCTCGAGCGCATCGAGCCCGTGCTGCACGACCTGCGTGACCGCACACGCGAGACGATCATCCTCGGCAAGCGCCAGGGCGACGCGGTGCTCTACCTCGAGGTCGTGCCGGGGCTGCACACGGTGCGCTATACGGCGAACCCCGGGGAGTTCAAGCCGCTTCACTCCAGTTCGATCGGAAAGGCGTTGCTGGGAAGCCTGCCCGCCGAGGCGCTCGCCGGGTGGCTGCGCGCACATCGTCTGCCCGCGGTCACCAGCCGGACGCTCGTCGACCCGGAGCGCTTGCGGGCCGACCTCGTGCACAGCCATCGACGCGGCTACTACATGACCGAAGGCGAGAACGTCTCCGACGTGACGGCACTGGCGGTTTCGCTATCGGTCCACGGCGAAACCCTCGGCCTCGCGATCGCCGGCCCCACCCACCGGATGGGCGAGCAGGTAGAGCAACACGCGGCACACCTGCTCGAAGCCCGGCGCACCATCGAGAAGATCTTCGAACGATGACGCAAGCCGAACACCTGCGGGTCGAAGTCGTGGACAGCGTCCTGCGCGTCCGCATCGATCGTCCCGAGAAGCGCAATCCGCTCAGCCGCGCCGTACTCGGCGAACTCGGTCGGGTCTTCCGCGAATACGCGACGGACGCATCGCTGCGTGCGGCCGTCGTCACCGGCGCGGGCGACAAGAGCTTTGCGGCCGGTGGCGACCTGAAGGAGTTTTCCGCGTTCCGCAGCGACGAGGACGCCGATGCACTCTTCGGGCACGCCAACGATGCGCTCGCCGCGATCCGGCGTTTCCCGGTCCCGGTGGTCGCCGCCCTGAACGGCATGGCGATCGGGGGCGGCGCGGAGCTGGCGGTGGCCTGCGACTTCCGCGTCGCGGCGGCGCACGCAACGATCGGATTCGTGCAGGGGCGCCTGAACATCTCCACCGGCTTCGGCGGCGGCACCGACCTGGTCCAGCTGGTCGGCCCGCGCATGGCGCTGTCGCTGCTGATCGGCGCGCAGGTGTTCGACGCGGCCGACGCGAAGCGGATCGGGCTCGTCGACGAGGTGACGGGCGACTCGGAACCACTCGACGACTGCGTGGAGCGTTTCCTGGCGCCGATGCGCGCCCAGGCGCCCCAGGTGCTGCGCGCCTTCAAGGCGATCGCGTCGAGCGGGCGCCAGGGGCTGCCGCGCGTCGAGCGAGAGCATGAGGAGCGCGCCGCCTTCGTCCGCACCTGGACGCACCCCGATCACTGGGCAGCCGCCGAGCGCGTACTGGCCCGCATGGCACGAGGCACCGCATGAACGACACGAAGCGCACCGGTACGTCCGGCGCCAATCCCCAGGCCCCCTCGCCGTTCGTCCGCTCCGGCATCGAAGCGCCGGTCGTCGCGACCGCCGACACGCCACGGACGCGCGACCCCGGCCTTCCGGGGCAGTACCCGTTCACCCGCGGCATCTTCGCCGACGGTTTCCGGGGCCGGATGTGGACGATGCGCCAGTACTCGGGCTTCGGCACGCCGGAGGAGTCGAACGAGCGCTACCGCTTCCTGCTCGATCGCGGCCAGACCGGCTTGTCGATCGCACTGGACCTGCCGACGCAGTGCGGCCTGGATCCGGACGACCCGATGGCGCGCCCCGAAATCGGCAAGGTCGGCGTATCGCTCTCGAACCTTTCGGAGATGGAGATCCTGTTCAAGGGGATCGACCTGTCGAAGATCTCGACGTCGTTCACGATCAACGGTACCGCGGCGATCATCTATGCGATGTACATCGCCTGCGCCGACCGTAACGGCGTGCCGCGCGAGAAGCTGACCGGCACGATCCAGAACGACATCCTGAAGGAATACGTCGCGCGCGGCACCTGGATCTTCCCGGTGCAGCCCTCGATGCGGCTGATCTCCGACACGATCCTGTTCGGCAACCGCGAGACGCCGCGCTTCAACACGATCTCGATTGCGGGCGCGCACATGCGCGACGCGGGCTGCACCGCAGCCGAGGAAATGGCGTTCACGCTGTCCAACGGACTCGCCTACGTCGACGAGCTGCTTCGCCGCGGAGGCCGGGCGGACGACTTCGCCAAGCGACTGTCGTTCTTCTTCTACGTGCACATGGACCTGTTCGAGGAGGTCGCGAAATTCCGGGCTGGCCGTCGCGTCTGGGCCCGGCTGCTGCGGGACCGCTATTCCGTCACCGATCCGAAGGCGCAGATGTTCCGCTTCGGCGTGGTCTGCGGCGGCTCGTCACTCGTGGCGCCGCAGCCCTACAACAACGTGATCCGGGTGTCGATCGAAGCAATGGCCGCGGTGCTGGGCGGCGCGCAGTCGATCTTCACATGCGCCTACGACGAGCCGTTCCAGATCCCCACCGAGTTCTCCGCCGAACTCGCATTGCGCACCCAGCAGATCGTCGCGCACGAGAGCGGCATCGCGCGCACGGTCGATCCGCTCGGCGGCAGCTACTACACCGAGCACCTGACCGACGAGATGGAGCAGCGGATCGACACGCTGATGAAGGAAGTCGAGGACTATGGAGGGGCGATCAAGGCGATCGAGGACGGCTGGATGCAGCAGCGCATCGCCCACCGCGCCCACGAGAGGAAGCAGCAACTCGACAGCGGCGAGTTGCCGGTGGTTGGCCTGAACTGCTTCCGGCGCGACGACCAGCCGACCTCGCCCGGCGAGGTCTTTCACCTCGACCCGCAGGTCAGCCGCCGAGTACTGGAGAAGTTCGAGGCCATCCGCGATCGCCGCGACGCCGGCGCCGTGGCGCGTTCGCTCGACCGCCTCGAACACGCCGCCGCGCAGGACGGCGAGAACCTGATGCCCTACCTGATCGAATGCTGTCATGCCTACGCCACGGTGGGCGAGATGGTTTCCCGCCTGAAGGCCCGATGGGGCGAGTTCCAGGAGCCGGTGCGCCTATGACAACGACGTCCGCCAAGCCGCCATCGCTGCGCGGCAAGCGAATCCTGATCGCGAAACCCGGGCTCGACGGCCACGACGTCGGCGCCAAGATCGTCGCGCTCGCCCTTCGCGATGCCGGCGCCGACGTGATCTACACGGGCCTGCGCAAGGCACCTGGCTTCATCGCGCACGTCGCCGTCGACGAGGACGTCGACGCGGTGGGGCTGTCGATCCTCTCGGGCAGCCACAACGAACTCGTCGCCCAGACCCTCGAGCAGTTGCGCGCGCTCGACGCCGGCGACATTCCGGTGTTCGTCGGGGGCACGATCCCCGAGAACGACCGGGACGCTCTGCGCGCACAGGGAGTGCGCGGCGTGTACACCAGCGACATTCCGCTCGAAGAAGTCATCGCCAGCGTCGCGCAACTGCTGTCATGAGCCTGCCCCTCTCCGGAAAGCGGATCATCGAAGTCGGCCACATGCTGATGGGGCCGTACTGCGGGATGCTGCTCGCCGACATGGGGGCCGAGGTCGTCAAGGTCGAGCCTCCCGGCGGCGACATCGCGCGCACGATCAGCCCGCACCGCGTCGGCGGCCACAACGCGTACTTCGCGAGCCTGAATCGCAGCAAGAAGAGCGTCGTGCTCGACCTGGGCTCGGAGTCGGGACAGGCGGAGCTCGCCGCCCTCGCGCGCACTGCCGACGGACTCGTCACCAACCTGCGGCCAGGCGCGATCCGCAAGCTCGGCCTCACTTACGACCGGCTCAAGCACGCGAACCCGGCCATCGTCTGCGTGGCGCTCACCGGCTACGGGCTGCAAAGCCCGTTCGCCGAGCGGCCGGCGTACGACTACGTGATCCAGGCGCTCACCGGCGTGATGGCGCTGACCGGCGACCCTGACGGCCCGCCGACGAAGACCGGCTATTCGGCGGTCGACAACTCGGCCGGAATCATGGGCGCGGTCGGCCTGCTCGCCAAGCTCGTCGAGGGCAAGGGCGGCCAGGTCGACATCGCGATGTACGACGTCATGCTGTCGCAACTGAACTATCTCGCGGGGGCCTGGCTGAATGCGGGAGAGCGTGCGGAGCGCTATCCGCATTCCGCGCACCCGTACATCGTCCCCGCCCAGATCTTCCGCACTTCCGACGGCTGGCTGACGCTCTTCATCACGCACGACGACTTCTGGCGGCGCTTCTGCGAGGAAGTCCGGCATCCCGAGTGGACGACCGACCCGCGCCTGGCGACGATGTCGGCTCGGCGCGAGAACCGCACGGTTGCGCTGCAGCTCGTCGCCGACGTGGTCGCCTCGAACACCACCGAGCACTGGGTGTCTCGCCTCGCACCGCTCGGCATCGTCGCCGCCGGCGTCGAGAGCCTGGAACAGGCGCTCGCCAGCGAGCACACGCGCTCGCGCGCGATGGTCGCCGGGATACCGACCGACGAGGCGACGATCCGGGTCGTCGGCAACCCGATCAAGTTCTCCGGGGCGCGCGACGAGTACCGGGCGCCGCCGGCGCTGGGCGAACACAACGACGTCCTGCTGGAGCATCCGAAGTGACCGCAGCGCGCGCGCCCGTGGCCGTCGATCGCCGCGCGCTCGCACGCGCGCTCACCCGCGCCGCACGCGCGAGCGTCGACGACACGCTGCGCGGCGCCGAAGCGCCGACCGCGACTGCCCCCCGGATCGGCGTGACCGGTGCGCCCGGGGTCGGCAAGAGTTCGCTCGTCGCGCGTCTGGCGCGTCACCGGGTGGAGCGGACGGCGCCCCTGGCGGTGATCGCCATCGACCCCTCCAGTCCGCACACCTGCGGGTCGCTGCTCGGCGACCGCATCCGCATGGACTCGGCCGCCGACGACCCGCGCATCTACATCCGCTCGCTCGCCAGCGGCCAGGCACAGGACGGCCTGAGCGACAACCTGCCCGAGGTCCTCGCGGCAGTCGACGCCTTCGGCTTCGCCGAAGTCATCCTCGAGACAGTGGGCGTCGGCCAGTCCGAATACGGTGTTCGCGAACTGGTCGACGTCGAATTGCTCGTGCTGATGCCGGGATCCGGCGACACGGTTCAGGCGATGAAGGCCGGCATCCTCGAGACCGCGGACATCGTCGTCGTGAACAAGGCCGATCTTCCCGGTGCACAACGCATGGCGCTCGACCTGCGTTCGGTGTTCGGCAGTCGCAGGAGCGCCGTCCCGCCGCCCGTCGTCCTCGTCCGGCACGACGACGACGCCGGCTTGCACGAGCTGAGCGGCCTGATCGACGAGGCGCTCGCACGATGCATGCGCCCCGCTGCCGGCGACGAACGCCGGCGCCGCTTCAATCGGTACCGCGTCCAGCGGCTCGCGGCACGCCGCCTGAGCGAGGCGATTGCACTGTTACCGGCCTCCCGGTTCGACGAGAGGCCCGTCGACGTCTACCGCGACCTGCTGGCGCGGCTGGCCGAGCAGGCGCGAAGCCCCGGCTGACACTGGCAACCACACCAACGACGAGAGGGAGATGCAGATGAACAGGCTATTCACGAAGACGTTCAAGACGGCCCTGGCCGCGGGAATCCTGGCGGTCTGCGGCACCGGCGCGGCCCAGGTAATGAACCTGAAGATGGCGCACCAGTGGCCGCAGGACGAGTCCGACTACGTGATATCGATCGCCAGCAGGTTCGTCCAGGAAGTCGAGAAACGCTCGAACGGACAGATCAAGATCGCAGTGTTCCCCGCCGAGTCGCTCGTCAAGGCGGGGGCGACCCACACCGCGCTGAAGAACGGGACGGTCGATCTCGCGGTGTACCCGTACATCTACTCGGCAGGCGCCATCCCCGAGATGAACCTGGTCCTGCTGCCGGGCCTGTGGAAGACACACGACGACGCATTCGCGTTCCGCAAGTCGGAGGCGTGGAAGAAGCTCGAGCAGAAAGCCGAGGCATTCGGCTTCAAGACCCTGTCGTGGATCCAGATCTCCGGCGGTGTCGCATCCACGAAGAAGGCGATCCACAAGCCCGAAGACGTTTCGGGCATGAAGATGCGGGCAGCCGGCAAGTTCATGGAGTACGCGCTGCAGCAGGCGGGCGCAAGCACGGTCTCGATGCCCTCGTCCGAGAACTACAGTGCGATGCAACTCGGGCTCCTCGACGGCATCTGGACGTCGTCGGGCTCCTTCGGCGCCTACCGGATGTACGAAGTGGCGAAGTTCTACGTCTCGCCGGAGGACTTCAGCGTCTTCTTCACGATCGAGCCGATCGCGATCAGCATGAAGACCTGGAACAAGCTGAGCCCCGAGCAGCAGAGAATCATGACCGAGGTCGGTGCCAGCCTCGAGCAGGCGGCGCTCGAGGGTGCCAAGAAGGAAGATTCGCGGGTGGCCAGGCTCTTCGCCGACAAGGGCGTCAAGGTCGAGAAGATGAGCGAGGCCGACTGGAAGACCTGGCAGGCCTGGTTCGCGCAGCACAGCTTCGCGAAGTTCAGGAAGGACATCCCCGGTGGTGAGGAACTGATCGGGGACAGCGCCCGGCCCGCCAAGTGACCGGCTCGCACGGAGTCGATCGTTCGGTCCCTGCCCCCGGCGACGCCGGCCGCAGGGGGTGGCTGGACCGCGCGACCCGGCTCTCCGGGATCGCGGTCGGGGTGGCGGCGTTCATGATCGCCGTGCTGGTGACCGCCGAAGTCCTCGCCCGGACTCTGCTTGGCGCGACGACCGCGTGGGTGAACGACGTCTCCGTCTACCTGATGGGGTTCATCACTTTCGTCGGTGCGGCCTACGCGCTCGCAGAGGGCGCCCACGTCAGCGTCGACGTCGTGCTCACGCGGGTCGGGGCGCGCACGAAGCGCCTGCTCGTGCGCATCGCGGACCTGCTCGTGCTCGCGGTGCTGGCCACGCTCGCCTGGCTCGGCGCCGCGTTCTGGTGGGATGCCTACACCAGCGGAGAGAAGTCGTGGGGGCTGGTCGAGGTCGCGCTCTGGATTCCCTACTCGTTCCTCGCCGTGGGCATGCTGTGGCTGCTCGTCATGCACCTCGCGATGATGGTCGGTCGCATGCGCGGCAAGACGCCCTGACCCATCCGGCACACGATCGACGCCCCCGGGAGACCTGATGGAAATCTGGATCGGCCTGGCGATGTTCGCCGGCCTCATCGCGCTGCTGGCCGTCGGGGTGCCCGTGGCGTTCGGCCTGTTCGGCATCGGCATCGCCGCACTGTTCATCGTCGGCGGCGGCGTCGACGCCCTGGGCCTCGTGGCCCCCACTCTCTGGGGCTCGGTGACGAGCTTCACGCTGACCGCGGTGCCACTGTTCATCCTGATGGGGGCGATCATCTCGGCCTCGGGGATGGGCTCGCGGCTCTACACGTCGCTGGCGACCTTGATGCACGGCGTTCCGGGCGGCCTCATGGTCGCCACGACCCTCGCCTGCACGGTCATGGCAGCGGTCTCCGGTTCGAGCGTCGCCACTGCGGGCGCCATCGGCCGTTTCTCCGTGAGCGAAATGCGGCGGTTCGGCTACCGCGACAGCGCGTCGTGCGGCGCGGTGGCCGCCGGCGGAACGCTGGGCATCCTGATTCCGCCCAGCATCCCGATGATCGTCTACGGCATCGTCGCCGAGCAGTCGATCGGAAAGCTCTTCATTGCCGGCATCGTGCCAGGCCTGCTGATGGCGGGCGCCTTCATCGCGTACCAGGTCTTCGGGGCGATGCGCGAACAGTCGCTGCGCGCGCGCTCGCAGGCGCCCGACGAGGTCGGCTGGCGCGACCGGCTGATCGCGTTGCGGCACGTCGGGCCGATCGCCGTCCTGATCTGGATCATCCTGGGCTCGATCTACCAGGGCATCGCGACGCCGACCGAAGCCGCGGCGCTCGGCGCGCTCGCGAGCCTGCTGCTGTCCGGCGTGATCTACCGGGAACTCGACCTGGCCAAACTCCGGCTCATCCTCCAGGAAACGGCCCGCGGAAGCGTGATGGTGCTGATGATCATCGCCGGCGCGATGGTCTTCGGCTACGCGATGACCGCGACGCAGGTCGCGCCGGTGCTGTCGCGCACGGTTGCGCAACTCGACGTGTCGCCATGGGTCGTCTTCATTGCGATCAACCTGCTTCTGGTCTTCCTCGGCTGCTTCATGGAGACGCTGTCGATCATCGTGATCACGACCCCGATCCTGATCCCGATCATCACGGCGTTCGGATGGGACCTGATCTGGTTCGGCATCATCCTGACGATCAACATGGAGATGGCGCTGATCACGCCGCCCGTGGGCCTGAACCTGTTCGTCGTACAGGGCGTGGTGCGCGACGTCAGCCTCGAGCGGATCATCGTCGGAGCCCTTCCCTACGTGCTCATCATGCTGGTCGTGCTGGCGCTGGTCGCGATCTTCCCCGGGCTCGCGACGGGCCTGATCGGCAGCGTCCGGTAGGCGGCGCGCCAGTGCCTCTCACGTCGGCATCGTTCGTCGTCGTCGCGATGCTCGTCGCGCAGACGATCGTCTCGATGGGGACGCTGACGCTCCCGGCGATCGCGCCGGCGCTCGCCCGGGCATTCGAGGTCGATGCCTCCGCGATCGGCTACCAGATCAGCATCGTCTACGCAGGCGCCATGGCCAGTGCTGCCCTGGGCGGAAGCGTCGTGCAGCGGATCGGTGCCGGCCGCACGACGCAGACGGCGCTCCTGGCCATCGCGGCCGGCATGGCGCTGGGCACCTCGGCCAGTATCGCGACGCTGATGATCGCATCGCTGCTGATCGGCCTCGGCTACGGCTTGTCGAACCCGGCCGCGGCCGAACTGCTCGTCCGGTACACCCCGGCCAGCCGCAGAAACCTGATCTTCTCGCTGAAGCAGACCGGTGTTCCGCTCGGCGGCATGGCCGCGGCCATGGTCGCTCCGGGCATCGCGTCGACCTTCGGCTGGCGCGCCGCGCTGCTGCTCGTCACCGCACTGGCCATCGCCATGGTCGTCCTGCTCCAGTTTCCCCGCGGCCGCTGGGACCAGCGCAGCGGCAGGCCGCTGCCACTGTCCTGGGCGCAGGTCTTCGACGGCATCTCGCTGATCTGGCGCGAGCCCCCGCTTCGCTACCTGTCGCTGATGGCCCTGTGCTTCGCCGGTGTCCAGTTGTGCCTGATGACCTTCACGGTGACGCTGCTGGTCGCCGAGTCGGGATACTCGCTGGTGCAGGCAGGCCTGGTCCTGTCGGTCGTCCAGCTCGCCGGCGCCGTCGGCCGCATCGTCTGGGGATGGGCGGCCGATCGCACGCGATCGAGCACGTCGGTGCTGATCGCGCTCGGCGCGATCATGCTGGTGGCGAACCTGGCGGTCACGCGGATCGACGCCGGGTGGAGCGCCGCCTGGATTCTCTTCGTATTCGTGGCCATGGGCTCGACCGCGATCGGCTGGAATGGCGTGTTCCTCGCGGAGGTCGCCCGGCTGGCCTCCACCAGCCATGCGAGCACGGCGACCGGTGGAGCGCTGTTCTTCACGTTCGCAGGCGTCCTGCTTGGCCCCTCGGCCTTCGCGGCCGTGTACGGGCACCTGCAGAGCTACACCGGGACGTTCGTCGTCGCCGCCATTCTCGCGGCCATCGGCATCGGGCTCGCCGCACTGTCGCGCGCATGCCGCACCCCGCCGCGCAGCTAGGAAATCATCGGCCACAGCGTCGCGGCCAGCAGCGCGGCCATCGTCAGGTTGAACCGCCTCGATCGCACCGGATCCGCCAGGAATTTCCGCAGCGCGACGCCGAACGCGGCCCAGACCGAAACCGTCGGCAGGTTGACGGCCGCGAAGACAATGCAGATCGACGCGATCGACAGCAGCGGCGCATCGGGATTCGTATAGACCGCCATCGTCGCGAGCGCGACGACCCAGGCCTTCGGATTGATCCACTGGAACACGGCCGATTCGCCTAAGGTCAGCGGTCGTCCCCCGATCTTCCCGTCGGCGCCCGTCGCGCCCGAGGTCGCGATGCGCCAGGCGAGATAGAGCAGATAGGCGCCACCCGCGATCTTCAAGCCGAGATGCAACGACGGAAACGCCGACAGCAGGGCGCCGAGTCCGAGTCCCACGCCGAGCAGCAGCGACGTGAAGCCCAGCGTGATGCCGAGCACCTGCGGAATCG
>OEIU01001650.1_pt1 | contig 13722 bp, 13 predicted proteins | sample 1539221 | NCBI WGS metagenome assembly OEIU01 (sample SAMN03792071, study PRJEB22550) | activated sludge metagenome | feature: wastewater treatment plant; material: activated sludge; isolation source: Wastewater treatment plant of a petroleum refinery complex | place: Argentina: Zarate | collected...
GATCCATCTTGACGACGCGCGCGCCATGGCGGACCGCCTCGCGATGGTCGTTGCCGAGGATGTCGGGCATAGCGAGCCGATCGTCGAAGAAGCAGAGATGGAACTTGCCATGCTCGAGCGTGCGGGCAATGCGCTGGAAATATTCGGGACCCAGGAAATCCGAGACCGACTCGGGGTGCCGCCAGGACCCGATATAATTCGAGCAGTTCTGGGCCTGCATGAAGCCGATAAGCGTCATCTCCCGCCGCGTCGCCATCGTCTCGCCCTTTCTGAGCATCCCTGTCTGACCGGCTGCGGCGGTATTAGTCCGGACGACGCAGTTAGTCGGTTTTCGGCACGGCGTCACGCGCCGCCTGCGGACGCTGCGCGAAAAAAGTGCGGGCGAAGTCCCGTCGTGGCCTTGCCTTTTTCGCGCAGGGTCCGCAAGCGGTGTATGTGGCCTGCTGCGCCTATGGTGTCGCGCAAAGGCGCTGCCACGGCAAGCCCGCGGCAATCGGCCGATTTGGACTGTAGCGATGCCGAGCCACACCGGCCGGTCACTTGCCGGCCTTGCCAGCGCCGCGGATTGGCGGCAAGGGAGGGGGCCTGAACGCTGCCGCACCGGCCGCGCTGTCCCGATCCGCGCGAGGGCACTCGCTGGATGGAACGGACGCGGCAAGGCGGCACGCGAGCCAACTCCAGCCGCGGCCTCTCCATGCTCTCGTCCAGCGAACTTCTGATCGAGCTCTTCTCCGAGGAGATCCCTGCGCGCATGCAGCCGCGCGCGGCCGAGGATCTTAGACGCCTCGTTGTCGACGGTCTCAAGAGCCGCGGGCTCGGTGCCGGATCGGCCATGGCCTTCGCCACGCCGCGCAGGCTGACGCTCGTCATCCAGGACGTGCCGCCGATGTCACCGGCCGTCTCGGAGGAGCGCAAGGGCCCGCGGGTCGGCGCACCTGAGGCCGCGATCCAGGGCTTCCTCAAGAGCGCGGGCCTCACCGCTATCGGCGAGGCCCAGGTGGTCGAGGATGCCAAGCGCGGCAGCTACTATGTGGCGCGCATCGAGAAGCCCGGACAAGCCGCACCGGTCATCATCGCCGACGTCGTGAAGGATGCGCTGGAGAAATTCCCCTGGCCCAAGGCGCAACGCTGGGGCTCCGGCCATTTCCAATGGGTCCGTCCTCTGCATTCGATCATCTGCCTCTATGCGGGAAGCGTCGTTTCCATCGAGGTCGGCGGCGTGACCAGCGGCAACACCACGCGGGGCCATCGCTTCCATGGCAACGAGCCGTTCCCGGTCAAAAGCTTCGAGGACTACGGCACCAAGCTCAATGCCGCCAAGGTGTTGCTGCCGACCTCTGAGCGGGCCGAGATGATCCGCGAGCAAGCGCAGGCCATCGCCCGCAAAGCCGGTCTCGACCTCGTCGAGGACGAGGCGCTGCTGGCCGAGAATGCCGTCCTCACGGAGTGGCCGCTGGTCATGCTCGGCACGTTCGAGGAGGACTTCCTCGCAGTCCCGGCCGAGTGCCTGACCACCTCGATGAAGAACCACCAGAAGTGCTTCTCGCTGCGCGACCCGGCATCCGGCCGGCTCGCCAACAGGTTCCTGCTGGTCTCGAACCTGACGCCGGATGACGGCGGCGTGGAGATCGTGAAGGGCAATGAGAAGGTGATCCGGGCCCGGCTCTCGGATGCAAAGTTCTTCTGGGAGCAGGACCTGAAGAAGAAGCTCGAGCCCATGCACTTCGAGCTCAAAGGCATCACCTTTCACGAAAAGCTCGGCAGCCAGTGGGACCGCATGGAGCGGATCACCGAGCTCGCGCGTCAGATTGCCGGCGCAGTCGATGCAGAGCCGGACCTTGCCGGCCGCGCGGCGCAACTGTGCAAGGGCGATCTCGTGTCCGGGATGGTCGGCGAGTTCCCCGAGTTGCAGGGGCTGATGGGGCGCTATTACGCCGAGGCCGAAAAGATGAACCCCAAGATCGCGGCCGCGATCGAGGAGCACTATAAGCCAAGGGGGGCCGGCGACACCGTGCCGACCGCTCCCGTCTCCATTGCCGTTGCGCTGGCCGACAAGCTCGACACGCTGGTCGGGTTCTGGGCCATCGGCGAAAAGCCGACAGGCTCGGGCGACCCCTACCAGCTTCGCCGCGCGGCGCTCGGCGTGATCCGGATCGTTTTGGAGAATGACCTCAGGGTTCCGCTACACAAGCTATTATCCGGACACGGCATCTTCTTAGTCGACATTGTCGCAGATCGAGTGATTGCCGCAGCGGAGGAGCGCCTTAGGGACGCTCCTTCGAGGGGCCTTGTGAAGGCAGCTCTCGAGGCTGAAGTGCCGCGTCAGATTTCGGAGGCCACAGCCAAGAAAGAAGAAGCTCGTCAACGCGCGCCCCAGGCAACCGAGGATCTCCTCTCCTTCTTCGCCGACCGGCTGAAGGTCCACCTGCGCGAGAAGGGCGCGCGTCACGACCTGATCGACGCCGTGTTCTCGCTGGGCGGGCAGGATGATCTCGCACTGATCGTGAAGCGGGTTGAGGCGCTCGAAGCGTTCCTCGCCACCGATGATGGCGCCAACCTGCTCGCGGGCGTGAAGCGGGCGGCCAATATCCTCGCCATCGAGGAGAAGAAGGACAAGACGAGCTACGCCGGCCACTACGACATCAAGCTGCTTAAGGAGAAGGAAGAAGCAGCCCTTGCCGCCGCCATTGAGAGCGCCCGGCAGGACACGGTGGCGGCGCTCAATGTCGAAAGCTTCACGGGCGCGATGAACGCGCTGGCTGACCTGCGGGGACCCGTCGATGCCTTCTTCGAGAAGGTGACGGTGAACGCCGAAGATCGCGCGCTCCGCGAGAACCGCCTGAAGCTCCTCTCGGAGATCCGGGCGGCAACGCTCACCGTCGCGGATTTCTCGAAGATCGCCGGCTGAAGTGAAACCAACCGACGCGCCCCGAAAGGTCAGAAGGAGAATTCCCATCTGAGGTAGCCGGGAGCGCTACCCGGTGCGTTGGGACCGTTCGACTGCCAGAAGTCGACGGTCGCGCGGCGCAGCGTGTCCGAGCAGCTTCGAACGCAGTCGATCCAGGTGCCGCGCGGCATACGCACCTGCCAGCCGTGCCGTCCGCGGCGGACGGGTCCCGATATGGTGCCGTTGCCCCACTGGCTCTCGGCCGTGACGTAGCGCTGCCCACCGTAGGGACCACCATAGCGGTCGTAGCCCTGGGCGTGAGCGGGGCTGCCGGCCGCTACCAGCATAACCAGTGCCGCAGTGACCGCCCCCGCCGTCGCCAGCGCCCATGTCCCCCTGAAGCTCCGCATTCCGTGTCTCCGTCACAAGTCCGGCCGTCCGAAAGCCGGATCGCGCTTCACCCGCGCGATAGGCTGATGTTGACGCCTTCCAGCGCGATGCCTTCCGTCTTGATCAGCACGCTCTGACTGGCGCCGTTCGTGTGCACGGCCATGGAGCCCTTGAAGGCTCCCCCGTCGATGGTCAGGTTCAGGCGACCCTCGTGCGCCTGGCCGGTAATGTCGCCGGTGGCGTTGTAGGTCCGTTCCTCCCAGCGCCCGCTCACCTTGCCGGCCTCGGCCATCAACTGGGCCCTCAGTTCGATCTTGTTGCTGGCCGATGCGCAGCGGATGGCGAGGCCCAATTCGGCCCCCGTGCCTTTCGGCGTGTAGTAGGCGAAGCATTTGAGCGTTTCGGAGTTGCCGCTTTGCAGACGAACCTCGGCCGCTCCACGCCAAGTGCCCGTCAGACCGGCAAACGGTCCATCGGCGCGGGCCGATCCGACTGGCGCCAAGAACAGCAGAGCCGCGAGACCTCCGGCAAGCAGCAGCGGCTGTCGCACCGCGCCCCTGAAGGTCGTCCGCAACCTCGTACCGGTCCACATGGCAGCGCCCCCTTGCCCGTCACCCTATCGCCACACGGCCGGTCGATGCTCCTCGCGCCCAGCCGCACTCGCCGCGTGTGGACGCCGGGCGTCTCCGACACTCGGCGAACAATGGTTACCAAATTGCGAGCCTTTCAGCCATGTCCCCGCGGCAACGCGACCCGCAAATAGACATTGCAAGCGATCGAGAAAGCTGCCCCTGGTTGAAGAAATTCGGCTGTGGCATAGCGATCGATCGCGTCGGCTCACAGACGACTGTGCTGGCAGATCCAGCCAGTCCAATGCACGCATACGCCTTATTTCGGGCGCAATGGGATGCGCGCACTTCATCTGGCCAGTGCCGGCTACTGCGGCTTCGTCGTTCGCAAATTCTTTTTGTTGCTCGACTGGTTTGCGCCGATTGCGGCGAAGGGGGAGAAGACTATGCGGCGCAGGTACAGGTGCCTGCTGATGGCACTGGCGTTGATTTGTATGGGAACCTGGGACGTCGTCGTAGAAGGCGAGGTGGAAGCGCAAGGCCTGGAGGGGCGCTGCCGCACGGGCCGCGCGGCAGGCTCGCGAGGCCTATCGGGAAAGCATCAACGAAAACGTCCTGTTCCTGATGGGCGGCACATTCGGCGCCCCCTATATCCAGCTCGCCAACGACATCTCGCTGGTCGTCAACGACGGCTTGAACCTGCGTGTCTTGCCGGTGATTGGCTCGGCCGCCGTGCAGAACGTGCACGACGTCGTCTTCCTCCGCGGCATCGACCTTGCGCTGACCAACGTGGCGACGCTTAACGCACTCAGGAAATCGGGGGAGCTCGGCCCCAATCTGGACCGTCAAGTGGTCTACATCGCGCCTCTGTTTCCCGAGGAGTTGCAGATTCTCACCGTCGGATCCGTGCAAAGCATCGAGGAACTGCGCGGCAAGAAAGTGAACTTCAACCCCAAGGGAAGCTCCACGGCGATGTTTGTGCCGCAGGTGTTCGCGACCCTGGGAATTGAAGTTGACGCGCAATTCGTGAGCCAGCCCGATGGCATCCAGAAGATGCGAACGGGGGAGATACAAGCGACGGTGTGCCTCTGCCCCAAGCCGGTGCCGGTATACAGCGCGATACGCCCTGAAGATGGCTTCCGGCTTATCGACGTCCCGTACGCGAAGGCACTGGAGGACGGCTACCTGCCGGCGACCGTACGGAATGCAGACTATCCAAATCTCGTGCGCGAGCGCGAAAAGGTAGAGACGATCGCCGGCAGCACCGTGCTCGTGACGTTCAACTGGCCGCGTGGCTCGTCCCGCTACAACCGCACCATGAAGTTCGTCGACGCGTTCTTCTCGAAGTTCGCCGCCCTGCAGAAGCCACCCCGCCATCCGCTTTGGAAGTCGGTGAATATCTCAGCCTCGTTGCCGGGCTGGCAGCGGTTCCCAGGAGCCGACGACTGGCTGGCACGCACGAAGGCCCTGCAGACGGCGGCGGTGGAAGCAGGATTCTCCGAGTTTCTGAAGCGCAAGACCGCCGAAGGCGCAGCGATCGATGCGCAGGATCCGGAGGAGCGGGAACGGCTGTTCCGAGAGTTTCTGGAGTACTGGCAGAAGCAGCGCAAGTAGTGGAGCTTCTTGGCCGTGGGCTCCGCAACGCCTCGCCGCGCCGACCCTGCGAGGAAGGACGATGACTGGCAAGCCAGAAGACGATGGACTCGCGGAGATCAAGCGGCTGCTTCGGAGCCTTGAGGACGCCTCGGCAGGACCGGCCGACGGGCCAGGCGGCGTGCGGCCTGCCAAGCCGAAAGCCGATCCTCGCCGAGAAGGGATCGCTGACCGGACGCGGAAGGATGCCATGCTGCTGCCGCCTCGCGATGCCCCGCCGGCGCCCAGCGAGCAGCCGCCTTCGCCTCCGGCGGCGCGATCAACCATCCCATCCCCCTCCCGGCCGCGCCCCCTCGCGGTCGCATTGATCGCCGGGGCAGCTGTCGCCTCCGGCGCGGCCATCTGGCGGACAACTCCTGGTCTCGTGCCGGTGCAATTCCTGAGCGAGCGCGCGATGGTCGGCGCTGGACATGCCGACCCCCATGCATCATCGACGGCTGCGCTGCAGGAACGGGAGGAGCGGTCATCCCCGACAGACGCCTCGGTCGGCAGTGCCGCAAGCCCGTTATTCGCGCAGCACGCCCCGCCCCCCGGGCTACCGCCGCGTATTGCGCAGGCGATCCGATCCCAGAGCGCCATCACCGAGGCGCCTCGGGCGCCCCGGCTCCAACCGGAGCCGCGCTTGAGACTTCCAGCGCGACTGACGGCGACCGCCGGCGGCACTGCCCCCTTGCCGATCGAGGTCGATGGCTCGGGGCAGGCCACGTCATCGGCTGTCGTCATCATCAAGGGCCTGCCGGCCGGAACCATGCTCAGCAAAGGAGTATCGGTCGCCACGGAAGACTGGACCGTGGCCGCCTCCGAGGCCACGGGCCTGACGATGACGCTTCGGAAATCGGCCGCCGGCCGGCACCCGCTTACGATCGAGATGCGCTCGGGCGGCGTCACCCTCGTAGCCTCCGTGAGAACGGTTCTCGAGGTGGCGGACGCCCCTCCCGGACGCCCAATCATGTCGGACGCCGTACGGCCGCCCGAGACGACCACTCTTGCGTGGCTCGTCGAAGCAAAGCGACTGATGGACGCGGGACATATCGCATCGTCCCGCCTGCTGCTCGAGCGGGCAGCGGATGCCGGACTTGCGGAGGCAGCCCGCCTTCTCGGCGATACTTATGATCCGGCCAAGCTCTATGCGCTTGGCGTGCGCGGCGTGAGCGGAGACATTGAGAAGGCGATCAACTGGTACGAGCGGGCAGACGAACTCGGCGATCCCCAGGCCAAGGCCCGTCTCCTGGCCTTGGGTGGTGCGCGATAGTGGAGCCGATGGCGTCCTTGCCTCTCGGAATTGACGGGCTGCCGGAGCTGAAGGGGCGGCGTCTGGATGCGCGTGCGTGGATCAGGTTGGCGTCGCCGGATGCGGCGGATAGCGTGATGGCGCTCGCGGAGCCTGCCAAGACTCGAGAGCGCCGTAGCGAACAATGAACCAACCGCATCACGCGGCCATCGCGTCCACCCCGGGCGCGAGCTTGGCCGACATGGGGGCCATTCTCGAGGCGATCCGCCAGGATCTGATCGCCTGCGTCCGCGAGCTGAACGGCGACGGCCGTGCTCCAGCCGGCGATCTGGCCCAGGCCCTCGACAGCCTCGGCCGTCTGACCAGCAAGATCGCCGTGATCGGTCAGGTCAAGGCCGGCAAGAGCTGCTTCATCAGTGCACTCATCGGCCGGCCGCACCTGTTGCCGAGCGATGCCAACCCCTGGACCACGGTCGTCACCAGCCTGCACTTCCACAACCGCACGCCGCCTGCCGAGAGTGCCGTCTTCACCTTCTTCAACAGCGATGAATGGCAGCGCATCGCCCAGGGCGGCGGACCGCTGCGGGAGCTGACAGAGCGCCTCGTGCCGGGCTTCGACCCGAGCCTGCTCGGCGCCCAGCTCGACGCGATGCGGCGACGCGCGGAGCAACGGCTGGGACAGACCTTCAGCTCGCTGCTTGGACAGCGCCACACCTATGCGGACGTCGACCGGGAGGTGCTCGCGCGCTATGTCAGCGCCGGCTCGAACGACATGGATCTGAGCTCCGGCTGGTATTCGGACATCACCAAATCGGCCGACCTCCACTTCGGATCGCCGCGCCGCGGGCTGCCGCTCGTCATCGTCGACACGCCCGGCACCAACGATCCCCTGCTCGTGCGCGACGAGATCACTCGCCTCAACGTGTCGTCGGGCGAGCTTTTCATTGTGATGCTGACGGCGCAGCAGCCGCTCACGGCCGCCGATCTCTCGCTCCTTCGCCTGCTTCGCGGCCTGCGCAAGGATCAGGTGATCGTCTTCCTCAACCGCATCGACGGCGTGCCGGACATCGCTCAGAACGTCGACCGCATCGTGCAGCACGTCGAGGAAAAGCTCGCGAGCGAGTTCCCCGACTCGCGGTTCCCCATCGTAGTCGGCAGCGCCACGTGGGCCAGCATCGCGCTTTCGGGATCGGACGCCGACGTGGCCGCCGCCCTGGGGGCCGAGGCGCGAGCCCTCGCGGCCACCCAGCGTATCCCTGTCCCGCCTGACGGAGAGGTCAGCGCAACGGCAGCCGCGCGGGCCGCACTGCTCTCACTCTCCGGCATCCCCGCTGTCGCGGTCGCGATCGACCGCCTGCTGCAGCGCGGCGCCGCTGCCCGCGAGCTGGAGCGCCACGCTCAGTTCCTGTTCCATATGGCCCGCTCGCTCGAGGAGACGGAAAGCGGTCAGGTCAGGTCGCTGAGGCGCGCGCTCGGACAGGGCCGCCTCAGTGCCGAGGCGCGATCCGTCCAGCTCCGCACGTGGCGCGAGGAGTTGCAGCAGCTCGAGACCGCGAGCCGTCAGCTTCAGCAGAACCTCGACTTCTACGAGAGCTCGCTCAAGGCGATCGTCGCTCGCTGCCAGACCGACCTGCATCAGCTTCTCTCGGCCTGCCTGACGCAGTTCATCGAGCTGGAGCTGGACGAACTGCGGCGCAACTATCGAGAGAACCGGGCGCCCGCCTGGCGCTGCGATCCGTCACTGCTGCGCAAGGGCCTCCAGAACGAGTTCTTGCGTGTCTACGGCTACTGGGAAGGCATGCTGCAGCAGATCGATGCGCAGATCATGACACAGCTTCGCGGCATCATGCCGAGCTTCACGCTGACCGACAGGCAAACGGAGCCCGAGGCCTCCCACGGGAGGGCGATGCCCCAGCCCAAGGTCACACCGCTCGGACGCACGCTCGCATTCGATCTTTCGGTGCCGTGGTGGCGATCGTGGTGGTCGCGCCAGCCGCGCTTCGAGGATCTTTCGGCGCGGCTCGAGGGCCTGCTGCGCTCCGAGTTCGAGCCGCTGATCGCCGACCTCATCGGCTCGGCCGTCGGCACCATGGAGGAAAGCTCGCGGCAGGCTGGCCGTCAGGCGCGCCTGTGCACGCTCGACATCATCGACGGCATCCACAAGCGCAGCCAGGAGCTGGTCGGCGTCGTGCAGCGGAGCGACAACGGCCTCGCCTTGTCCTCCCTGCGTCAGCTCGAGCAGGACCTCACGACCTCCGAAAGCCTCCTCAAGCGATGGACGAGCCTGCGAGGCCGGCTATCGGCCATCGCTGCCAAATGCCATACTCTCGTCCAGGATCAGAGCGTGGCCTGATCGGCAGTAGTGGCGAAGGAGTGCGAGCGCCCGCGCATGGTGTCCCCCATAGAGCCCGACGATTTTCTGGCGCGCTTGCGGGAAGCGCAGCGCATGCTTGCCGCCGCCCGCGTCTCGACCCCCGGCGGCCGCCAGACGGCACGGCTGCTGGCGCGCCTCGAGGCCCGGCTGTCGAGACCGATCTCGGTTGCCGTCCTGGGCGAACCGAACAGCGGCAAGACCACGCTCATCAATCGCGTGCTCGGCCGCAATCTGCTGGCGACCGACGCCGTCCAGAATACCCGCTCGGTCGTCCGCGTCCGGCACGCTTCGACGCCCTCTGTCGAGCTTGTCGCGCGGGACGGCACACGCCATCGCGTCGGGTCGGAGATGGCGGCGGGGCGCGCCTTGAACCTCGAGGACACCTTCGAGATCGGCGTCCCCATTGCAAGGCTCGCCACGATGACCTTCTTCGACACGCCGGGGTGGATCGGCGACGATGTGCTGAGAGGACCGCATGGCGCACGTCCACCGGCGGACATCGATGTGTGGTGCACCATCGCGACCCAGGCATGGCGCGCGAGTGAGGTCGCCGCATGGCAGTCTCTGTGCCGGCCGGCGGGCGCGAGCGTCCTTGCCGTCACCCGGTCCGACCTTCTCAGCGCCGCCGATCGCGACAAGGTGCGGGGGCGTCTCGTTCACGAGGCCGGCGGGTTGTTTCGCTCCGTCATCATGGTCGAGGGCGGACCGGCCGCCGCCGGCGAGGCGATCGCAGAGGTGCTGGATGTCGCTGCCCGCGACATCCGCGAACTGCGCGCTCACAAAGCCGCCGCCATCATGGGTCGGCAGGCGCTGCGCTTGGAGGGGCCGCGGCAGGGAGATGCTGCACGGCCAAGCGTCATGAGCCAGCCCCCTCGTCGCGCCGCCGGGACCTGAGAACAATCCGATCCTGTCCGGGCGCCCGGCGCACAACATCCAGCTTGTGCCGGCGGTGCGCGGCATGGATCATCGCCGGCAGAGATCAAAAGCCCGCAATGGAGCCCTGAATGGACGGCAAGCGTGTGATCGTCGCAAGCTACGGTCGCTACTTCGAGGACTTCGAGATCGGCGACGTCTACGAACATCGGCCGGGTCGGACAATCACCGAAGCGGACAACATCCAGTTCAGTCTGATCACGATGAACCGTCACCCGCTGCACTCGAACCGCGACTACGCGGCGAAGACGGAGTTCGGGCAGCCGATCGTCAACAGCGCGCTGACGCTTGCCATCGTCACGGGTATGACCGTCGACGACGTGAGCTTCAAGGCGACGGCGAACCTCGGCTGGAAGGAGATCAAGCTGACGGCGCCCGTCTTCAACGGCGACACGATCTATGCACGCAGCAAGGTGCTCGCCAAACGCGAGTCGCGCTCCCGCCCGAACGAGGGCATCGTGACCACCGCGACCGAAGGCTACAAGGCGGACGGCACCGTCTTTCTCTCGTTCGAGCGCATCAGCCTCGTGCCGAAGCGCGGCCACGGCGCAGAGGCTTGAGAACCGCGCCAGTGTCGGCGGCGATTGGCGATCAGTCACACCAAGAGTTCAGAGGTAGTTCGACCGGATCGGGAGCATCTCATGGTCATCGAGGAGCGCACCTATAGCGTTGTGCCGGGACAGGTTCCGACGCTGATCGCTCTCTATGAGCGTGAGGGATACGCCGCGCATCGGCGCCATCTTGGCGACCCCATCGGTTGGTTCACCTCAGAGTTCGGCACGCTCAATCAGATAGTGCACATGTGGCGGTTCGACAGCCTCGAAGATCGCGACAGGAGACGTGCTGCGCTCTATACCGATCCGGAATGGCTTGCCTTTCTGCCGAAGGCACTCCCCTTCATTCTGAAGCAGGAGAACCGAATTCTTAAGCCGACGACTTTCTCGCCGCTACGCTGATCCCTGCATCCTGAGGACCCGTCATGCCCGCTTACGTCATCGCCGAGGTCGATGTGACTGATGCCGAAGCCTACAAGCTCTACGCCGACAAAGCGCCCGGAATAACGCTGCCGGCAGGTGGCAAGTATCTGGCGCGCGGCGGGCACGTGGAGTGCCTGGAAGGCGTCCCTCCGTGCTCGCGGGTGGTCGTCATCGAGTTTGCCGACCTGGAGCAGGCCCGCGCCTTCTACTACGGAAAGTATCAGGAGATCGTCCCGCTCCGGCAGGCCGCCAGCAAGGGGCGATTGTTCCTAGTTGACGGAGCGAAGTAGAGCATCATAGGCACACTTGCTCAGAACAGGCCGTTCTCGTTCGGCATATCACTCTCCACGGCTTGCCCGACGTCCCAGAGCTCGACAATCTTGTCGCGCGCGAAGCGGAAAATGTGCACGACCACAATCTGCGCCGGCTCGCCCGAGACGCGGGTCACAAGGGAATGCGTAATCACCGTATCGCCGTCCTCATAGACCTGTCTGATATCGATTCCTTTGTTCGGGCTCAATCTATGTGCGGCCATCATCGCCTCGAGCAGCGCCTGTCGATCGCCCTTGAAGTATTGGTTGTGGTGGATGAAGTTCTGGTCGACATGGGCGTCATAAGCTGCCTGCACATCTCCGGTTGCGGCCATGGCCAGGAATGCCTTCGCGCGGTCCTTATTGGTCATTGCAGTCTCCGAATTGGCGCTGTGGCAATGATGGCCACCTGACGCAAACTGCAACATTCCGAGAGCATCATGACAACAGCCGCCCACGCCGAGCAGGAGCGCCTGATCCTCGACGCCGTCGACAAGTTTCTGGCGCGGGACGTGGCGCCCTATGCCCAGAAGCTCGAGCACGACGACATCTGGCCGGCCGAGATCGTCGAGCGCATGAAGGAGCTGGGACTCTTCGGCTGCATCATTCCGGAGGAATACGGCGGTCTCGGCCTCGCGCCCTCGACCTACGCCAAGGTGATCGAGCGCATCAGCCGCGTGTGGATGTCGGTCTCCGGCATCATCAACTCGCATCTGATCATGGCGCGCATCGTCGACAAGATGGGAACGCCCGAGCAGAAGCAGCGCTTCCTGCCGCGTTTCGCGAGCGGCGAGGTGCGCGGCGGCCTCGCGCTGACCGAGCCCGACACGGGTACCGATCTGCAGGCGATCCGCACGCAGGCGAAGAAGTCAGGCAACAGCACCTACGTCATCAACGGCACCAAGACGTGGATCTCGAACGGCATCCACGGCTCGTGCTTCGCGCTGCTGGTGAAGACTGATCCCGAGGCAAGCCCCCGGAAATCCGGCATCAGCATGTTCTTGGCTGAGAAGGGGCCGGGATTCCGTGCCAGCCGAAAGCTTGAAAAGCTCGGCTACAAGGGCATCGACTCGGCCGAGCTGGTCTTCGAAGATTTCTCGATTCCGGCCGACAACCTGATCGGCGGCATCGAAGGTCGCGGTATGGAATGCGCGATCTCGGGACTCGAACTCGGCCGGCTCAACGTCGCAGCGCGCGGCGTCGGCGTCGCCCAGGCTGCACTCGACGAGGCAGTGAAGTACAGCCAGCAGCGCAAAACCATGGGCAAGTACATTCACGAGCATCAGGCCATCGCGCTGAAGCTCGCCGACATGGTGACCCGCGTGACGGCCGCCCGTCTTCTCGTTGAGAACGCTGCAAAGGCCATCGACCGTGGCGACCGCGCTGACTTCGAGGCCGGCATGGCAAAGCTCTTCGCCACGGAAGCCGCACTCGAGAACGCGACGGAAGCGATGCGCATCCACGGCGGCTATGGCTATTCGAAGGAGTTCATCGTCGAGCGCCTTTATCGCGACGCGCCGTTGCTGTGCATCGGCGAAGGCACCAACGAGATCCAGCGGCTGGTTATTGCGCGTCGCCTGATCGAGAAGAACAAGCTTTGATCGCAAAAGCCGCCCATGTGCACTCAATGGCCGGCGTCCCGCATCTCGGCATTTTCGCCGCGCGTCGGCTGCGACCACAGCCGGCGCCAATTGAAATAGCGAGGCACCGCACGACAGTAGGCCCGATAGGCGTCGCCGTAGATGCCCTCGAGCCACGGCTCCTCGGCAAGCATCATGAAGTGATAGACCGCGACCATCGCCGCACACAGCGCGAAGGCCGTCACGCTGTCCGCGGCAAACGCAAGCGCCACATAGAACACGATCAGCATCGCGTTCTGCGGATTCCGGCTCCATTGGTAGATGCCATGCGTAACGAGGCCGTCCGTGGCGCAATAGCTGTTCTCCCGGCCGAGAATCCGAAATGAATAGGCAAAGAGCACAATTGCCACAGCCAGCACTGCGACTGCGACGGCGCGCGACCAGAGGGGCAGTCCGACCAACGGCTCTCGGTCGATAATGGCCGCAACGACGCACAGAACGTTGAGCGAGCGGAAAAGCGGCCAAAAGACGTAGCTCTGCCACGTCCCCGGACCCGGCGTCGGCCAAAGCCGAAATGGAGGTGCGATCAGCGTCGCCGTCAGAAGCGCGAGCAGTGCGGCGCCGATCACACCGCCGATGCCCAAGACTGCCATTGCCATGCGTTCGTCCCTGCCGCGCGCTTCGTTAGGACCTAGCCAACGTGCCGTGCGCCCGCCCATGATGGTGCGGCCCTAGCCAGCCGTCCATTCCGCACGTCAGGAAGCCTGCGCATGCTCCCCCTTACCGGTGTCACAATTCTCGCGGTCGAGCAGTATGG
>OEIU01001651.1_pt1 | contig 13718 bp, 15 predicted proteins | sample 1539221 | NCBI WGS metagenome assembly OEIU01 (sample SAMN03792071, study PRJEB22550) | activated sludge metagenome | feature: wastewater treatment plant; material: activated sludge; isolation source: Wastewater treatment plant of a petroleum refinery complex | place: Argentina: Zarate | collected...
GCCCAATAAAACGTCAGCCGAGGCCGGTGCTGAGCCACCCCAGCGCCCTAGCGCAGAAGGGCCCAGAGGGCTCCCCGCCGAACTCGGCCGCGATTGTCTTCAGCGCGACGATGGTGATGTACGGCGAGCCGAACGAGATCGCCAGCACGAGCAATGCCGTCACGGCAATGAGCCAGGCCTCGCCGCTGTCGACGCCGCGTGTCATGCTCATCCTCCCATTTCGCCGCGCACAGAGCGCACGGTCTCGGTCGATTCTCGAGCGACCTCTACGGCACTCTGTCACTGCTCGCGTCGGGTCAGCAAGCGGGGGCGACGGGGGCGGCCGTGTGGATACGCGACAATCCTCGTCGCACGAAGGCCACGCAGCGGCCTTGCCACCCTTGCCGCGCGGTGTCCTGACGGTTACACGAGATGGATGTGGACACGCCGGCGGCGCGCCGTCTCCGGTCACACGCAGGCCGCAGATTTCGGTCAATCTGACGTCGGAGGTGGGCGCACGCCGCCGGTACTGGCACGATCGGGAGACGGCCGAGATCGGCACGCGGGCGCGGGGTTGGGGAGACGTCCGGCAATGCGCAACACGATTGCGGTGATGAACACGAAGGGCGGCGTCGGCAAGTCGACGATCGTGCTCGCCATTGCCGAGTCACTGGCCGTGAATCATGGCAAGAACGTCCTCGTGATCGATAGCGACGCACAGGCTAGCGTCAGCTCCATGCTGATGTCCACGACCAGCCTGCGCAAGTTGCAAGGTGATGGACGCACTCTCGTCGACTACCTGGTCGCCGTCGTCCTGCGCGACACCCAGCTCGAGTGGACCGACTTTGTCGTCGGTGGCGTCTCCGATATCGACGAGGCGGGCTCCGTCTATCTGATGCCGAGCGACATGCAGCTCACGCTGTTCGAGCGGGAGGTCTCGCGCGAGGCGCTGCATGCCCGGCTGCGGGCCTCCATCGGCGGCCTGCTGAGCCGCGCCCGCATCGTCTTCGATATCGTGCTGATCGACTGTCCGCCAGGCTTGTCCGTGCTCACCGAGTGCTGGCTGCGCGAGGCCGACTTCCACCTCTCGCCGACCAAGCCGGATTACATTTCCGTCTGCGGCCTGGACGTGTTCTCGCGCTTCAAGCGGCTCAACCCGGAGATGGGGTTCGCCGAGAATCTCGGCGTCCTCGTCAATATGAAGGACCGCCACTCGGTCGAGGACGACGAATATCACCGCTGGCTTGCGTCGAATCCCGAGAACCGGTGCTTCGAGCAGACGCTGCCCCGCTTCAATGCCCTGCAGCAGGCCGCCCGCTTCCACAGCGACGAGCGCTCGTATGGCGCCAAATACCCGGGCGAGATCGGAGCAGCAGTGCGGGCACTCTCAACGGAGCTTCTCGAGCGGCTCGGGGCCGGCCCCGACGCGACGCACCGCTATCCGATGCCCGAGCCGCCGCCCCGCGCTGCCCCGTCGCCCGATCCGGTGGTGGCGGAGGATCTCTACGCGCCCGAGGACGCGGACCGTCGCGCATCGGACGAGGACGACGGGCGGCATACGGTCGTCAATCCGTCGGTCGAGGGGATGAAACCGTGACGCGCGCCGTTTCGGCGCAAACGTCCGCGCAGGCGAATGGCTCGAATTGGCGATCGAGGGGTGCCCGGCCACGGGCCGTCGGCATGATTGGCGACTGTGCGTGGCCGAGAGGGTGAGCTCGCGTCGGGCAGTGGCCGGCCGGTGGCTCAACCGAGGTCCTAATGCGTGCGCGATTGCGCTTGCAGCTTCTCGATTTCTTCTTTGAGGCGCAACTTCTCGAGCTTCAATCGCATGATCTCATGGTCGGCCGTAGCGGGGCTGGACAGTTCCTGCTCGATTCTTCGATCGAGCACCCGGTGCTTTTCGGCCAGCTCCGCGAGATGGGCTGCGAGTGACATCCTGCTCTCCTTTATCGAGTTGCAGACGACAAAAGAGTGACACGGAAGGCCAAACCTGTCCAATCAAAGCGGTCCTTCGGTCGCATCTGGTGAAAACCGGTTGATAACTTGTTAACGCGCCGGCATCGCCCGATTCCGGGTTCAGCAATCTCCAAATTATTGCTGGTTAGGGCCTGCGACGACTTGGCGCCGACGCGGGGAAGGATATAATTGTCCGATGGACAAGAAAGACACAGAAGACCTCTCGTTTCGCCAGGACGAGCTTCCTGCGGATCGCACGCTCATCATCGTCGATGACGATAAGGCCTTTCTGCAGCGGCTGGGCCGGGCGATGGAGCAGCGCGGCTTCGAGGTGCGCATGGGGTCCTCGATCTCCGAAGGGCTCGATCTGATCCGCCAGCAGCCGCCGGCCTTTGCCGTGGTGGATATGCGGCTCGAGGATGGCAATGGCCTGGACGTCATTGCCGAGTTGTCCAAAATGCGCCCCAACTCCCGCGCTATCGTCCTGACCGGCTACGGTAATTTTGCCACCGCCGTCTCCGCGGTGAAGCTCGGCGCCGTCGACTACCTGGCCAAGCCGGCCGACGCCGACGAGGTGACGGACGCGCTGCTCGCCCCCGCCAACGAGAAGGCGCAGCCGCCCGAGAATCCCATGTCCGCCGACAGGGTGCGCTGGGAGCATATCCAGCGTGTTTACGAGCTATGCAACCGCAACGTCTCGGAGACGGCGCGGCGCTTGAACATGCATCGCCGCACGTTGCAGCGCATCCTGGCGAAGCGCGCACCGAAGTAGACGGCAGTCTATGACGGTTGGCCGACGGGGCTTGTCCCGTTCAGCCGAGCCGGCCGGTGTAGTGCACCGCCTCGGCCAGGCCCTTGCCCTTGGCCTCCGACATGACGCCCCTCCCGGGCTCGACGGCCCCAAGCAGGAACGGCTGCTCGCCATTCGCCGCCAGCGCCGACATGACCTCCGCCGCGCGCGCGCGCTCGGCAACCACCACCATGCCGATGCCGCAGTTGAACGTGCGCAGCATCTCGGCCTCATCGAGGCCGCTCACACGCCTTAGCCACGAGAAAACCGGAGGCACGGCAATCGCATCGAGATCGACCCGCGCTCCAAGGTCTTCGGGCATGACGCGGGGCAGGTTTTCCGAAAGCCCGCCCCCGGTGATGTGGCTCAGCGCCTTCACCGCGCCGAGCGGCCCGCTGCCCCCCGTCGCACGGATGGCAGCCAGGACGGCACGCACATAGATCCGTGTCGGTGTCAGCAGCGCTTCGGCCATGCCCATTTCGGGCGCGAAGGGGGCTGCCGCATCCCATGTCAGAGCTTCCCGCTCGACGAGCCGCCGGACGAGCGAATACCCGTTCGAGTGAACGCCGGACGCAGCGAGCCCGATCAGCACATCGCCGGCAACGATATCGGCCCGAGGCAGCACCTCGTCGCGCTCCACGGCACCGACCGCAAAGCCCGCGAGATCGTAGTCGCCGCCGTGGTACATGCCGGGCATCTCGGCCGTCTCGCCGCCGATCAGCGCGCAACCTGCCATCCGGCACCCGTCGGCAATGCCCCCGACCACACGCCGCGCCGTTTCCACGTCGAGCTGTCCGCACGAGAAATAATCGAGGAAAAACAGCGGCTCCGCCCCCTGGACCACGAGGTTTGTTCCCGCCCCGTCCATTGGCGGCGGCCAGGTTGGGATCCCGAAAGCGGGCCGCATTCTGTTCGAAGGGCCCGCCGACCCCGCCGAGGTCGGCATCCGCGCCCGCTCTCCGCGTCGCTTTGACCAGCGGCTTGATGGCCTTCACGAGGGCGTTGCCGGCATCGATATCCACGCCCGCATCGCGGTACGTTAGAGGGTCGTTGCGTTTCGGGCCTGGGTCGGTCATCTCTCGTCTCGGGGCGGAGCGGCGGTGAGGCGTCTCTGTGGCACGGTCGGGGGCGGACCTGCAACTGCGCTGCTCGCACCGGGCTCTCGCCTGGCGCACGGATCGCCGTCGGTGCGCCGGTTGCGCCAATTTTCGCCGGAAATCCCGGGCAATGCTCAAGCGCTGGGTGTGGGGGAGCAATGATGGCAGTGGGGTCGCGGCAAGGACGACATCGGTGGCAGTTGGCGGCGGCAGTGGTCGCCCTCGCGATCACATCGGCCGTCGGCCCCGAGGCTGCTCATGCCGCCTCCGACGGTGATCGCATCTTCACGATCGGCAACTATCCGCTCGAGGCGCGTGCTGGAAACGCCGTCGCCGCCAAGGAGAAAGCCCTGGCGGACGGCCAGCAGGCTGCGCTGCGCTCGCTGTTGAAGCGGCTCGTACCCGTAACGGCCTACAGGCGTCTTGCCGCCCTCAAAGGCGCGCACGCCGGAGCCCTCATCGAGAGCTTTGCGGTCCGCTCCGAGCGCAACTCGTCGACGGAGTATATCGCCAGCTACGATTTCGTGTTTTCGCCCGAGCCGGTTCGCCAGCTTCTCGAGCGCGAAGGCATCCCCTACCTCGACCGGCAGGCGCCGACGGTGACCGTCGTGCCGGCCTATCGCATTTCGCCCGAGGCTGCCGCGCAAATGCCGCAGACGTTCGCCAGCGCTGCGGGCTCCGACGCGTGGCTCTATGCCTGGAAGGCACTCGATCTCGGCAATTCGCTGACGCCTGTCTCGCTGCAGCCGCTGAAGCGCGAAATTCATGCCGACACGCTTCGCCATCTGGCCGAAGGCGATCTCAGTCAATTGGGGGCGCTCGGCCAGGAATATCGCTCTGAGACCGTCATTCTGGCGATCCTGGAGCCTGAGGCCGACCGCAAGAAGCTGAAGGTCGTGCTCGCCGGCCGCGATGCCGTCCAGCCGATCTATCTGAAGCGCATGTATCGCCTGGACGGGCTCGATCTCGCATACACGGCAGAGTTCGCCGCTGGCATTTCGCTCGCGATCCTGGAGGGACGCTGGAAGGCGATCAATGTCAAAGGCGGCGAACAGATCGCAGCCGCGAGCCAGCCCGATGCACCACCGGCCGCGCCGGGGCGCTTCGATCAGGGCAACGGAGAGGCTGGCCCGCTCACCATTGCCGTGGCCTTTCGCGGCATGGAGGAATGGCAGGCCATCAGCCGTCAGCTCGCGCATACGCCGGAGGTGGCGGGGCTCGAGGTGCTCGGCCTTTCGGCGCGCCGCGCGCGCGTAACGCTCAGCTATCCGAGCGGCCCGCAGCACCTCGCCCTGGCGCTGGCCCAGCAAGGCCTCATTCTTGAAAGCACCCGCGAGGGCTGGCTGCTCTCGCGCCGTTGACAGGCTTCCTGGTCTCGGCGGCAGCCACATGGCTAAACGAGCCACTTCTGTTGCTCATGGGCATCCGAAGGCGCAGGAAACGCGCCGGATGCGGAGTGGGCATCCGAAGGCGCAGGAACAGAGCACCATGGCCGACGACAACCCGCAACTGAGGTCACCCAGCTACAGGCTGCCCGTCGAGGACACTGACTTTCTCTTGCGCGACGAGATGCGTGCCCTGCGCTTTGCGATGGAGTACGCGAAGGCCGATCTTCTGCTGCGCGATTGGGGTGTTCGCTCGACCGTGATCGTCTTCGGCAGCGCCCGTATCCCCTCGCCGGAGGAGGCCGAAAAGCGCATGCGGGACGCGCTCACGCCCGAGGCGCTCGAACTGGCTCGCACGCGGGCTGCCCAGGCGCGCTGGTACGAGGAAGCCCGCCGCTTCGGCCGGATCGTTTCGGAGCGCGGTGGCGCAAAGGGTGTCGGCGCCGGCGTTCGCGACAACGTCATCGCCACGGGCGGCGGGCCCGGCATCATGGAGGCCGCGAACCGCGGTGCCGCGGACGTTGGCGCGCCGAGCATCGGTTTCAACATCACGCTGCCGATGGAGCAGAAACCGAATGCCTATTCGACGCCCGAGCTGACGTTCCGCTTCCACTACTTCGCGATGCGCAAGATGCACCTCGCAATGCGCGCCAATGCGCTGGCCGTCTTTCCCGGAGGCTTCGGTACGCTCGATGAGCTGTTCGAGATCCTGACGCTCCAGCAGACCCACAAGGCGCCGGTAGCGCCGGTCGTTCTATTCGGGCGCGACTATTGGGAGCGTATCATCGATTTCCGCGCGATGGCGGAGTTCGGTGTCATCGCCGCCGGCGATCTCGCCTTGTTCGATATCGTCGACGATGCCGAGGAGGGCTGGGCGGCTCTCATGCGGCGCGGGCTTGGCGCCCACATACCTCTTGAGAGCGACGTGTTTGGCGACGAGCCTATCCTGCGGGAGTGAGGCGCCCCGGCGTAACCGTCGTTGCGCCTCTCCTCCGGTACGTGGCCCTGCTAGCGCCCGTAAGCCAGTTTCAGCGCCGCAGCGATGTCCTCGACTGCCTGGTTGGCCTTCGGCAGCATCTTGCCGTTGGAGAGGAAGCCGTGAATCTGGCCAGGGTAGCGCGCTACGGTCACGTTGCAGCCGGCAGCCTTCAGCTTCTCGCCGTAAACCTCGCCCTCCGCGCAAAGCGGATCGAAACCCGCGAGCACGACCAACGCCGGCGGCAGATTGGCGAGGCTGGACGCCAGCAACGGTGAGGCGCGCCAGTCCTTTCGCTGCGGTGCATTCGGAATATAGAGGTCTATGAACCACCGCATGGTGTCGTCGGTGAGGATCAGATCCTTTGTGAAGCGGCCATAGTAGTCGCCGCTCATGGACAGATCGACGGCCGGATAAACGAGGATCTGCGCGCAAAGCTTCGGACTGCCGCTGTCGCGGGCGGCAATCGCGACGGCGGCTGCGAGATTGCCGCCTGCGCTTTCCCCGCCAACCGAGACGCGCGTCGGGGCGAGCCGCAGCCGCGATGCGTTGTCGACGGTCCAGCGCAGGGCCGCAAGCGAGTCGTCGAACGCCGCCGGGAACACGTGCTCCGGGGCCATGCGGTAGTCGACTGAAAGCACTGCGCACTGGGCCGCGTTCGCGATCTTGCGGCACACCCAGTCGTGGCTATCGAGGTCGCCGAGCACCCAGCCGCCGCCGTGATAGTAGACGTGAACCGGAAGCGGACCCATGTCCGCAGTTCCAGCGCCCCGATAGAAGCGCACTGGGATCGGCCCATTGGGTCCGGGAACGTCGTACTCCTTGACGCGATCGACGTGGGGGAGCTCAGGCTGGGTCGCCATGCGTCCGCGGCGGAAGATCTCGCGCCCTTCGAGCGGCGGAAGCGAGTTGAGCGGCGGCCGACCGAGCTTCTTGACGAGATCGAGGAACGCCTGGCTGTCAGCGTCGAGTGGCATGCTGGTCTCCGATCGGTTGAGGGGATTGACGGAATTCCGGATGCGATAGGCGGCCAAGCGATGCGCCGCCGCGCGCCTCCGGCACGGCAGGGCAGGTCAAAGATCGATGCCTCGCTTCTTCAGCTCGTGGCGCGCCGCTTCGCCAAGCTCGCGGCCGATGCCTTCGCCCCATGCCTGTCCGATCTGCATTGCCTCCGTCGTGAGGTGGGGCATCACGCTGATGAAGCGAACGCCGATCGGCGACGTGTAGAAGCGCGTCAGCTCTTGCAGGTCCTCGAGCGGCAGGTGCTGCGCGTAGAGAACGGCAAGCTTGTCGTAGAGCTCGCTCTTGCGGGCGGCGAAGCGCTCGACCAGTTTGCCGAACACCTCGCTGATCTCCTCACGTCGCTCCGGTCTCTGCTTGACGAAGATTTGCGAAAGCTGCTGTGCGATGCGCGGCACCACGATGTCGAACTGCTTGGCAAAGCCCGTGGCGTCGAGCAGCGCGCGCGACGCTGCAACCTCCTCGTCCTGTGAGGGTGGCGTTTGCTGGGCGTGGACAGGCGCCGATCGCTCCCATGCGAGCACCGCAACCGCCAGAAGGCCGGTCGTCAGTATCGTCTTCCGTCGCATGGGAACGCTCCCGTTTTGAGCGGTGCGGCGCTCGCCGCGCCCGGTCGCGATTGCCGCCGTCTCAGCCCATGAAGTCGAGGATGGCCTTGGCGGTGGCCGCGGGCTCGTCGAGCTCAGCCAGATGCCCTGCACCGGGAATCGTCTTGATGGTCGTCTCACCCGTGATCGCTCGCGCCATGGTGTCGGCGTAGCTGCGGGGCATGACCTGATCCTTCTCTCCCCACAGCAGCAGGGTTGGCGCCAGGATCAGCGGCAGCCGCTTCTCGAGCTTCGTGTTCCCGAGCGGCCAGAATACGCGCGCCGCTGCCTCTGACGCCCGCACCTGCTCGATCGGCCATTCGACCGAGTTGGCGCCGGGCGGCACCGCCTTGAGGTCCTTCCAGATCTGCGGATTGGCGCACAGCAGGCCCGGCTGATCGTCGGCGCGCTGCGCCCACACATCCGCGGCCGGGTCCTTCTCGTCGAAAAGCCCGAACGGCGCGATCATGGCGATCCGCCTGACCTTGTGCGGCCACAGCGCCGCCATTTCGGCGACGAACGAGCCGCCGACCGACGACCCGGCAACGTCCGCACCTTCGAGCCCGCTCTTGACCAGAACCTGCCGCACGGCAACCAGCCAGTCCAGGTGCGTGTCGAGTAGCGTGTGGCCGGTAGCGCCCGGGAATCCCGGCAGCGACGGAGCCACTACGGTTCTGGTCTTCGCCAGCTCGTCGAGGAACGGAATCCAGCGAGGCAGCCCGCCAAAGCCCGCGAGCCATCCAATCTTGGGCCCCGTTCCCTTGCTCCACACCCGGCACGGGTGGCCATTGATCTCGATGGTCGTGGTCGTCGGCTCGGACACGGGCAGTGGCTCCTTCATTTGGCCGTGAGACCGGAAGGGGGCGGCGCCTCCGGCCGGTCGATCGCGTGCAGAATAGCCGGCGGCACGCGCGCCGCGACAACCGGCTATTCTGCGGCCTGTGCCCCCGGTGCGAACGCCGGAAGCGTGGCCCGCGCGCCCCGATCCATCGGCTTCGGCCATCACTTGTTCTCCCATTCGCCGAACAGCGGCTTCAGCTTCGGCATCACCTTCTCGGCGAACAGCCGGGTGTTGTACTTGGTGAGCTCCTTCGACATGTTTCCGAACTGCATCATCAGCATGAGCTGTCCGACGTTGAGCGTATGAGCGAGCTCGGTGAGCTGCTCGACCACCTCGTCCGGCGAACCGATCACGACATAGCCGTTGTCAACGATGCCCTTCATGTCGCGCGCGAGGGATTGCATCTTCTGGGCCGACGAGGCGTTGGTCGACGGCCCTTTGGCGGCGCCGTCGGCTGCCATCTTCACCTGGCTTTCGAGGCCGGCCCGCTGCGTCGCCTCCGTCACGTAGCCCGGCGGCGTGGCAAAGCGGGCGTCGACATGCAGGCAGCGGCCGTAGAAGTATTCGGCTGGCTCCGTGTAAAGCTCCAGCGCCTGCTCGCGGCTCTCAGCCACGCCGACCACCTGCGCGAAGCCGGCCCGGTAGGGGTTCCGGTCCTTGCCGATGCGCGCCATCTCCTCCCAGAAGCCCTTCATGACGTTCTGGGCCATCTTGTAGCCGTAGTAGGAGAGGTAGCAGAAAACGTACTCCATCTGCGCCGCCCATCGCCACGTCTCGACCGACCCGGCACCGGGGATCCAGACCGGCGGATGCGGTTGCTGGATCGGGCGCGGCCAGATGTTGACGTAGCGCTGCTGGTTGAAGCGGCCGTTGAAGGCGAACGTCTCCTTCTCCTGCCATGCCTTCATGACGAGGTCGTGCGCTTCGAGATACTTCTCGCGCAGCGTGGAGGGGTTGGCGCCGTAGGCGTAGGTCGTATCCATCGGCGTACCGACGGGAAAGCCGGCAATAAGACGGCCGCCCGAGATGCAGTCGATCATCGCGAACTCTTCCGCCACGCGTGTCGGCGGATTGTAGAGGGCGAGGGAGTTGCCCATCACGCAGATCGCCGTATCCGTAGTTCGGCGGGACAGCGCCGAGGCGATCAGGTTCGGAGACGGCATCAGGCCGTAGCCGTTCGAATGATGCTCGTTGACGCAAATGGCGTCGTAGCCACAGTCGGCGGCATATTCGAGCTCGTCCATGAAGTCGTTGTACATGTGGTGCGCGCGCTTCGGATCGAAGAGCGACGAATGGATATCCACCCAGACCGACGGGTGCTTGTCCCGGAAGTCGTCCGGCAGCTCCGTGTAGGGCATCAGGTGGAACCACATGCACTTCATGGTGTGTCTCCTTCCGTGACGAACGCGATACCCGCCACTTTGGCGCCGACTTCCAGATGGCACAACGACGAGACCGACGCGGCCTGTCGTTGGCCTGGGGAATAGGCGTGAATGCCTCTACTCCGCCGCCTGCAGCCCCGGGGCGAATGCCGTCGGTGCCGCGCGCTGCGACTTCTGCATCGGCTTCGGCCACCACTTGTGCTCCCACTCGGAGAACAGGGGTTGCAGCTTGGGCATCACCTTCTCGGCAAAGAGCCCGGTATTGTACTTGGTAAGCTCCTTCGACATGTTGCCGTACTGGAGCAACATCATCAGGTTGCCGACGTTCATGTTGATGGCCACCTCGCGCAGTTGCTCGACGACCTCGTCGGGCGAGCCGATGATGACGTAGCCGTCGTCCACGATCTGCTGCATCGAGGTCGGTCGCGCCTTGAACTTCTCCTGATAGGACGCCGCCTTCACGACCTGGCTCTGCAAGCCCACGCGCTGCGTCGCCTCAGTCACGTAGCCGGGCGGTTGCGCGAACTTGGGGTCGATGTGCAGGCAGCGGCCGTAGAAGTACTCAGCCGCCTCCGCATAACGGTCGAACGCTTCGGCGCGGCTCTCGGCGACGCCCACGAACTGCAGGAAGCCGGCGCGGTAAGGATTGCGATCCTTGCCGAGCTTATCCATCTCGTCCCAGAAACCCTTCATGACTCCAAGGCCGGTCTTGTAGCCGTAGTACGACAGGTAGCAGTAGACGTAGTCCATCTCCGCACACCAGCGCCATGTCTCGACCGAGCCGCCACCCGGCACCCACACCGGCGGAGTCTGCTGGATCGGGCGCGGCCAGATGTTGACGTAGCGCTGCTGGTTGAAGCGGCCGTTGAAGGCGAACGTCTCCTTCTCCGTCCACGCCCTCATGACAAGGTCGTGCGCCTCGAGATAGCGCTCGCGCAGCATCGAGGGGTTCTGGCCGTAGGCGTAGCAGGTGTCCATCGGTGAGCCGACCGGGAAGCCGGCGATGAGCCGGCCGCCCGAGATGCAGTCGATCATGGCGAACTCTTCCGCGACCCGGGTCGGCGGATTGTAGAGGGCGAGCGAGTTGCCCATCACGCAGATCGCCGTGTCGGTGGTCCGCCGCGAAAGGGCGGAGGCGATCAGGTTGGGCGACGGCATCAGGCCGTAGCCGTTCGAATGGTGCTCGTTGCAGCAGATGGCATCGAAGCCCACCTCCGCCGCGAACTCCATCTCGTCCATGAAGTCGTTGTACATGTGGTGCGCGCGCTTCGGATCGAAGAGCGAGGAATGGATGTCGACCCACACCGACGGATGCTTCTCCTTGAAGTCGTCCGGCAGCTCCGTATAAGGCATCAAGTGGAACCACATCAGCTTCATGGAGCATCTCCTGGCGGGCGGTACTGTCTGCGCCCAGGCATTTGAACGGGCGCCGATGATTTGCCAGCCTAGATTGAGTCAAGTCCGGACAAGTGGCAAGACTTGAAAGGACCGGCACAACGGGCCTCCGGATCTAGCGTCTTGCGGTCCGCAGACAGAAAGCCTCCGATGCTGAGCGGCCCCGAACGCACCTTTCTGGACGCGCAACGCGTCGCCCGCCTCGCGACGGCCGACATCGCAGCCGTCCCTCACGTCGTGCCGGTCTGCTTCGCGGCGACGGCCGGCTCACTCTACATCGCCATCGATGCAAAGCCGAAACGAGGCGCTCCGGCCGCCCTCAGGCGGCTGCGCAACATTGCCACGAACCCGGCCGTCTGCGTCATCGTCGATCGTTACGAGGACGATTGGGCGCGCCTCGGCTGGGTGATGCTCAACGGCCGCGCCGAGATCCTGTCCGACGGCGCCGAGCGGACCGAGGCGCACGGTCTGCTCAGGGCCCGCTATCCGCAATATCGTGCGATGGTGCTCGACGGCCTGCCGGTCATTGCCGTGCGCATCGTGCGGGTGACGAGCTGGGGCAACCTCGGCTGACCTGGCCGGCTCTTACGGACGCACAGGGCGTCTGCTGACGGCGATTGCACCGGCCATCCACCATCGCTATCTAAAGCGCGTTGCAACTCCGCCAGCTGCCCAATTGACCGAGGCCACGACGGCATGCCCAAGACCCGCGCCGAGTTGATGGCCTGCCTCACCGAGCTGGGATTGCAAACGACGACTGTCGATCACGAGCCGGTTTTCACGGTCGCGGAGAGCGAGCACCTGCATCGAGCCATTCCAGGCGGACATACCAAGAACCTTTTCCTCAAGGACGCCAAGGACAAGCTCTGGTTGGTTGTCGCCGAATGCCACACGCCGATCGATCTGAAGGCGCTGCCGAAGGCGATCGGCTCGGCCCGGCTGTCATTCGGCAAGCCGGACCTCCTGATGGACGTGCTGGGCGTGACCCCGGGCTCGGTGACGGCATTCGCCCTCGTCAACGCCGCCGTGGGCCGCGTCAGTGTTGTGGTCGACCGCCGCCTGATGGAGTATGAGATCATTAACTGTCATCCGCTGGAGAACACGGCAACGACGAGCATCCAGCGGGATGATCTGATCAGGTTCATGGAGGCATCCGGGCACGCGCCGCGGATTCTCGCGCTCTCGGTGCCCGAGGGCGCTGGCTGACGCCCGAGCTTCGGGCCTGGCACGAGGATCCGCCGCTCTCCCGGATGCGGACGCCCTGCGCGGCGTGATGGAGATGAAGATGGAGCTCGGACAGAAGACCCCCGGTGGAGCCGCAGACGGCGCCGGCGACGTGATCAAGGATTCAGGCACCGCGGGCTTCCGCGCGGATGTGCTCGAGGCATCCCGCGATGTCCCGGTCATCGTCGACTTCTGGGCGCCGTGGTGCGGACCCTGCAAGCAGCTCACCCCCATCATCGAGAAGGTGGTGCGCTCGTTCAGCGGCAAAGTGCGCCTCGTCAAGATCAACATCGACGAGCACCCGGCGATCGCCGGTCAGCTCCGCATCCAGTCGATCCCGACGGTCTACGCGTTTCGCGACGGCCGGCCGATCGACGGCTTTGCCGGTGCCCAGCCGGAGGGTCAGGTGCGCGCCTTCGTCGAGCGGCTGGTTGGCGACGAGGCCGGGGCCGATCTTGCCGAGGCCGTCGCGGAAGCGAACAAGCTCCTTGAGGCAGACGATGTCCAGGCCGCCGCCGAGATCTTCGCCGCCGTCATCAAGGAGGACCGCGAGAATGTCGACGCGCTCGCGGGTCTCGCCAAGTGCTATCTCAAGACCGGCGACATGGGCCGTGCCGAGCAGACCATCGCGCTGGTCCCCCCCGACAAGCAGTCGAACCAGGCGATCGCCAGCGTTCGTGCTGCGATCGACCTTGCGAAGCGCGGCACCACGCCGTCGAAGGTCGGCGAGCTGAAGGCACGCCTCGACGCCAACCCCGCGGATCACGAGGCACGCATCGACCTCGCCATGGCCTTCGCGGCTGCAGGCGACAAGTCGTCCGCCGTCACCGAGCTGCTCGAGAGCTTCCGTCGCGACAAGGCATGGAGTGACCAGGCCGCCCGCAAGCAGCTCGTACAGTTGTTCGAGGCCTGGGGACCCAAGGATCCGGCGACACTCGACGGGCGTCGTCGCCTGTCGTCGCTGCTCTTCTCCTAGCCCGCCCGGAGAGACGGCGTCCGGCGGGCCCGGCCGCCGCAGCGGAGACATCGATGCCCCGCCGTTACCAGACCACGACCGACCTGCCGGGTGAGCTGGCCGTGTTTCCG
>OEIU01001652.1_pt1 | contig 13712 bp, 14 predicted proteins | sample 1539221 | NCBI WGS metagenome assembly OEIU01 (sample SAMN03792071, study PRJEB22550) | activated sludge metagenome | feature: wastewater treatment plant; material: activated sludge; isolation source: Wastewater treatment plant of a petroleum refinery complex | place: Argentina: Zarate | collected...
GAGGGGCGGGCGGCAGAAAAACTCGCCGTGGCGCATCAGCGTGCGCGGCGGCGAGGCGCGACCCTATAGCGGGCGCGAGGCTTCGCCGCAAGCGGCTCAGTGCGTCCAGGGCGCGGTGCGGTTGAACTTGAAATTGTCCGAGTAGGACATGGCGCGCCGGGTGACCTCGTGAGGCTCCTCGACGCGGTAGGCGATGCCCTCCCGCTCGGCATAGGCCACCGCCTCCTCCTTCGTCGCGAAGCGAAGGCGGAGCTGCTGGCGCGTGTCGCGCGAGCTGGTCCAGCCCATGAGAGGGTCGATTTCGCGCGGTGAGCTGGAATCGAACTCGAGCACCCAGAGACGGGTGCGTCCGAGGCCGGACTGCATCGCGTTTTTCGCAGGTTTGAAAATCCGGGCCGCCATGATCGTCGACGAACTCCTCGCAAGGTGGTCGGGGCGGCCGGATTCGAACCAGCGACCCTCTGCTCCCAAAGCAGATGCGCTACCAGACTGCGCTACGCCCCGCACTCATGGCTCCCCTCTTAGAGGATCGCTTTTGGCGATGGAAGGGCCCCATTCTGACGGGTCCGAATCGGCAGCGAAAAGCAGCGAAATGGGAGGTTGGGAACGCGAAGTCCCACGGCTGTTCCCGCCCACCCTCAGGAGCGTCCATGAGCGGGGTGGCGGGCCGTGCCTTCTATACGGCCCTGAAGGAGATTGCACCATGACCACGACGACCGAGCGTGTCGGCCGCGCCGTGATGCATGATGCCCTCGGCGACCGTCGAGGCTAGCGCCTGACCTGGGACATGGACGACGACGTCCGGGCGGAGATCATCCAGGCAATCGGGCGCGCCGCGATCGAGGCGATGCGGGAGGTGACACCAGCCATGTCAGACGGGACGCAGGGGAACCTGCTCGCGCAGTACGGCGGTTCGGATGCCGACGAGGCCAAGGAGCTGGTCGAGCATCTGGATGTCGATTGCATCTTCATGCGCGGCATCGACGCCGCCCGATCTGAGCGCGCACCGTGGCCAGCGATGGAGCCCGCCAAGCCGACCAAGGGGAATCGGAGGCCCGCTCGACCGCGGTCGCGAGCACGAGGAGCCGGATTTCCGCGAGCTTGAGGCGCACGCTCTCATCGAGCGGCGACGCATCAACAGGAGGTGGGGATTTTACCTGATCCCTGCGGGGCGGGAAGCCCTGGCCGCCGCTCGCCCCAAGAGGACCCCGTAACCGATCTGTCGAAAAATCCGCCCTCCATCGACACGTCAGCGCGACATGTCGATGGAGCGGACGGGTAGCCGGCGCGGGGAAGCAAGGCGGTCACGACGCCGGATAGCCCTTCTACGGCCGCCGTGGTGAGCAGTTCACTGTGCTGAAATTGCCGCTCTTGAGCTGAACGGTGATATCAAAGCCGATTTGGCCGTCGCCGGTGTCCTTGAGCACGGTAGCGACTACCTTGTTGCCGCCTGAACTAAGCCCGCCCAGTGGCCCCTTCCAGTTGATCGTATCGCCTTTGGTCACCTCGAAAGCGTAGCGTCCCTCATATTTGCCGTCATAGGCCGGCCCTCGGTACGTGCTGCCGACGATTTCGATGTTGCCCATGGAGCGGATGGGATAGCCGATGGTGCATTCATAAGTGCCCTCCTTCAGCTCGGCCGCCGCGGCGGGACCCAGTGGAACCGCAATCATCACCGCCATCGCGGCTGACAGGCACCGAAATCTCAAACTCATGATGCTGGTTCCTGGCTGGCCCCCCATCAGGTGGTCCCAGTTTGAACGTTAGGGCATTGTCGCCCTGATTGCGAGGGCTGGTCCGGTGCGTCCACCTCGTAGGAGGCGCCGTCAGGGCCCTGGATTTCGAAGATAGGCATGGTTACCGCCTTGCCAAGTCGCGAGTATTGTGTATATATACACAAACTACGCAGAGCATCCGAAATGGGCGCCAAGCGTAGCCCCATGACCCCAAAAGCCGTTGTCGGCCGCCTGACGGATGATGGCTGGACCATCAAGCGAAAAGGCCCGGGCGATCACGTCCAGTACGCGCATCCGCAAAAGTCAGGCAAAGTCACCGTCGATATGGGGGCAAAAGAAATCCCGACAGGAACCCTGAGATCAATTTTCAAGCGGGCGGGCTGGGGATGGTAATCCCCGGCTTCGCTGATCCTCACAGGAGGATTTGACAATGCCTCTCGCCTACGCTCTGATCCACGAAGAAAACGATACCTGCGGCATCTCTTTCCCAGATTTCCCCGGCTGCGTCTCTACGGGAAGCACGCCCGAGGAAGCTATCCGGAAAGGATCGGAGGCATTGACCTTTCATGTCGAGGGCATGGTCGAGGGCGGCGACCCGCTTCCCGTGCTGCGTAGCATCGCCGAGCTTCGAAGCGATCCTGATTTCATCGAAGCGTCCGCGGATGCCGTGATCACCCTCGTTCCCTTCGAGATGCCCGGCAGATCGGTTCGCATCAACATCTCGATCGACGAGAACCTGCTGAGCGCCGTGGACGCTGCTGCCCGAGCTGTGGGGCAATCGCGCTCTGCCTATCTCTCCGAAGCGGCTCGGGGTCGCATTCGATCGTCAAAGGCGGCATGAGACGGGCCGTTATCCGGCCCTTCGCCGATTCCACTGACGATGATCCGTCAAAAGGATCACGTCAGGACCGTCCCCGCGAATCTCGCTCCCGACGCCGCTGCGTCTGCTCTTTCCAATCCTCGCGGGCCGCTTGGACACCGTTGTTCCGGGCCGTGCGCTATGGTCACTGCGCGGGCGGCACGACGAGAAGGTCTTCTGCTATCGAGCCGCTATGACCATGCATCGTGATCGTGCGGGAGAAGGGGGCATGGTGCCCGATTACCTATGAGGGGATGAAGACAGCTTGGCACCGGGCAGGGCACAAGGTCCCAGACCTTCGGTTCCACGATATCCGGCACACGGCGGCGACGCGCCTCCTCCGGTCTGGGGCGAATCTCAAGCTGGTCCAGAAGCTCTTCCGGCACGAGGACATCACGACGACCACGAAATACGCCCATGCGGATGATGACGATCTGCGTGAAGCGATGGAGCGTTCAGCAGATTCCCACGCAGAATCCCACAACAAGGACGCTGGGCTAGAGATTCCATTGGCAGAACAAGACGTTGGCTAGAGAGGCTACATGCTCCCAAAGCAGATGCGCTACCAGACTGCGCTCCGCCCCGCTCCATGATCCATCGTCTTACGGCAAGCGAATTTCGGAGGGAAGGGCCTCTCTCCGGGCCGCCGAATCGGCAGCGGGAGGCGGCGAAGCGGGAGCTTCGGCACGCAGAGTCGCGCCTCCCCCGCTTGCGTCAGGGCAATCGCATCCGGCCTTGCTGGCTCGCGTGCCAGCCCGCCCACCGCAAGCGGGGGGAGGGTGGGTGCGCGGAAACGGCCATATGCGATCGCTCTGCCGCAGGCGGGGAAAAGCCGTGACCGGGGCGAGTCCTAGGCCCGCAGATCGAAACGATCCGCGTTCATGACCTTCGTCCAGGCCGCGACGAAATCCTTCACGAATTTCTCGGCGTTGTCGTCCTGGGCATAGACTTCCGCATAGGCGCGCAGGATCGAGTTCGAGCCGAGGACGAGATCGACGCGGGTCGCCGTATGCTTGGCGATGCCCGTCTTGCGATCGCGGATCTCGTACAGGTTCCTGCCGGTCGGGACCCAGGAATAGGCCATGTCCGTCAGGGTCGTGAAGAAGTCGGTGGTCAATGCGCCCGCGCGCCCGGTGAAGACGCCGTGCGCCGCGCCGCCGTGATTGGCGCCGATCACCCGCAGGCCCCCGATCAGGACGACCATCTCCGGGGCGGTCAGCCCCATGAGCTGGGCGCGATCGAGCAGCATCTCCTCGGGAGCGACCGCGTAGTCCTGCTTCTCCCAGTTGCGGAAGCCGTCTGCCAGAGGCTCCAGCACGGCAAGGCCATGCGCGTCGGTCATCTCGGCGCTCGCATCGCCCCGGCCGGGAGCGAATGGCACCTCGATGTCGAAGCCCGCAGCCTTCGCCGCCTGCTCGACGCCCCAATTGCCGGCGAGCACGATGACGTCGGCGACGCTGGCGCCGCTCCCGGCGGCGATCGGCTCCAGCACCGACAGCACCCGGGCGAGCCGGGCGGGCTCGTTGCCCTCCCAGTCCTTCTGCGGCGCGAGGCGGATGCGGGCGCCGTTGGCGCCGCCGCGATTGTCCGAGCCGCGGAAGGTGCGGGCGCTGTCCCAGGCGGTGGCGACGAGATCGGCGACCGACAGCCCGGAGGCGGCGATCCTGGCCTCGAGCGCCTTCACGTCGTAGTCCTTGCGCCCGGCCGGGATCGGATCCTGCCAGATCAGGTCTTCCTGCGGGACGTCGGGGCCGAGATAGCGGGACCGCGGGCCCATGTCGCGGTGGGTGAGCTTGAACCAGGCGCGGGCGAAGGCATCCGAGAACGCTTCGAAATCGTTCCTGAAGCGCAGCGAGATCTCGCGGTAGATCGGGTCGACCTTCAGCGCCATGTCCGCATCCGTCATCATCGGCATGACGCGGATGGAGGGGTCCTCGACGTCGACCGGCTTGTCTTCCTCGGCGATGGTGATCGGAGCCCATTGGGACGCGCCGGCGGGGCTGCGCGTCAGCGTCCATTCATGCTTGAACAGCATCTCGAAGAAGCCGTTGTCCCACTTCGTCGGCTCGGTGGTCCAGGGCCCCTCGATGCCCGAGACGAGGGTGTCGCGGCCGATGCCGCGGCCCTTCGTGTTCATCCAGCCGAGGCCCTGGAATTCCGGGCCCGCGGCTTCCGGGTCGGGGCTGAGGTTGCGCGGATTTCCGTTGCCGTGCGACTTGCCGATGGTGTGGCCGCCGGCGGTCAGGGCCACGGTCTCCTCGTCGTTCATGCCCATGCGCGCGAAGGTCTCGCGCATCTGGGCTGCCGTCGCCATCGGATCGGAGCGGCCGTTCACGCCTTCCGGGTTGACGTAGATGAGGCCCATCTGCACGGCGGCGAGCGGGTTTTCCAGCGTCTGCGGGCTGCCGACCGCCCCGTAGCGGCCGTCGCTCGGCGCGAGCCATTCCTTCTCGGCGCCCCAGTAGATGTCGGTCTCGGGATGCCAGATGTCCTCCCGGCCGAAGGCGAAGCCGAAGGTCTTCAGGCCGGCGGCCTCGTAGGCCATCGTGCCGGCGAGCGCGATCAGGTCGGCCCAGCTGATCCTGTTGCCATATTTCTTCTTGATCGGCCACAGAAGACGGCGGCCCTTGTCCGTATTGGCGTTGTCCGGCCATGAATTGAGCGGCGCGAAGCGCTGGTTGCCCGTGCTCGCGCCGCCGCGGCCGTCGCCGATGCGGTAGGAGCCCGCCGCATGCCAGGAGACGCGGGCCATCATGCCGGCATAGCTGCCCCAATCGGCCGGCCACCATTCCTGGCTGTCGGTCATGAGCGCGAGGAGGTCCGCCTTGAGCGCCTCCACGTCCAGCTTCTTGACTTCCTCACGATAGTTGAAGTCCCGGCCGAGCGGATTGGTCTTCGTGTCGTGCTGGTGAAGGATGTCCAGGTTCAGGGCATTCGGCCACCAGCGCGCGACCGCTCCTTCCGCCGACGTCAAGGCGCCGTGGGCGACCGGACATCCGGCCGCCGGTTTCGACATCGTGTTCATTCGTTTCTCCGGCCGATCTTCCTGGATTCGGACAAGGCGGCACGCGGTTTTCATGCGGCACGCCCTCGCCCCGGCAGCCGCTTGAGACCTGTTCCAATTCCAGGGCGTATCACGCCTTGCTCATTAGTTCTAATTGCATATTCAAAAACCTCCGATATGTTTTTCTTATGAGCGGCCTCTCGATGAAGCACCTCCGGTATTTCGATGCCCTTGCCCGTGCGGGCCATTTCGGGCGGGCGGCGGAGAATTGCGCGATTTCCCAGCCTGCCCTCTCCCTCCAGGTCAGGGACCTCGAGGAACTGATCGGCGCGCCCCTGGTCGAGAGGGGAGGGCGGCGCATCCGACTGACCGCCCTCGGCGAGGAATTCGCCCTGCGCAGCCGCGCGATCCTGCGCTCGGTGGACGAGCTTGCCGATCTGGGGCGCTCGGCGCGCAGCCGGCTGACCGGGCGGCTCCGCATCGGCGTCATCCCGACGGTCGCGCCGTATCTGCTGCCCCGCATCATGAAGGTTCTGGGAGAGCTTCATCCCACGCTCGACCTTCGGCCGAGGGAAGCCGTCACTCATCGGCTGATCGACGACCTGACGGAGGCGCGGCTCGACGCCGCGATCGTCGCCCTGCCGATTTCGGAGGCGACATTGACCGAGGTTCCTCTTTTCGAGGAGGAATTCGTCCTCGTGCGTCCCTTGGAGGACATGGGGAAGCCGACGCCCGACGCCGACCGTCTGCACGAGATGCGCCTGCTGCTTCTCGAGGAAGGGCATTGCTTCAGGGAGCAGGCGCTCTCCGTCTGCCATATCGGGAAATCGTCCGCGCGCGAGCTGATGGAAGGAAGCTCGCTCTCAACGCTCGTCCAGATGGTGGGGGCGGGCATCGGCGTGACGCTTATCCCGCAAATGGCGGTCGAGACCGAGGCCCGCTCGTCGCCGGTTTGCGTCTCGCGGCTGGCGGAGCCCCGTCCCACCCGCACGATCGGAATGGTCTGGCGAAAGACCAATCCGCTTGCGCCGCAATTCACCCGGATCGCGCAAATCGTGCGCGAGATCGGCTTGCAGAAGCAGGCTCAGGCTGCGGAGACGTCATTCTCGATCTGATACGGCCGCCTCACCATGCGGCATCATCCGGCTTGGTGGCGAACCAGATCACGTGCCTGTGGCCGAAACGAGCATCCGCCTGAACGCGCCGCTCCTCCACCTCGAAGCCGCAGCGGCGCAGGCGCGATTTGAATTTTCGATCGGGAGACCCGCTCCAGATCGCCAGCACGCCGTCCGGCTTCAGGGCGAAGCGGGCGCGTTTCAGGCCCCACGCGTCGTAGAGGCGGTCGTTGGATCTCTGCGTCAGTCCTTCGGGGCCGTTATCGACGTCGAGGAGGATCGCATCGAAGGTGGCCGGCCCCGCCTGGATGGTCCGATGGACGTCCTCGATGCGAATCTCGACGCGAGGATCGTCGAGGCATTCTCCGAAGATGTGGCTGAGCGGTCCCCGCGCCCATTGCTCGACCTCCGCCATCAATTCCGAGACGACGACATTGGCGCAGGGCGGCAGGGCGGCAAGGGCCGCGTTGAGGGTGAATCCCATCCCCAGCCCGCCGATCAGGACCTTCGCCTGCTTGCTGTCGCGCAGATGCTCGCAGCCGATGCGCCCGAGCGCCTGCTCCGATCCGCGCATGCTGTTGTTCATCAGCTCGATCGAGCCGACGAGGATCGAGAATTCCTCCCCGCAGCGCATCAGCCGCATCTCGTCGGCTTCGCCCGGGATGGCGGAGGATGCCACCTGCTGCCACGGCTTCTGCGATGCCTTCACGGCTGTCCCGCCCTCACTTGGCGTCCGGGGACGCGCAGATTGCGAATCGGCGCTCGCCGGGGAGCGAGGTCGCGGATCATCCCTCTCGCGTCCGCACCGTCGCCGTGGCGAAGGCGTCCGGCAGCACGTCCCGCACGCGGGAGACGACCTCTGCCTGGTCCGCGCCCGCGGCGGTCGTGACCTCGATCCCCGCGGAGCCGCCGGCTTCCGGCCGAGTTGTCCTGTATCCGAGGATTACTCCGGCCTTCACAAGCCCGTTGAGGGCGATGTTCAGCTCGCCCCATCCGATGATGCTTTTCGATTTCGCTGCCATGGCGTGGAATTTCCCGTGTCGAAAATGAGGCGGCCTTTACTTGGACCGCCGAGGCGTCCGCCGCTCCTCGATCAGGGCGATCACGGCGGCGATCGCGTTTTCCAGCTCGGCGACGGAACGCAAGTCAGCCCGGTGGATAGGGGCGTCCTGGCAGGCTGCGCCGTCGATCAGCGCGTGCTGCTCGGATTTCAGGCGGGCAAGGAGGGTTTCGAGTTCGGGAACGGTGGCTATTTGCATCGTGGTTCCTGGAAAGCGCACGGGTGGCCGGCATTCGAGGCGGAAACATGCGACCCTTGGCGGTGAGCCGAAGCGGGCCGCTGCGACCTCGGTGTCCCGGAGTGTCGTTGCGTCAGCCCGTCCCGCGATCGGATCGCGCGGAGGAAGTTGGATCGAGAGATCGATGGGTGTTCCGGCACCGGGGGTGCCAAAGTGGCGGATGTCTCGAAGCTCCTATCACCCTCACGCCATCGAAGTCACGAAATCTTCCGGGAAGCCGGGAATGTTCGCATGGCCCATTCGCATCTGCGGCGAGCTTCATCCCCGCCTGGTCGCGCTGGCGATGACGACATCCGCCAAAGCAGCGACGACCCGCTGCAAAGACCGACTTCACGGGTAGATGCAGTATCGGGTCGGCTCGATGGCTTCCGAAGATGCCTGGGGTGGAATATCAGAGGGCGATATCCGAGTAATTTGGTTTCATTAATACTACAGTTTCGCATATAAGTTGAGCGTGGTTCGCTGGCGCGATTTGGTGGGAGCTGGTGACGCGGGCAGCCTCTCGCCGCTGATCGCCACCGCGTTGCCGGCCGAGCACGGCTCCGCATCTTGGGTCGCGGTTATATGGCTCCATGGCGCTGCTCTCCGCGGCCTTGCGCCTTCGGGCTGCGCCCGCTGCCGGCTCGACAATTCTTGTCATTGTTGCAATGCCCTTCGCAATCGCTGTCGGGAGCACCGGGACTTGAAGAAGCTCATCAATGATCCGCGCCATGTCGTCCGCGAGATGCTCGAGGGATTGACGAGCCTCCATCCCGGGCTGGCCCTGCTGGCGGGCGAGAACGTGGTCGTCCGCTCGGATCTGCCCGAGCCGCCGCGCCGTCCGGTGGCGGTGCTGTCCGGCGGCGGAGCGGGACACGAGCCGGCCCATGCCGGCTATGTCGGGCCCGGCCTGCTGACCGGCGCGATCGCGGGCGACGTCTTCACCTCGCCGAGCACCGATGCGGTCCTCGCCGCGATCCGGGCCTGCGCCGGGCCGGCGGGGGCGGTCCTCGTCGTCAAGAACTATACCGGTGACAGGCTCAATTTCGGGCTCGCGGCCGAGATGGCCCACGGAGAGGGCATCCCGACGGAGGTGGTCGTCGTCGCCGACGACGTCGCCCTGCGGGGCAGGGTCGAGGCGTCCCGCTCCCGCGGCATCGCGGGAACGGTGCTGGTCCACAAGGTCGCCGGCGCCGCCGCTGGCGCCGGCAAGCCGGTGCGCGAGGTGGCCGAAGCGGCCCGGACCGCGGCGGCCCGGCTCGCCACGATGGGCGTCGCGCTGTCGGCTTGCACCGTGCCGGCGGTCGGCAGGCCCGGCTTCTCCCTCGGCGAGGACGAAATCGAACTCGGCCTCGGCATCCACGGCGAGGCCGGAATGGAGCGCGCCGGGATCGCTCCCGCCGATGCGCTCGCCGAGATCATGATCGGCAAGATCGTCGAGACATCCGGCCTTTCCGCCGGGTCGCGGGCGGCGCTTCTCGTGAACGGGCTCGGCGGGACGCCGCCCATGGAACTCGCGATCGTGGCGCGCGGCGCGCTCGCCGCCTTGCGCAGGCGGGGCGTCGCCGTCGAGCGGGCCTGGGCCGGGGATTTTCTCACGGCCCTCGACATGGCGGGCTGCTCCCTTTCGGTGCTCGCGCTCGACGAGGGGATCGCCGCGGCTCTGGACGCGCCGGCTTCCGCGCCGGCCTGGCCGGGCGGGGGACGGGTCGAGGCCGAGCGCAGGATCGTCCCGGCGCCCGAGGGCGGCAGGGCGGGGACGGCGTCCGCGACGCCCTTCCCGCTGGCGCCGCGTTTCAGGGCGGTGCTGGCCTCCGTTGCCGATGCGCTCACGGCGGCCGAGCCGCGCCTCGCCGATCTCGACGGGCGCGCGGGCGACGGCGATCTCGGCGCCAGCATGGTGCGGGGAGCGGAGGCGATCCGGGGATTGCCCGATTCCGCCTGGGCGTCGCCCTCGGCCGTCCTCTCGACGCTCGGCGATGCCCTGCGGCGCGCGATTGCAGGCAGTTCCGGGCCTTTCTACGCGACCGCGCTTCTGCGCGCCGCCCGGCGGCTGGGCGACGGGCCGCAGCCCGATCTCGCGACCTGGGCCGCGGCTTTCGACGAGGCCGTCGCAGCTATCGAGCAGCTCGGCGGTGCGAAGCCCGGCGACCGCACGATGCTCGATGCGCTTCGTCCCGCGGCCGACGCTCTGACAAAGGCGGCCGGAGAGGGGAGGAGCCTCGGGGAAGCCTGGGGCGCGGCGGTCGCGGCCGCGGAGGCGGGCGCGGAGGCGACGAGCCGCATGCAGCCGCGGCTGGGGCGGGCGAGCTATGTCGGGGACCGCGCGCTCGGGGCGCCGGATGCGGGGGCGGCCGCGGTCGGGATCTGGATGCGGGCGATCGGCCGAGCCCTCGGCTGACGCTCAGGGACAAGGCGGCCGTCCTCGACCTCGCCATCGGGATCGTCCGGCGCGGCGGCGCCGGGATGGGTTTCCAGCCTCAGTCGCGGTCGGTGAACCGATGGCGATCGATCCCGTATTTCCGCATTTTTTCGTTCAGGGTCCGGCGCGGGATATCGAGATCCATCATCACGGCGGCGATGTTTCCCCTGGCGGAAGCCAGCGCCTTCTCGAGGAGGGAATGCTCGAAGGCATCGACCTGATCAGCCAATGATCGCTGTGGCTCCGTGCTTGGAGAGCGCCTCGTGTCCAGCCCGAGCGCAAATCGCTCGGCGGCGTTTCGCAATTCGCGGACATTGCCCGGCCATTCCGCCACGCTGTAGTCCCTCATCAGCGCTTCGTCGATCCGCCGCACCGGCCTGGAATGGGTCTTCACGGCCTCGGAGACGAATTGCTCGAAAAGAAGCGGAATATCCTCCGCCCGCTCTCGAAGCGGAGGAATCCAGATCTCGACGACGGAAAGCCTATAATAAAGATCGGATCGGAACATATTATTCTTGCTTAGATCTTCCTTGGAGGCTGCTATCGTTCGAAAGTCAGATTTGATGCTTTGGTAGCTGCCAAGTCTTTCGATCGTTTTCTCCTGGATTGCACGAAGCAATTTCGCCTGGGACGAAAGAGGCATGCTCTCGATCTCGTCGAGGAACAACGTCCCCTGATCGGCATATTCGAGCCTTCCGATCCGCCTCTTATGCGCGCCCGTATAGGCTCCGGCCTCGCTGCCGAACAATTCGCCCTCGAAAAGGGTTTCAGGTATCGCCCCGCAATTGATCGCGACGTAATGATTCTGCCTGCGCGGGGACAGATCGTGAATGCACCGGGCGACCAGTTCTTTTCCGGTCCCTGTTTCTCCGTAGATGATGACGTTCACCGACGCGGACGCGATTTCACGTATTTGATATCTGACTTTCTGGATGGCTTCGGAATTGCCGATGATCCTGGATTCCAGCTCGGAGACGCCGACCTGGCTTCTGAGGAATCGATTTTCCAGCGTAAGCCGCCGCTTCTCGGACGCCCTGAGAAGGATGGCGCTCAAGCGCTCCGGGTCGAACGGCTTTTCGAGAAAGTCGTAGGCGCCGTTGCGCATCGCCTCGACGGCCTGCGGAATGTCGCCATAGGCTGAAATCACGACCACGGGCAGGTCGGCATCGATCTGCATGACCTTCTTGAGAACTTGAATCCCGTCCATCTCCGGCATTCGCAGGTCCGTGACCACGACTCCGGGGAAGTGCCTGTCGATCAAGGCCAGGGCACGGCCGGCGGACGAGAACGCGGTCGCTTCGTAGCCTTCGATCTTGAGCCATTGCTCGATGGAAAGGCGCAGCGTTTCGTCATCCTCGATGACGATTACGATTCCCCTGGTGCGCGGGTTCCCGGCCGGTCTCTTCATTGTCGGAGCTTCGGCGGAAGCCGATTCATGGTCGCTCGCTTCTTCCCCCGCGGGTGCGGTCCGGCGCGCACCGGTATTGAAATTGAGGGCTACTTTACACGCATCGCGCCCGCGCGGCTAGCCGCATTGAAGACGTCTTCTGCCTTTTCGTCCATCCATATCGGCAATTTGCCAGAACTGCGGAGATGATCTCCCGGCCGTACAAAGCGTCGGATACAGGATTGCTTGAGCATGATGGCCGTCCATCGGGTGTCGGCTGAAATATGCCGGCGCTCAGGACTGAATCGGCAAGAACATGCCGATCATAACTCGTCTTTCTCCTGGCAATCTCTCGGCACGAAAGCTGCTACGGCCCGCGCGCCCTGGAATGGGCGGCGAACGACAGGCGGCGTCGCACGGCCGATAGGGCGGCGACGCTACAATAGAGCGGAGGAACGACTTTGGCGACGACGACTCTCATACGCGAGGAAAGCGGCGGAACGGTCCACAGGCTGAGGAGCATCATCAGCGGATCGATCGGCAATATGGTCGAGTATTATGACTGGTATGTCTATTCCGCATTTGCCATCTATTTCGCAAAATCGTTCTTCCCGAGCGGGAACCAGACCGCCGAGCTTCTCAACGTCGCGGCCATCTTCGCCGTCGGGTTCATCATGCGGCCGATCGGCGGCTGGGTGATGGGCCTCTATGCCGACAGGGCCGGACGCAAGGCATCGCTGATGGTGTCCGTTCTGGCCATGTGCTTCGGCTCGTTCGCGATCGCGCTCACGCCGAGCTACGCCACCATCGGAATCGCCGCGCCGATCATCCTGGTCCTGGCCCGCCTGCTCCAGGGCCTGAGCCTCGGCGGCGAATATTCCAGCTCGGCGACTTATCTCAGCGAAATGGCGCCCCCGAACCAGCGCGGCTTCTATGCGAGCTTCATCTTCGCGACGCTTTCGATCGGGCAGTTGCTGGCGCTCGGCGTGCTGGTGGTGCTCCAGCAATTCTTCCTGACGACGGCGCAGCTCGAATCATGGGGCTGGCGCATTCCGTTCGTGATCGGCGCCTGCGCCGCGGTGGTGGCGATCTACCTGCGGCGCGGCATGGAGGAAACGGAGAGCTTCAGCCACCACAAGGCGGACGCGGCCAAGAAGAACCCGATGCGCGAATTGCTCGTGCATTGGCGCGCCTGCCTGACGACGGTCGGGCTGACGCTCGGCGGCACCGTGAGCTTCTATGCCTTCACCACCTATATCCAGAAATACCTCGTCAACACCGTCGGGATGCCGAAGGATACGGCCTCGAACATTGCGGCCGGGGCTCTCGTCATCTTCATCATTCTTCAGCCGATCCTCGGATCCCTGTCGGATCGGATCGGCCGCCGCCCGCTGATGCTGGCCTTCGGCCTCCTGGGAGCGATCTTCACGGTGCCGATCTTCACCTCGCTGTCGGGCGCCCAGAGCGCCTGGCATGCGTTCTGGCTGATCGTGGCCGCCCTCTCCATCGTCAGCCTCTATTCCTCGGTCAGCGCCATCGTGAAGGCCGAGCTGTTCCCGGTCCACATCCGCGCCCTGGGCGTCGGCCTGCCTTACTCCCTGACCGTGGCGCTCGCCGGCGGCACCGCCGAATTTCTGGCGCTATGGTTCAAGAGCATCGGCCACGAAACCTGGTTCTATTGGTATGTCGCGGCCTGCATGTTCATCTCCTTCATCACCTTCCTCATCGTGAAGGATCCGAAGCAGACCTCCTGGATCGACCGGGACTGACGGACAGGGCGTGAACGGAACCGCGGCGGCGGGCACCGGCGACAAGCCGGGCTCGCCGCCGGCCTTCAAGGGATGGAGCGAACAGGGTCATGATCTACGATTATTGCGTGGTGGGTGGCGGGATCGTCGGGCTCGCGACGGGT
>OEIU01001653.1_pt1 | contig 13711 bp, 22 predicted proteins | sample 1539221 | NCBI WGS metagenome assembly OEIU01 (sample SAMN03792071, study PRJEB22550) | activated sludge metagenome | feature: wastewater treatment plant; material: activated sludge; isolation source: Wastewater treatment plant of a petroleum refinery complex | place: Argentina: Zarate | collected...
CCCAGGCCACTACGATCGTGCCGAGCGTGAACGGTTTCCTCGCCGGTCCTTCCGGCAGGATCAGCGTCGGCCGGCCGGAGCCGAAGATGATCATTTCGGCATCCCACTGATCCCGCGTCGGCGGTACCGGCAGGATGGTGAGGTCGCGCAGCCGCGCGTACTTGACGAGCAGGTCGGGCACTTCGTCCAGGAGACATTTCTCCAGGATGGTCTCGTGCAGGATGCCCGCCTTCCCGGCCGCGGCGTCGAACGCCGCCAGCAGGTCGCGCGCGTTGTCCCGGCTTCGGGCGATTTCCTTCGCGATCACCCCTTCGACCATCGGCACCGAAATGACGTGACCAGGTACCTGGACGCGGGTCTCGAACGACAGCGCGGCGAGATGAGCGCCGAGCGTAGCCGCGACCGACACGGCATTGGCGGCTGACGACGCCGGTGTCGGCTCGGGATAGCTGGTAAGTGCAACGAGAATATCCTTGATGGCCATTTTTCACTCCTGTTGCCGCGGACAATAGGAAGCGTGGGCGCGGTGCGGTTGATCTAGCTCAAACGGATCGCGTTGCGGCGCTTCGACGCGGAGCTTTTTCGCCGGCCCACCGGTCAATCGAATTTCGGCGGACGTTTTTCCGCGAATGCCCGGATGCCTTCCTTGATCTCGGCGCCGCGCATGCTCTCGCGGTGGCGCTGGTCGGCGGCGGCCTCGTCGAGCTTGCCGCGCGCAAATTCGTTGATCGCGCGCTTCATCCCGGCCATCGCGCGCGGCGCGTTGCCGGCAAGGATGCCGGCGAGCCTGTCGACTTCCTGGTCCAGCGCCTCCGCCGGCACCATCGCGGTGAGATAGCCGATCCGCAGCATCTCCGGCGCGCCGATCTTTTGCGCGGTCAGGAACAGCATCTTGGCGTTGTCGGTTCCGAGCCGCGACACATAGCGTGCGATGCCGCTCTTGTAATAATGCAGCCCGAGCCGCGCCGCCGGCATGAACATCTCCGACGTATCGACGCCGATGCGGAAATCGCAGGCCAGCGCCAGATCGGTCGAGCCGCCATAGACGCCGCCGTTGAGCCGGCAGATTGTCGGCAGGCTTAGATCCTCCAGCCGGTTGACGACGATTTCGAAGGCCGAACCCGCGCTCTGCTGCTCATTGGCGCTGACCGCGCGCTCGGCGACCGAGCCGAGATCGTAGCCGGAGGAAAAGGTGCGGCCGGTACCCGTCAACACCAGCACGCGCAAGGCTGGATCGGCCTCGACCTGATCGAACAGTTTCAGCAACACGTCGAGATCGTCGGCCTCAAGACGATTGTGGTGCCGCGGCCGGTTGAGGCGGATGGTGGCGCGCGCGCCTGAAATCTCGAGTAGCGGCGCGCTGGCGCCTTCCGCGGTTGGCATGGCTTCTCCTTGTTATTTGTATTTCCCGCGCCCCCGTCACGGCCACATGAGGCGGCCGGGATGTTTCGCCTCCCGGTCCCGGCGATGAAGCAAGGCACGGCTGGAATCAGTGGTTTCGACTTCTGGGGCAGGGCCTCTCGATGGGAAAAATGCCCGTGCCGGGCGTAGCGGCAAACTGCCCGTGCCGGGGCAGACCGTCAACGAGGCCCCCCGCGGCTGGACGGACCGGTGGGCCGGAAGAGCGGCAAGGCAGGCTTTCCGGCCCACCGGGTCCGCATTTTTAACCGGGAGACTGTGAAAAACCCGACAAATCGTCGCCTATTGTCCGTATATCGAAGGCGCGCCGCGGCGTTTATGATGGCCGGCACGCCCTTGGCGCATTTGCGGATAACGACATACCCGGAAGACTGGTTGGCTCCCATGGATACGTCCCATCTGGCACAGCACGCAGGAACGGCAGGTACGCTGTTCGCGACGATCTTCGTGGTTGCGGCCACGACGATGAAGACGATGATCCCGCTCCGCGTATTCGGGATCCTGGTGAACCTGGTGCTGATCGGGACCGCGATACCGTCGCATAATTATCTGGTGATGGGCGTGCAGTTGATCATGCTGCTGGTCAATTCATGGCGGCTGCACCAGATGCTGCAATTGATTCGCGATGTCAGGAAATCCGTCAGCGGCGACCTGTCGATCGACTGGCTCAGACCATTCATGACCGAGCGGCAATGCAAGGCGGGTGAGGTGCTGTTCTACAAGGACGAAAAGGCCGAGGACATGCTCTACATCGTCAGCGGCAGCTTCAAGCTGGTGGAGTCGGGCATCCGGCTTCCGGTCGGCGCCATCGTCGGCGAACTCGGCATGCTGTCGCCGTCCAACATGCGGACGCAGACGCTGGAATGCGTCGAGCCCGGCCTGATCCTGTCCGTGAGCTACAGCAAGGTCGAGGAACTTTACGTGCAAAATCCCGAGTTCGGCTTCTACTTCCTGCGCCTCGCCAGCGCGCGTCTGTTCGACAACATCGACAAGCTGGAGAAGCGCTTGGCGCAGTACGAGGCGGCGGCCAAGCCTGCATGAGCGTCAGCAGCATGGGTGCGTTCTCGAACTTCATGGAGTCGATGCGTTACCTGTTCGCCGACATCATCGGCGAGCAGGACGACCGTCCGGCATTTCTGCCCGAGAACCTGCCGGAGGCGGTGGTGCCCGTCGCCAGCGAGGCCATCCACCTGCTGACCGAATATCAGGGCACGCCTTACGCGCGGGTCTATGTCTACCGGCTGCGCCGCTTCATCGGAAAGCCCGGCGTGGACGATGCCATGCTGTGCGAGATCGCGCGGTTGATGGCGGTCCGCATGGCCTATGAGGACACCATTCGCATCGCGCAGCTCAAGCTCATCGAGTTGCAAACCGATCCCGATGCGCCGCGCGCCGACGACGTCAGGAAATTCCGGCTCGACGAACTTGTCGACGTGTTGCCCGCAGTCATCGCCGAGCCGATCCTCGGCCTGCTCGAATGGGCGGGATGGCTGCACATGCGGGTCTCGATCCATTTCAACAACAAGAGCTGGCTCGGCATCCGCCGGCTGCGGCTGGCATCCTCGCTGCGGCGCTGGCGCCGCTATTCGATCCGCTATGGCCGGGAGCGGCTCTGGGTCGAGCGCTGGCTGCACATGATCGATCGCGCGCTGACCAAGCAGCCGGCCGCGGCGCGCGAGATCATCCAGACTGCGACCATGGTGCAGGGCTACGGCAGCGCCTATCGCCATGGGCTGGCGGACTGGCACGCCATCATCGACGGCCTCGCCAAGCCGACGTTCGACGGCCTGCTCCACCTGCCCGATCTGGCCGGCGCCATCCGCGAAGCCCGCGCCGCGGCGTTGCCCGATCCGCGGCAGGCCGCACTCAAACGCAAGATTGCGGAAATCCGCGCGCGAACGCTCGGCGGCGGCGGAGCGGAAGCCGCAGAATAGCCGACACCGCCGGTCTGCATCACGCGCCGCGGGCCATCCGTTGCTCGCGATGCATCACGAGCTCTGGAAGGGCTGACGCATCGCGGCCGGACGTGCTGACGGTCAACGCACGCTCGCCGGCTTCGGTGAGTTCGCCGAGCGTCGTCCTGCCGCTCTTCGCACATTTGATGATTTGCCTGGCGACCCGCTTGCGCACCGCGTGCTGCTCGCCGTGCGGGATTCTGCTGCAGACCTCATCCAGCGCCGCGTTCATGTTCGCCAGAGTCCATCGGTCAAAATCGCCCTCGATCATCGCTAAATCCTCCCGATGTCGTGAACTATTTCTAGTTTTTTGCTTGCCGGAACGCGCCGCAGGGTTTCGTTGATTCCCGGCTGGCGAAGTCCGGATGGAGGAACAAAATAGTCCTCTCGCGCCTATTCCCAAGACACAGGAGCGTGAGCGGACAATCCGCCACGGCAGACCAATGCCGCACTATCATTTCGATCTGGTGGACTGGAAGGGCGTCGCAGATCAAGGCGTCGCCGACCGGTCCAACGACATCGAGGCGATGGATTCGGCGGATGCGATGGCGCGGCGGCTGCTCGGTGCGCGGCCGGACTTGCGGAAGCGCTATTGCGCCATCCTCGTCACCAAGTCTTCCGCCTACCGCTCGATATCATCCATTGAGCTGGCATGCGCATGCGAGGAGAAAACAGATGGGAAATTCCGGTCAGGGAATCGTTAGAGACGAGAGAGGGCAGGAGCAGCCCGCCGACAAGCAGCGGGCTCAGACCGCCGCGAAAACAAATTCGAAAGGCTCGGTCTCGCGCGAGGCGACCCGCGACCCCAAGCTGACGGATGCCGACAAGACGCCCGGTTCGGGTGCGGTGCCCGATGACAAGGGTGACGGCACCGCCGGATAGCGCTTGTCTTCAGACTGCCGGTTCGGAATTCGGTCCGCCCTGCCTGTGGCCGTCAGGGCCGCGCTTGAACACGCCATAGCTGCTCGACTTGATGCCGGCTTGGCCGTCGATTCCGCTTGCCTGAAGCCCAAACCTCAGGAGTTCGCGGACGGCGGCCGCGCGCGTCGGCATCCGGTGCTTGAAACGGAAATCGTCGACCGCCGCCAGTTCCTCTGGCGACAGCATCACCTGCAACCGCTCGGCTCGCGTATCGTTCATGACCTTTACCCAAAATGAGAGCTTTGAGTAGTTTTGTTCAACTGAATGAACTTACCAACTGTCGCAAAGAGCTGGAGTTCCCCAAACTGTGCACAGTGAGACAAGTTTGCATTTTTATCAAGCAAAATCAATAAGTTAGATGTTGCGATGATCGGTCGCGAGTCGCATAATGCCGACTTGGAGGACGCCATGACCGAGACCGTCAAGCTGCCCCGCAAGCTGTCAGAGGAGCCGATGCCGCCAAAGCCGCGCCGGCCGAGCCATGAAAAGGTCATCGAACAGCTCGACCGCTGGGCCAATAGCCGCGAGCTTCAGCCGCCGAGATTGCCGGAGACCAGGACCGCCTGAGCCGCGCGCTTGCCAGGGGTCGCAACCGCACTCAGGCGCTTTGCGCCGTCTTAACCACCACGACATTGCCGTCATGGGAGGCCTGGCTGTTCTGCGCGGCATGGCGCAGCAGGCTTTCGCGCCGCAGGCCGATCTCGTCGCGCACGAACTGGTAGCCGAGCTTGAACGTATCAAGTCCGTCGTGGCTGATGGTACCGTCGCGTAACCCTATCACCACGTTGCGAAGGATCTTTTCTACCTCGTCCTGCAGGCAATCGAGCTCGTCGATGGTCTTGGCGTCCTGGATCTCTTCGCCGAGGTCCAGCAAGGCGGTCGCAAGTTCGCTGGCCTTCTCCGGCGCGACCCGCGTCACCTTGGTGTAGAGCGCGGCGCAGATCGAGCCGATGATGCTGAGCGCGGCGGCCGCGATGTAGATCAGGTCGCTGTAGCGCTCCATGAACGATTTGATGTCGTCGTTCAGATACTGGGCCGCGCCCTGATGGGCGACGATAAAGGCGTCCTTGTCGGTATCGGGCGGCTCGATCTTCGACGCAAAGCCGTCAGCAAGGGCAAGCTCGGCCTTGTTCTCGTAGATCGTGCGGGTCAGGTCGCCTGCCGTGACCGGAGACAGCCTTGAGCTTGCGACCAGCAGCCATTGCAGTCCGATTGTTTCGACGTCTTCCTCGGGAATTGCCGGCGATGAGGAAAGCGTGCCGGCTGAGATCGTGTCGGCGGACAGCGCAGGGTTCCTACGCGCCAGCCCCTTCGCGGCATCGATGGCGTTGAGCGTGAACGCGCCGCGCTTGGCGCTCTGCTCGTAGGTCGGATCCTTGATGAGCCGGGACGTTCGAACAATTGCGACGACTGCACTCGAGCCCGAGGCGAACAGCTTTTCGAACGTGGATCCCGGCGGCGCCATCTGTACCGAGGAGACGCCATTGACGGCATCGGGGATTTCCAGGAGGGAACGCACCAGCGGCGCGCCGCCGTCGCTGTCGGACAGCACGGCGATCTTCTTCTTGCGCAATTCGGCGACGGTCTTGACCTTCTTGCCGTTCGGACTGAGCAACAGCATCAGGTCGCGATCGAGGATGGCGAGCGCGCGGGCGTGTGACGGGATCCTGGAATCCGTTGTTCGCAGCACCGCGAGATTGGCCTCTCTGCGCTCGAACATGCCTAGCGCCTTGCTGCTGTCCGGACTGCTGACGATCTTGAGCTGCAGCCGCGATGTATTGTTCCTCAGCAGTGTTTCCAGCCGCTTCGCAAAGCGCGCCTCGGGGCTGGTGGGATCGCCGACCGCGAACACCAGCGTCTCGGCATTCTTCAGCCATATGCGTCCGCCCCAGACCGCGGCGACGGTCAGGATCACCGTCAGGACGGCGAACAGGAAAATCTGCGTGCCGTTGCTCTTGACCACGCGCTTGCGCTTGCGGGGCTTTTCCACTGGCGTCGGGACTTCAGCGTTCATGGGACTTGGTCCGGGGGGCCATAGGCGGGCCCTACCCGTTTGCTTGCGAGCCCCCGCCGCGAAACTAACTGCCTAAAATAGAAAGAGAAATTTCCAGTCTGGGGATGATATCCCGCCGCTGGCGGATTGCAAATCGGCCCCCGCGAGTAACCTTACCGGGTGAACGCGCCGTTAGGCCACACCTGAGGTTTTTCGATTTGTCCAGAGGTGCAATCCGCCTCGGGAGATGTCATAAATGAGCCATACCGGACGCCCGGTCCGGCGTTTGACAAGAAATTGCGCTGAACGCCTGTACGTTTACTTTCGTCGTCACCGCCAGTCCCAGAGGGCGTCAGTTTTGCTGCTACCCACGATGTCTTCCACGGTCCCGGTCGGTGCGCTGGTTGGATGGATGCTGCTGCTGACCGCCAAGCACATCGTCGCGGACTTCTTCCTGCAAAATTCCTGGATGGCGATCGGCAAGGATCAGCGGAAAGGCTGGGCCCTGCCGCTGCTGGCGCATTGCCTCGTGCACCTTGCGGTTGCGTTGCCGCTGATCCTCATCGTCGCGCCGCGGTTCTGGTTCGTCGCCTTTATCGACTTCGCCATTCACATCACGATCGACCGCGCCAAGGGATTCGTCACCTCGCATTTCGGCGTCAACCAGGAGCACCCCTGGTTCTGGTCGCTGATCGGCGTCGACCAGGCGCTGCATCATCTGACCGGGTTCGGGCTTTCGATCTTCATGGCGCAGAACTGATTCCGGAATCGTTGTCCCGGACGAACAAGCCGAGCTGACGCCGCCCGACCTCGCGCTCGATCAGCGTCCAGCCGAGCCCTTGGTAAAATCCCGTCATCGAAGGCCGCGCGCACAGATAGGCCCGTTTGACACCGAGCGCGAAGCAATCCCGTGTGGCCCGATTGACCAGCGCCGCGCCGACGCCCCGTTTGCGCGCATCCTCGTCGACCCAGACTGCCGCCACCCATGGCGTCAGCAGCGGACGCTCTTCGAGGTCGGACGCGATCACTGATGCCGTGCCGAGAAATGTGTCGCCTTCATGCGCCACCAGCGCGAACGGGATCGGCGTGGCCGTCAGGTTCTCGCGAAGGCGGGTGGTGACGTGGTCGAGCGGATGACCGTGCGGTTGCCACCACGCCCGCAGATGCGGTCGGCGACGGTGTCGCAGAAGTCCGGGCGCTGCCTGAGGTCGGAGATGGTGAAATCGTTCGACATTCGGGATCCCGCCGGATGGGCGGCATCAATGACGGAACAGGCGGCGGCGAAAAAGGCTCTTCACGGCCGGCCCCGATTCGCGCAGAGGGCGCAAGCGCCCCGGGTGACTACTGCCATGGGTGGTTAACCTTTCGTTAGAGAATTGCATTGCATCTTCCGCATAACGGGAGAACTCCAATGTTTTCAAGCCGCGACGCATTTGAGAATGATTTCTGTCCGGTTCGGGACGAACTGCTCGGCGAGATGTATCGCGCCAGCGAGCACGGGTTGCCGCACCTGGTCGAGAGCGTCTCGCCGGAAGTCCGCGCCATGCTGGCGCTGTTCTGCTACCGCCGCAGCCATCTGCACGCGCTGGCACTCTCGATCGCCGCAAGCTGCAGCGAGCGCGACTTGATCCGGATCGGCGGCCGCGTCGGCTCGACGCTCTATGCGCTGTCGCGCGAGCCCGCGGGACGCGGGTCGTCATCCACGTCTTCCTACGGCAACCGCAAGCCGATCACGCTGTCGACCAAACCGCTCTCGACTTTTGCGCCGATCGTGGATGAAATCGACGATGAGATCGAAGCCGAGGTGGTGACGGCCTAATTTTATCCGCCGGGGCCACGTGGCGATGGATCACGCCAAGGCCGCCATCCCAAACCGCTTCCGCGCCATGTTGCACTCGCTGTCGCCCGGCATGCAGGTCCGGCAGACCTCGGGCCGAACCGCATAGACTTCGCAGCGGACGCCGCTGCCGACCTTTCCGGACAGCGCGGAGCAGCGATCGCCATCGCAGCGCATGCCGGATTGCCGTGCATTGACGAATTGCTCCGGGATCAGCGCGAGCGCGGCATCTTCCTCGATGCTGAAGCGCGGCCAGTTCTGCGAATAGCTGCAGCAGGCGCCGCAGCTCTGGCACAGGCGTTCGGCCTCGTTCTCTTCCATGTCCATCACGGCTCTTTCGGCTGTTGCCACACCATGCTCTGCCGCCACTTCGCGCGCAGCACGTCGCGCCGTTCCGGGTATTTCTCATCGAGGTAATTGGCATCGACCACGCGGTCGGTGCGAAAGCTGCGGAAATCCTTGCGCAGCTCGCACCAGGCTGCCAGCAGCCGCACCGCCTCGTGATAACCGATCGCGATCGGCCAGATCGTCCGCTCGCTGTCGCGCCCATGTTCGTCGCGGTAGCACAGCAGAATCTTCTTGCCCTCGTGAATCTGCGTGCGCGTCCGCGCCATGTCGATGCGGTCGGGCTCCTTGTTCCAGGCGCGGCGGGCGCGGCTTGCCGGCTCCAGCACGAACGGCCGCAGCCGTTCCGGCACGGTGTCGGCGATCTTGGCCTTGAGGTCTTCGGCGGCGCGCGCCAGCACCGGATCGGCATTGCTCGCCACCCATTGGGCACCGAGCACGGCGGCTTCGATCTCGTCGGGCGTCAGCATCAATGGCGGCAGGTCGAATCCCTTTTCCAGAATGTAACCCATCCCCGCTTCGCCGCGGATCGGCACGCGCTGGCCGATCAGGGTGGCGATGTCGCGGTAAATGGTACGCTTGGACGTCTCGAGTTCGGCGGCAATCGCATCCGCGGTCAGCGGCTTTCGGGTGCGCCGGAGCACCTGGATGATCTGGAACAGACGGTCGGCGCGTCGCATCGCAATTCTCTTTTCTTCGAGCCGTCGTTCCGATGCTGACAGGATGTTGGCAGCAGGGGGCGGCTATCAATTCGGACAACACTCCAATCGAAGGAGACTTGTCCATGATGATTCTGTGTGATCCCGGAAATTACCAGCCGCTGTGCCGCGTTCAAACCTGGGCGCTGGAGCGCCTGATCGCTTTTCATGTCGGTTCCGGCGACCTGCGCTGGGCGCTTATCTCATTGGCACTGAGTGCATTTGCCGCCGCCTGGGCCGTCGGACGCAGGCGGATGGCCCGGCTGGCCGGAAGCACCGCACGTGAGGCTGCTGCCACACCGTTGGCAGCAGCGCGCCATTAGCCTTGCATCACGTCCAGCGAGATCGGAGCTTGAAATGATTACGCTTTACGGCTTTGGCGCCGGATTTGGCCTGCCGGAAATCAGCCCGTTTGTCACCAAGACCGAAGTCCAGTTGAAGATGGCGGGCATTGCCTACGCCAAGGAAAAGGCGATGCCGCCGAGCTCTCCGAAGGGGCAGATGCCCTATATCGTCGACGAGGCGGAAACGATCGCAGATTCCACCTTCATCCGCGCCCATATCGAGGGCAAATACGGCTTCGATTTCGACGCGCCGCTCAGCCTGCAGCAGCGCGCCCAGGCCTGGGCGTTCGAGCGGATGATCGAGCACCATGTCTACTGGGCGCTGGTCGGCGCCCGCTGGGTCGATCCCGTCAACTTCGCCAAAGGACCGGCGCACTTCTTCGACACGATGCCCGAGCACAAGCGCGAAAAGCTGTGCGAGGACGCGCAATTCCGCGTGGCCGAAAATTATCTGCTCAGCGGCCTCGGCCGCCACGCGCCGGACGAGGACATCGATCTGGCCGTGCGTTCGCTGTTCGCGCTGTCGGTGCAACTCGGCGACAAGCCGTATCTGTTCGGCGAGACGCCTTGCGGCACCGACGCCACTGCCTTCGGCGCGCTGGCTGGCATCCTGACTCCGTTCTTCGAGTCAAAACTGCGCCAGCGTACCGAACATTTTCAGAATCTCGTCGCCTATGTCGACCGCCTGATGCTGCAATATTATCCGGACTTCGCTTGGAAGCCGATGCAGCAGGCGGTGGCGGCGTAACGCCTAAATCGTCGGAATTGGCTGCCCTTTCAGCGCGGCCAGCTCCGCCTCGAGTTCGGCGATCCGCCCGTCGCGTGCGGCCAGCGCCGCCGCGACATCCGCAGCATCGAACTTGTGCGGGATGTGCTGCGGACAATTGGTGTCCCACGCCGCGATCTTGAATACGATCACCTGCTCGGGCCGCGCCCGATAGCCTTTCGGCATCAGCGATTGCGTCAGCGCCGGATCGTCCTCGACGACGCGCGCCTCGTCCCAAAGCTTGACGCGGCGCTTGTGCGCGTAATCCATCACGAAGATGTAGGCCTTGGGGTTCTCCGACAGATTTCCTTGCGTAATGTATTGCCGGTTGCCGGCATAGTCGGCGAACGCGATCGTGTTCTTGTCCAGGATCTTGATGAAGCCCTTGGGCCCGCCACGGTGCTGGATATAGGGCTGGCCGTCGGCAGTCGCGGTGGCGAAATAGAAGCTGTTGGCCCCGGTCAGGAAGGCCGCGAGATTCTCGTCGATCTCGGTGCGCCAGCCGCCGCGCGCTTCGACGCCGGCATAGCCCTCGCGCGAACCTTTACGGGTCTGGATCGCCTTGACGGCGGGGGTGAAGGCGACGTCGCTGGAATAGGTGTGGAGGTCTGACATCGGGTGTCTCCTGGGCGGACCAGCGCATATCGCAGCCGCCCTTTCGCTCCTCAAAATAGGCCATGCACGAATTTCAACAATCATTCTGATTGACACTTCACCATTTCAAATATTGAAATAATGGCATGGACCGCCTCGACGCCATGCAGGCCTTCGTCACCGTGGCCGACCTCCGGGGCTTCGCCCCGGCGGCGCGCAAGCTGAAATTGTCGCCGCCGGCGGTGACGCGGCTGATCGCGGCGCTGGAGCAGCGTCTCGGCGTGCGGCTGTTGCAGCGGACCACCCGCACGGTCGCCCTCACCGACGCCGGCTCGCGTTATCTGGAGCGGGTGCGGCGCATCCTGGCCGATGTCGAGGAAGCCGAGGGCGCCGCCGAGAGTGAGCGGTCGAAACCCAGCGGCCGGCTGGTGATCTCGGCGCCTTCAGGCTTTGGCCGTCTGCACGTCAGCCCGGTGGTCTCGGCGTACCTGCAGCGCTATCCGGAGGTCTCGGCCGAACTGCGGCTGGAAGACCGCCTGATCAATCTGGTCGAAGACGGCGTCGATCTGGCGGTGCGGATCGGCAACCTCGCCGACTCCACGCTGGTGGCGCGGCACGTGGGCGAGATGCGGCGCATCGTCGTCGCCGCGCCCGCCTATCTCAAGCGCCATGGCGAGCCGAAGACTCCGGCGCAAATCGCCGATCACCAAACCATCCAGTTCGGTGCATCGTCAGCCAGCGGCGAATGGCGCTTCGTCGAGGGCAGCGATGAATTCCGCCTCGATGTCGCGCCGCGCTTTTCCAGCAACAGCGCCGACGCGGCGATCCAGTATGCCGAGCAGGGCGGCGGGCTGACCCGCGTGCTGGCCTATCAAGCCGCCGACGGCATCAGGCGCGGGGCGCTGAAAATCGTGCTGGCGAAATTCGAGGCCGGGGCGCTGCCGATCCACATCGTCTATCCGACCTCGCGGCTGCTGTCGGCGAAAGTGCGCGCATTCATCGATCTCGTGGTCGAAACGGCGGAGTGGGATTTCGGCGGCTAGATAGGACGTCACCCCTCCGCCATTTTCCTCGGCACCACGCGGAACGTACCGTTGGCGCGGGCAATCACGACGTCGTCGGCCTTGACCAGGCTCTGGGCGAAACAAATCGTGCTGCCGGTCCGGATCACCTCGGGCTCGATCGAAAGCCACTGGCCGATGCTGGCGCTGCCGATGAAATCGATCCCGAGATTGACCGTCACCAGCGATTTCCCGGTGTCCCAACCCATCGCCTGTGCGCAGCTATAGCCCATTGCATTGTCGGAAAGCGCGGCGATGAGGCCGCCGTGGATCAGGCCGCGGGAATTGGTATGTGCCTTCGCCAGCCGCAGCCCCATATGCACGGCCTTGTCCAGAAATTTTGCATAAAGGGGCTCCCAGGCATCGGTGACCGGGCTCCTCTTGAAATGCGGCGCGAAGCCGGCGGGGATTTCGGTCTGTTCGGTATCGGCCGTCGTCATGCGAACCTCGAAAAATTGCATCGTCTTCGCGCATTCAACGCGAAGTTCGTAACGGCTGCACCGCCTACAAAGTTTTAAACGGTCGTGCAGCGCTTGTTTGAAACGATCGCCATTGCTATCTAGACCAGTCTATATAGAATTACCCGGGCTCGCCATTGGGGATGCGGGCCGCAGGGAAACCATCTTGCATGCCGGCACCGCCGAAACACCGAGGCGCGATCGTGCGGGCAGCGGCGACGCTGTTCCGTCGAAACGGCTATGCCGCCACCGGGATCAACGAGATCGCGGAGGTCGCGGGTGCCCCGAAGGGCTCGCTCTACCATTACTTTCCCGCCGGCAAGGATCAGATCGCCGAGGCCGCCGTGCGCTTCGCCGGCAAGGGCGTGGTGGTGACGCTGGAAAAGCTCGCGCAGGAGCATCGCACGGCGGCGGCGATGATGCAGGCCTATTGCCGGCTGCTGGCCGGCTGGATGGCGAAGTCAGGCTTTCGCGACGGCTGCCCGATCTCGACCACGCTGCTGGAGTCCGCGCCGCAATCGAATGAGATCGCCATTGCCGGCCGCGAGGCCTTTGCCAGTTGGCGAGAGGTGATCGCGCGGGCGCTGCTGCGCGACGGCTTTTCAAGACTGGAGGCGCGGCGGCTGTCCACGCTGGCGGTCTCGGCGCTCGAAGGCTCGCTGATCCTGGGGGGGGTCAAAGGCAGCCCCGAGCCGATCAAGGACGTTGCGAAATCCCTTGCAGCGGTGCTGCGCAAGGACGAGCCGGTCGTGCAGGCGGTCAGACGGATGCGACAGAGGAGGCGGGCTCATGGTTGACGCACAGGACCGGCTGACCAGGGCCGAGATCGATGCATTCGCCGCTGCGATGGACTTCGTGCGGGAATACGCCATCCGCTTCGTCGCGGTCGAGTCCGGCGCGGTGTCGATCGAACTGCCGTTCGACCGGCGCTTCTCCGGCCCGCCCGGACAGTTTCCGGCGTCGCTGGTCGGCACCGCCGGAGACGTTGCCGCCGCCACGTCCTGCCTGTCGCTGCTGCCGCGCGGCTGGGCGCTGGCAACGCTCGATTTCACCGTGAAGATGACCGGCGCCGCCAAAGGCGAAAAGCTGCGCGCGAAGGGTCGCGTGCTGCAGGCCGGCCGCACCAATTCGGTCGGCGCGGCGGACGTCTATGCCGTCATCGGCGACACCGAAACGCTGTGCGGCACTGTGCTCGCCACCACGCGGAATTTCCAGGTCAAGCCGGAGAAGACGGCGGCGTAGGTAAGCGGCAACAAACGATAACCTCGTCCTGAGGAGCGCGACCATGAGGGAGAACTAGAACGGCAGCCCCACATAATT
>OEIU01001654.1_pt1 | contig 13710 bp, 14 predicted proteins | sample 1539221 | NCBI WGS metagenome assembly OEIU01 (sample SAMN03792071, study PRJEB22550) | activated sludge metagenome | feature: wastewater treatment plant; material: activated sludge; isolation source: Wastewater treatment plant of a petroleum refinery complex | place: Argentina: Zarate | collected...
CTCGACCATCGCCGCGGTGATCGTCGAGCCGGTGGCCGGCTCCACCGGCGTGCTGGTGCCGCCGGTCGGCTATCTCGAACGGCTGCGCGAGATCACCAGCCGGCACGGCATCCTGCTGATCTTCGACGAGGTGATCACTGGTTTCGGCCGGCTCGGCAAGCCGTTCGGCTGGCAGGCGCTGGGCGTCGTGCCCGATCTGTACACCACCGCCAAGGGCATCAACAGCGGCACCGTGCCGATGGGCGCGGTGTTCGCCCGCGACGGCATCTACGAGGCGTTCATGCAGGGGCCGGCGGGCGCGATCGAGTTCTTCCACGGCTACACCTATTCGGCACACCCGGTGGCCTGTGCGGCGGCGGTGGGGGCTCAGGACGTCTATCGCGACGAGGGGCTGCTGGAACGCGCGGCCGGCCTGTCGAAGCAGTGGGAGGACGGCCTGCACAGCCTGAAGGGCCTGCCCGACGTGATCGACCTGCGCAACATCGGGCTGATGGCGGCGATCGAGCTGGAGCCGCGGCCCGGCGCGCCGGGCGCGCGCGGCTTCGATGCCCACGTGAAGGCGTTCTTCGACGAAGGGCTGATGCTGCGCTACACCGGCGACATCCTGGCGATGTCGCCGCCGCTGATCGTCACGCCGTCGCAGATCGACGAGATCTTCGGCAAGGTGCGCAAGGTGCTGCAGGCCATCCAATGATCGACAAGATCGTCGAATCGGTGGAGGCCGCGCTGGCCGACGTCCACGATGGCGCCACCGTGCTGGTCGGCGGCTTCGGCAATGCCGGCATGCCGGTCGAGCTGGTCGACGGGCTGATCGCGCAGGGCGCCCGCGAGCTGACGATCGTCAGCAACAACGCCGGCAACGGCGACACCGGCCTGGCCGCGCTGCTGAAGGCCGGCCGGGTGCGCAAGGTCATCTGCTCGTTTCCCCGCCAGGTCGACTCGTACGTGTTCGACGGTCTGTACCGCGCCGGCAAGATCGAGCTGGAGGTGGTGCCGCAGGGCAACCTGGCCGAACGGATGCGGGCGGCCGGCGCCGGCATCGGCGCGTTCTACACCGCCACCGGCTTCGGCACCCTGCTCGCCGAAGGCAAGGAGACCCGCCGCATCGATGGCCGCGACTATGTGCTCGAGTATCCGATCCGTGCCGACTTCGCGCTGATCAAGGCGCTGCGCGGCGACCGCTGGGGCAACCTGGTCTATCGCAAGGCCGCCCGCAACTTCGGGCCGGTGATGGCGATGGCGGCCCGCTGCACGGTCGCTCAGGTGCAGCAGGTGGTCGGGCTCGGCGAGCTCGATCCGGAAGCGGTGGTGACGCCGGGCATCTTCGTGAAGCGCGTCGTCGAGCTGCCGCACGCGGTCACGCCGCGTTGACGAGGGGCCGACTCCAATGAAGAAACTGACCCGCGACCAGATCGCCGCCCGCGTCGCCCGCGACATCCCCGAAGGCGCCTACGTGAATCTCGGCATCGGCCTGCCGACCCTGGTGGCCAATCATCTGCCGAAGGACCGCGACATCTTCCTGCAGAGCGAGAACGGCATCCTCGGCATGGGCCCGGCGCCGGCGGCCGGCGAGGAGGACTGGGACCTGATCAATGCCGGCAAGCAGCCGGTCACCCTGCTGCCCGGCGGCTCGTTCTTCCACCATGCGGATTCGTTCGCGATGATGCGCGGCGGGCATCTGGACTACTGCGTGCTGGGCGCGTTCCAGGTGGCGGCCAACGGTGATCTGGCCAACTGGCACACCGGCGCACCCGACGCGATCCCGGCGGTCGGCGGCGCGATGGACCTGGCCAGCGGCGCCCGCCAGGTGCTGGTGATGATGGAGCACACGACGAAGAGCGGCGAGCCGAAGATCGTCGAACGCTGCAGCTATCCGCTGACCGGCGTGAGCTGCGTGACCCGGATCTACACCGACCTGGCGGTCATCGAGGTGACGCCGGCCGGCCTGCAGGCGATCGAATGGGTCGACGGGCTGTCGTTCGACGAGCTGTGCCGGTTGACGGCCGCGCCGTTGCGGGCGGCCCAGGCGGGCGGCTGATCGCGGCCGGCCGGGCGCCTGGTGGCCGGTCGGCTGCGCGAGGATTTGAACCGATTGCCGTCAGGCAGCAACAAAAGGCAAAGCCCCCTTTTGGATGCCTGCGATGGGACGATTCTGCTCGGCCGTCCTCACCGGTCTGGTGCTTGCCGCATGTGCCGGCCAGGCGAACGCCGCTACGTCCTTCCTCTGCAGTTTCCCGTACCTGGTGACACCGCAGGACGGGATGCGGCGTTACCGGCCCACGTTGGTGCTGCGGTTCCACGCGGTGTGGACGAAGAAGCGCGCGTATGCGATCGGTGACGACGGCGAGGCGGATGAAGTCAGCGTCGTGCCGAACCACGATGGCGTGTCGTTCGTCAGCGTCACGGACGCCGGAGAGATCATGGTCACGACCATATCGAAGGATGGCCGGGCCGTGCACAGCCGTCATCTGGTCGACGGCGTCGCTCTGCTGCCCCAGCAATTCCACGGCCGCTGCCGGGACACCGACAGCGATTGAACGCGCAGGGCCCCCGGATGCAACTCAATGTGAGCGGCGGGAATCTCCTGCGCAGCCAATCAATCTCGACAAGGAGGGCATCATGGAAATCTCGGGTATCGGCAGGGCCGTCAATACATCGGGCAGTGCGATCGCCGACGCGGTGGTCTCGGTCGCCAAATCCCCCGGGCTGGACGGTTTGAAGGGCATGGTCGACGTCACCTGCAATGGCGAGACGCGGACGACGACCGTCGAGGAACTGCAGGAAACGGTCCAGGGCAAGATGACCGAGCTGAGCAAGCAGATGCAAGGCGTGAACGGCGCCATGGAAGCACTGAAGGGAGCCATGGAGAAGGCGATCCAGGACATACGCTGAGCGGTCGACGGGCGTCCGGCAATGGCGGAGGGCTGCTGTATGATGAACCTCGGAATCGGGTGCCGCGGCGCCGCGATTCGACGAAGGAGAATCGAAGATGACCGAGGGAGCCGGCGAGCTGATCGGGCTCGGCCTGTACTATGAGGATCTGCCGGTCGGACGGCGCTTTCGCACCGTCGGCCGCACGATCCAGGACGCCGACATCTGCGCGTTCATCAACGTGATCCACATGACCGAGGTGCTGTTCACCGACATGGAGTTCGTCCGCAACGAGTCGGACATCAAGGGACGGGTCGCGCCCGGCGCGCTCAGCTACTGCTTCGCCGAAGGGCTGCTGACGCAGTCGACGATGCAGCACACCGGCCTGGCGTTCCTGAACATGGAGCTGAACATCGAGAATCCGGCATTCGCCGGCGACACGATCCATGTGGAGTGCGAGGTGATCGAGGCCCGGCTGTCGAAGAGCCGCCCGGGCCGCGGCCTGGTGCGCACCCGCAATCGCGTGGTCAAGCAGGACGGCAAGGTCGTGCTGACCTATACGCCGCTGCGGATGATCAAGTGCCGGGAGGCCGCGGCAGGGCGCTAGCGGGTGCCGGCGGTCGGCTGCGGCCGGGGGGGGGGGGGCACAGGTGAGAGTCACGGCACCGCAGCGATCAGCGCGCCCGGCGCGTGGCCAGCCAGATGCCCGGCAGGATCAGCAGCGCGCCGACCGCGTGATACCAGCCGGGCCGCTCGCCCAGCAGCAGCCATGACACGCCGGCCGCATACAGCGGCCCCAGGTACAGCGAAAGGCTGGCGTGCGAAGTGCCCAGCTCGCGCTGCATGTACGCATAGCACTGATAGGCGCCCAGGCCCGGCAGCAGCGCCACCACCAGCACCAGGCCGGCCGCCTGCCAGCTCGGCGTCGGCCATCCGTAAGCCAGGCCTTCGGCGATCGTGAACGGCAGCAGCACCAGCAGCCCGAAGAACGTGGTCACGGTCAGCCGCGCGAAGGTGTCGAGCGCGCTCGACCAGCGGCGCAGCAGCAGCGCATAGGCGGTCCACGACAGCATCGCCGCGACCACCCCCAGGTCGCCGCGGGTGAATTGCACCGCCAGGATGTTGGCGACCGATCCCTTGGCGATCACCGTCACGGTGCCGGTCAGCGCCAGCGCGATGCCCAGCACCTGCGCCGGCGTCAGCCGTTCGCCGAACAGCGGCGCCGACAACGCGGCCACCATCACCGGCGAGATCGCATACAACAGGCCGATGTTGACCGCCACCGTGGTCTGCCCGCCGATGTAGACGAATGCGCCGCAGATCCACATGCCGAGCGCGCCCAGCACCGTCATCTGCTTCCATTCGCGGCGCCAGGCCCGCGGGGCCCGGCGCAATGCCGGCCAGGCGATCGGCAGCATCACGCAGAACGCGACCAGCCAGCGCAGGAACGCCAGCATGTGCGGCTCCAGCACGCCGACCGAGGTGCGGGCGGCGATGTAGTTGGCGGACCAGAGCGCGGGGGTGACGAAGATCAGGGCCTGCGCGATCCGCAGGCGGTGTTCGGGCTGCATCCGCGCATTATCGCGGCTATGATGCGGGCCCTGCTGTCTGTCGGGGTTCGCGGCGATCGCCGTTCCCACGGGGGGGTCCGACCCTGCGTGCTTCCGATGATCGGCGGTCCCTTGTTTTATTCGGTGGCGGGTCCCACGGTGGGGCCGACCGGGATCTCGAAAGCCGGCTTCGGCGGCGCGGTCGGCGGTCTGGCGGTGCCGCTGATGTCGCTGGCGATCGCGCCGCCGCAGGCGGTGGCGGTGATGCTGCCGATCCTGCTGCTGATGGATCTGATGGGCCTGTACGCGTTCCGCGGCAAGTGGGATGCGGCGCTGCTGAAGCTGACGGTGCCGGCGGGGCTGCTCGGGGCGCTGATCGGCGCGCTGACCTTCCCCCACGTGAACGAACGCTGGCTGCGCGGCCCGATCGGCGTCGAGGCGGGGGTGTTCGCGCTGCAGAAGTTCCGCGAGGGCAGCCGCGCCTGGAACGGGCCGCCGGCGCCGCTTCGTCCGGCGGTGGCCCGCTTCTGGTCGACGGTGTCGGGCTTCACCAGCTTCGTGTCGCATGCCGGCGGTCCGCCGATGATGCAGTTCCTGCTGCCGCTGAAGCTCGACCGGGTGCTGCTGGTCGCGACATTGGCGTGGTACTTCGCGGCGATCAATGCGGCCAAGTGGCTGCCGTACGGGCTGCTCGGTCTGATCGATGTGCGCAACGTCAGCACGTCGCTCGCGCTGTTGCCGGCGGTACCGATCGGTTACGGTCTGGGGCTGTACTTCCTGCGTCGGGTGGCGCAGGGCGCATTCGTGCGGCTCACCACCTGGGCGCTGCTGGTGACCGGGTTGAAGCTGATCTGGGACGCGGTGGCCGGCTGACCGGCATGGCTTGCCACGCGGGCAGCGACAGGATCCGGGCGATGCCCCGGCCGGGCGCGGCGCCGCGGCCGGTCAGTTCGATACCACCAGCTCGCCGGCGCGGCCCGGCACCTGGCCCCATTGCAGCGGCTGCACCGGCAGGTCGCGGCCCTGCCAGGCACGGTGGATCGTCTGCAGGTCGGCCAGTTCCCAGCCCTGCTCGCGCCAGCCGGCGAGCAGTCGCTCGAACACCGGCAGCAGCTTCTGGCCCTCGAGCTCGGCATGCAGCGTGAACACCTGCGGCAGGTTCGGGTCGGCGCGTTCGGTCAGCGCCAGCAGATGCCGGTGCACCGTGCGTTCGTCGAGTCCGTCGACGCCCAGCACTTCGTCCAGGGTCGGCAACGTGGTCGGATACTGCGGCGGGCCGACCGGCACGCCGCCGGCCGACAGGCGGTAGGGCCGCGGCCCGCGGCCGTCGGACGCGTATTCGATGCCGCTGGCCGATTGCAGCCGCAGCGTCTCCTCGTTGATCTGCCAGCCGGCGGCGCCGCTGACGCGCGCCGGTGTGCCGAACACCTCGATGAAACGGTCGGCGGCGGCCTGCCACTCACGGCGGGTCCAGCGGGCATCGGCGGCGCGCACGCCGTCGTGCCACTTCACATGGTCCCAGGCATGCAGCCCGGTCTCGAAGCCGGCGTTGCGCACCTCGCGCATCGCATCGGCGGCGCGCCGGCCGATGTCGGGGCCGGGCAGCAGCACGCCGTACAGCAGCGTCTTCACGCCGTAGTGCTCGACGACCGACGTGCGCGACACCTTGTTCAGGAAGCCGCGGCGGAACACCCGTTTCAGCGCCCAGCCGGTGTGGTCGGGGCCCATGCTGTAGAGGAAGGTGGCGCGCGCCTGGTGTTCGCACAGGGTGTGCGCCAGCCGGCGCGCACCCTCCAGCGTGCCGCGCAGGGTGTCGACGTCGACCTTCAGCGCCAGCAGCTTCATCGCGGCCGCAGTGAACAGGCCGGCGACCGGGCTGCGGCGCGGGCGCGCCGCAGCGCGGATCCGGTGGCGGCGATGTCAGGCATCAGCGTAGTGTTGACACACCCTAGTCGACCAGCGCGCGCGCCGCGACGATCTGGCCGCGGTACGCTTCGAAGATCCGGCGCAGCGCGTCGTCCATCGACACCGTCGGATTCCAGCCCAGCTCGCTGCGGGTGTTGTCGATCTTCGGCACCCGGTGCTGCACGTCCTGGTAGCCGCCGCCGTAATAGGCCACCGACGTGGTGTCGACCAGCTTCGTCTTCGCGGCGTTGTCGCGGTACTCGGCCATCTCGCCGGCGATCTTCAGCATCCGCTCGGCCAGCTCGCGGACCGACAGATCGTTGGCCGGATTGCCGATGTTGAAGATCTTGCCGGCTGCCCGGTCCCCGTCGTTGGCGATGATGCGCAGCAGCGCGTCGATGCCATCGTCGACATAGGTGAACGAGCGCCGCTGCCGGCCGCCGTCGACCAGGCTGATCGGCTCGCCGCGCACGATGTGGCCGAGGAACTGCGTGACCACCCGCGAGCTGCCTTCCTTCGGCGTGTTGATCGAGTCCAGCCCGGCGCCGATCCAGTTGAACGGCCGGAACAGCGTGAACTGCAGGCCCTGCTCCATGCCGTAGCCCCAGATCACCCGGTCCATCAACTGCTTGGCGCACGAATAGATCCAGCGCGGCTTGTTGATCGGCCCCAGCACCAGGTTCGACGCATCGGGATCGAACTCGGCGTCGGCGCACATGCCGTAGACCTCCGACGTCGACGGGAACACCAGGTGCTTGCGGTGGCGCACGCAGGCCCGCACGATCGGCAGGTTGGCCTCGAAGTCGAGCTCGAACACCCGCAGCGGCTCGCGCACGTAGGTGGCCGGCGTGGCGATCGCCACCAGCGGCAGCACCACGTCGCACTTCTTCACGTGATACTCGATCCACTCGCGGTTGATCGTGATGTCGCCCTCGAAGAAGTGGAAGCGCGGGTTCGACAGCAGCGCGTCGATGCGGTCGGTGGCCATGTCCATGCCGAACACCTGCCAGTCGGTGCTCGCCAGGATGCGGTTCGACAGGTGATGGCCGATGAAGCCGTTGACGCCGAGGATCAGGACTTTTTTCATGAGGCACTCGCGATGAGAGGCGCCGGGCGGTACTGCCCGCCGAGCGCCGCGGCACGGGCAGGCGGCCCGCGCCGAAGGCCGAATCATGCCACTAGACTAGCCCGAAACGCGCGGCGAACTGCGCGCCATCCAGCTCCTGGCCGTCGATCCGCAGCCGGCGCAGCCACAGCCGGCGGCCGTCGGCGCAGAGCGCGAGCAGGCGGCCGTCATCCAGCAGCAGCGTGGCCGGAGCCGAGCCCGAGGTCGCTGTGTCCGGAGCGTTCGCTGCCGGCGCAGTCGGGGCTGCAGGGTGCGGCCCCGCGGTGCCAGGGGTGGCGGTGCCTGGAGTCGCGGTGCCCGGAGTCGCCGCGGTTGCAGCGGCGGTCGCGGACAGCGCCGACCGGTCTTCGGCCAGCACCCGGGTCTCGAGCACGTCGACCCGCTGCCCGGCCACGTCGGTGAACGCACCCGGATACGGCGGCGCGACCGCCCGCACCAGGTCGTGGATCGCGCGGGCCGGCTGGCGCCAGTCGATCCGGCCGTCCTCCGGCTTGCGGCCGCCGAAGTAGTTGCCGGGCGAAAGTGCCAGCGGGATCCGCGGCGCGGTGCCGGCCAGCAGCGCCGGCAGCACCCGCCACAGCGCCAGCTCGGCGGCCACCGTGACCTTCTCGAACACCTCGTGCGCGGTGTCGTCGGGCAGGATGGGCACCTCGACCTGCGACACCAGATCACCGGCGTCGGGCTTCTCGACCATGTAGTGCAGCGACGCGCCGGTGCTGTTCTCGCCATGCAGCACCGCCCAGTTGACCGGCGCCCGGCCGCGGTACTTCGGCAGCAGCGAGCCGTGCATGTTCAGCGCGCCGCGCCGGGCCAGCGCCAGCAGCGGCGGCTTCAGCATCTGCCGGTAATAGAACGAGAACAGGAAGTCGGGCGCGAACGTGGCGACCCGCGCGACCACGTCGGCGGCATTGGCGTCGGCCGGCGTGATCACCGGCAGGCCGTGATCGAGCGCGGTGCGGCGCACGTTGCCGAACCAGATGTTCTCGTCGGCCGCATCTTCATGGGTGACGACCAGCGCGACGTCGACGCCGCCGGCCAGCAGCACCTTCAGGCAGCGCACGCCGACGTTGTGGTAAGCGAACACCACGGCGCGCGCCATCAGATGTCTCCGGTCGGCGTGCGGCCGGATCGCGGGCGATCCGGCGGGCGGTCGGGCGGCAGGAGGTCGGACGGCGGCCGCTCCGACAGCGGATCGCCGGCCACCGACCCGTCATCGCCGACGACCGCGGCCTTGCCCGGGTCGCCCTCGAGGATCGCCTGGATCAGGAAGCGCGGCCGCTCGCGCACCTGCTGATAGATGCGGCCGATGTATTCCCCCAGCAGCCCGATGCCGAACAACACCAGCCCGAGCAGGATGAACGCCAGGATGTCGCGGTCGAACAGCGCCCGCAGCCCGCCTTCCAGATCGCCGACGATGACCCGCTTGAACATCAGGCCGATGTAGAACACGACCGCGACCACCGACATCAGCATGCCGAACAGCGAGAACCACTGCAGCGGCATCGTCGAGAATGCGGTGATCAGGTCGAAGTTCAGCCGCAGCAGCTTGACCATCGAATACTTCGACTCGCCGGCGGCCCGCTCGTCGAACGCCACCGTGACCTCGGTGGGCTTGTGGGCGAAGGTGTAGGCCAGCGCCGGGATGAAGGTCGAGATCTCGCGCGAATGGACGATCGCATCGACGATGGGGCGGCTGTAGGCGCGCAGCATGCAGCCCTGGTCGGTCATCCGGATCCGGGTGGTGCTTTCGCGCACCCGGTTGGCCAGCCGCGAGGCGACGTTGCGCCACCAGGCATCGTCGCGCGATGCGCGGATCGTGCCGACGTAGTCGTGGCCCTTGTCCATCTCGGCCATCAGCCGGCCGATCTCCTCGGGCGGATTCTGCAGGTCGGCATCGAGCGTGACCACCCGGTTGCCGCGCACCTGCGCGAAACCGGCCATGATCGCCGCATGCTGGCCGAAGTTCGCGCGGAACAGCACCACCCGGGTGACGTCCGGGCGCTTGCGCCAGGCCTCGGCGAGCAGTGCCGCCGAGCGGTCGCGGCTGCCGTCGTTGACGAAGATCAGCTCGTAGCCGGTGCCCAGCGCATCGAGCGCCGGATAGATCCGGTCGAACAGCAGCGGCAGCACCGCCTCCTCGTTATAGACGGGCACCACCACCGACAGCTCGGGAGCCTTCACGCCGCACCTCCGGCCAGCACCTCGGCGACCGCCGCGCACACCCGGTCGACATCGCCGTCCTGCATCGCGTAGAAGAGCGGCAGCGTCACCGTCGTGCGGGCGACGTGCTCGGCATGCGGATGCTGGCCCGGCGCGCCGCCCCATTCGCTGCGCGCCAGCCGCGACAGGTGCAGCGCCTCGTACGAGACGCCGATGCCGATGCCGCGGTCGCGCATCGCCGCGATGAACTGCGGGCGGTCGATGCGCAGCCGGTCGAGCGGCAGCAGCAGCGCGAACATGTTCCACGAATGCCCGTCCTCGTCGCCGGCATGGCCCGGATGCGGCAGCTCGCAGGCCGGCAGCGTGTTGAACTTCGCGAAGTAGCGGCGCACCAGCTCGCGCCGGCGCCGGTTGAACTCCTCCAGCATCGCGAGCTGCGCGACGCCGACCCGCGCATGGACGTCGGGCATGTTCGCCTTGAGCCCGGCGATGCCGACGTCGCGGGTGCCGTCGGGCAGCCGCTCGATGCCATGGAACCGCCAGCGTTCGGCGGCCAGCGCCTCTGCGTCGTCGTTGACGACCAGCGCGCCGCCCTCGATCGTCGTCATGTTCTTGTTCGGGTGGAAGCTGAAGCAGATCAGGTCGCCGAACGCGCCGATGCGCTGCCCCCGCCATGACGAACCGATCGCCAGCGCCGCGTCCTCGATGACCCGCAGCCGGTGGCGGCGGGCGATGTCGTACAGCCGGTCCATGTCGCACGGCAGGCCGGCGAAATGGGTCGGCAGGATCGCCCTGGTGCGCGGCCCGATGCACCGCTCGACCTGGTCGAGATCGATGTTGCGGGTCGACGGCTCGCAGTCAACGAACACCGGCGTCGCGCCGACCCGGCCGATCATGTTGACCGACGCGAAGAAGCTCATCGCGCAGGTGATCACCTCGTCGCCGGGCCCGACCCCGGCGATCCGCAGCGCGATCTCCAGCGCCGCGGTGGCCGACGTCATGACCCTGACCGGCCGGCCGCCCAGGTAGCTCGACAGATCCTGCTCGAGGCGCTGGACCCAGGGGCCGCTGGCCACCCAGCGGCTGCGCATCACGTCGGCCACGCCGGTGATCGTGGCCTCGTCGAACCACGGCTGAGCGAACGGAAGGAACGGAAGACTCACGCGGTACCTCGGCTGGCGGAAATGACCGTCATTGTGAACGAGCAGCCCGTTGGGGGCTGAGGCCGGACAGGCTCCTGGTGCCCGCCGCCCCCAGCGTGGCGACCACGGTCCGGCGGCTGTTGGCCGCCACGATGCGCATCGGCACGCCGGCAGCGCGCCAGCGGGCCAGCCCGTCGGCATCGAGCAAGGCGTAGGCCCGCGGCAGCGACGGCCAGCGCGCGAGCAAGGTCGCCTCGTCCGGGCCGTTCCTGTGCGGCTCCTCGCGCAGACCCATGTCCATCTCGTCGCGCCAGTCGACCAGGGTCAGCGTGCGCCGCAGATAGAAAGGCAGGCTCTGATCCCAGGTGCCGACCGCGAAGAACGGCACCTGCGGGTCGATCGGTCCTTCGGCGGCGAGCAGCCGGGCGACGAGACCGCGGGCGCTGTGACGCTCGCCCAGCGTCGCATGTCCCCATTGCAGACATTGCGCGGCCAGCACCGCGCCGATCGCCAGCGCTGCCAGCGAGCGGGTGGCGGTGCCGTGAGGGCCACTGCGTGCCGACGGACCGGCCAGCCACCACGACGCGATCGCCCCGAGCGCGAGCGCCGCGCAGGCACCGCGGATCCACGGCAGATAGCCGGTGGCCAGCGCCACCGTGTCGGCATCGACCGACGCCCGCATCAGATATTCGGCGCTCAGCGCCACCGCGATCGCCAGCAGCAGCATCGGCACTGCCGCCGCGCGCAGCCCACGGTGCCCCGGCGGCCGGCGTGCCAGCCAGACCGCCAGCGCCGGGAACATCGGCAGGATGTACGACGGCAGCTTCGAGCCCGACAGGCTGAAGAAGCCGAACACGAACGCCGCCCAGACCAGCAGCAGCCGGTCGGCGGTCTTCTGCGCGCGGGCCGCATCATCGCGCGTCGCCGCCCTGTCGCGCGTCGCCGCCCTGTCGCGCATCGTCGCCATGTCGCGCATCGCCGCCGCGACCCAATGCCCCAGCCACGGCAGGCCGCCGAGCAGCAACACCGGCACGAAGAACCAGGCCGGCTCGACGCGCCGATGCACGTCGGACGTGAAACGCTGGAAATGCTCGTGGATGAAGAAGAACTCGAAGAAGCCCGGGTTGCGAAGCTGCACCAGCACCAGCCAGGGCAGCACGATCAGCATGAACAGCGGCAGCCCCGGCCACCAGCGCACCGATGTCGGCAGCCGCGGCTGCCGACAGACGAGCGCCGTCAGCAGCAGCGCGGACACCGGCAGCACGCCCGCGACCAGCCCTTTGCTGAGGAAACCGCCGGCCATGCCGACCCATACCAGCAGGCTCGCGCGCCTTCGCGGTTCGCCGGCGACGCAGTGGTACAGGCCGGCCAGGGTCATCGTGGTCCAGAACGTCAGCCCCATGTCCAGCGACACGAAGTGGCTGTTGGCGACGATCCAGGTGCAGCCGGCGGTGATCAGCGCCGCGCGCTGGCCGGCCGCGCGGCCGTCGCGCCGCCACAGCATCAGGCCGGCGAGCATGCAGGTGCCCAGCCCGTACAGCGCCGGCACCAGCCGCACCACCGCGTCGTGCAGGCCGAATGCCCGCAGCCCGAGCGCGGTCAGCCAGTACTGCAACGGCGGCTTCTCGAAGTACTTGAGCCCGTTCAGCCGCGGCGTCACGAAGTCGCCGCTGGCCGCCATCTCGCGGGCGATCTCGGCGTAGCGGCCTTCATCGGGCGACAGCAGCGGGCGCCAGCCCACGCCGGCGAACCAGAACACGCCCATCAGCAGCCAGACCACCCACCACGTTGCGGGGGCCAGCGGCCGGTCGATCGCGGATGCGGGGGGCGGAGCGGGCAGAAGAAGTCCTCGGTGGCGCGGTGCAGCGCGGATTGTATCGGCTCGGGTTCCATTCACCGATCCGCTGCGGCCACTTGAAAGCGCTGCGGCCAGACCCATCTCGGTACGGCAACGCCGACGGTGTCGCCGGCGACCCACATGAAGGAGAAGAGAGATGTCCCGTTTGTCCGTGTACGACCCGTTCGCTGAAGTGTTTCCCGAACTGTTCCGTGGCTTCCTGCAGCCGGCCCGTGCCGGCGGTGCGCAGGCGCCGGTCGACATCCGCATCGACGTGAAGGAAGACGCCGGTCAGTACGTCGTCTCCGCCGAGGTGCCCGGCGTCTCGAAGGAAGACATCCAGGTGCAGATCGACGGCAACCGCGTGTCGCTGGCGGCCGAGGTCAAGCGCACCAGCGAGCAGAAGGAAGGCGAGCGGGTGCTGCGCAGCGAGCGCTACTATGGTTCGGTGGCACGCAGCTTCCAGCTTGCCAGCGAGATCGACGAAGGGCGGGCGAGCGCGAAGTACGAAGCCGGCGTGCTGACGCTGACGTTGCCGAAGAAGGCCGCGGCGGTCGCCAAGCGGCTGCAGATCCAGTAATGGCGACGGCTGCTGCGGTCGGGTCGGCTCAGATGCCGGCCCGCGGCCGCGGCGACGGCCGCGCCTTCGCGGCGGGGGCGGGGGGGGGGGGCGCCGCGCCCCCCACCGGGGGGCCGGACCGCCGCGGACCCCCCACCCGCACCACGCGCGGCCGCTCGCCGAGCACCAGCACCGCACCCAGCACGCCGACCACCGGAATCAGCAAGGTGCCCAGCGAAGCCACCGATGCCGGCAACCGGGCGACCACCTCGAACCATATGAAATAGGCGAGTGCCACCGCGAGCACCGCGTGGTAGCCGAATGCGACCCACGGCTGCCAGCCGATGCCCGCCAGCGACGGCGCCGGTTCGAACAGCGCCATGCCGATCGCCGCCACCACCGCACCGATCAGCAACTGCCAGCCGGCCACCGCGAACGGCGCCGCGGTGATCGGGTAGCGCTTCAGGAACACCGTGCCGGCCGCCCAGCTTATGCCGGCGCCCAGCGCGTAGCCGGCGCCGGCGAGCTGCAGCGGCCGGACCTCGAATAGCGGCGCGATC
>OEIU01001655.1_pt1 | contig 13697 bp, 11 predicted proteins | sample 1539221 | NCBI WGS metagenome assembly OEIU01 (sample SAMN03792071, study PRJEB22550) | activated sludge metagenome | feature: wastewater treatment plant; material: activated sludge; isolation source: Wastewater treatment plant of a petroleum refinery complex | place: Argentina: Zarate | collected...
AGAGAAACAGGCCCTCGATATAGTTGCGGCGATAGAAGTCGATCGTCAGCTTCACGACTTCATCGACGGTGAAGCGGGCGCGCGGCACGTTCGAGGAGGTGCGGTTGACGCAATATAGGCAATCGTAATTGCAGGCGTTGGTGAGCAGCACCTTCAATAGCGAGATGCAACGTCCATCCGGCGCGTAGGAATGGCAGATGCCCATGCCGGGCGCGGTCGAACCGAGGCCCTTGCCGTCGCTGGAATCCCGTTTTTCCGTGCCGGAAGAGGCGCAGGAAGCATCGTATTTCGCGGCATCGGCCAGGATTTCCAGCTTGCGTTGCACGTCCATCATTGAATCCCTTTGATTCCACTCATGAATCACCGGAGTGACAATCCCGATTGACTCGGCGTGGCCTGTTAGCTTTATATTAGAACATATCATGAACAAATGAGCTAGCCGCGGGTTCACTCGGGAAGAAGCGGCAAGGCCCAATTTCCTGAAGGAGCGGCGGATGAGCACCGCACGCACGAACACGCTTGCGACGTTGCGCGGAAGCATCGAGCGCCTGGAGCAGGGCGCGGCGCATGACCTCAACAAGGTTGCGCTCGGCCATGCGGCCGCGGATTCTGTGTTGCAGGGCGGGCTTGCGCGCTCGGCGGTCCATGAAGTGTTCGCCGAGGGCCACCAGAGCGCGACGGCAACGGGCTTCATCGCAGGGCTCGCGGGACGGGTATCGCCGCGCCGGCCGCTGGTCTGGGTGCGGCAGGATTTTTCGGAAATCGAAGCCGGCGCGCTGTCGATGCGCGGGCTACGCGAACTCGGCCTCGATCCGCGGCTGCTCGTCACCGTGCGCGCCACCGATACCGACGCCGCGCTGCGCACGGCGGCCGACGCGCTGGCCTGCGATGCGCTCGGCGCCGTCGTGCTGGAAGTCTGGGGCGAGGCGCGCCAGCTCGACCTCGTCGCCAGCCGCAAGCTCACGCTCGCCGCCCAGGCCTCCGGCGTCACCGCCTTGCTGCTGCGGGTGGCGGCGGAGCCGCGGCCCTCGACGGCGGAAACCAGATGGATTGTGCGCGCGGCGCATTCGCCGCCGTCGGATCAGTGGAATGCCTGGGGTGCGCCGGTGTTCGACGCGCAACTCGTTCGTAACCGTCATGGCCCGGTCGGCCGCTGGATCATGGAATGGAAATGCGATGGGTGTCACTTCAACGAACCGGCGGCGTATTCTCAGCCTGTGGCTGCCACGCCTGCCCGTCGACCGCATCAAGCGGCGGCTCATGGCGCTTTCAGACGAAGCGCGTGAGCAGAATTCTCTCGATACGGCCGCTGTGCTCCCTCTCCCGCTCGCGGGGGAGGGGCGGGGTGGGGGTCTCACTGCGAGTCCTGCTGTTCGTGTGGAGAGAGCTTCCCCCACCCGCATCGCATCTTTCGATGCCTATCCCACCGTCGTCGTCATCAGGCAGCACAACGCCATCCTGATTCATTCCCTCGACGAGGCAGCCGTCCGCGCCGGCCTTTCGATCGGCCTGCCGCTCGCCAACGCCCGCGCGATCTGCCCCGAACTGACGGTGTACGACGCCGACGAGGTCGCCGACCGCAAGACGCTCGAGGACATCGCCGACTGGTGCGACCGCTTCACGCCATCGGTGGCGCTCGATCCGCCGCATGGGCTCTATCTCGACATCACCGGCTGCGCCCATCTGTTCGGCGGCGAGCGGGCGCTGCTGCAGATCGTCGTCGGCGCGCTGAGCCGTCGCGGCTTTGCCGTCAGCGCCGCGATCGCGGCTACCGCGGTCTGCGCCCGCACGCTGACGCGGCACGCTTGCGGAAAGATCGTCGCCGATGGCGAGGAGGCGGAAGCGACAGCTCCCTTGCCGGTCACGGCGCTTGGCACCGAGGACGCCATCACCGCCGGCCTGCGCCGCGCCGGGCTCAAGACCATCGGCGATGTCGCCTCGCGCGCACCGCATGAAATCACCGCGCGGTTCGGCGCGTCCTTTACGGCATTGCTGCAGCAGGCGCTGGGGCAGGGCGACGGGCCGATCAGCCCACGAAAGCCGCTGCCGGATTACATCGTCGAGAAACGCTTTCCCGATCCCATCGCCACCGACACCGTGATCGCGATGAACCTCTCGGCGCTCGCTGCCATGTTGGTCACGGCGATGGACAGACAGGGCAAGGGCGCGCGCAAGCTGGAAGCGAGATTTTTCCGCACCGACGGCGCGGTGCGGACGATATCGGTCGAAACCGGACGCCCGGTAACCAAGCCGGAGATGATCGACCGCCTGTTCCGCGAGCGGCTCGAGGCGCTCAACGATCCGCTCGATCCCGGCTTCGGCTTCGATCTGATCAGGCTTTCCGCCAGCCGCACCGAAATCGTGGTGCAGCAGCAGCGCGACCTCGACGCCAACATCCATGACAATGACGAATTATCAGCGCTGATCGACCGCATCGCCGCGCGGATCGGCGGCAAGCGCGTCGTCGTGCATCTGCCCGAGGATACCCACATCCCTGAACGCACGGTGCGGGCTGTCGCCGCACAGCATCATCTGGCGGCCGCCGCGCAGGCGGCCTGGCCGGAGCGCATCGAGGCCGAGCCGCCGCTGCGGCCGCTGCGGCTGTTCGACAGGCCGGAGCCGATCAAGGTGCCGTTCGCGACCGTGCCCGACGGCCCGCCGCACCAGTTCACCTGGCGGCGCGTCACGCACGCGGTGGTGCGGGTGGAAGGGCCCGAACGCATCGCGATGGAATGGTGGAAGCAGAATAGCGACGGCCCGACGCGGGATTATTTCCGCATCGAGGATGCAGCGGGTCTGCGTTTCTGGATCTTTCGCGATGGGCTCTATGAAAGCGAGCCGGCGGACGACGAAGGCGAACCCGCGCCGGTCAGATGGTTCGTGCACGGGCTGTTCGCATGAAAGGCGTCAAGCCAATACCTGACTATGCCGAGATCGGCATCACCAGCAATTTCTCGTTCCTGCGCGGCGGCTCCGATCCGCGCGCCTATGTGCATCAGGCAAGCCGGCTCGGCATTTCCGCGATCGGCATCGCCGACCACAACACGCTGGCCGGCGTGGTGCGCGCCTACAAGGAGCTCGACAATCCAGAGGTCACCCATAAACCCAAATTGCTGATCGGCGCGCGGATCGTCTTCATCGACGGCACGCCCGACATCCTGGTCTATCCGCGCGACCGCGCCGCCTATGGCCGGCTCTGCCAGCTATTGACCCGCGGCAAGCGCGGCAACGACATCACGCGGATCGAGAAGGGCGAATGCCATCTGCGGTTCGATGACCTCATCGACTTTGCCGAGGGCCAGCTTCTGGTGCTGGCGCTGCCGCATCGTTTTGACGCTGACAGCGTGCAAGAAATTCTGCAACGCCTGAAGGAAAGCCGCGCCGACGGCGTCTGGCTTGCCGCCAGCCTGCTGTATCGCGGCGACGACCGGCGCCGCCTCGCGCAACTTCATCATATCGCGCTTGCGGCAAAAGTGCCGCTGCTCGCCACCAACGAGGTGCTGTACCACCATCCCGCCCGCCGCCGGCTGCAGGACGTGCTGACCTGCATCCGCGAGAAGACCACGATCGATGCCATCGGCCGCCGGCTCGAGGCCAATGCCGAGCGTCATTTGAAGCCGGCCCATGAAATGGCGCGGCTGTTTCGCGATCTGCCCGAGGCTATCGCGGAAACCATGCGCTTTGCCGGGCGCATCTCGTTTTCGCTGGACCAGCTCAAATACCAGTATCCGGACGAGCCGGTGCCGCCGGGCAAGACCGCGCAGCAGCATCTCGAAGACCTCACCTGGGCCGGGGTCGACACCTATTTCGGCGGGGTGATCGACGACACCCTGCGCGCCACCCTGCGCAAGGAACTCGATCTGATCGCCGAATTGAAATACGCGCATTATTTCCTGACCGTGCACGACATCGTGCAGTATGCGCGCAGCCAGAACATCCTCTGCCAGGGCAGAGGATCGGCGGCGAATTCGGCCGTGTGCTACGTGCTCGGCGTCACCTCGGTCGACCCGACCAAGGTCGATCTGCTGTTCGAGCGCTTCATCTCCAAGGAACGGCTGGAGCCGCCCGACATCGACGTCGATTTCGAGCATTCGCGGCGCGAGGAGGTGATGCAATATGTCTACCGCCGCTACGGCCGCCACCGCGCTGCGATCATTGCGACCGTCATCCATTATCGGCCGCGCAGCGCGATCCGCGACGTCGGCAAGGCGCTCGGGCTGACCGAGGACGTCACCGCCGCGCTGGCCGACACGGTGTGGGGAAGCTGGGGCAAGGGCCTCAACGAGATGCAGGTCCGCCAGGCCGGGCTCGATCCGCAGAATGCGATGGTCGAGCTTGCCGTCGAACTCGCGACCGAGTTGATCGAGTTCCCCCGCCATCTGTCGCAGCATGTCGGCGGCTATGTGCTGACGCAGGACCGGCTCGACACCTATGTGCCGATCGGCAATGCCGCGATGGACGACCGCACCTTCATCGAATGGGACAAGGACGACGTCGACGCGCTGCACATGATGAAGGTCGACGTGCTGGCGCTGGGCATGCTGACCTGCATCCGCAAATGCTTCGATCTGATCGCCGGCCACAAGGGCGAGCGCTGGGAGCTTGCCACCGTCCCGCAGGACGAGAAGCCGGTCTACGACATGCTGTGCCGCGGCGAATCGCTCGGCGTGTTCCAGGTCGAAAGCCGCGCGCAGATGAACATGCTGCCGCGGTTGAGGCCCAAGACGTTTTACGATCTCGTCATCGAGGTCGCGATCGTCCGTCCCGGTCCGATCCAGGGCGACATGGTGCATCCCTATCTGCGGCGGCGGAACGGCAAGGAAAAAGTCAGCTACCCGTCGCCGGCGCCCGGGCAAGGTCCGGCGGATGAATTGTACCGCGTGCTGCACAAGACGCTCGGCGTGCCGCTGTTCCAGGAGCAGGCGATGCGGATCGCGATCGAGGCGGCGAAATTCACCTCCGAGGAAGCCAACGGGCTGCGTCGCGCGATGGCGACCTTCCGCAATGTCGGCACCATCGGCAAGTTCGAAGACAAGATGATCGGCAACATGATCGCGCGCGGCTACGATGGCGAATTCGCCAAGAGCTGCTTCGACCAGATCAAGGGGTTTGGCTCCTACGGCTTTCCGGAAAGCCACGCCGCGAGCTTCGCCCAGCTCGTCTATATCTCGTCATGGCTGAAGCATTATCACCCCGACGCCTTCTGCTGCGGCCTGCTCAACTCGCAGCCGATGGGCTTTTACGCCCCCGCGCAGATCGTCGGCGACGCCCGCACCAACGGCGTCGAGGTGCGCGAAATCGATGTGTCCTACAGCTTTGCGCAGAACACGCTGGAAGAGGGGGAGGGCAAATACCACGCGGTGCGGCTCGGCTTCCGCCAGATCGACGGCTTTCACTGGCTCGATGAGGATGAGGAGCGGTTGAAGCGAATGCAGTCGTCGTTCCGGGGTTTTTCATCGTCGTTCCGGGGCGTCGCGATAGCGACGAACCCGGAACCTCGAGATTCTCAGATGTGCAATAGCACATCGGAGTTCGATGCTGTCGCATCGCCCCGGAATGACGGCGGGTTGGACTGGGCCGACCGCATCGTCGCCGTGCGAAAACGCCGGCCCTTCACCTCGCTGGAGGAATTCGCCCGCGACACCGGTCTGCCGAAGCGCGCACTGATCCTGCTGGCGGATGCCGATGCCTTCCGCTCGATCGGGCTCGATCGCCGCGCCGCGCTCTGGGCGGTGCGGCGGCTGCCCGACGACGTGCCGCTGCCGCTGTTCCAGGCCGCGGTCGCCCGCGAGCAGCCCGACGAGAACACCAGGCCGCTGCCTGAGATGCCGCTGCCGGAGCAGGTGGTCGCCGACTACCAGACGGTCCGCCTGTCGCTGAAGGGCCATCCGATGGAATTCCTGCGCGGGATGTTCGCGAGGGAGCGCGTCGTCGCCTGCAAGAACGTCAACCACAGGAACGACCGGCGCCACGTCAGTTGCGCCGGCGTGGTGCTGGTGCGCCAGCGCCCGGGCAGCGCCAAGGGCGTCGTCTTCATGACGCTGGAGGACGAGACCGGCATCGCCAACATCGTGGTGTGGCCCAAGGTGATGGAGCAGTACCGCAAGGAGGTGATGGGCGCCCGCCTGATCCTGGTCGAGGGCTATATCCAGAGCAGCCCCGAACAGGTGACGCATCTGGTGGCGCAGCGGATGGTCGACCGCTCCCACGATCTGATCGGCCTCGCCAACGACGCGCTTCGCAAGCACCCGGTGCCGGCGGGCCCGGCGCTGATCGAGCCGCTCAACGACGACCGCCGCGACCATGCCGATACGCCGGCGCAAAAAATCCGCCATCCGCGTGACGTCCGCATCCTGCCGCCGTCACGCGATTTTCACTAAGCCTGCAAGTTGACCACCTTCACGGCGCGGCGACCTTGTCAGGGCGGAAATAGACATCGGCCTTCATTCCGATCGTGAGCTCGTCCGATGCCTTCAATTCGACCACAACGCGGACGACATCCACGTCGGTCTGATTGCGCGCTCCGGGCGGGTCGAGGCGGCCGGGCTCGATCAGCGGCGCAACCGACGAGACGCTTCCTTCGAACTCGCGGCCGGGAAATGCCGCCGTCCGCACGATGACCGCCTGGCCAACCTTGACTGCCCCGATGTCGCGCTCGTCCAGCTCCGCGCGCACGCACATCCTGGAGAGATCGGCAAGTTGCAGCGGCGCCTGCGGCGAGCCGGGCGACACCGCCTCGCCCTCCCGCACATTGACCTGGAGCACGGTACCGTCGGTCGGCGCGCGCACCGTCATCTTGTCGAGAGCGGCGTGTGCCACGGCGTATTCCGCCCGCGCAATGCTGAGCTGGCCCTCCAGCGAGGTAGGCAGGGCGTCGTCATCGATGGTGCGAAGCTCGCCCTGCCGCGTTGACAGCTCATTCTGGGCGCGCGTCAATGCCAGCCGGGCGGCGGTCAGGTCCGCCTCCGATCCCCCTTTGGTTCGAAGCCTCGCAGCAGCCCGATCGACGGCGGATCGCGCGTCAAACAGCGTGCGTTCGGCGTCGGCTGCGGCATCCTGGGCCTTGCGGCGCGTCTTTGCGCTGCCGCTCACAGACCTTTCATCCCGCGCACGCTCGCGCATGGCGGCCTGGGTCTCCGCCGCCGCCAGCCGGGCGCGAAGCTCGTCATCGGCCAGCAGGATCAGGGCTTCGCCGGCAAACACCTTGTCATTGGCCTTCACCAGCACCTTTTGCACCACCCCGACCACTGCCGCCGAGACCTTGATCTGGCCCGAGCAGGCTTCAACGCGCCCGGGCGCAACGGCTTGCCAGCGCTTTTCCTGCGGCGCGTCGGCCGAGGAGCCCCACATCGTCAGATTGACGGGGCCAATTGCCGGGATTGCAGCCAGCACCCCGCCGGCTGCGATCAGGGCCAATATGGCGGCCACGGCTATCTGGCGCTTAGACATGAACAAGGGTCCCTCAGCCTTTCACACATTCACTGCAGTTTGCCGGCCTGCTCATCGATGATCCGTCCATCCTCGATATGAACGACGCGGTCCGCGAATGGCAACAGACGCGGGTCATGCGTCACGATCAGCACGGCGTGTTCGCGTTCCCTGGCGACTTCGGCAAGCAGTTTCATGATCGCCTGGCCGTTCTCGCCATCGAGGGCGGCGGTAGGTTCGTCGGCCAGAATGATGGACGGATTTCCGACAATGGCGCGCGCGATCGCGACGCGCTGTTGTTCGCCGCCGCTGAGTTCACGCGGATACGCCTTTGTCTTGTGGGCCAGGCCGACCTTGGCCAGTGCCTCGCGCGACCTGGCGCGCGCCGCCCTCGAAGGCTCGCCGCGCACGTCGAGCGCCAGCCTCACATTGTCGACGGCGGACAAGGTCGGAAACAGATGAAACGACTGGAAGATGAAACCGACATGCTCGCGCCTGAGACGCGCCAGGTCCTCGGGGCCGGCATCCGCGATCGAGCTCTGACGGATACGAACCGTTCCTGCCGTCGGCGTCAACATGCAGCCGAGGATCGACAACAGCGTGGTCTTGCCGCTCCCGGAAGGTCCCATGAGCAGGGTCAGCTCACCGCCCCTGAGCGCCAGGCTGACGCCCTTGAGCGCCGCCACCTTTGCAGCCCCGCTGCCAAGGTCCTTCGCTACATTCACCGCCTCGAGCAATGGTTCGGTCATCGCGTGAACACCATGGCGGGGTCGATGCGCGTGACCTGAACGATCGCTGCGATGGATGATCCGATGCACATGATGATCGTCAGCAAGAACAGGCCGCCGACCAGCGCGGGCGTGACGACGATCGGCAACGCGGTCGTCGCCGTCAATTGCACGACAAGGCCGCTGATGAGCGCCGCGAAGGCGAAGCCTATCACGGCGCTGAGCAGCGCCTGCCAGACGATCACGTTGTAGATATAGCGTCGCGAAGAGCCCATGGCGCGCAGGGTGGCAAATTCGTTCAGGTGCTCTTTGGTGCTGGCATAGAGCGTCTGGGCGACGACGACGGTGCCGACGATCACGCCGAGCAGGGCGCCCGCGAACAGAGCGGCGCCGGCGCCGGTGCTGAATAGCCAGAAGGTGCGGCTGCGTTCACGAAACTCGGCCGGCGTAAGGACCTCGACGTCAGTGATGTCAGATGTCAATTGACGGCGAACCTGATCGAGATTGGCATCGCCGCTCAGACGAATGAGAAGATATGTGGCCTTGCCGGACGGAACTCCCGTGTGCGTCCGCGCCCGGTCGACGTCCATGAAGACGAACGGGGTAGTGGTGAATGAGCGGATGCCGTCGGTCACCGCCGCCACGCGTACCGGCTGCTGACGGATTTCGGCGGTCGCCCCCAGCCCGGAGATTCCAAGACGATCGAAATAGCTTCGGTCGACCGCGATGGCTTTCGGGCTCGACAGTGCCTCGACCTGGCCGTCCACCAGGTTCCACGGCTGCAGCCCGCCCGCGCGCAGATCCGAGCCCACGACGAAAACCGGAGTCATCGCGCCGCCGGGCATTCGCCAATCCGCAAATCCGATCACCAGCGGGATGGCCTCCGCCACGCCGTTGATTGCAAGCGCGCGATAGCGCTCACGCGTGTTCAGCAACGACGGATCCTCGAAGCACTTCGTTCCGCGCGGCATGACCCAGAGATCGGCGGACGCATGGTCGATCATCGTCGTCACCATGCGCCCAAAGCCGAAATAGAGACCCATCTGCACCGTCACCAGAACGATGGAAAACACGATCCCGATCACAGTTGCAATGAAACGCAGCCGGTCATGAAACAGATTTCGGAACGCGAGGGTGAAAACCAATGGCATGCTATTGGGGCTCGATCCTTGTGTGCAATGCCGGTTCGGTCTTCATGCGCCGCGCACGCCCTGCATGGTCTGGCCCGGTCGCAGGGCCGGCAGCGCTCCGCCGATTGCTGTGGCAATGCACCAGCTCGCGATCAGCGTCCCGCAGAATACGATCACGGCCTTGCCGATTGCAAACAAGCCGACGGCGAGCAGCGCGTACTGCAACCAGACGGCAAAGACGTAGTGAATCAGGTAGATGCGGTAGGCGTTGGTCGAGAGACTGTCGAACGCCCTCGAGCGCCAATGCGCAAGGCGCAGGCAGATCGCCAGCGAGCAGAGGCAGCTCGTCGCGCAGGCGACCGCGAAACCTGCGCCGGCCGCCAGTTTCGCGGCGAGCGGAGCATCGCTCCAGTCCGGTAGTGTCGCCGAAGTCGCCGCGGCCCAAAACAGAAAGCCGGCGAAAGCTGCGGCGAGCCACGCCATCCAGCGCCGCGCCAGCATCCCGTCGCAGCGGAGCAGGCCGCGATCAAGGCCATAGGTCCCGACCGCCATGCCGGCGAGGAAATAGACGAGATAGTGTAGCGGCCGGCTGGGCTGAAACGCCATCGGGCCGATATTCGTCCACGCGAAGGGTGAATAGACCAGCATCAGGGGAATGTAGGCGACCGCGGAGATCATCGCCAAACCGACGACGAACCGCACCGGATTGTCGCCTGCGAGCGCCACCAATCGAACGACACTGCGATCCCATCGCGGCATGAACCGGTCGGCGGCGGCTGCGAGAATATTGAAGACCAACAACTGGCTCAGGAACCATTGCGGTCCGCACGGCCAGAACGGCAATGCGAGCCAGCTTTGCCAGTAGGCGCCGAGGCCGGGATCGACCGCGGTCGTGCGATAGGCGGCGTAGTAGGCGAGTGGCGCCAGGAAAATGATCGCCAGCGCCATCGGCAAGCCAATTCGCAGCAGGCGGTCGGACAGGAACTTCCGGCTTCCCTTGCCGGCAAGGCTCGATGGCACGAACAGGCCGGAAAGAAAGAACATCAGGCTCATCAGGCCGATATCCTGCCAGGCGCAGAACAGGTCGAAACCGAACCATCGCTGGCTGTCGATGATCGGAAATGCCAGCCAGAGATAAGGGGCGTGGTCGAACGGATACGGCGTGGGCGGCAGGAAGGCGAGGTACGGGAGCACCGAATGGAAGGCCAGCACGATCAGGATCACAACCGCCCGAAGATTGACAAGGCCAAGGGTTGAACTGCTCGCAACGCTTGGCATGCTCATTCGTGAGGTCTCGCGCCGATTGCAGGGATATGCACCAGGGAGTGCCGAGGTTCCATCTTGGGAAACTCGTCCTTGATCATTTCGCCCGCAATTCGCCGTCAAGGTGACGATTTGGTGGCGCGCCCTGGCGCCTTCCGGATCATTCGGGCTTGAGATCGTCTTCTTCCTTCACCAGCGTGAGCAACCGCAGCGTCAGGAAGGTGAATACCGTGATGGTCACCGCGACATCGTAGCTGCCGAGTCCGACGGAGACGCCGATCGCGCCGGTGGCCCACAGGCTGGCGGCCGTCGCCGTGCCCTGTACCGTCGTGCCCTGCTTGAGGATCGCGCCGCCGCCGATGAAGCCGATGCCGGTGATCAGGCCCTCGATCACCTTGGCCATGCCGTCGGGGGAATGCACCAGCAGGTTTTCGCTGGCCTGCACGAAGCCGCAGCTTGCCAGCGCGACCAGCGGAAACGTGCGCAGGCCCGCGCTGCGCGCCCGCTTCTCGCGGTCCCAACCGATCGGAATCGCGAGCGCGAAGGCCGACGCCAGTGCGACAAAATGAACGCCTATCTGAAACCGGTCCAAAACCCGTCCTTCTGAAACGAAACGCCGCTACCTCATCAAGAGCAGCGTGTAACGCGGCAATGCCGCGTAAGGTTTCAGGACAGGTTGTCGCTACCGGGTGCTGTCGGCGACGGACGCGCTCGACATCACGCTCGTGATCGCTGCCGTGGTCCGGTAGTGTGGCAGCCGATGCTCGAGCGAATAGAACACGCACAGTGCAAGGCTCGACCAGACCGCCAGGCTGAAATAGAGCGCCATCCAGGTCATCTCTTCCTTCCACTCGGCGTGATCGTGCGTCACGACCCAGCGCGTCATGACGTCGCGCAGGCCCTCGCGCGGCGTCAGGCGCTTGTCGCCGTCGGCGTCTCCGGTCCGCCAGCGCTTGACGTACATCGGGACGTCGATCGTCATCAGAAACGCCAGAAAGCCCGCAATGCCCGCGATGGCGACGATGAGGCCCGCGCGAACCACACCGTTGAACTCCGGAAGCAGGCGGCAAAGGCCGACACCGATGATGAAGAAGGCAACCGCCCACAGCGAATTTTCCAGAGCATTGCCGAGATAGTTTCGGGTGAGCACCGCATACCACGACAGGCATTCCGCGATCAGGATCAGCGGGACGATCACCCAGGCCGCATTCACGGCCGTTTCCGCTGACGTCATCGTGCCGAGGTGATGCAGGATGACAGCCCATTGCGCCACGAAGCAGATCTCGGCGACGGTCGCGACCGAGCGGCCGACCACGACGCTCGACAGCCAGGTGTCGACCAGGCAGATCCGCTGCACATCGGCGCGCGGCAGGAAGGATCGGAAGGCGCAGCCGAATACATAGGCCGCGCAGAACAGCAGCATGGCTCCGATGCCGGACGTGCTGCTTGTCATGCCGTACGGCTGAACGGGAAGTTCGCGATACAGCACGAACCAGGCGGCGATGTTGATGCTGCTCACGACGGTCAACAGGCACCACCACCGGGCCACGGGATTCGACCATGCCAGGGACCCTGACCGCGCCTGCCATTCCAAGCTCATTCACCGCTCCGCTGTAACTGAACTGACATCTGACTGTAATAATACAGTCATACGTCAAGGCCAATCACGGAGTCGGGCGGCCGGCAATTATGACAGTGGCCGATTGTGACAGTCGGCCTTCGCCGCGCCTGCGCGCCGCAGTCGTCACTTCTCAAGCCAGGAACTTCACGCCGTAGGTCTTGCCCCGGCGCCAGACCACTTCGCAGGGCTGCAGCGTCGTGTGTTCGGGCACCAGCGCCAGCTCAAAGCTGTCCCTGACATCGAACGCAGCATCGGTCACGACCTTGGCACCGCCTGGCGAGACATCGAGCACGACGCATTCGATCTTCGTCTTCCCGCTGTCGCTCGTCATCCATGTCGTCCGCTTGCGCAGCTGCCGTCGCGGCTCGCGCTGCACCTTTGTCCTTGGTTCGTCGACAATCATCCTGCCCATCCGTCGGCTTGATCGGCTTCACGCGCCGGTTGTTCAAATTAGAATGTGAGGTCGTAAGGTTCCATTAGCGCGTTACTTTCAAGTTTACGGGATTCCAGCGGTTGGCTGACGGGTCAAGAGCGGTCTCATAGGTTACGGGATTACCGTTCCGGCCGATGCGAAGGTCAGAAATTCACCCGGTTCGAGATCGCGCCGTCGACGACGAGGTTCGAGCCCGTGGTGAACGATGACGCCGGGCTCGCGAGGAACACCGCGGCGTTGGCGATTTCCTGCGGCGTTGCCATCCGCCCGGTCGGGTTGCGCGCCAGCGCATCCTGGTAGCGCTTGGGCATGTCGCGCTCGACCATGTTCCAGACGCCGCCCTTGAAATAGACCGTGCCAGGCGACACCACGTTGACGCGGATTTTCTTGGCCGCGTGCTGCCGGGCCAGCCCCTTGGCCATGTGGATCAGCGCCGCCTTGATCGGGCCGTACGAGCTCGCGACGTCAGCTTGCGCGGCCGAGATCGACGAGATGATGATGAAGGCGGCGTCCCCGGTCTTGCCGCCGCTGGCCTCGAGAAATGGCCGTGCCGCCTCGAAGGCGTTGACGGCGCCGAGCACGTCGAGCCGAAAATTCTGCTCCCAGGAGGCGGGATCGCCGCCTTGCGCCATCGCGCCGGCATTGGAGAACAGCATGTCGATGCTGCCGAGTTCTCCGGCCGCCTCCGCGATCCATGCCTTCAGCGCCGCCGCATCGGTGAGGTCGAGCGGCGCCCCGGTCGCGCGCACGCCTTTGGCCTTGAGCTCGGCAACGGCGGCCGCGACCTGCTCGGCATTGCGCGCGCAAACCGCGACGCCAGAACCTTCGCCCGCCAGCGTCTCCGCGATCGCCCGCCCGATGCCGCGCGTACCTCCCAGCACCACGGCGTTTCGTCCCTTCAGACCCAAATCCATTCTTGTTTTTCCTTGTGTTGCTTCGTGTGCATTGTAGCGGCGATGGTCGTCGAAGCGCAAACCGTTCGAAATCTCTCTCTTGTCATCTCCGCCCGCGCCTTGTCATTGCGAGGAGCGAAGCGACGAAGATTCCATGGGGAGTGGATAGCGACCAAGTCTGAGGCCAGACTGAGGTTGCAA
>OEIU01001656.1_pt1 | contig 13684 bp, 20 predicted proteins | sample 1539221 | NCBI WGS metagenome assembly OEIU01 (sample SAMN03792071, study PRJEB22550) | activated sludge metagenome | feature: wastewater treatment plant; material: activated sludge; isolation source: Wastewater treatment plant of a petroleum refinery complex | place: Argentina: Zarate | collected...
TCGTCACCGCCGCCGGCGAGACGCCGATCCGCGTGCCGCTGAAGGAGTTGCAGCCACAGCTCGACCCGGACGAGTTCTGGCAGATCCATCGGGGCACGGTCGTGCGTGCCTCGGCGATCGAGTCGGCGACCCGCGACGAGGCCGGCCGCACCTGGGTGCGCCTGCGCGGGCTCGAACGCCCGCTCGCGGTCAGCCGGCTGTACGCTCAGCGGTTCAGGCCGCTCTGATCAGGCCCCGGCCGCGGCGTAGATGTTCAGGTACTTCAGGCAGATCACCCGCAGGCACGACGAGATGTTCTTGTCGTTGGCGACGAGGCAGCCGTCGTGGACGCGCTCGATCAGGCGCGGCAGCGACACCTGGCTTTCGCGCGCCATGTCCTCGAGCACGTTCCAGAAGGCGCGCTCGAGCGACACCGTGGTGCTGTGGCCGTGGATGCGGAACCCGCGCTTTTCGGGGATGAACTCGCTGATCTGCGCCGTCGTGCAGGCGTTGAACATGTGGTCCAGGACGTCGTTGATTTCGGTGTAGATGCTCATCCGCCTTCCCCTCCCGAAGCGGGTTGGCAATAAATACCACCACTGGCCCGGGCCCGATCGACACAATGCCGCAGCATACAAGAAGGCGCGCGCCCTCCCGGAGTGCGGCGCGCGAAGGAGCGACGATGGAGTTCTTCCGCAAGACACTCGACCCGGTGCTGGCGCTGGCGGCGATCGCCGTGCTCGACATCTTCCTGTTCCTTCTGCTCGGCGCATGGACCGTCGGCGGCGGGGAGACGATGATGACCGGGCTGGTCGCGAAGGCGGTGCTCGGCGAAGAGCAGCTCGTGCGGATTCCGTTCTGGAACGTCGTGTTCCCGGTGCACGGCGACTACTGGAAGATCTACATCAGTCTCGGCATGTTCTTCGGCGCATTCGTCGGCGCGGTGCTGAGCAAGGAGTTCTACTGGCGGATGCCGCGCCACGCGTCGGAGTGGCTGCTGATCACGATCGGCGGCCTGCTGATGGGCATCGGCATCCGCATCGCCTACATCTGCAACGTGTCGACCTTCTTCGGCCTGATGCCGGAGATGAACATGGGCGGCTACCTGGCAATGTCCGGCATCATCGCCGGCGCCTGGGTCGGCTCGCTGATCTACAAGCGAATCCTGGAGGCCTGATCCATGACCCCGGTCGTCGAGTGCCTGGTTGCCTTCGTCTTCGGTTCGGTGGTCGGGCTGCTGATGCAGCGCTCGCGCTTCTGCAACACTGCGGCGCTGCGCGACGCGATCATGTTCAAGACCTACCGGAACACCAAGGCCATGCTGATGGCGATGATGATCCTGACGGTCGCCTTCACCGGCTTCATGACGCTGGGCGCCGGGCATCCGCTCGAGTTCGACGTCGGGCTGAACACCTTCGCCGGGCTGTTCCTGTTCGGCATCGGCATGGTGCTGGCCGGCGCCTGCACGGTGTCGACGTGGGTCAAGGCCGGCGAGGGCAATCTCGGCGCGGTCTGGGCGCTGCTGTTCACCTTCGTCGGAATGTTCCTGTTCTCGCTCGCCTGGTCGTGGAACTGGTGGCCGCCGGCCCCGGGCAGCATGACCGGCGAACCGAACCTGCCGGCGCTGCAGTTCGGCTTCTCGAACGCGCGGACGCTGCAGGACAAGCTCGGCATTCCGGCGATCGTCTTCGGACTGGTCCAGACCGCGGTGCTGTTCGCGATCTACCGGGCGATTCTCCGGCGCGAGCGCGCGCAGCAGGCGCAGCACGACAGGCACCGCGCCGAATCGGCGGGCGAGGCCGGCGCCGCCGCGGCGACGTCGCACTGAAACGAAACGAGGGGGACATCACGATGGGATTGTTCGGAGCGAAGAAGAAGGCCGACGCGGCGCCGGCCGCCGGCGAGGCGACGCTGAGCAGCGGCGAGCGCGTGCAGGTCGCGCGCCGCGTCGACTGCCGCGGCGACTCCTGCCCGCGGCCGCAGCTGATGACGAAGAAGGCCGTCGGCGAGGTGGCCGCAGGCGGGCTCGTCGAGGTGCTCGTCGACAACCCCTCGTCGGTCGAGGCGCTGCCGCCGATGTGCAACGAGCTCAACGCGACGCACGTCGAGACGATCAAGGATCCCGCCTGCTGGCGCGTCTACATCCGCAAGGACTGAGGGCATGCTCGGCAGGCTCCTGATGCGATTGTTCGTCGCGGCCGCTGCGGTCGTCGCGATCGGCGGGCTCGGATGGATGTACGCCAGCCCGCCGCCGGGCATGCACGTGACGCGCGACGGCGTGCCGTACCTGTCGCCGCCGGTCGTGAACCCGGCGACCGGGGAGGCGGTGCCGCTCGAGCGCCTGGTGCAGCACTACAAGGGGGGCGGCAAGTGAACCTCGATTTCGAGACCGTGGCGCAGATCGTCCTGTTCGGCGTCGCGATGGCGGCCATGGCGCTCGCCTTCTTCAGCGACTCGCTCTGAAGGTGCGCCGACGATGAATCGCGAGAGCCTGATCTTCTGCGCGAGCGCGCTTGCCGTCACGGTCGTCGTGTGCGCGGTGGGCTACTCGCTCGCGGCGCTGCCGCGCGCGACGATCGAGGCGGCGGCGAAGCCCGCTGCCGCCGAGACGCTGCCCGACGTCGACCTCGGCGGCGGCTTCGGCAAGGTCTCGGTGATCGACCTGATCGGCTTCTTTATCGAGAACCCGCCCGCGCCAGCCGGCGCGGGCGCGGCCGGCGCGGCGGCGCCCGCGACGAAGCGCTTCGGCGGGTGCTGAGCGTGGCGCAACCCGCTGTCCTGGCTGTCGTGCTGCTGGCGCTTTCGGCGCTGGCGCGCCCGGCGCCGGCCGCGGACGATTTCGCCTACGTCCGCTCGCTGGCCGATGCCGTCGACCGCGACACCGCGGTCGTCGTGGACACGCGTGCGCTGGCCGAGTGCCGCGCGCGCAGCCTGGCCGGTGCGCGCTGCCTGCCCGCCGACGACCTGCTCGGGCCGCAGCGACGGCTTCCTTCGGCCCGCGACCTGCTGTGGCTGCTCGGCACGGTCGGGCTGAGTGGTCGCGAGACCGTGATCGTGGTCGGGCAGGACGCGACCTCCCGCGATTTCGTCGCCGGCCTGCTCTACCTGGCGGGGCAGCGGCAGGTGCGCATCCTCGCCGAGCCGGTGGCGCGCCTGCTCGGGGCCGGCGCGGCCGCCGCGCCGGGCCGCGAGCGCGGCATGGTCCGCGAGACGGTCTTCGAGGCGCCGATGCGCGACGGGCTGTGGGTCCTGCGCGACGAGCTGCGCGACGCCTTGCGGGCGCCGGGGCCGGCGCCGACGCTGCTCGACGGCCGCGCCGACGGCGAGTACTGGGGCGAGACCGCGCGCGCACCGCGCACCGGTCACCTGCCGGGCGCGATCAGCCTGCCGGCCGTCCAATTGCGCGCAGCGCTCGAGCCCGGCCGCGAGCGCCGCCCGGTGCTGCCACAGGGGCCGGTGGTGGCCTACGCGCACGACGCCTTCGAGGGACTGGCCTATCTTTCGCTGCTGGCCGCCGGGCATGGCGTGGCCGCACGCATCTACCCGGAAGGCTGGGCCGAGTGGGCCGCCGACGGCGCGCTGCCCGCCGATGCGGCCGGGTATCCCGAGCGCGGAACGACTGCCGCGTCTTCGCAGGCGTTGGCCCGGGCGCCTGCGCCGTCGACCGTTGCCCCGATCGCATCGGCCGCCGCCCGTCCCGGCATCGCGTGGCCGCCGGCCGGGGCCCTGCTCGCCGCCGCGCTCGCGCTGGTGCTCGCCGCATTCGCCGGCGGCTGGTGGCTCGCGGGCAGGAGGGCGGCGCGATGAAGATCCTGTTCCACGTCGCGACCGAAGCCGGCGCGCAACTGCTGCTGCCGCTCGCGTTGGCCTGCCGTCGAGGCGGCCACGCGTTCGGCGTCTTCGTCACCCACGACGGCGTGCGCGGCCTGCTCGACGAGCGGCTGCAGTCGGCACTGGGCGGTGCGGCGCGCGCGGTGGTCTGCGAGGAATCGTGGCACCGCTTCTGCCCGGACTCGCCCTGCCCGGTGGAACTCGGCAGCCAGACGGTCAACAGCGCGCTGATGGGCGAGGCGCAACGGGTCGTGAGCCTCTGAGGTGGCCGCATGAGCGAGAAGAACCTGCTGGTGCTGGCGCGCCTCGATCATGCCGAGGCGATGCGCGTGGCGGCCGGGCTCACGATCTTCGGCCATCGCGTGTCGCTGGTGTTCATGACCGGTCCGGTCGAGGAGACGCCGGAGAATGCCGCGAACGCCGAGCTGCTCGAGCTCACCGGCATCGAGCCGCAGACCTGCGTCGCGGCGATGGCCGACGAGCTGCCGCTGCTCGATGCGGCGGGGCTCGCGCGAGCGATCGCCTCGTCCGATGTCGTGCTGAGCCTGTGATGAAGATTCTCGAACTGAACACCGGTCTGTTTCCTGACGCCCAGACCGTGAGTGCCGCGCTGCGGCAGCTGGCGCCGGCGCACGCGGTCGAGTCGATCGACGTGTCGGCGTGCCCGAGGCGGCAGGGCCTTGACGAGGAAGCCTGGGACCGCGTCGTCGCGGCGATCCTGAGTTCCGATCTGACGATAACCATCTGAGACGAGGAGTCGGCACATGAAGAGGTTCTGGACGAGGGGATGGGGTGCGTGGATGGGGGCGGTGTTCCTCGTCCTGCTCGCGACGGCACGCAGCGCGCTCGCTGCCGACCCGCTGGTGAACGTGGACTGGGTGAAGGCGAACCTGGACAAGCCGGGTATCGTGTTCATCGATTTCCGGCCGCCGACCGACTACCTGCGCGGCCACATCCCGGGGGCCGTCAACAGCAACTACGGCAAGGACGGCTGGCGCGAGGAGCGCGCCGACAAGGTGCCCGACATGTTCCCCGCGAAGATCGAGCCGCTGGCCGCGATGATCGGCAAGCTCGGCATCGACAACAAGACCCACGTCGTGCTGGTTCCCCCGGGCACCTCGTCGACCGACATGGGCATCGGCACCCGCGTCTACTGGACCTTCAAGGTCCTCGGTCACGACAACGTGTCGATCCTCGACGGCGGCATGGTGGCGTGGGAGAAGGACAAGAAGAACCCGATGCAGGCCGGTGCCGCCAAGCCGGCCGAAGGCAAGACCTTCCAGGTCAGCCTGCGCAAGGACATGATCGTCACGATGGACGACGTGAAGAAGGCGAAGGCTGCCGGCGTGCTGCTGGTCGACAACCGCCCCGAAGACCAGTTCGCCGGCATCAACCGCCATCCGAAGGCCACCGAGAGCGGCACGATCGAAGGCGCGAAGAACCTCCCCAACGGCTGGATGACGGTCAACGGCGGCGGCGAGTTCCGCAAGGCGGGCCAGCTCGAGCAGCTGTTCAAGGTGGCGGGCGTGCCGACCAAGGGCGACCAGATCAACTTCTGCAACACCGGTCACTGGGCGTCGGTGGGCTGGTTCGTCGCGCACGAGCTGATGGGCAACCAGAAGGCGCGGATGTACGACGGCTCGATGGTCGAGTGGACCATGCTCAAGGGCGGCTCGGTCGAGCAGAAGGTCAAGCTGCAGTAGGGCGTGCTCGCGCGCCTCGTCCTGGCGCTTGCGGCGACGGCGGCCTTCGCGACCGGCGCCGCGGCGCAGGACGAACACCGTCGGCGGCTGGCCGCCGACCTGCTGGTGATCGCGGGCGACGCCGCCCGCCTCGCCACGGCGGCCGACACGCCGCTGCAGCGTGACGGCCTGCGCGCGCGGGTCGTCGGCGAGCTCTCTGCGCTGCCGCTGCTGATGCGGCGCGCGGGCGGCGACGCCTCCGTCGTGCCGGGGCTGCGCGACGCCGCGGCGCGGGGCGACTGGCAGGCGCTGCGCTCGGCGCTCGAGGCGCTGCAGCGCAGCCATCCGCACGACCTCGACGCGATCGCGTCGGCGCCCGCAACGCCGGAACGGATTCTTCTCGGGCAGGCGATCCACGTGCAAGCCTGTGCCGGCTGCCACGATGCGCCTGCGGTCGATACCCGCTGGCCCGCGCGCAACCTGTTCGAGCAGGCCGCGGCGATGCCGCGCGCCGAATTCGCGGCACGCCTGTACCTGGGCGTGCGCGGCGACCGCAGCACCGCTTATCGGAATCCGTTCAGCGACCTCGAGCTCGGCGCGCTGATGGCCTGGTACGCCAATGGCGGCCGCACCGCCGGGGCTGCTCAGCCCTCGTCGACGCGGCCCTCGGCGGCCGAGAAGCGGTAGCTGCGGACCGCCTCGCAGACCTGGATCCGGTAGTCGCTGAAGAATTCGAGTCGTCCGCGCTCCTGTGCAGCGCGATGCTCGGGATGATCGCGCCAGGCTGCCAGGCTCGCGTGGTCGGCGAATTCGATCAGCGTCAGGCTCTCGCCGTCGGCGGCGGTGAAGTCCTGGTACGAGACGAAGCCGGGCATCACGCTGGCCAGTTCGTACATCCGGGTGCCCAGCCGGTCGAGTGCCTGCAGGTCGCAGCCGGGCCGGATCCGCGAGCGAAAGCTGATCACGATCATGGCGAGACTCCTTGCCGCGCTGGCGGCGGTGCGTGCAGTGGCCGCTGGCCGAGCGTAGCGCGCCCGCGAGTCGCGGACAACGACGGCAGGTAAACTGCCCGACCAGTGACCGTGCCCGCTCGCCCCATCCTCCAGGTCTTCGGCAATCGCCGCATTGCGGCGATGCTTCTGCTCGGCTTCGCCAGCGGCCTGCCGCTCGCCTTGTCGGCCGGCACGCTGCAGGCGTGGCTGACGGTCGAGGGCCTCGATATCCGCACGATCGGCTTCTTCGCGCTGGCCGGATTGCCGTACACCTTCAAGTTCGCCTGGGCGCCGCTCGCCGATCGCTTCGAACCGCCGTTGCTCGGGCGCCGCCGGAGCTGGCTGGTCGTGACGCAGCTCGGCCTGGCGGTGCTGTGCTTCGTGATGGCCGCGCTCGATCCGAAGGCTTCGGTCGCGGCGGTGGGCGCCTGCGCGGTCGCGATCGCGTTCCTCTCGGCCTCGCAGGACATCGTGTTCGATGCCTACCGCACCGACCTGCTGCACGAGAACGAGCGCGGGGCGGGCGCGGCGGTCTCGGTGCTCGGCTACCGGCTCGCGATGCTCGTGTCGGGCGGGCTCGCGCTGATCCTCGCCGACCAATGGCTCGGGTGGCCCGGCATGTTCCGCGCGATGGCGGCGCTGTTTGCGCTGATGGCCGCGATCACGCTGTGGGCGCCCGCGACGCCGCCGACCGCGCCGCTCAGGAGCGACGTGCGACGCGAGCTGGTCGGATTCGTCGCGATGATCGCCGCGGGCGTCGGCACCTTCTGGCTGCTGCGCCAGCTGCCATGGCAATTGCTGGGCACCGGGCGCTTCGTCTCGCTCGGGGCCGACACGCTGATGCTGCTGGCCGCCTGCTTCGCCGCGCTGCAGGCTGCGCGCCGCGCGGGCTTCCCGTCGTTCCTCGCGCCGTGGGACGCGTTCTTCTCGCGCGAGCGCGCTGCCGCGCTGCTCGCGATGATCGTGCTCTACAAGCTCGGCGACGCGTTCGCCGGGAGCCTGTCGACCACCTTCCTGATCCGCGGCGCCGGCTTCACCGCCACCGAGGTCGGCGCGGTCAACAAGGTGCTCGGGCTGGTCGCGACGATCGTCGGCGCGCTGGTGGGCGGCGCGTGGCTCGCGAAGCGTCCGCTGTACGGATCGCTGATGCTGTTCGGGCTGCTGCAGGCGGTGTCGAACTTCGGCTACTGGCTGATCTCGGTGCTGCCGAAGGACTACCTGCTGATGGCGGCGGCGATCGGCTTCGAGAACCTGTGCGGCGGCATGGGCACGGCGGCCTTCGTCGCGTTCCTGATGGCGCTGACCGACCGGCGCTTCTCGGCCGCGCAGTACGCGCTGCTGTCGGCGCTGTCGGCGGTCGGGCGCGTCTACGTCGGGCCGGCCTCGGGGGTGATGGTCGAGGCCTTCGGCTGGCCGACGTTCTTCGTGTTCACGGTCGGCGCGGCGCTGCCGGGGCTGGTTTTGCTGCGGTGGCTGAAGCCGCAGGTGATGAGGCTGGATCGGCCGGCTGCCGCAGCGCCGGCGACCGACGACTGAGCCGGATCGCCGGTTCGGGCATCATGCGATTCTCGCGAACCGATTGCCGCGCCCGCATCCGGCCGTGCGGCGCCCATCCGCCATGATCGACAAGACCGTCGCCTCGGTCGCCGAGGCCGTCGCCGGCATCCACGACGGCGCCACCGTCATGATCGGCGGCTTCGGCGCCGCGGGGATGCCCGCCGCGCTGATCGATGCGCTGATCGCACAGGGCGCGCGCGACCTGACGATCGTGAACAACAACGCCGGCAACGGCGACACGGGGCTCGCGGCGCTGCTGAAGGCCGGGCGGGTACGCAAGATCGTCTGCTCGTTTCCGCGCCAGACCGACTCCTGGGTGTTCGACGAGCTGTATCGCAGCGGGAAGATCGAGCTCGAGCTCGTCCCGCAGGGCAACCTCGCCGAGCGCATCCGCGCGGCCGGCGCCGGGATCGGCGCGTTCTTCACGCCGACCGGATTCGGCACGCAGCTGGCCGAAGGCAAGGAGACGCGGCGCATCGATGGGCGCGACTACGTGCTCGAGCATCCGATTCGCGCCGACTTCGCATTGATCAAGGCGCTGCGCGGCGATCGATGGGGCAATCTCGTCTACCGGAAGACGGCGCGCAACTTCGGGCCGATCATGGCGAGCGCGGCCAAGTGCGCGATCGCGCAGGTCGACGAGATCGTCCCGCTGGGCGCGCTCGACCCCGAGGCGATCGTCACGCCCGGCATCTTCGTGCGGCGCGTGGTCCAGGTATCGCGTGCGCCCCGGGCAGCCGCCTGAGGCCGCCCTGGACAATCGGGATTTCATCGACATGAACCGGCTGACCCGAGACCAGATGGCCGCCCGCGTGGCGCGCGACATTCCCGACGGCGCTTACGTGAACCTCGGCATCGGATTGCCGACGCTGGTGGCCAACCACCTGCCGCCCGATCGCGAGATCGTCCTGCACAGCGAGAACGGCATTCTCGGGATGGGGCCGGCGCCGGCAAAGGGCGACGAGGACGAGGACCTGATCAACGCCGGCAAGCAGCCCGTGACGCAACTGCCCGGCTGCGCGTTCTTTCACCACGCCGATTCGTTCGCGATGATGCGCGGCGGCCACCTGGATTTCTGCGTGCTGGGCGCCTTCCAGGTGTCCGCGCGCGGCGACCTGGCCAACTGGCACACCGGCGCGCCCGACGCGATCCCGGCCGTCGGTGGCGCGATGGACCTCGCCATCGGCGCCAAGCAGGTCTTCGTGATGATGGAGCACCAGACCAAGGGCGGCGAGAGCAAGCTGGTCGAGCGCTGCCGCTATCCGCTGACCGGCATCGGCTGCGTGAGCCGCGTGTACACCGATCTCGCGGTGATCGACGTGACCCCCGACGGGCTGGTGGCCGTCGAATGGATCGACGGGCTGTCGTTCGACGAACTCGCGCGCCTGACCGCCGCGCCGCTGCGCCGCGCCGCCTGACCCCTGTTTCGTTCAACTAAAGGAACCGAGCCATGACGGAAGTCTTCATCTGCGACGCAGTGCGCACCCCCATCGGCCGCTACGGCGGCGTGCTGTCGTCGGTGCGCACCGACGACCTGGCCGCGATTCCGCTTCGTGCGCTGCTCGAGCGCAACCCGAAGCTCGATCCGATGGCCATCGACGAAGTGATCTTCGGCTGCGCGAACCAGGCCGGCGAGGACAATCGCAACGTCGCGCGAATGGCCGCGCTGCTGGCGGGGCTTCCGGTGGAGGTGCCCGGCGCGACGGTGAACCGGCTGTGCGGCTCGGGGATGGACGCGGTGGGCACCGTCGCCCGCGCGATCCGTTGCGGCGAGATCGAGCTGGCGATCGCCGGCGGTGTCGAGAGCATGTCGCGCGCGCCGTTCGTGATGCCGAAGGCCGACACCGCGTTCTCGCGCAGCAACGCGGTCTACGACACGACGATCGGCTGGCGTTTCGTCAATCCGTCGATGAAGAAGCAGTACGGCATCGACTCGATGCCCGAGACCGCCGAGAACGTCGCCGCCGAGTTCGATGTTTCGCGCGAGGACCAGGATGCGATGGCGCTGCGCAGCCAGCAGCGTGCGATTGCCGCGCAGAAGAGCGGCTTCTTCGCCGGCGAGATCGTGCCGGTCACGATTCCGCAGAAGAAGGGCGACGCGCTCGTCGTCGATCGCGACGAGCACCCGCGCGAGACCAGCCTCGAGGCGCTGGCGAAGCTCAAGCCGATCGTCAGGCCCGACGGCACCGTCACCGCCGGCAACGCGTCGGGGGTCAACGACGGCGCGGCCGCGATCATCCTCGCCAGCGAGGCGGCGGCGAAGCGCCACGGGCTGACGCCTCGCGCGCGGCTGGTCGCGATGGCCACCGCCGGCGTCGCGCCGCGGATCATGGGCATCGGCCCGGCGCCCGCCACGAAGAAGCTGCTTGCGAGAACCAACCGGAAGATCGGCGACGTCGACGTGATCGAGCTGAACGAGGCGTTCGCGGCGCAGGGGCTCGCGGTGCTGCGCGAGCTCGGCGTGCCGGACGACTCGCCGAAGGTGAATCCCAACGGCGGCGCGATCGCGCTCGGCCACCCGCTGGGGATGTCCGGCGCGCGGCTGGTGCTGACCGCGGTCAACCAGTTGCATCGAGGCGGCGGCAGGCTCGCCGTGGCGACGATGTGCATCGGCGTGGGGCAGGGCATCGCGACGCTGATCGAGCGCGTCTGACCCGGGCCGCCGAGGTCGGCTGTCTCGCCGGATTGCGACTTTTGCGCTGGATCAAGCCGGCCACCTTCGTCCGTGTCGCAACATGGGCGTTGCTCGGCACCGGCTTGAAACTGACCTGGGACGCACTCATCTGAGCGACATGGGTCGGCCGGAGCGGCCGACCGCAATCGATTCCAGGAGCCATGCCATGTCCCGACTTTCCGTCTACGACCCGTTCGCCGAAGTCTTCCCCGAACTGTTCCGCGGCTTCATGCAGCCGGTGCGCACCGCCTCGGGCGAGGCGCTCGAGATCCGCGTCGACGTGAAGGAGTCCAACGGCGAATACACCGTGCACGCCGAGATCCCGGGCGTGAAGCGCGAGGACATCAACGTCCAGGTCGACGGCAACCGCGTGTCGATCAGCGCCGAGGTCAAGCGCGAGTCCGAGAAGAAGGAAGGCGAGCGCGTGCTGCGCAGCGAGCGGTACTACGGCTCGGTGGCGCGGACGTTCTCGCTGGGCTCGGATCTCGACGAATCGAAGGCATCGGCCAGGTACGAGAACGGCGTGCTGACGCTGACGCTGCCGAAGAAGGCGACGCCGGCGACCAGGCGCCTGACGATCAGCTGATCGGCCTGGCCTCGTAGCCCGCCTCGACGATCGCCTTCGCGATCGCGTCGGCGGGACGGTTGGAGTCGACCTCGACCCGCCCCGTGGCGAGGTCGACGTCGACCTTCGCCGTCGGGTCGATTGCGTGGATCGACGTGGTCACCGCCTTCACGCAATGGCCACACGACATGCCTCGTACGTCGAAGCTGGGCATACTCGAAGCTCCACAGGTTCACCGATGAGGCTTTTTAGCACATGGACGAAGGCATTGCGCAGGCCGACCCGTCCGCCACGACGCTTGCGCTTGACATAGGTGGAATGACCTGCGCGGCCTGCGCCACGCGGGTCGAAAAGAGCCTGCGCAAGGTCGACGGCGTCGCCGATGCCGGCGTGAACCTGGCCACCGAAGTCGCCAACGTGCGCATCGCGCCGGGCGCGGTCCGCGTCAGCGAACTGATCGCCGCGGTCGAGGCCGCGGGCTACGAGGCGCGCGTGCACTCCGACGCGGCTTCCGGCGCGGCGCCGATGCCGGTGCGCGCCGACCGCGGCGGGCTCTGGGTGGCGGGCGCCGCCCTGCTGTCGCTGCCGTTGGCCGCGCCGATGCTGCTCGCCCCGTTCGGCATCGACGCGATGCTGCCGGGCTGGTGGCAACTGCTGCTTGCGGCGCCCGTGCAGTTCGTCTTCGGCGCGCGCTTCTATCGCGATGGCTGGAAGGCCGCGCGCGCGCTCAGCGGCAACATGGACCTGCTGGTGGCGATCGGCACTTCCGCCGCCTTCGGCCTGAGCCTGTACTTCCTGCTCGCCCACGGCGACGGCCACGAGGCGCACTACTACTTCGAGGCGTCGGCGGTGGTCGTCACGCTGGTGCTGTTCGGCAAGTGGCTCGAGGCGCGCGCGAAGCGCCGCACCGTCGACGCGATCCGCGCGCTGCAGGCGCTGCGTCCGGAAACGGCACGCGTGGCCGTGGGCGCGCGCGAGATCGAGCTGCCGATCGCGCAGGTCTCGGTCGGCGACGAAGTGCTGGTGCGCCCGGGCGAGCGCATTCCCGTCGATGGCGAGATCGTCGACGGACTCACGCACGTCGACGAGTCGATGCTCACCGGCGAGAGCCGGCCGGTGTCGAGGCGGCCCGGCGACCGCGTCGCGGGGGGCTCGATCAACGGCGAGGGGCTGCTGCGGGTCCGCACCGCGGCGGTGGGCACCGAGACGGTGCTGGCGCGGATCATCCGGCTGGTCGAGGACGCGCAGGCGGCCAAGGCGCCGATCCAGCGCCTCGTCGATCGCGTGAGCGCGGTGTTCGTGCCCGTGGTGCTCGGCATCGGGCTGGTGACGCTGCTCGGCTGGGGGCTGGGCGCCGGCGACTGGGCGCGCGCGGTGCTCAACGCGGTGTCGGTGCTGGTGATTGCCTGCCCTTGCGCGCTCGGGCTCGCCACGCCCACCGCCATCATGGCCGGGACCGGCGTGGCGGCGCGCCACGGCATCCTGATCAAGGACGCGCAGGCGCTCGAGCTCGCGCACGCGGTGCGCGCCGTGGCCTTCGACAAGACTGGCACGCTGACGGTCGGCCAGCCCGGGCTGCTCGCCGCCGAGCCGGCAGCCGGCGTCGACGGCGGCGCGCTGCTGGCCCTGTCGGCAGCGATTCAGCGCGGCAGTGAACACCCACTGGCCAAGGCGGTGCAGCGGGCGTACGAGGCGGCGCCGGGGGGCGCCGTGCCGCTGCCGGAGGTGTCGGGCATCCGGGCAGTCGCGGGCCGCGGGGTCAGCGCAACGCTGCGGCAGGACGGCGCCGACGTCGAGGTGTTCCTCGGCAGCGAGGCCTGGATGGCCGAGCGCGGCGTCGACGTGGCCGAACTCGCGGGATCGGCGCGCGCGCAGGAGTCCGAAGGCCGCACGGTCTCCTTCGTCGCGACGCAACAGCTTTCGAGGCCCCCGCGCGTGCTCGGCCTGCTCGCGTTCGGCGACGCCGTGAAGCCGGGCGCCGCCGCGGCGGTGGCCACATTGCGCCGGCTCGGCGTGCGCACGGTGCTGCTCACCGGCGACAACGCCGGTGCGGCCGCCGCCGTGGCGCGCGGAATCGGCCTCGACGAGGTCCGCGCGCAAGTGCTCCCCGAGCAGAAGGCCGAAGCGATCCGGTCGCTGCGCGCGCAGGGAAGCGGCGCGCAGCAGGTGGTCGCGATGGTCGGCGACGGCGTCAACGACGCGCCGGCGCTGGCCGCGGCCGACGTGGGCATTGCGATGGGCACCGGCACCGACGTGGCCATGCACACCGCGGCGATCACGCTGATGCGCGGCGACCCGGGCCTGGTACCGGCGGCGATCGACATCTCGCGGCGCACGTATGCCAAGATTCGCCAGAACCTGTTCTGGGCCTTCGTCTACAACGTCGTCGGCATCCCGCTGGCAG
>OEIU01001657.1_pt1 | contig 13680 bp, 12 predicted proteins | sample 1539221 | NCBI WGS metagenome assembly OEIU01 (sample SAMN03792071, study PRJEB22550) | activated sludge metagenome | feature: wastewater treatment plant; material: activated sludge; isolation source: Wastewater treatment plant of a petroleum refinery complex | place: Argentina: Zarate | collected...
ATCCGCTCCCACACCACCCGCGCGACCCGCGTCTTCGACGGATCGTCGCGATCGGGCGCCGGAAACGTCGTCAGGATCAGCCGGTTGCCTTCGATGCGGAACGTACGCCCCTGGTCGGTGCCGTTGAAGTACTCCAGCCACGACACATCGACCTCGGTGATGAAATGCTCGCCCTCGATCCGGTAGGTGCCGGTGTAGGCGATCAGCGAGTCGAACAGCGCCGCCTTGTGCGCCGGCGTCGTGCCGAAATGGCGGCCGCCGGCAATGCGCACCCCCCTGAAACGCCGCGGCGGGAGGATGGCGTAGCCCCTGGGGGCCCGCGCATAGAGATCGCGGGACGGCCCGCCGGCGGTGCTGGCGGTGAGCGAGCCGAGCCGGTAGGTGCCGGGGATGCCGGCAGCGGAAGTCGCGGACATCGGAGTGCCTGTCGCCGGGAAGGGGCTCGTTGCTACGGCCCGGTAATGTAGCAGGCAGCCGGGCGATCCCGACAACCGGTGAATTCCTTGATCCAGGACAAAGCCGGGACCGGCCGGCCGGCGCACACTGAACCTGTCTCCTCCGCTGAGCGGCCCATGGGGGCATGCGGAAGTTCGCCCGGCCCATAAAGCCGGGCTTTTTATTGGGCGCGACGGCTGTCTTCCTGCCACGAGGCCCCCTCGGCAGTTGCCGGGCGCGAGGGAACGACGTACGGTTTCGATCGATCCCGAGGATCCGTACGATGCCTGCGACCCCGAGCTCCTCCTCGACCACGATGCCGCCACCGGGCGGCACCTATCGCGCGATGGCGCTGACCGCGGCCGCCGCCGGCACCGTTCAGCCGATCGATCTGCCGCATCGTCCGCTGAGGGCCGGCGAGCTGCGGCTGCAGGTCCGCGCATGCGGCGTCTGCCGCACCGACCTGCACGTCGTCGACGGCGACCTCGCCACACAAGGGCTGCCGCGGGTGCCCGGCCACGAGATCGTCGCCACCGTCGTCGAGCAGGGCCCCGGCTGCTCGCTGCACCCGTTGGGCACCCGGGTCGGCGTGCCCTGGCTCGCGAATACCTGCGGCCATTGCCGCTTCTGCCTGCGCGACCACGAGAACCTGTGCGAAGAGGCCGTCTTCACCGGCTGGTCGGTGGACGGCGGCTATGCCGAGTACACGGTCGCCCACGAGGCCTACTGCTTCGCGCTGCCCGACGACTACTCCGACATCGAAGCCGCGCCGCTCCTGTGCGCGGGCCTGATCGGCTATCGCGCGCTGCGCATGCTGCCCGACGATGCGGGCTGCGTCGGCCTCTACGGCTTCGGCGCGGCCGCCCATCTGATCGCCCAGGCGGCGATCGCCGAGGGCCGGCGCGTGTTCGCGTTCACACGGCCGGGCGATCAGGCCGCGCAGCAGCTCGCCCGCTCGCTGGGCGTGCACTGGGCCGGCGACAGCACCGAGACGCCGCCCGCCGCGATGGACGGCGCGATCCTGTTCGCGCCGGCCGGCGAGCTGGTGCCGCGCGCATTGCAGGTCGTCGAGCCGGCCGGCACCGTGGTGTGCGCCGGCATCCACATGAGCGACATCCCTTCGTTCCCCTACCGGCATCTGTGGCGGGAACGGACCCGGCCCCCGGTCGCCACCCTGACCCGCCAGGATGCGCTCGGCTTCCTCGCGTTCGCCGCCCGGCACCGGCTGCGGCTGGCGACCACCGAGTACCCGCTCGCCGACGCGGCGCGGGCGCTGGACGATCTGCGCGCCGGACGCATCGCCGGCGCGGCGGTGCTGCGGGCGTGAGCATCCACCGCATCCGGCCGCTCGAGGCAGACGCGCTTCTTCCTCGAGGATCCGGCCGACCACCGGCCGCTCGCTGCGCGAGGCGAGCGAGCTGCAGCCGGGGCGCAATACGGCCTCGGCAGCGTCAACCCTCCGCCCCCGCGGCCGCGTCGGCGCCGATGAGCCGCCGGAACGCCGGCCACTGCTCGATCAGAGCGGCCATCGCCTCGTAGCCGCTCGCATCGGGGTGCAGCCCATCCACCAGGCACCGCCGTACCCAGTCATCCGCTGCCAGCAGTCGCGCGAACAGGCCGAGATAGTCGACCCCGAATTCGGCCGCGAGCCGCCGGTATGCCTCGTCGTAGGCGCCGATGACGGCATTGGAGCGCCAGCGGGTTTCGCCCGATTCGAGCGTCAGCGGCTGCCGGGCTTCGTCGATCGGCGCGGGCCCTATCCACGCGCAGGGCCACAGCGTTCTGGCCTGCATCAGCAGTCGGCGGGCATTGGCCAGCGACTGCTCCAGCGGCACCCGCGCCTGACCATCGGCTTCGGAAGCGTCGTTGACGCCGAATGCGAAAACCACCGCGCCCGGTGCGCCGGCCGGCAGCCGCGCATGGCATTCCGCATACCAGCGTGCGGCGATATCCGTCGACGTATCGCCGCGCACGCCGAGGTTGTACACGGTGAGATCGATTCCGCGTCGATGAAAGGCCGCGGCCACCCTGCCGGGCCAGCCGAGCTTGCACGGATCGCCCTGCCCGGACGTGAGGCTGTCGCCGACGAAACACAGCCGCATCGGCGATCAGGCCTGCTCGGACAATGCGAGCATCTCGGCGCGCAGGTCGGACTTGCCTTCGAAGCCGATGCCGGGCAGCGCCGGCAATGTCACGTGACCGCCCCTGACCTCGACGCCGTCCGGAAAGCCGCCGTAAGGCTGGAACAGGTCCGGATACGATTCGTTGCCGCCCAGCCCCAGGCCCGCCGCAATGGCCAGCGACATCTGGTGACCGCCGTGCGGAATGCAGCGGGCAGCCGACCAGCCGTGCTCTCCGAGCGCGCCCAGGATGCGCAGATACTCGACCAGGCCGTAGCTGAGCGCGCAGTCGAACTGCAGCCAGTCGCGATCGGGCCGCATGCCGCCGTAGCGCAGCAGGTTGCGCGCATCCTGGAACGAGAACAGGTTCTCGCCGGTGGCCAAGCTGCCGGCATAGTGCTCGCCCAGGCGCGCCTGCAGCTCGTAGTCCAGCGGATCGCCAGCCTCCTCGTACCAGAACAGCGGATAGTCCGACAGCGCCTTCGCGTACCGCAACGCGGTGTCGGTATCGAAGCGTCCGTTCGCTTCGACGGCGGGCTGCTGCCCCCTGCCCAGAAGCGCCTGGTCCGCCTCGACACGCGCCAGATCCTCGTCCAGCGAGGCTCCGCCGATCTTCATCTTCACGACGGTATAGCCGCGATCCAGATACATCCGCATCTCGTCACGCAGACCGTCGAGGCCCTTGCCGGGGTGGTAGTAGCCTCCTGCAGCGTAGACGAACACGCGCGGATCGGCGCGACCGCTGCCGTACCGGCGGGCCAGCAGCTCGTGAAGCGGCTGGCCGGCGATCTTCGCCACCGCATCCCAGACCGCCATGTCGATCGTGCCGACCGCCACCGAACGCTCGCCGTGGCCGCCGGGCTTCTCGTTGGTCATCATCGTCGCCCATATCCGATGCGGATCGAGGTTCTCGCCGGCGTCGTCCAGCAGCGTCTTCGGATCCGCCTCGAGAATCCGCGGACGGAACCGCCGCCGGATCAGATCGCCCTGACCGTAGCGGCCGTTGGAATTGAAGCCGTAGCCGATCACCGGTCTGCCATCGCGGATCACGTCGGTCACCACGGCCACCAGGCTCAGCGTCATCTTGGAGAAATCGATGTACGCGTTGCGGATGTTCGATCGGATCGGGCGGGTCGATTCCAGGATGTTGACGATCTTCACGGTCGGTCCTATTTGCGGATGCCGGCGGTTTCGGCGAGCTTGCGGTAGAGCTTGTACTGATCCTGGGCATAGGCGGCGAACTGCGCCGCTTCCAGGTGCGAGGGAATCTTCCCGAGCGCCTCGGCACGGGCGGCCATCTCGCGTTCGCCCATGATCTCCCTGAACGCGGCGTTCCACTGACCGACGACGGCGGCCGGCAGCCCGGGCGGGCCGGACACCGCGGTCCATCCCGCCACCTGGAGATCCGGAAAGCCGGCTTCCCGGGCGGTGGGAACGTCCGGAAGCTGCGGCACCCTGGCCGACGCGACGACCGCCAGCGGCCGGATCAACCCGCCGGACAGCAGCGGCAGCACCTCGCTCAACTGATGGCCGACGAGTTGCACATGTCCGCCCGCCAACGCGGTGACGGTGGGGCCGCCGCCGTTGAACAGCACGCGATTGGTGGCGGCCAGGTCGATGCCGCTGCCGATGAACAGCTCGGTGATCGAGAACGTGCCGATCGAGCCGACGCCTCCCGCTCCCCACTTGAAGCCGGTGGGGTTCGTCTTCACCGCCTTCACCACGTCGCCCAGCGTGCGCCAGGGCGCATCGGACTTGACGGCATAGACGACCGGCTCGAGATACAGCCGGGCGATCGGCGTGCGGGCATCCCACGCGAACGGCAGGTCGCCGCGGGCGGCGCCGAGCATGGAGTTGTTGGAATGCGCATCGAGCAGGATCGTGTAGCCGTCGGGCTTCGCCCGCAGCACATGATGCGTGCCGGGAATGCCGGAACCGCCGGGCTGGTTCACCACGTTGAGCGGCTGCTTCCATTTCTGCGCCAGGTACGGGCCGATCAGTCGTGCGGTGGAATCCGATGAACCGCCCGGCGCGAAGGCCACGACCAGATCGACCGGCCGGACCGGATAGCCGGACTGGCCGAACGCCGGCAGCATCGGCGCGGCGAACAGCGCCGACAACATCGGCAAGGCCGCCCGGCGGCCCGGACGCGGTATCGATTGCTTCATGGACGTTCTCCTCTCATATGGATATCCGGGTGTCGGACAGTTCCCGGCGTCACGCGGCGTCGCTGACCATCTGCGCGATCGACCGGCGCGCCTTGAAGCGCGCGACGATCGCGATGCCGGTCGATATCGCGGCGAGCACCAGCAGGCCGAGCGCGATCGGCCGCTCGACGAAGATCGCCGCGTTCCCGCCCGACATGCTGAGCGACTGCCCGAACGACGATTCGACGATCGGCGCGAGAATCAGGCACAGGATCAGCGGCGTGGTCGGATAGTCGAGCTTGCGGAACAGATAGCCGAGCACGCCGAATCCGAACGCGACCCAGACGTCGAAGAAGCTGTTGCGCACGCTGTAGCTGCCGATGAACCCGAAGATGATGATCAGCGTTCCGAGGATCGGGTACGGAATGCGGATCAGCCGGGCCCACATTCCAACCAGCGGCAGGTTCAACAGCAGCAGCAGCACATTGCCGATGTACATCGCGGCGATCACCGTCCATGCGAAGTCGGCGTGCTTCTCGAACAGCAGCGGGCCGGGCTGCAGCCCGTACATCATCAGTCCGCCCAGCAGCACCGCCAGCGGCGCGGAGGACGGAACGCCCAGCGAGAACAGCGGTATGAAGTTCGCCGAGCTGGTGGCGTTGTTGGCCGCCTCGGGCGCCGCGACGCCTTCCAACGCGCCCTTGCCGAAACGCTCGGGCTCGCGCGCGATGCGCCGCTCGAAGTCGTAGGCGAGGAAGGCCGAGGCCGACGGCGACGAGCCGGGCAGCAGGCCGAGCACGAACCCGATGGCGCCGCCGCTGAAGATCGGGCGTATGCACGAACGCAGCTCGGCCCAGGTGGGCATCAGCCGTCCGACCTTCTGGATGTAGACCTGCCCGCCCCGCTTTTCGATGTTCGCGAACACCTCGGCGAACGCGAACAGCCCGACGATGACGCTGATGAACTCGACGCCTCCGGTGAGATGGACGCTGCCGAACGTCAGGCGGCTGTCGCCGGTCAGGGGATCGAGGCCAACGAACGAGATCATGAAGCCCAGCAGGCCCGAGATGACGCCCTTGAGCAGCGAGCGCCCCGCCAGACCGATCACCACGCTGAGCGCGAGCATGACCACCGCGAAGTACTCCGGCGGGCCGAACACCAGCGCCACCTTGGCCAGCAGCGGGGCGAAGAAGGTCAGACCGACCACGCCCAGCGTGCCGGCGACGAAGGAACCGATGGCAGCGATCGCCAGCGCCACGCCCGGACGCCCCTGCAGGCCGAGCTGATAGCCGTCGAGCGCGGTGGCGACCGACGATGCCTCCCCGGGCACGTTGATCAGGATGGCGGTCGTCGAGCCGCCGTACATCGCGCCGTAGTAGATGCCGGCCAGCATGATGATCGCCGGTTCGGGACCGAGCACCGCGGTCATCGGCATCAGGATCGCGATACCCGCGGTCGGACCGATACCCGGCAGAATGCCCACTGCGGTCCCGGCGAAGGTTCCCAGCGCGCAGAACAGCAGGTTGGTCGGATCCAGCGCGCGCATGAATCCCAGCCACAGCAGATCCAGGGTTTCCACGGCTCGCGGTCTCGATTCCGGAACGCGCCGTCAGAACGCCGGCAGGGACACGCCGAGCGCCCCGAACCCGACGGTGGCCAGCCCGGCGATCAGCGCACCGATCGCGATGCGGGTGAGCCAGCGGTACCGGCTGATCCGCGACAGCATCGCCACGACGAATACGAAGGTGGCCGGAAGAAAGCCGACCACCGCGATCGCCGCGATATAGAGCGCGGTCACCGAGCAGCCGATCAGCACGTTCATCGAGCCGTCGCCGGACGGCAACTCCGGCGCGGCGGCCGCCGGCAGCAGCCTGGCCAGATGGCCGCCGATGAGCAGCAGCGCACACACCGCGAGGATCGCCGCCAGCAGGACCGGGAAGGTTCCCGATCCCACCGGCAGCACCTCGAGCCGCCGCGCGTCGAACATCACCACGGCGCTGAGGAGCAGCAGGAGCAGGCCGGCGCCGATGTCGTAGCGCTTCATGAACCGGCGCGGTAGGCGCCGCCTGCCCGTTTCGACAGCAGCTCGTCGAGGAACTTCACCCCGGCGGGATCCATGTCGGCGCGCGGCCGCGGCTCCGGCAGGAAATGACCATGGACGTCGGTGCCGCGCACCAGCATCGCGCTGTCGCTGGCCTCCTTCACCTGGCGGGCGGACGGCTTCACGTAGCGGACCGCCAGACCGATTCGGCGGTCCCTGCCCTGGTTCGGCCGCGAACCGTGGATGATGCGCTCGTGATGAAGAGAGAATTCTCCCGGCATCAACGTCACGTCCCAGGCGGTGCGCTCGTCGACCTCGACCGCCACCTCCTGACCACGCGTCAGCATGTTGTTCTCCGCTCGCGTGTCGTTGTGCTCGACGATACGGGTATGCGACGCCGGCACGACGCGCATGCAGCCGCTTTCGGGCGTGCTGGGCGTGAGCGCGATCCAGGCGGTGACCACGTCGTCGGCCTCCGGCCGCCAGTACTGGGCATCCTGGTGCCAGGAGATGAACTTGCCGTCGCCGGGATTCTTGATGAAGAACGACGTCGACCAGCACAGGATGTCCGGTCCGAGCAGCGTCTGCACCTTGTCGAGCACCGGCTCCAGACGGATCAGCTCGTCGACGAAGGTCAGCGCCAGATGGGACTTCTGTCGCAGGACCTCCGCACCGCGGCTGCCGTACTGCCGCTCGAAGGCTTCGAGCCGGGCCCGATAGGCGGATGCCCGTTCAGCGCTCATCGCAGTGAAGGGAAAGCAGATTCCCTCGCGCCGATAGGCCTGTACCTGAGCGTCGGACATTCCGCGCTCGTCGACACCGGTTTCTGCAACTGCGTCCCGATGCGTTCGATCCATCGACGTCTCTCCTCCTGAAGTCCGCGGTCGATCGTTCTCTCGACCGGGAGCGAATGTTGCACCGGCCTTCCCGTTCGGGTCCAATACTCGATTCGCATAGAACTATTCCGACGATGGACACCGGAACGAAGCCGCTGCACTTCGGCTGGCTGAAGGATTTTCTTGCGCTGGCCGAAAGCGGCAACTTCTCTCGCGCGGCCGAAGAACGCACGATCGCGCAGCCCGCGCTGAGCCGGCACATCCGCGGCCTCGAGGAATGGGTGGGAACCGAGCTGATCGATCGCAGCACCCATCCGGTGGCGCTGACGCCCGCCGGCGTGCGTTTCCGCAAGGACGTGGAAGGGCTGCTCGAACGTCTCGAGACCGCGCGCAACGACGCCTGCAAGGAAGAACGCATCGCGCGCCGCAGCCTCAGCTTCGCTGCGACCCATGCGTTGTCGATGGCGTTCTTCCCGCGTTGGCTGGGCACGCTGGAGTCGCACCTGCCGATCGGTCCGATCCAGATGACCTCCGATCACTTCCGCGCCTGCGAGGAACTGGTGCTGCAGCAGAAGGTCCAGTTCCTGCTCTGTCACGGTCACGACCAGGTGCCGACGCGGCTGGTCGATGCCGACTTCGACTACCTGCAGCTCGGCCAGGACACGCTGGTGCCGGCCTGCACCGCCCGGATGGCCGCCGCCGTCGGCCAGGCGATGGCCGACGGCGGCGGCACCGAGGTACCGGTGATGCTCTACAGCATCGACTCCGGACTGGGGCACATCTTTCGCAACCGGGTGCCCGCGGTCGCCGGCCAGGAACGCTTCCGCACCGTGTTCACCGCCCACCACGCGGTGCTGCTGAAGGCGATGGCGCTGGACGGTCGCGGCGTCGCCTGGCTGCCGCTCAGCCTGATCACCGAGGAGCTCGCGCTGCGCAAGCTGGTCGTGCTCGGCGATGCCGCCTGGCAGGTGCCGCTGCAGATCCGGCTGTTCCGGCAACGTGAACGGATGGCCGAGCCGGCCGAAGAGCTGTGGGCGTTCATCACCCGTTCGACGCGCGATGCATCGGCGGTCCGCAAGCCGGCGCGGCCCCCCCCCGCGAAGCTCGCGCGCAATCCCTGAGATCCCGATCGGCGGCTCTTCGGGAGACCCCCCCCGGCCCCGCTGTAATGTCTGCCAACCGCGGACGCCCTGCCGGCCGCGGCGCCGCCGGTCGTCCGCACCGTCATCCCCCCATACCATTCCCGAATACCATGACCGATTCCGCCGACTCCCGCGATTCCGCCTACGTACCGCCGAAGATCTGGACCTGGAAAAAGACGAGCGGCGGCCGCTTCGCGAACATCAACCGGCCGATCGCCGGCGCCACGCACGACAAGGAGCTGCCGGTCGGCCGCCATCCGCTGCAGCTCTATTCGCTGGGCACCCCCAATGGCGTCAAGGTCACCGTGATGCTGGAGGAGCTGCTGGCGCTCGGTCATGCGGGCGCCGAGTACGATGCCTGGCTGATCCGCATCAACGAGGGTGACCAGTTCGGCAGCGGCTTCGTCGCGGTGAATCCGAACTCCAAGATCCCGGCGCTGATGGACCGCAGCGGCCCCACGCCGATCAGGGTGTTCGAATCGGGCGCGATCCTGCTGTACCTGGCCGAGAAGTTCGGCGGCGCGTTCCTGCCGGCCGCTGGCGCCGAGCGCGCCGAATGCCTGTCATGGCTGTTCTGGCAGATGGGCAGCGCGCCCTACCTGGGCGGCGGCTTCGGGCACTTCTACGCCTATGCGCCGACCAAGATCGAATACGCGATCGACCGCTACGCGATGGAGGTCAAGCGGCAGCTCGACGTGCTCGACCGCCGCCTCGCCGAAGTGCCGTACCTGGCGGGCGAGCACTACACGATCGCCGACATCGCGGTGTGGCCCTGGTACGGCGCGCTGTGCAAAGGGCTGCAGTACGGCGCCGGCGAGTTCCTGCAGGTGCACGAGTACCGGAACGTCGTCGAGTGGACCGACCGCATCGCGTCGCGTCCGGCAGTCAAGCGGGGGCGGATGGTCAACCGGATATCGGGCGATCCGGCCAGCCAGCTTCACGAGCGGCACGACGCCAGCGACTTCGAGCACCGCACGCAGGCCAGGCTGCAGGGAGCGGGCTGAACGATACCGTCTCAGGTCATGCCGTTGCGCCGCGCCAGCTCCATGAACAGCCCCGAGTGATCGAGGTCGGCGTCGCCGTGCTCGACGCCGTCGGCATACAGCCGTTCGAACAGCGTGCAGATCGGCGCGTCGAAGCCGATCTCCTGCGCGGTGGCGAGCGCATTGCGCATGTCCTTCAACTGCACCGTCATCGCCGCGCGCTTGACGAAGTCGCGCTCCACCATCCGCTGGCCATGCAGCTCGAGCACTCTGCTCGAGGCGAAGCCGCCGGAGATCGCTTCGCGCACCTTGGCCATGTCGGCGCCGCCGCGCTCGGCGAACAGCAGCGCCTCGGCGACGGCGCCTATCGTGATGCCGACGATCATCTGATTGGCGAGCTTGGCGGTCTGACCGGCGCCGTGGCCGCCGACATGGGTCACGCGGCCCAGACAGTCGAACACCGGCGCGGCACGCGCGACGTCGGCCGCCTCGCCGCCCACCATGATCGCCAAGGTGCCGTTCTCGGCGCCCACGGTGCCGCCCGACACCGGCGCATCGAGGTGCGCGACGCCGCGCTGCGCCAGCCGCCCGGCCTGCGAGCGGGCCTCGGCCGGCCGGGTCGACGCCATGTCGATGACCAGCGCGCCGGCGGGGCACGCATCGGCGGCCCCCCGCGGGAACAGCAGCGCGCCCATCACGCGGCCGGTTTCCAGTATGCCGACGACGGTCTCGGCCTCGCGCACCGCATCGGCGGGCCGCTCGGCGACGCGCGCACCATTCGCCCGCAGCCGCTCCGCCTTGTCGCGGCTGCGGTTCCATGCCGATACCTGATGCCCGGCCTCGCACAGCCGGCGCGCGATCGGAAAGCCCATGAGGCCGGTGCCCAGCACGGCGATTCTCATCATTCGTTCTCCATCGATCCGACGGATGATGCCCGCGCCTAGGACGAGGCGCCGGCGATCACCCCGTCGGCCCGCAGCGCCTCGATCTGCGCCGCGGTGAAACCATGTTCGGTCAGCACCTGCTCGGTATGCTGGCCACGGACAGGCGAGACGGCGTTCGGCCCGCCGCTTTGCAAGGGCGCGATGCCCGGCACCGTCGTCACCGGCACCGGCGATGCGGTGCCCGGCTGCGCCAGCCACTGGATCGACCCGGTGGCCTGCACGTGCGGCTGGGCGATGTAGGCGGCGTAGTCGTTGATCCGCTCGTGCATGATCTGCGCATCGGCGAGCTGGCCGGCCAGCCGCTCGCTGCCGAGGCTGGCGATCCGCGGGCGCAGGACGTCGTACAGCGCCTCCTGGTTCGCATAGCGCGCAGCGGGATCGGCGAAACGCTGATCGACGGTCAGCTCCGACAGGTCGAGCACGCCGCACAGCTTGACCCAGTCGCGGTTCTGCACCGCCAGCAGCATGATCCATCCGTCCTGCGTGCGGAACACCCCCTGCGGCACCGCGCCCGGCCTTACCGCGCCGCCCTCCAGATGCGACTGCATCAGCCGCACCGACTGCAGCGCCGCGGTCGCCTGCATCAGGCTGATATCGTAGCGGCGGCCCAGCGGCTCGCCGCGCCGCGCATACAGCCCGGCCGACACCGCCTGGAACGCATAGAGCGCCGCCGCCATGTCGGCGACGATCACCGGTATCCGGTGCGGCGTGCCGTCGGCGGCGCGGTTCTCCATCACCAGCCCGGTGTAGGCCTGCAGCACCGGATCCATCGCCGGCCGCCCCGACAGCGGCCCGGTCTGACCGAAGCCGGAGATCGACAGATAGAGCAGCCGCGGCGCCCGTGCATGCACCGCTTCCCAGCCGAAGCCCAGCCGCTCGATGACGCCCGGCCGAAACCCCTCGAGGAACACGTCGGCGTCTGCTATCAGCCGCCACAGCACCGCCTTGCCGGCGTCGGTCTTCAGGTCCAGGGTCACGCTGCGCTTGCCCAGGTTGCCGATGATCGAGAACGCGGTGTGGTCGCCGTAGCGCGTGCCCAAGGTGCGCGCCCAGTCGCCCTCGCCCAGGGTCTCGACCTTGATCACGTCGGCGCCGTGCTGCGCCAGCAGCATCGAGCAGTAAGGGCCGGCGATGCCCTGGCTCAGGTCGATGACCTTCAGACCCTTGTACGGAGCGGCATAACTCATTGGAAGCAGACCACGCGGTCGTGCACGAACGGCGACGGAACGAGGGAGTCTAGCAGCCCGTCGAACGCTGCCTGCGACCCGATACGGTACTCACCCGAAGGGCCCGTTTCAACCCCGACAGACTCCTAGCGCCGCGCCCCCGCTCGCAGCCGCCGGACGATCAGCGCGCGCAATGTCTCCGCCGGGCCGGACAGACGCTTGCCGCGGACGGCCACGCAGCAGATCTCCTGCTCGGCCTCCGGTTCGACCAGCCGGGCGATCCTGAATGCGCGATCGCGGGTCGGCGGCACGCTGAGCGCCGGCATGATCGCGATGCCGAGGCCGGCTTCCACCATCGTGAACATCGTCTGTAGCTGGCGGACGTCATAGCGGGTCGTGAAGGGCGTTCCCGCTACCCGGAACATCTGCTCGATCATCTGGCGGATCGACGTTTCGATCGGCAGGGAGATCTGCGGATAGGTCATCGCCTGTCGCAGGGTCATTCGGGCGCCGCGAGGCGACGGCATCCGGCGGGGGATGACGACCACGAACGGATTGGTGATGATCGGCTCGAACTGCAGGTCTCCGAAGCCTTGGATCCGCGGACCGATCGCGAAATCGGTCTCGCCGGCCACCAGCCGGGCATAGCCGTCCTTCGCGAAATGCTCCTTCAGCGTCAGCAGGACACCCGGATAGAGTCTCTCGTACTCCGCGAGGATCGCCGGCAGCTTCGCGCAAAGCATCGCCGGCGACGAACCGATCGCCACGCGGCCCCGTCGAAGCTGAGACTCCTCGCGCAGCTCCCGCACGGTCGCGTCCAGGTCGGCCATGACCGTCTTGCATCGGGACAGCAGCATCTGCCCCCCATCGGTCAGCGAGACCCTGCGAGTGGTGCGATTGAACAGAGGCACCTTCAGCTCCGCCTCGAGCTGAGCGATGTGCGCGCTGACGGCAGACGGGGATCGATGCAGGTGCTCGCCGGCCAGCCTGAAGCTGCCGAGTTCGGCAATGGCGACGAACGTTTGAATCCGCTTCAGGTTCAACGTGATCATGGGCAGACACCGCCTTCGATTGTGCTGAATTTCAACACGATCGTTCCGATCTTTTCGATTGTATACGCGATGCAGCCCGCCTAATCTTCTCCGGATCCAGGAGAGCAGAGGTCGTGACCGACGAAGACATCGCCTACGCGGGCATCGGAGAGCTGCGCGACCTGATGGCCGCGCGGCAACTGTCGCCGCGCGAACTGGTCGAAGCGACCTTGTCGCGCATCGAGCGCTCGCAACCGGTCCTCAACGCCTTCATCACCGTTTGCGCGGACGAGGCGCGGCGCGACGCCCGGAGAGCCGAGGAGGCCATCCTGCGCGGCCAGACGCTCGGCCCGCTCCACGGCATTCCATTCACGGTCAAGGACAACATCGCGACCGCGAAGGTCAGGACCACCTTCGGATCGCGGATCTTCGAGCACCACGTGCCTGAACGCGATGCGGTTGCCGTGGCGCGGGCCAGGGCCGCGGGAGCGATCCTGGTAGGCAAGACGACCACTCCGGAATTCGCGTTCCTGGGAATGACCGAGGCACCGTTGTTCGGCCGCACGGCCAACCCATGGCGACCGGACCGCACCTGCGGAGGGTCCAGCGGCGGCGCCGGCGCAGCGGTCGCGGCCGGTCTGGGTACCGTCGCCATCGCAACCGACGCCGGCGGCTCCATCCGCATTCCGGCCGCCTGCAACGGCGTCGTCGCGATCAAGCAGAGCCTCGGACTGGTCCCTCACGACTGGGCCGACGACGTGTTCGGCAACACCCAGTATGTGAGCCCGATGGCACGAAGCGTGCTGGACGCTGCGATCCTGCTCGATGTGATCGC